>Ga0068858_100005840_pt1 | contig 12023 bp, 12 predicted proteins | sample KBSSwiS12_FD_66589 | JGI IMG/M metagenome (GOLD analysis project Ga0068858, IMG submission 66589) | Switchgrass rhizosphere microbial communities from Kellogg Biological Station, Michigan, USA - KBS Switchgrass S1-2 | ecosystem: Host-associated > Plants > Roots > Rhizosphere > Soil ... | reverse complement strand
CTTGCTTACGAGCGCAAGATCCTGTCGTTCGCCAGCCAGGACACGCGCAAGCCCGAATTCATCGCGCTCAATCCGCGCCATCGCGTGCCGACGCTCACCGACGGCGACTTCACGATCTACGAATCGAATGCGATCGTCGAGTATCTCGACGAGGCGTATCCGGCGCAGGGGCGGCCGCTCTTCCCCGGCGGTGTGCATGAACGCGCACTGGCGCGCCGCCTGATCCTCGAGGCCGACAACTATTTCTCCCCGGCGACCGACGCGGTCGTCGACTACGCGTTCTACACCAAGCCCGAAGACCGCGATCCCACCAAGCTCGAAGCGGGCAAGAAGGACGTGATCGGCGAGTACGCGCTGTTCGACGCGGCGATGCGCAGTGATTTTCTCGCCGGCGCGCTGTCGGCGGCGGATTTTGCGTTCTATCCGTTCGTCGCACGCATGAATCGCTGCGAGACCAAGCTTCCCGATTTCAGTGCCGATGCGCTGTTGACGCCGCGACTGCGCGCTTGGAAAGCGCGGATGGAGGCGTTGCCGTACCTCGACGGCACCGTTCCGCCGCACTGGCGCGCATGAGGCGGCGATGAAGCTCACCACCACCGCGTTTGCCGACATGGCGCCCATCCCTGGCGAATTTGCCTTCGCCGTGATCGACCCCGTCGCCCACGTCAAGCTGTCGGGCAATCGCAATCCCGATTTCGCCTGGCAGGCGCTTCCTGCAGGCACGCGATCGCTCGCGCTAGTCTGCCACGATCCGGATGTGCCGTCGCGCGGCGACGACGTGAATCAGGCAGGCCGCTCGATCCCGGCGTCGCTCCCGCGCGTCGATTTCTTTCATTGGGTGCTCGTGGACATCGCCCCGACCACGCCCGGCATCGCACGCGGCGTGCACGCGCATGGCGTCGTTGCAAGAGGCAAGCCGGGCCCTCAGGCGCCCGATGGTGCGCGGCACGGCGTCAACGACTACACGGGCTGGTTTGCCGGTGACGCCGACATGGCCGGGAACTATTTCGGCTATGACGGACCGTGTCCGCCCTGGAACGACGAAATCCCCCACCGGTACGTCTTCACGTTGTTCGCGCTCGACGTGCCCAGACTCGACGTGGTCGGCAACTTCACCGGGGCCGAAGCGCGCGTCGCGATGGGCGGCCACGTCCTGGAAGAGGCTTCGGTGACGGGTCGCTACACGCTGAATCCCGCCGTCCGGCTATAGCGGTTCCGGCGTCCCGAGCCACGCGCTCTGCCGTCGGCGGCTCTCGGTCGACGCGGCGGCGTCGATCGTGAGAAACGCTGTGTCGAGCGGCGCGGCGGCGAGCGTCAGCGCGAACGTCATGAGCTCGTCGCGCCTGAACGCATGGACGACGATGCGTGCGCCGTCCGGCAAGCGCTCCAGCATGCCGGCGACCGCGTCCTGCGACGCACGCACGCCGTCGAGCGCCACCAGCGTGTCGCCGGGGGCGAGGCCGGCCACCTCGGCCGGGCCGCCGCTGAACACGTGCTGGAGTCGAAGGTCGTTGCCGAGCTTCACGCCGAGTGCGTTGCGGGTCTCGGTCCCGGCCGCCGCGGGCTTGCCGCCTCGATCGGTCGGGCCGCTGGCCCGACGCAGGTCCAGCATGATCCCGTGGCTCGCGAAGAGCTCGGCGAGCGGCGGGTCCTCGGTGCCGTCGACGTAACGGGCGAAGAATTCGCCGACATCGCGACCCGCCACTTCGGCAACCGCAGCCGGGATCCCGGCCTCCGGCACGCCTACGCCCGGTTCACCATAGCGTCGCCACAGCAATCGCATGACATCGTCCAGCGTCGCGCGCGCTTCGCTTCGCAGCAGGAGATCGAGCGCCAGCGCGACCAGCGAGCCTTTCAGGTAGTAGCTCACACCGGCGTTCGGGGAGTTGTCGTCGGGGCGATAGAACTTGATCCACGCGTCGAAGCTCGACGCGCTGACGCTTTGCACGTGCCGGCCGGGCGTGCGCAGGACGCTGGTCACAACGCGACCGACGAGCTCGAGGTATTTGGATGCCGTGATCACGCCGCTTCTGACCAGCGCGAGGTCGTCGTAGTAGGAAGTGATTCCCTCGAACGCCCAGAGCTGCCGCGTATACCCTTCGCGCGACAGGTCATACGGCGTGAATGCAGCCGGCTTGATGCGCTTCACGTTCCACGCGTGGAAGTATTCGTGGCTTGCGAGTCCGAGGAAATTCACGTAGGCATCGCTCGGCTCTTCCATACCCGGAGCCGGAAGCCCGTTGCGGCTGGCGAGGAGACTCGTGCTCGACCGGTGTTCGAGGCCCCCATAGCCTTCGCCCACTGCCATGACCTGAAACAGGTACCGTGAGAACGGCGGCGAGCTGCCGAAGAGATCTGCCTGCCATTGGCAGACGCGCGCGAGGTCGCGCTCGAGTCGCGGCAAGTCCGCGTCATGACGGCCGGCGATCGCGAGTTCGTGCGGAATGCCACCGGCAACGAATTCGCCCGGCGTGAAATCCGAGAGTTCGACAGGGTGATCGATCAATGCGTCGTAGTTGTCGGCACGAAAGGTTAACCCGTCTCCGGATCGCGGCAACGTCGTCGCGCAACGCCAAGCAAGAAACGGTTCGCGCTGGGGGAGGATGATCTCCAGCGTGCACGTCTCGCTCTCGCGACCTTCGGGGCAAAGGAAAAGCGCGCCGCCATTGAAATAGGCGCGCCTGGCGTCGAGGTATGCGGTACGCACCGAGAGGTCGAACGCGTAAATCCTGGCGACGATCGTGAGCGGGCCGGCGCAGGGCGCGGCGCGCCAGGCATCCTTTGCCTCCTTGGCCACCGCAACAGACTTGCCGTCGGATTCGCCGCGAACGTCGACGAAGTGACGCGCGAACTCGCGAATCAGATAGCTGCCCGGCACCCACGTCGGCAGCCGGAATCGTTGTCCGTCGGACGCGGGCTGATGCACGTCGCAGCGCACTTCGAACACGTGGGCATTGACGTCGGCGAGGGCAACTTGATAGTGCGTCGGGGCGTGTGGCGACATGGGAAGAGGAAAGAAGCGCGACGGCTGGTCCGGACATCGGGCCGGCAGCAATGGCGCCCCGAAGACGAATCGAACGTCCGACCTGCCCCTTAGGAGGGGGCTGCTCTATCCACTGAGCTACCGGGGCGCAGGGCGTCAATCTTACCGGATGAACCGTTTGCGCCTACACTTCTTACTGTCGCGCATCTACCGCACCGATGCTCCAACGCCTCCTCACCCTGCTGTCGCCGCTCGACTGGGGCGCGCTCGCGCTGTTTCTCTGCAGTTGGCTCGGATACAGCTACGTTGCCGATCGTGCCAAGCGCAGCGCGCTCGGCCTGCGGGGCGTCACTCATCTGCGCCGCATCGAATGGGCGCGGGAGATGACCCAGCGGGAGAACCGCATCACCGACGCGAGCCTGATCGGCGATCTGAAGGCGAGTGTATCGTTCTACGCCAACGCCACCATCTACATCATCGCGGGGCTGATTGCCGTCGCGGGCACGCTCGAGCGCGTCGTCAGCTTCACCGAAGAACTCCCGTTCGCGCGGCAGACGTCGCGCGAGTTGCTCGAGGCGAAGATGTTCGTGCTGATTGGCATATTCATCTTCGCGTACTTCAAATTCACGTGGTCGTTGCGGCAGTTCAATTTTCTCTCCATCCTGCTGGGCGCGACGCCGCCCAAGGGCAGCGCCTCGGACGTGCTCGAGCGCGCAGGCGAGCGCTTTGCATTGATGAGTTCGCTCGCTGGCGATGAATTCAACCGCGGCATCCGTGCGTACTACTACGGCTTTGCCGTTCTGGGCTGGTTCGTCCATCCCGGTCTTTTCGTCGCGCTTACGCTCGCGATCCTTGCGGTCCTGTGGCGGCGCGATTTCCGCTCGCACACGCTTCATGCCCTTTCCGACTGAAGCCGCGAGCTTGCGAAGGCGCGTCCCGTCCGGCATGGTGCGTGGCTCGGCCGTGCCCGCGCGATGATCACTTGGCTCCGCGCGGACAGCGCCTTCCCGCCGATCGAGACTGCGCTCGACGAGCCCAACGGGCTCCTTGCAGCCGGCGCCGACCTGTCCCCGGCACGAGTCCTTGCTGCATATCGCCGCGGCATCTTTCCGTGGTACGGAGCGGGTCAGCCGATTCTCTGGTGGAGTCCGGATCCGCGCATGGTTCTATACGTTGATGAGTTTCGCGTGTCGCGATCTTTGCGCAAGCGGATCAAGCGCGGCGACTTCGAAGTTCGGGTGGACACCGCGTTCGACGAAGTGATCCGTGAGTGCGCGCACACGCCTCGTACGGGCCAGCTCGGCACGTGGATAACGCCCGCGGTCGTCGATGCCTATCGGGCGCTGCACGTCGAAGGATTTGGCCACTCGGTGGAGGCGTGGAAGGACGGCGAACTGGTCGGCGGCCTCTACGGGCTCGCACTCGATCGCATGTTTTTCGGGGAGTCCATGTTCGCCCACGAAACGGATGCGTCGAAGGTCGCGCTTGTAGGCTTGATGGAGGTGCTGCGGGCGCTGGGCATTCCGCTGGTGGACTGCCAGCAGGAGACGGAACACCTTGCTTCGTTTGGGGCCCGCCCGATTCCGCGCCGAGCGTTTGCGGCGCATTTGGCCGAATTGATACACTCGACTTCACCTCCGCCCCCGTGGATCCGCGGTCCGATCGTCGCGCAACGATGAGCAAGCTCAACGATTTGCCCCTCGCGTCGCTGCAGTTCTACGCGACGGCGCCATACCCCTGCAGTTATCTGCCCGACAAGGCAGCGCGCTCCCAGGTGGCCACCCCGAGCCACCTGATCGACACCCGGGTTTACAGCGAATTGGTCCGGCTGGGTTTTCGCCGCAGCGGAGCGTTCACCTATCGACCCTACTGCGACCACTGTCGCGCATGCGTCCCCGTTCGCGTACCCGTCGATCGATTCACACCCAGCCGCAGCCAGCGGCGTGCCTTGCAATATCACAGCAGGTTAACCGCAGTTAGGCGTGACTTGACGTACGATAGCCATCATTACGCCCTCTATCTACGGTATCAGCGATATCGACATCCCGGCGGTGGCATGGACCAGGACAGTCGCGAGCAGTACCAGCACTTCCTGCTGCACAGCAATGTCTCGACCGACCTTTTCGAGTTCCGGGAAGCGGGCGTGTTGAGGATGGTCAGCCTGGTGGACCGCCTGGTGGATGGCCTGTCCTCGGTGTATACGTTTTTCGAGCCCGATGTCCCCGGCGCCAGCTATGGGAAATACAACATCCTCTGGCAGATCGAGCGTTGCCGCCAGCTGGGCCTCCCGCACCTCTACCTCGGTTATTGGATCGCCGAGAGTCGAAAAATGGCGTACAAGGCTACGTTTCGGCCAATCGAGGGCCTGACCAACGGTCGCTGGTTGGAAATTGTCGACGCCGTCTGACAGACCCGCGACTACCGTGACGCGCCATTGCGCCTCGCGGTTCTGAGCGCCTCCCAACGTCTTAGCTGGGCATCGCGAATCTTCGAGGACGTGATGGGTGGGATGGGACTGGCTCGCGGATCGACGTGAATGAGGCCGTGGCACACGCCCTTGGCAATCGCCTCATTGCGATTCAAGACACCAAGCTTGCTGAGGATGTTGCTGAAGTGAAAGTTCGCTGTTCGCTCGGTAATTCCGAGTTTCTCTCCGATGTCGAAACTGGTCATCCCGTGCGCCGCTAATTGCAAACATTGCCGTTCGCGCGCAGAGAGAGGACTGCCTTGTTGCGTGGGAGGCACTCCTCGTTCCATAACCTCTGACCAGAAGACAGAGTGGAGGACCGAACCCAGGTGCATCGCTTGCGTCGTCGCAGCGGCGATTTCCAAGCGAGCACTCGCCTTTAATCGACGCTCCGGACGATTCAGCGCAAACATGATTTTGTGCCCGCCGTCCCGAAAATAGATGGCTATTCCGCTCCCGATGCCATGTTGCGCCGCGCGCTCCATGAACCTTCTTGTCAAAGGTTGTTTGCTTCCAAGCGAACTGTCCCAGATGAGGGGTGGCGGCCAAAGGGACCACCCATGTGCAACTCGTGGATCGATCTCGATGTAGCTTTGAGTGTCGTATTCGCGGATCCACTCAACGGGAACCGAAGTCCAGAAGTAAAATCTCTCGTCACGATGCAATTCTTCGCTCGTTCCGACGGCATATAGAAATGAAGTGAAGCCCATCGCCTTGATGATCGTCTGAACAGGGGCGAAGAGCGATTCATTGTTGCGCGCCGCTTCAACGATCGGCAATAACCAAGGCGCCAGACAACGCACATCGTCCGAAACCATTGCCTTGGGTTCGATTGGCACAAGCATAGTTATCCCCCTCTAGCGCGCGCACCCACTCTATTACCAAGCGAGCGTCCCGTAAATCAGCCAAACGGTCGACTATTCGCGGCTACGATTCGCGCAATATTCCAACGTCATTGCGGTCTTTGCGATAACAACATCTGTTATCGCAGACGCTTAAGCGAGGAAGCTCAGGTGATATGGATGCTATCGCTGTGACAAGGGGGGAATGCCCTGCACGATATCTCCGGCGATGATTCCTTTGCCCGCGAACCAGCCTTGCTTCATTTCAATGGCATATGCCGCAAGTCCGCTCGACCAATGCGTCGTTTCGTCGAGAGGCTTCATGTCGTCGATGTTCACAATCTTGCCGCTCGCATCGACGAATGCGATGGAAAGCGGAACATAGGTGTTCTTCATCCAGAATCCGAGCGGTTGCGGTTGCTCGAAGACGAATAGCATGCCGTGATCGGGCTGGAGGCTGAAGCGATTCATCAAACCGGTCGCGCGCTGTTCGGGCGTGTTGACCACTTCAACGATCACCTTGTGGCCCTTGATTGTGAGCGTGGTCACGGGTAACTCGGCAGCGCACGTGACTGTCGTAGCAAATGCGAGCACGACGAGGGCGAACAGGGCCTTGGCAGAAAAGAGCATGAGAGGTTCGATGGTCGGGTTGAGATGATCAGATTTCCACGTGCGCCGCATTTCCGGCGATGGTGTCTTCGACCGCGGCGCGCGAGTACTGCGGTGCGAACAGCGTGATGAAGCGATAGACAAATCCGCGCAGGAATACGCCGCGTCGCAGCGCCAGGCGCGTGGTCGATGCGGCAAAGAGGTGACTCGCGTCGAGCATTTCGAAGCCCTGATCCTTTTCAGGATCGTAGGCCATCTGCGCAATGATGCCGGCCCCCATCCCGAGTTCCACGTAGGTCTTGATGACGTCGGAATCGAGCGCGGTGAGTACGACGTTCGGTGCGAGGCCTTTCGCGGCGAACGCTGCATTGATGGCGGAACGGCCAGTGAACGCGAAATCATAGGTCACGATCGGCTGCGCTGCGAGCGCCTCCAGTGTGAGCGGCATGACTTTCGCCAACGCATTGCCACGCGGCACGATCACGCATCGATTCCAGCGATAACACGGCAGCGTCACCAGCTCCGGGTAGTCGGTCAACGCCTCGGTTGCGATTCCGATATCGACATCACCGGCAGCCGTTTGCTCCGCCACCTGAAGCGGATTGCCCTGATGCAGGACGAGGCGCACTTTGGGAAACTCTGCCGCAAAGCGCGCGAGGACTTTGGGGAGCACGTAGCGGGCCTGCGTATGGGTCGTCGCGATGGCCAGCGTTCCGGTGTCCTCGCTACGGAATTCGTCCGCGACCGATTTCATGTTGGCGATTTCGCGCAGCGCGCGACGGGCGGTCGCGACAACGACCTCGCCGGCAGGCGTGAGCGATGCCAGACGCTTGCCCTGCCGTACGAAAACGCGCAACCCGAGTTCATCCTCCAGCAAGCGAATCTGCTTGCTGATGCCGGGTTGCGAAGTGAAGAGCGCGAGCGCGGCCTCGGAGACGTTGAGTCCGTGATCCACGACCGCGCAAAGGTATTTGAGCTGCTGAAGGTTCACTGCGATTTATAACCAAAACACCCTGTTAGCGCTTGATTATATAACGTTATGACGCTATAAACATCGCCGTGTCCGAGTCACCGCATGGCCCAATTCATCACCGTCCATCCGACCCATCCGCAGCCGCGCTTGATGAAGCTGGCGGCCGCAGTGCTGCGGGGCGGCGGGATCATCGCCTATCCGACCGATTCGTCGTATGCACTGGGCTGCCGCCTCGACGACGCGCACGCAGTCAAGCGCATACGCGCGATTCGGGGCCTCGACGAACGGCATCACCTGACGCTCGTCTGCCGCGATCTCGCCGACGTCGGCCGCTTCGCGCGCCTCGACAATTGGCAGTTCCGGATCGTTCGCCAAGGCACGCCGGGCAGTTTCACGTTTCTGTTGCCGGCGACCCGCGAAGTGCCGCGTCGTCTCACCCATCCGCGCCGGAGCACCATCGGGGTCCGCGTTCCGGATCATGCGGTCGTGCACGCGCTGCTCGCGGAATTCGAGGCGCCCATCCTTTCGACCACGTTGATCCTTCCGGGCGCCGACGTGCCGCTCAATGACGCCGAGACGCTGCGCCAGCGCCTGACGAACATCGAACTGATCATCGACGCCGGCCCGTGCGCAGCGGAGCCGACCACGGTCATCGACCTCGCGGAGCCGCCTCCGGTGCTGGTAAGGCAGGGCCGCGGCGATCCGTCCCGTCTGGGCCTGGCGCTCGAAGTCGACGCGTCAGGGGAACGCGCCGGGCCGGACTCAGGTAAAATGGCGTCGTAATGGAGGTTTCGCTCGAGACCATCGTGCTCTGGGCTGTGCCGGTGGTCTTCGCGATCACCTTGCATGAAGCCGCCCACGGCTACGTGGCGAAACTGTTCGGCGACCGCACGGCCGAAATGCTGGGCCGCATATCGCTGAATCCGTTGAAGCATATCGACCCGATCGGAACGCTGTTGGTTCCCGGCGTGCTGCTCGCGCTCGCATGGATCAACAAGTCGCCACCGTTCGTGTTCGGCTGGGCTAAGCCGGTGCCGGTGAATTTCGGCAATCTGCGCGATCCGAAGCGCGACATGATCTGGGTCGCTGCCGCAGGGCCCGGCTCGAACTTCGTTCAGGCGCTCGTGTGGGCGCTGGTGCTCGTCGCGACGGCCCCGACGGGTGTTTGGCCGAGTGCGGCCTTTTTCGAAATGGCAGACATCGGTTTCAAGGTGAATCTGATTCTTATGGCGCTCAACCTGCTTCCGCTCCCGCCGCTCGACGGCGGGCGCGTCCTCGCGGGTTTGCTGCCACGCAACGCCGCGAGCGTGCTCGCGCGGTTCGAGCCGTATGGCCTGTTCATCCTCCTGGCGCTCCTGGCGACAGGCTTGCTCGACGACCTGATGCGACCGCTCGTGCGCGTCGCCGCGACGCTGATCGCGCGGTTGGTCGGGCTCTGAGCATTTCTCGACCGACGACCTACAACGACGATGTTTGCTGACCGCGTGCTCTCCGGCATGCGTCCGACGGGACGCATGCACATCGGCCATTACCATGGCGCGCTCAAGAACTGGGTCAAGCTCCAGGAAGAGTACGAGTGCCTGTTCTTCGCGGCGGACTGGCATGCACTCACCACGCACTACGACTCGCCCGAGACCATTGCGGAAACGGTGTGGGACATGTTCATCGACTGGTTCGCCGCGGGCATCGATCCGACGCGCGCCACGATCTTCATCCAGTCGCGCGTGCCCGAGCATGCAGAGCTCACGTTGCTGCTCGGGATGATTTCACCGGTCGGCTGGCTCGAGCGCGTGCCGACGTACAAGGACCAGCAGCAGAAGCTCGCCGACCGCGACCTCTCGAATTACGGCTTCCTCGGTTACCCGGTGATGCAAAGCGCCGACATCCTGATCTACCGCGCGAACATGGTGCCGGTGGGCGAAGACCAGGTGTCGCATATCGAGCTCACGCGCGAGCTCGCGCGCCGCTTCAACCACATCTATGGCCGCGAGCCGGGGTTCGAGGAGAAGGCGCGCGCAGGCGTGAAGAAGCTTGGCAGCAAGAAGGCGAAGCGCTACGAGCAGCTTCGTGCCGCGTTCCAGGAGAAGGGTGACACCGAGGCGCTCGAGGCCGCGCGCGAGCTGCTCAATGACACGCAGAACCTGTCGCTCGGCGACCGCGAGCGACTCTTCGGCTATTTGGAAGGATCGCGCCGGGTCATCCTGCCGGAGCCGCAGCCGCTGCTGACCGCCACACCGCGCGTTCCCGGTCTCGACGGCCAGAAGATGTCGAAGTCGTACGGCAACGCGATCCTGCTGCGCGAGGAGCCCGCGGCGGTCACCGACAAGATCCGCACGATGCAGACCGACCCGGCGCGCGTGCGCCGCACGGACCCGGGCAATCCGGAGAACTGCCCGGTCTGGCCCCTGCACCAGATCTATTCGAGCAAGGACACGCAGGATTGGGTGGTGAAGGGCTGCACGACGGCTGGCATCGGCTGCCTCGAATGCAAGCAGCCGGTCATCGACGCGATCATCGCGGAGCAGAAGCCGATCCGCGAGCGCGCGCAGAAGTACCTGGACGATCCGGCACTCGTGCGTAACATCGTCGCGGACGGCTGCGAGCGCGCACGCAAGCTGGCGGAAGAGACGATGCGTGACGTCCGCGCGGCAATGGGCCTCGCCTATGACTAGCAACGAAGCGGCGTTCGACCTCGAGCACGAATCGCCGGCGCCGCGGCCGCTCGCGCGCGTCTACGGCGAGGCGATGAACGAGGTCCCGCACGACCTCTACATCCCGCCGGAGGCGCTCGAAGTCTTCCTCGAGTCCTTCGAAGGACCGCTCGACCTGCTGCTGTACCTGATCCGCCGCGACAACATCAACGTGCTCGACATTCCGATGGCAGAGCTCACCCGCCAGTACCTGGGCTATGTCGAGATGATGCGCCGCACGCAGCTCGAGCTCGCCGCGGAGTACCTGCTGATGGCCGCGGTGCTGATCGAGATCAAGTCGCGCCTGCTGCTGCCGCGCCCGCCGGCACCGCCCGGCGTCGAAGTCGAGGATCCCCGCGCCGAGCTCGTGCGCCGGCTGCTCGAGTACGAGCGGATGAAGCAGGCGGCGCGCGACATTGACGCACTGCCGCTTGCGGACCGCGACTTTGCGACCGTGCGCGTCTGGTTCGATCGCGTTGCGTCGGTGCGATTGCCCGAGGTTGCTCCCGACGACCTGCGCGCGGCGTGGATCGCGCTGCTTCAGCGTGCCAAGGTCAACCGCCATCATCTGGTGACGCGCGAGCAGCTGTCCGTCCGCTCGGAAATGAGCCGGCTGCTGCGCGTGCTGCAGCCGCGACACTATCTCGACTTCACTGCGCTCTTTGCCGAGCACGCGGACGTGGCGCACCTCGTCGTCACGTTCCTGGCGATCCTCGAGCTTTCGCGCGAGCAGCTAGTCGACGTGGCGCAAGCCGAGCCCTATGCGCCGATCCATGTCCAGCTTCGCGGCGAGCGGCCGTTCGCGCTCGCTGCGGACGCCTGAATGTCCAACGCCATGACCATGCCCGATCCCTCCGCCATGGACGTCGCCGAGCCTCCACCCGACCTCTCCGACATCAAAGGCGTGCTCGAGGCCGCGCTGCTCGTCGCCGGCGAGCCCGTGCCCGTGACGCAGCTTGCGCGGCTCTTCGACCCGCCGCTCGACGCCGAAACCGTGCGCAAGGTCCTCGACGCGCTGCGCGAGGACTGGACCGGACGGAAAGTGGAGCTCGTGCAAGTGGCGTCCGGCTGGCGCTTTCAGGGTCGTCCGGAAGTGCAGCGCTTTCTCGACCGGTTGACCCCCGAACGACCGCCGCGGTATTCGCGCGCGGTGATGGAAACCCTGGCGATCATCGCCTACCAGCAACCCGTAACCCGCGGCGACATCGAGTCGATCCGCGGCGTGGCCGTGTCGACGTACGTCATCAAGGCGCTCGAAGACCGGCAATGGGTGGAGGCCGTCGGCCATCGCGAGACACCGGGACGACCGGCGCTCTACGCGACGACGAAGACCTTCCTCGACGACCTCGGCCTGCGTTCCCTCGCGGAATTGCCTCCTCTCGCCGATCTCGATTCATCCCACCTTCTGGAGATGCCTGATGCCCCAACAAAGGCCGCCGAGGCGCCCCTCGCACTCGCG
>Ga0068858_100005838_pt1 | contig 12025 bp, 13 predicted proteins | sample KBSSwiS12_FD_66589 | JGI IMG/M metagenome (GOLD analysis project Ga0068858, IMG submission 66589) | Switchgrass rhizosphere microbial communities from Kellogg Biological Station, Michigan, USA - KBS Switchgrass S1-2 | ecosystem: Host-associated > Plants > Roots > Rhizosphere > Soil ... | reverse complement strand
ACGGGCATGGCCAAGGAGCGCGATGACAAGATCGCCAACATCAAAAGCATGGAACGCGAGATCAGCGACTTTCGTCAGACGCGGGAGCGTCAGTTGCAGGAGCAATTGATGCGAATGCGCGAGGGGATCGTGAAGGAAATTACCGACGTCGTTATGGAAAAAGTCAAAGCCAAGAGCCTCGATTTTGTGCTGGATAAATCGGGCATCAGTATCAACGGGGTCCCTGTGGTGATGTACGCGCCGGAAAACGTTGATTTCACAAATGAAATCATCGAAGTACTAAACAAACCCGGTCGCGCTACGGCTTCGACCAAGAAACCTGCAGCAGGAGCGTCCGTCACCCCCGCGGCAGCGAGAGCAACGAAGCCCTGAGGTTCGCCTCGAATTTCAAAATACATGCGAGCCAAAACTCGCGTGTATTTTTTTGTACGGATGAAATCGCCCGTTGGCACGGCGATGGTCGTGAGTAGGTGCGAATTTCCAGAGAATGTTTTTTCTACCCGGATGCCGAATAGCGAAATGCGCGATTTCAATCCTCCTCGCGTCTTGGAGCGGTTCATTCGCCGCGGATTGGCAGGCAAAACTCAGCAAAGAGCCGGCTGGGAATTTTCCCGAGTTGCGCCCTCTGCGCGCGTCCTATCGCTTCGGGTGGTCTGGAGTGACTGCGGCCACCGGTGAAATTCACTTTACCAAGCCATCGGACGACAGATTTCAACTCGAAGGTACAGGCCGAACGACTGGGTTTGTTCGGGCATTATGGAAACTGGATGTCACGCAGCGCGCCATTGCTAATTCCCATACACTGGCTCCCATCGAAACGCAGCAAAGCGAAAGTTACCGATCAAAAAAAATCGTCACGCATCTCGCTTTCACCAACAGTGGAGTGACGCGAGCACGAACCGAAGGTCAAGGCGACAAGGCCGAGACAAAAAGCAAACAGTTTGCCTTCCCTAATTTGTTCGATTTGCATTCTGCTGCCCTTTACTTGCGCAGTCAGCCGCTCAAAGAAGGGAGCGTCTATCGGCTGGCGGTTTACCCGGCGACAAACGCTTATGTCGCGATTATCAAAGTAATCGGGCGGGAAAAAATCTCCGTGCGCGCGGGCATTTACAACGCCATCAAACTTGATCTCCAACTCATGCGCGTCGGAAAGCATCTCCAATTGGAGCCGCACAAGAAATTTCGCCGCGGCACTATCTGGGTGTCAGACGATGCCGAACGGCTCGTCCTTCGCGTCGATGCACAGATTTTCGTGGGAACAGTTTTTGCCGAACTGCAGTCGGTGCATTTCGATAACCCAAAACAAGGCTAGTCGGGCTCCCATTGACCACGAATCGGCGGCCCAGGCAGCGGACGCATACGCTGGCGGTAGGGATTATAAAACTGCTGGCGCGGCCCGGGCAATAAGCGCAGTGCCGCGAGCGTTTCCAGATCCAGCCGGCCAGTCACCAGCAGTCTCGTTCGCGCTTGATAGGCGCGCAGGGATAGTTCCATCGCAGGTCCGTAGATTCCGTCAATTTGTTCGCGATACAGTCCGTACCGGGCGAGAACGATCTGCGCCGAGACAATCACATTGCGTTGCACGCCGGGAGGAGCGGTCCCGAATGGCGTGCCGGCAAAAACTGTTCCGGGGGAACTGGCCGGACCCATGGGATTTGAGGGAAAAACCTGCTGGTCTTGTGGCGCGTTACTGAAAGGCTGAACCGGAGGGGCGGGGCTTGCGGCTCCCGTGCCGTCGGAAGGCGGCTCGCTGTGCACAGCTCCCGTCGAAGGAGTCGGAGCCGCAGGTTTCGTCGCTGGTCGCGACGAACCGGAAGATTTAATCCCGAGCGATCGCAGCGTCTCGTCATTGAGCTCGCCGCTAACCTGCAGACCATTGCGAATTTGATAACGGCGAATCGCTGCAGTCAGATTCGCATTCATGTCGCCGTTGACTTCGCCGTAGTAGAAACCTTCGTCCTTCAGAGCCTGTTGCACGCTTTCAACGAGTGGGTCCGCCCGCATCAGCATCATCGATCCCATGAAGACCACCACAGCAGTTGTGATTTTCATGGTCATTCGACGACGACGCCCTTTGCCTATTCAGCGCTTTTCTGACCTGTGGCTGCCACTGCGGATTTCCGTTGACCCACCACGTCGCGATACCGCAGAATGCCGTCGGCGACCGCTGTTGCTAATTGGTCGCGATAACCCTCGCTCGCAAGTTTCGAAAGTTCGTCCTGGTTCGTAATAAAGCCGCCCTCAATCAACACTGCGGGAGAAGTCACGTTTGCGATTACAAAAAATTGTTTGGCCTGCGTCCCCCGGTTGAGGGAGCCGGTCCGTGCCACCAGCGCTTCCTGAATGAAACCGGCGAGACTTTGGCTTTCGGGCTTCGGCGAATTGGAGGGCGGCCGCGAGAAAAACGCCAGCCACGAAGAGAAAGCAGAGCCTGAATTGATCTGATGCGCAGCGTAGTAAGTCTCCACGCCGCTTGCGACCGGTTTGTTGTCTTCGTTGAAATGAATGCTGATAAAAATGCTGTCGTTCACCCGATTCCCGAACGCTGCACGATCTGCCAGTGAGACATAGCTGTCTCCAAGTCGGGTCATCAATGTGGCGACACCTTCCGCGTCCAGGAGGCGATCGACGCGGCGCGCTACGTCCAATGTCAGATCCTTTTCCATAACTCCCCCACACATTGCGCCGGAGTCTTCACCCCCATGGCCTGGATCAAGAACCACTACTGCGAAAGGTTTGGACGTCTGTTGCTGAGGTGCCTTTGATTCTCTAAAAACCGCCGGTCGCTTCGCTTGATGAAACGAAATCCAGACAAGCGAGGCAATTATCAACAACAAGCCCGCGATCGTCAGCACATTCCGGAAAGCTTGTTTCATTTGTGATCCCCGTCAGAAAACTTCTCTTCATAATCTAATCACCGGGAAATGATGGAGCGCAATTCCTTATCTGCTAACGGACGATAACGAATTGGCCTGCTGCTATCGCGCTCGAGTACGGCTGCTTCGATTGCAATAATGGCGAGTTGTTCCTGGCGATGTTGTGCAATGGCGTCGCGCGGGGGCAGCTCTTTCGCTTCGCTGGCTTGCAATAACATGTGCCCGACACTCCATGCGTCGAGCGCCGAGTTCACCGCCGTTTCAAAGCTGGCATCCGATTTGTGCTCGCTCTTGAGAAACGCTTCCATCAGTTCAACCGATTGGCGCGTGCCGCTGAGCACGGCGAAATCTTGTCGCGCTCGCGCGTAGGTTGCGCCGTTGCTCGCAATCTCGCCGTCATATTCCACTCGCAAAAACAAATCGTCCTCTGGCCGTGCGCCCACCTCCGCGAAAAGCATTCGCGTCAGATACGGCGGCCCGTAGATCTGCTCGAACGCGCTTTTCATGACAGGACTGAGCGAATAATGCGCGAGCCGCCGTAGTGAAACATCCGCAGCCGAGCGGGTGAAGCCTTCGGTGCTGGCCAGTTCAATCGCGGCCATTCGCAACCGCTCGATGTCGCCAGGATGCCCAATCGCTCCCATTGCGATTCGATCGTAGATCTCGAAGAGTTTCTGGCGCGTCTGACCAAGTGTGACAAACAGAATACCTTCGCGATAACCCAGTGCCGCGATGGGACTACCGGGGGCGAGCTGCCCTTCGATGTACTCGCGCCGGTTCGCGATGGCTTCGACCCAACGATACGGCTCTTCGATCATGCAACCATTTCTTTGAACACGGCGGCGATTTTGCTCTCGGGTAAAGTGGTGATGCCTTCGCGCGACACAATCTTAATCACGGGATAAATCTTTCCGCTGCGATCCACGCCTGCTGTCGCCGTATCGGATTCGGCAGCGGTGTCGAGCGCGCGCAATGCGAGCGATACTGCTTCCCGTTCGTCCAACTTGTGCAGCGGCTTCGCGCCCCAGGTATTTTCATAATAGAGAATGCCGCGGACCGCAGGCGAACCTGACCCCGTTGCTGCATAATTGGTCGCTTCAAATTGCGCGCCCATTGCATCATAGAAGTAAAGTCGCGCCTCGGGTTTCGAATTTGCGTCGTAAGTCGCAAAGATCGGGACTACAACACCGACGCCTTGCATGACGAACCCGAAATTGTCGCGCAACAACTTCGAGAGCGCTCGCACTTTGCCGTCGACACTCATCTCCTGCAGCTGAGTTCGCCGAAAATATTGGAGTGAATGCTCGAGCACGCGCGCCATTTCCCACGCGGTCGCAGGCACACCGGCGATGGCCATTATCGATTGCCTGTCGATTTCCAAAACCTTGTCCGCACGATCGTAAACGACAGTGTTACCCGCAGTTGCGCGGCGATCTCCCGCAACCAGAACGCCGCCGGAAAATTTGAATGCAAGGATCGTCGTCGCCTCCGTCGGTTGCCACGTCTGTTGTTGTGTGGCGTTTTGCGGCATTGGACCGACGGTCGTTAAACCGAGCAGACCTTTGCGTCGCAATAGCGAAGGAAAGTCGTCCGCTGCACCAGAGAAGTTCTGGTCAAATCCCAACTGTGAACGGTCCATTACTGACCCGTGCGCTGGCGGTAGCGCTTGGATTGGTTGGGATCCACCTTGCGCATTTTCTTTAACAGATCCTTTGTGTCTGGTCGCGAAACGTCCGGCGAACGCGGCCCACCGCCATCGCCTTGCTTTGGTCCCCAGGGAGCCGGTTCCAGCGGCTTTTGAATGCGCTCAGGCATGAAAAAACGTACGAGCAAAAGTTCGAAACGCAAGCTGCGCACCGTCCGCGGAATCATTAAATCGCTACAGTGGACTCATTAACAGTTCAAAAAACAACCGTTCAATGCGGCGAACCCGCTTGTCAGATAAATGTCCCGGTGGCAAAATTTCGCTGAGATGAAAGTAATCTCTGTTTTCTGCGCGATAATCTCTTTCGCGCTGTGGACTGCTTCTGCAGAGAGTCCCGCACCGCAGGAAGGAAAATCAGCGCAGTCCGCGCAACTTGAAGCTTTGGTAAAAAAGATTGACGAACAAAACGCCAAGATCGACGCGCTTTCGCAGGAGATTCTCAAACTGGAGCAACAACTCTCGCATGCTCGGCCAGGTGTAATGGTCGGAGAAGCTGCACCCGCCGCCCCGGCATCCGCTGCTTCTCCCGCAGCATCTCCATCGCATCCTTCCGTCGAAGGCAACACGCATACTGTTACGCGCGGAGAAACGCTCACTTCCATCGCCAAAATGTACAAAGTGACCGTGGACGATTTACAACAGGCCAATCACATCGAAGACGGCCGTAAATTGCAGGCCGGCCAAACCATCACTATTCCGACGGCGTCGCCTGCCGCTTCTGGCTCGCCGTCGCCCTAACGGGATAGTAACCTCCGAGTGAACCAACGGTGGTTTCTCCGCAAACACGAGGACGGTAGCACCTTCGGCCCGGTGCAGTTCGACCAAATCGCTCGTTGGGCGGCTGCGGCGCAGATCGCGCCGCACGATACTCTGTCCAGCGACGGTCAGACCTGGCTTAAAGCACCCATGCTATCGCAGCTCGGTATGGACTGGCTGGTAGAGTTAACGAGCGAGCATTACTACGGACCGACCACGTTCGGTGCTTTGCAGGAATTTATTCGGCTCGGCGAAATCGATGGTGGAACCGTCGTAATCAACACCTGTGACGGCACTCGCCGCCAAATCCGGGAAATGCCCGATTTGTGGGGAACCAGCGAGTTACAGGCTGAAGACCAAATCGAAATTCAACTCGGCGATCCCGTCGCGCCAGCGGTGGCAAAGATGTCTCTTCATCTTCAGGAGCGAATTCGTGATCTTGAGCAAACGCTTCAGGAAAAGCGCCGCGCCCTGGCCGAGAGCGAGCAGCGTTACGCAGAGTTAGAACGAAAATACCAGGACCTCTTGCTGCGCGATCTGTCGTAACCCGGGCATCTTGTCTGCCAAGTTATTAGACCTGTAATCGCTCCTCTTCCGGTTCCGCAACTTCTGACGCGACGATTTCAGCCATCTCTGATTCCCGCTGAGGCGACGACTCCAACAGACTCTGCCGGCATAGCTGAGCGTATTTTCGATCGAGCGCGAGCAGTTCATCATGTGTGCCGCGCTCGATGACTCGGCCGTGATCGAGCACCAGAATTTGGTCCGCATGCACGATCGTCGAAAGGCGGTGCGCAATCACAATCGATGTTCGATTCGCCATCAGATGTTCCAGCGCTTCCTGGATCAATCGCTCTGTTGCCGTGTCCACGCTGGCGGTTGCTTCATCAAGAATTAGAATTGGCGGGTCCTTGAGCAGTGCCCGCGCAATCGAGAGCCGCTGCTTCTCGCCCACGCTCAATTTCACACCGCGTTCGCCGACTACGCTCTCCAACCCAGCCGGCAAACGGTCGATGAACTGTCGCGCGTTCGCGGCCTCCACTGCCCGCCACAATTCCGCGTCAGTGGCGGTTGGTTTCCCCATCAAAAGATTTTCGCGAATCGATCCGTTGAACAGAAAGCTTTCCTGCGTCACGACACCGATCGTTTCACGCAACGTGCGCAGATCGTACTCGCGGATAGATTTGTCATCGACGTAGATCTGACCGGTATCGAACTCGTAAAATCGTACGAGCAAATTCACCAGCGTCGACTTTCCCGCCCCAGTCGCACCGACCAGCGCAGTCGTGGTGCCCGGCAGCGCATGAAACGAAATGTGCCTGAGCGCTGGCAACGCTTCGACGTAACTGAAGCTCACGTCTTCGTAACGAATGTCGCCAATAATCCGTCTGCTGTACCCCCGATCAGTGATCGCGGTGCTGCGGTCAACAGCCCCAGCCACAACGCCCGGCTCGGCGTCTTCATCGAGAATTTCAAAGACACGTTCCCCTGCTGCGCGGCCAGCCTGCACCAATTGATTCAGCTGATGCAACCGGCTGATCGGATCGTAAAGAAATGCCATGAGCATCAGGATCCCGACCAGGTCGCCCAGTTGCAGGCTGCCGGTCAAAACGGCGTGACTGCCAAATCCCAGCACAAGCAACGCGCCGATTGCTTCGAACATCGACATCGACGGCGAGTAAATCGCCCATGTCCGCATCACTACCAGCGTGGCGTGCCGCAATTGATCGCTGGCGCGATTGAAACGCGCGTGTTCCTCGCGTTCGCGCGCGAAGCTTTTGATCTGACGAACCCCGGCAAGATTATCGTGCAACAGCGCGTTGATATTCGATGCAGCGCGCCGCTGTAATCGATACCGGCGGTGCGCCGTTAGCGTGTAAGCCAGCGCGCCAGCGATCAGCAGCGGCAGCGGCACCAGCGCAAGCAATGCAAGGTTTGCGTTCCAATAAAACATCACCGTCACTACGATCACGATTTGTAAAACCGCGACGACGCCTTGCTCGATTCCGTCGATCAGCACGCGCTCGACCGAATTCACATCTTCGATCACGCGCGTCATCAAATCGCCCGTGGCGCGATTATCGAACCAGCGCAACGGCAACAGTTGAATGTGCGAATACAGATCGCTGCGCAGATCGAAAATGACTTTCTGCTCGAATGTGTTGTTCAAAATGATCCGGAGCGAATTGAAAAGGTGCTGAACAAGAAAAGCCACTGCGGCGAGCAAAATGAGCGGCAGCAATTTGTCCGGCCGATTCGCGCGCACCACGTCATCGATGATCCATTTGGTCACGGTCGGAAACACGATCACCATCAACGTGCCCAAGATCGCGCACGCGAGCGTCCCCGCAGCCAACCAGGGATACCGCTTTAGATATGCAAATACGCGCCAGACCGTTTTCATTCACGACAAATTTACCAGAAGCCCGCGAATCACGCGAATGGCTTCGCCGCGTTGAATCGTTAGACCGTGATTGGCGAAGGTGGATTCGTGGTTAAGATTCGCGCGTGCCGAATCAATCGCACTTCCTGCCGGACGAAATTCATATCGAGCAGCTTGACGTTTTCACGTGCGTCGGAGTTCCAGAGGAAGAACGCGCGAATCCGCAAAGGTTGACCGTGAGCATTTCCTTTTGGCCGTCCCAGCAGACAAATGATCTGGCCGACCACATCGAACGGACGGTGAACTATTCAACCGTTGCAGAGGAGACGAAGAATTTTTTGCGCGATCAGTCGGTTAGTCTGGTCGAGACGCTGGCAGAACGGCTGGCAAGTCATTTGCTGAAGAGTTTTCCTATTCAAAAGGTGACGATCGAACTGCGAAAGTTCGCTCTACAGGATGCAAAATACGTCTCGGTGACTGTTACGCGCAGTGCATCTGTCGGTTAACCACGAATGGACACGCCGCACACGCGGTTCAGAACCGCCCCTGCCAGTTTGCCGCTGAAGACAGCGGCCACTACAATTGCTGGATGAAAGGCGGTAGTTGGAAAACCATCTCAAGCGAGCGCCATTTCGCCAATCGGAATCTCGAAGTTGTGACGGATCGTGTGCAAACACCCGCCCATCCAGACCCGCGAGCGTGGACGATTGTGCATCGTAAAGCGGCGGTCGTCGTCGCACCAATGACGAACGAAGAAAGGATCATTCTGATTCGTCAGGAACGGATCCCTATCGGGCAGGCAATTTGGGAAATGCCCTCAGGTCAGATCGACGATCACAATGCTGATGAGAATAAAATCAAGGAGACAGCTTTGCGCGAAGTTCGTGAAGAAGCCGGGTACGAGTTGGCCCCAAACGGGGAACTTATTTCGTTAGCTTATTTTTTCTCTTCACCGGGGTTTACCGATGAGCGCGGTTATTTCTTTCTCGCCAGTCCAGTTCAACCCTGCGCGGAGGGGCCGAACCGCGAGGAAGGCGAATCAATTCTCGATTGCCGCGGATTCACCGGCGAGGAGATTCGCCGGATGATTGCGGAGAATGAAATTCGCGACGCCAACACACTTGGCATTTGCGCCACCCTCGCCGCTCGCGGTCTTCTGTCGCTAGCGTCGTGCCCATGACTTACTGTTCCGCTGTTTTCATTAACACCCGGCTTCAGCCGGGTGGAGAAACGACAGTGGCCGTCGAGCCGTTTCAACGGCTTACATTTGAATCGAAAACCGTTGAAACGGTGTGTCGTTGTTGCAGTTGGCTGCACCTGGCTAAAGCCAGGTGTTAATGAGAAGTCGCTGGCATTCGTACGAGAGCAAACCCGATGACGCTGCGAGACATTTTTAGATTTCGTGATCCGCCGGAAACCGAAACCTCCAAGCCGTTTCTCGAACATCTGGAAGACTTGCGGTGGACCATCGTAAAGATGGCCATCACGCTGGCGATTGCGATGGTTGTTTGTTTCGCGTTTCGCTCGACGCTGGTGCGCGTTATCCAGGCGCCGCTTAACCATCTCGGGTCACAAGTCGGAACGCTCAAGGCGCTGGGCATCACGGACTCGATCGTGATTTCATTTCATCTGGCGTTTTACGCCGGGATCGTTCTCTCCTTTCCGCTGCTGCTTTATTTTCTCGCGGAATTCGTTTTACCGGCGCTCACGGCCGTGGAGAAACGATTTCTATTTCCAGCGATCGCGGTCAGCTTCGCGCTCTTTCTCGTGGGCGTGCTGGTTTGCTATTTTTGGTTGCTCCCAAAAACGATTCTTTTTTTCTTTCGCGACACCGAATCGCTCGGCTGGGCACCGACGTGGACGGTGCAGCAGTATTACTCGTTCGTAACACGATTTACCATCGGATTTGGCCTGGCGTTTGAACTGCCGGTTGTCGTACTGGCGCTGGTCCGTTTCGGGCTGATTACCTACCGGTTCATGGCGCGCACCCGTCCGTATGCCATCGTGCTCATCTTTATTCTGGCAACAATCATCACCCCGACGCCTGATATTCTGACTTTGATCGCCATGGCGCTGCCGATGTGTCTGCTATACGAGAGCTGCATCTGGATCGCATGGCTGATGGAGCGCCGGGCATCGAAACGGCTCGCCAGTTAATCGCGTGCAGCATTCGATTCAGAATCTTCTCTTCAGCACGTTTGCCTTCGTGCTCGGGGCGGCGCTCGGCTCGTTTCTGAACGTTTGCATTTACCGCTGGCCCGTCGATCTCTCCATCAATCGGCCGCGCCGGTCGTTTTGTCCGCAGTGCAAACAACCCATTCCGTGGCATCAGAATCTGCCGTTAGTAAGTTGGCTCGCGCTCGGCGGGCGATGCGCAAATTGCCAGGCAAAAATTCCGTTTCGCTATTTCGCAGTAGAACTCGTTACCGCGCTTCTTTTCCTCGCGATTTGGCAAAGGTTCCCGTTGCAGGTTGCAATTGCGTACTGGATTTTTGTTTCGTTCCTGATCGTCGGAACTTTCATCGATTTCGAGCATTTCATTATTCCAGACCGCGTAACAATCGGCGGAACAATCGCGGGTGTGGCTTGCAGCATTGTTGTTCCAGCTTTGATGCAGACAAATTCGCGCGTGGCCGCCGGCGTTCGCGCTGCGCTGGCCGCTGCGCTCGGCTACGTGATTCTCTGGATCGTGCTCGAAGCGGGTAAGATTGCCTTTGGCAGAAAACGGATCGAGTTCGACGGGCCGACACCGTTCACGTGGACAAAACACGGCGACGACGCCGATTTCGTCGTCGGAACTGAGGAAAGTCTGTGGAGCGAATATTTCGCCCGTGAAAAAGATCGTCTTCTGCTCCAGTGCGATGAAGTTCGGATTGATGATCGCGAATATGGAAACGTGACGCTGGATTTTCGTTACGATCGCGTGAACGCGGATGGCCACGTGTTAATGCTCGACGATGTAACGCATATTTCCGGCGTCACGCGCGAACTGGTCATCCCGCGCGAGGCAATGGGACGCGGCGACCTGAAGTTTCTTGCCGCGATCGGCGCATTCCTTGGGTGGCGCGCAGTGTTGTTCAGCTTGTTTGCCGGATCACTTCTCGGTTCAGTGATCGGCCTGGTCACGCTTATCGTCGGAAAACCTGTTTGGTCAGCCAAACTACCTTTCGGACCGTATCTGGCATTCGGCGCACTCACCTGGATGTTTTTTGGCGAAAAAGTTCTGCGCTGGTACGGAATGCTGCTCAGCCCGTGATGCGATTGCGTGCTTTAGCCTTACCTACAGTGAGCTCGCGCGTTAGAGGTTGACGGTGCCGAATCCAGGACAAGTACTTTCAGAAATGGATTTCCCTTCCGGGCCCTGGACTGGTTTCTACAATTACGGCCGCAGCACGCGCAAACATCGGATGGATCTCGTGCTGACTTTCTCTAATCACGCGATTTCGGGCAACGGAAGCGATGACATCGGTCGATTCTTTCTTGCCGGGCGGTTCGATGACTCAAAAGGAGAATGTTACTGGACGAAGACTTACATCGGCGCGCACGACGTTTACTACCGCGGGTTTCGCGAGGGCAAAGGGATCTGGGGATTATGGGAATTGCCTAACGAGTCAGGCGGATTTCACGTCTGGCCGCTTGGACAGGGCGAAGGCGAAGAGGATTATGAGAGCGCGGAAGAGCCCGCGCTCGTCGGAGCAGGTGTCGTTTGAGTTCTGCCGGGGTCGACGCCCCCAGCTACAGCGGCTGCAGGCTGGCGCAGCATCAACGCGAGATTAACTAGTTCGCACTTACACCAGCGACGCAGTCCGCGAAAAATTTGTTTGCGAAGGCGCGTGTCCGGAACGAATCCGTCGTAAAGTTCGCGCCAGCCGGCGTTTCTTTTTCCGTAGTAGCCAGTCACCCATCGGCGATTTGCAAGAGCCACAAGCCGGCGATTGTAAAAGTTCATCACATTCCGGGCAAATCTGCCTCCTGTCCCGGTGAAGGGCAGGTTAAGAAATGCGCATTCCGGATCGCGATAGACTCGTCGAACCAAGCCGGCGTAGTAACTGCTCACATCGAGAAGCAGCGCCGTTGACGTTAATTCTGCATCCCCCATATAATAATATTTGTCCTTGTACAAACTCTCGAACCAGGATCGGTAGGTAACCGGATATTGTTGGTTGTAATAATGTAGTCGCTCCGTGACGTCTTCGCCCTTGAGACTGCCCGCCAGTAAATTCGCCACGTAATAGGAAGTGTAAGAACAAAAATCGAGACCCGGACTGTAAAGTGGATCGATGAATCCGGCGGCATCGCCCACCA
>Ga0068858_100005836_pt1 | contig 12027 bp, 14 predicted proteins | sample KBSSwiS12_FD_66589 | JGI IMG/M metagenome (GOLD analysis project Ga0068858, IMG submission 66589) | Switchgrass rhizosphere microbial communities from Kellogg Biological Station, Michigan, USA - KBS Switchgrass S1-2 | ecosystem: Host-associated > Plants > Roots > Rhizosphere > Soil ... | reverse complement strand
ATTCAGCGCGCGCACGATGCGCCGCCGCGGCACGAGCGCGGCCGACAGCTCCTGCGCGGTGCGCAGCACGATCAGGTCCTGGAAGGAAAAGAGCATCGCGTTGCGCGGGCCGCGCTCGGGTGTCACGAAGCCCGAGGCGACGAGCGAGCGGATGATGTTGCGAGGAAGGCGAAGCAGGCGCTCGACCTCGCGAACGCCGTATTGATGCATGGGCACGCCTGCTAGAGCTTCTTCGCGGCCTTCCGCGTGGTGGTGGCGACCGCGACGGGCTCGGGCGCCTCCTTGCGCTTCGGCGGCTTGCGCGACTCGGCGGCCGCCACGGGCGCGGGCGAGGACTTCGACTTCGCCGGCCCCTTCTTCTCGAGGCTCGCGCGCAGCGCTTCCATGAGGTCGATGACCTGGGCGCCCGCGGGCTGCTCCTCCTGCATCACGATCTCCTGGCCCTGCACCTTGCCCTCGATGGCCTTCTCGACGCGCGCGCGCACGTCGTCCACGTATTCGGTCGGGTCGAACTTGTCCACCGACTGCTGCTCGATGAGCTGCGTGGCGAGCTTGAGCTCCGCGGGCTTCACCTCGGTCTCGGGGATCTCGACCTCGCGGATCGAGCGCACTTCATCCGCGTAAAGGAGCTGCTGCATGACGAGGCCCTCGGCGACCGGGCGGATCATCACGATGTACTGCTTGCCCCGCGCGGCCCAGCGGCCGAGCGCGCAGCGCCCGGTCTCCATGAGCGCGCGATGCAGCAACGCGTACGGCTTGTTGCCGCCCTTGTCGGGCGCCAGGTAGTAGGCCTTGTCGAAGTAGACCGGATCGACGGAGGCGAGCGGCACGAACTCCGCGATCTCCGCCATGTGGGTGCCCGCTTCCTCCATCGCCTTCAATTCCTCGGGCGTGAACATGACGTACTGGTCCTTGGCGAACTCGTAGCCCTTGACCATGTCGTCGCGCGCGACCGGCACCTCTTCCTTGATGCAGAAGTATTGCTGCTTGAGGCGCGAGCCGCATGCCTTGTGCAGCAGGTTGAACGAGATGGCCTTGCTCGCCTCGGTGGCCGAGAAGAGCCTCACCGGGATCGAGACGAGCCCGAATGAAACGGTGAGTGTTGCGATCGATCGCGCCGCCATGCTGGCCTCCTTGAAAGCCTGCTTTCTCGTTGCTGCATCAATTACTTGCGGGAACTTTCTATTGTATTACATGAAATCGAGGCTGTCACCGGGCCTATAATCGCGGCCCATGAAGACCTTCCTCGCCATTCTCGCCCTCGCGCCGCTCGCGGCAAGCGGGGCCATCACCGCCCTCCAGTGCGGCCGTGTCGTCGACGTGCGTGCCCTCGAGGTCCGCAACGAAGCGACGATCGTCATCGACGGCAATCGCATCTCGCGCGTCGCCTCGGCCTATGAGGCGCCGGCGGGTGCGACGGTCATCGACCTCAAGAACCAGACCTGCATGCCGGGGTTGATCGACCTGCACGTCCACTTGAGCGGCGAGATATCTCCCACGGCCTTCCAGGACAGCGTGCAGTTCAATCCGCCCGACGACGCGGTGCGCGCGGTCGCCAATGCGCGCAAGACGCTGATGGCCGGGTTCACCACGGTGCGCGACCTGGGCGGCAGCCCCGGAGTGACGACGGCGCTGCGCAACGGGATCAACCGCGGCATCGTGCCGGGCCCCCGCATGCAAGCGGCGGGCTTCATTACTTCCACCGGCGGCCACGGCGATCCCACCAACAGCCTGCGCGCCGATCTCATGGGCCAGCCGGGAGTAGAGCGCGGAATCATCAACGGGCCGTACGAGGCGCGGCGCGCGGTGCGCCAGAAGTACAAGGAAGGCTACGACCTCATCAAGGTCGCGACCACCGGCGGCGTGCTCAGCATGGCGAAGAGCGCCGACGCGCCGCTGCTCGCCGACGACGAGCTCGCGGCGATCGTGGCGACCGCGAAGGACTATGGGTACAACGTGGCCGTTCACGCGCACGGCGCCGACGGCATGAAGCGCGCGATCCGCGCCGGCGTGACCAGCATCGAGCATGGCACCTACATGGACGACGAAGCGATGTCGCTCATGAAGCAGCACGGCACCTGGTACGTGCCCACGATCTCCGCGGGTAATTTCGTCGCGGAGAAATCCAAGATCGAGGGGTACTTCCCCGACATCGTGCGTCCGAAGGCGGCGGCCGTGGGCCCGCAGATCCTCGGCACCTTCTCGCGCGCGTACAAGGCGGGCGTGAAGATCGCGTTCGGCACCGACCAGGGTGTCGCGCCCCACGGGCAGAACGCGCGCGAGTTCGAATACATGGTGCAGGGTGGCATGCCGCCGCTGGAGACCATCCGCGCCGCGACGCTCTACGCCGCGATGGTGATGGGATGGGAAGATCGCATCGGCACGCTGGAGGCGGGTAAGCTCGCCGACATCGTCGCCGTCCCGGACGATCCACGCCAGGACATCTCGACCATGAGCCGCGTGTCGTTCGTGATGAAGGACGGCGACGTGGTTCGGCAGGGCGCAGCTAAGTGATCGATCGGGACAGGATCACGAGATCCTGATGGCCCGCGATTCCGCCTTCCACGTACTCCAGGAGTTCGAAGCCAGCTTGCCAGTGGCGTTCGACGTAGGCCCTGGAGTGGAACGTCGTTTGATACGTGTCTGGCAAGCCATCGAGCTTTAAGCTTCCCTTACGGTCCACGCGATAGACGAACCCTTTCGCCTCGAGATCCCGGCTTTCCTTGGAGGTGCAGCTTCCTCGGGCCAGCGCGCCATGCACGGTCGCGACCAGGATTCCGCCGGGCCGGAGTACCCGGGCGAGTTCCTCGAGCCAGCGAAATTGACCGTCCTCCTCGAGATGCGTGAAGACGGAGACCGTGTAGACGAAATCGAACGAACCCTCGGAATAGGGCAGCGGCGGGTCAGGCGAGTTGGTTTCGAACGCTCCGACGTTCGATAGATGCGCGTTCGCCCAGGAGATCGACTCCGGGTCGATGTCGGTTCCGCTCAGCCTGCAGTCCGGGAAGAGCGTTTTGAACTGGACGGCGATGCGACCGGGCCCACAACCGAAATCCAGCACGTCATCAGGCGGCAATGTCCCGTGCCTCCGCCATGCTGCGTCGATTTCCCTCGCAATGACACGGCCCGCCTCGACGTACACATCCTCCTGCATCGCTCCATGCACGCGAAACCTCAGCGCAGGAGGCGGAACGAGCTCGCCATGAGTAGCGGCGTATGCCTTCGTCTCTGCGCGAAGCTTCCTCTGATGATTGGAATGCCGGACGACGCCGACGAGCCAATAAAGCGGAGGAATACGCTTTGCGAGCTGCCGCAGCTTGAACATCGGGGCCCACGCGCTCATCGGCGCAACACGGTCATCTTCTCGGTTTGCATGTCGTGGAACGTGTAGGGAATCCCGCCGACGCCCAGTCCTGACTGGCGCAGCCCCGCGAACGGCATCCAGTCGACACGGAACGCCGTATGGTCGTTCACCATCACGGCCGACGCGTCGATGTTGCGCACGACATGGTCCGCCAGCGCGAGGTCGTTCGTGAAGACCGCCGCCTGGAACGACCACGGCAACGAGTTCGCGCGCCCGATCGCGGCGTCGACGTCCTTGTACGGATACACGCAGACGACCGGGCCGAAGACCTCCTCCCGGCTCACGCGGCACTGCTCCGGCGGATCGAACAGCACCGTCGGCGCGTAGCAGTTGTTTTCGAGCTCGCGACCCCCGGTGAGCAGCCTGGCGCCGCGCTCGACGGCCTCTTGCACCCACTCGCCCACGCGCTTCACCTCGCCGGGCCGGATGAGCGGGCCGACCTCGGTGGACTCGAGCGCAGGATCCCCGACTTTCAGCTTGGACACGGCCTGCGTGAAACGGCGGCAGAAATCGTCGACGATCGATTCGTGCACATACACGCGCTGGACCGACACGCACACCTGGCCCGCGTGATAGAAGCCGCCTTTCGCGAGGGCGGGGATGGCGCGATCGAGATCGGCATCCGCAGCCACGATCGCGGGCGCGGCGCCGCCGTGCTCGAGCGCGCAACGCGCGCCGGGTGCCAGCTTCGAGCGCAGCGACCATCCCACGCGCGCGCTGCCGATGAAGCTGAAGAAGCCGACCCGCGAATCCGTGACCAGCCGCTCGGCGGCCTCACGCTCCGTGAGCAACGCCTGCCCCCACTCGGGCGGCAGCCCCGCCTCGTGGAGGATGGAAACGAGGCGGAAGCACGAGAGCGGCGTGTCGGCCGCGGGCTTCACGATGAACGGGCATCCCGCCGCCAGCGCCGGCGCGACCTGGTGGACGATGAGGTTGAGCGGATGGTTGAACGCGCTCACCGCGACCACGACGCCGATGGGCTCGCGATGGGTGGTCGCGGCACGACCTGCCGACGGAGGATTGAGATCCATGGGAATCACGCGCCCCGCCTCGGTGCGCAGCAACTCCACGCACGAGTGCATGCCGTCGATCGCGCGGAGCACCTCGCCGCGCGAATCGACCAGCGGCTTGCCGCCTTCCCTCGCGGCTCCGAGCGTCAGGGCTTCGACTCGCTGGTGCATCAGCTCGGCGGCGCGGGTGAGGATCTGGATCCGCCGCGGGATCGGGAGCCAACGCGACCGGTCACGGAACAAGGCGTAAGCCGTGGTGAGAGCGGTGTCGACGCCCGTAGCACCGACGAGCTCCACCGACCCCAGTACGGTTCCGTCATAGGGCGATCGCACTTCGTGGACACCTTCGGCGACCGCACCGGGCGCGAGAGTCTTGAATCGTTCCATGACTGCCCCTTTCGTCAGCGTTTCGTGTTGCCGAGGGCCTTCTCGAGGCTCTGCTTCATCTCCAGCGCGTCGGCCCAGCGGTCGCCGAGCTGCGCGATCCGCTGCGGCGCATTGGTGATGCGGAAGTCGAGCGGATGCGCGTTGGCGAGCTCGTCCCACGTGAGCGGCATCGAGACGGGGGCGCCGGCGACGCCGCGCGGCGAGTAGGCGACGTTGAGCGTCTTGCCGCGCACGTTCATGTTGTAGTCCATGAAGATCTTGCCGGTGCGCTTGGGGATGCTCCACTCGACCGTCACGTCGCCCGGGTACAGGCGCGCGAGGTGCTTGCCGACGAACTCCGACACCTGGCGTGCGGCGTCGAAGTCGAGCGTGCGCTTGATCGGCAGGAACACGTGCAGGCCGGTCTTGCCCGATGTCTTCACGATGGGCTCGAGGCCCATGCCGTTCAGCAGCTCGCGCACATGGAAGGCGACCTCCTTGCCCTTCTCGAAGGCGCGCGTGTTCAGCTCCGGCTCGTCGCCCGGCGCTTCCTTGCCCGAGTAGATGTAGGGGTCGATGTCGAAGAGGACGTAATCGGGGTAGTTGAGCACCGACGACTCGAGCGCTTCGAGCGATGAGTCGTAGTCGGTGCTGTCGGTGACGCAGTCCTCGCCCGGCCGCGCGCGCGAATGCCAGATGTGGAATTCCAGCGTGCCCGACTGGGCGAGCCAGAGGAGCGTGGGCAGGTTGTTGCAGACCAGGTACTCGTGCCGCTCGTCCTTGCTGCCGGACCAGACGCTGACCGAGTCCACGAACTCCGGCCGCGCCTGCTCCCAGTGCTTCTGGAAGAAGCGCTGGCCGCCGATGCCGTCGGGCATGCGGATCATCGTGAGCGGGCGATCGGCGAGGTGCGTGAGGATGAATGGCGATACTTGCGCGAAGTAGCGCAGCAGGTCGCGCTTGGTGATCGCGGGTTGCTTGAGGCCGGGATTCGCGGGCCAGTACACGCGGTCGAGGTGCGTAAGCTTGAGGCGATGCGGGCCGACGGCGAGCGTGATCGAGGCACGCTTGTCCTCGAGCTGCCGGAGCACGTCGTCGATGGTGTTGTCGGCTGCGGGCGGTGGCGCGGCGGTCGTCGTGCGCTTGACCTTCTTCGCATCCAGGTCATCACGCAGCCGCGCGAACACCGGCGCCCGCAGGCGCCCGTCGTCCGTCCATTCGTGGAAGTTCACCTCGGCGACGAGCTGCGGCTTCACCCACGTCGTCGGTCCATTGAGCGGCGGCACCTCGTCGAACGGGCACGCCTTTACCGCAAGCTTCTGCAGCCGCGCCGTCATGTCCGCCAGCATGCGGTCGTCGAAGCCGCTGCCGACGTTCGAGGCGTACTTGAGCTTCTTCGCCTCCCAATAGCCCACGAGGATCGACCCCAGCGCGCCGCGCGAGCCCTTGCCCTTCGAGAAGCCGCCGATCACGAAGTCGGCGCTTTGCACCGGCTTCACCTTGATCCACGAGGTCGAGCGCTTGCCGGCCTCGTAGCGGCTGTCGAGCCGCTTGCCGATCACGCCCTCGAAGCCCGCGGCGAGCGCGGCCTGCTGCATCGCCAGCCCGTCTTCCGACGCGTGCACGAGCTGCACCAGCGGCGAGGGCAGGAGGCACTGCGAGAGATAGCGACGGCGATCGCGATAGGGCGTGGCGCGCACGTCGACGCCTGCGAACTGCAGCAGGTCGAACGCCACGTACGCGACCGGCATGCCGAGGTCTGCCGCGGCGATCTGCCGCTCGTCCTTCATCTGCGCGCGATCCTGCAGCGCGCCGAAGGACGGCCGGCCGCTCGCGTCGAACGCGACCACCTCGCCGTCGAGGATCGTGCCGGCGCCCTGTTGCGCGAGCTCCTTGGCGAGCGCCGGGAAGATCCTGGTGTAGTCGAGGCCGTTGCGCGACCGCAGCGTGACGCCCTCCTCGCCGACGAACGCCAGGACCCGGTAGCCGTCGAGCTTCGGCTCCCACATCCAGCCCTCGCGGTTGAAGGCCTTGTCGCCGATCTCGGCCAGCATCGGCGCCAGCTTCGAGGGCGTCGGCACGGACTGGCCCGAAGGAATGAGCGTCGCGGCGGGAATGCGGTGCGCCGGAAAGACGTTCAGCTCCTCGACCGTGGCGCCCGAGAGCACCGAGCGGTCACGGGACACGATGTCGCCGGTGTCGGCGAAGCGGTCCTTGTGCTTGATGAGGAGCCACTGGTGCTTCTCCTTCGTGCGCACCAGCGCGAACGAGCCCTTCAGCTTCTCGCCGCGGAAATGGACGCTCAACTTGCCGCGCTCGAAGCCCGCCCGCATCTCGGCCTCGGCGCGCTCGCGGTCGGTGAACGGCACCAGGCCGCCCTCGTCCGGCGAGTACACGCCGCAGTCCCACACGATGACTTCTCCGGCGCCGTATTGCCCCTTGGGGATGATCCCTTCGAAGGAGGCGTAGTCGAACGGATGGTCCTCCGTCTGCACGGCGAGGCGCTTTTCGCTACGATCCACGGAAGGACCCCGAGGCACCGCCCAGCTCTTGAGCACGCCGTCCCACTCCAGCCGCAGGTCGTAATGCAGCGCCCGCGCATGGTGTTGCTGGACGACGAAGAGCAGCGGTCCCGTCCGGTTCGCGGCGAGCGTGGGCCCCGGCTCGGGCGTCGCCGTGAAGGTCCGCTTCGACTCGTATTCCCTGAGGCTACTTTTCGCCATGCCGAATTCTAAGGGGACGCGGCTCCTCGCCGGGGCCAGCGGCTACTCGTTCAAGGAGTGGAAGGGCATTTTCTACCCGGAGAAGATCAAGCCGGAGGAGATGCTGCCGTTCTACTGCGGCAAGCTCCCGACCGTCGAGATCAACAACACCTTCTACCGAATGCCCAAGACCTCGGTGCTGGAGGCATGGGCGAAGACGGCGCCGGACGGCTTCAAGTTCGCGATCAAGGCTTCGCGTCGCATCACGCACATGTCGCGCATCAAGGCCGACAGCTCCGCCGAGCCCGTGGGTTTCCTCTACAAGAACCTGGATGCGCTGGGCGACCGGCGCGGGCCCGTGCTCTTCCAGCTGCCGCCGAACATGAAGCTCGATCTCGAGCGCCTGGAGAAATTCCTCGAGCTCCTGCCTGCGGATCATCGCGCGGCGTTCGAATTCCGCAACGATGCATGGTTCGTCGACGAGGTCTATGCGCTGCTGAGGGCGAAGGGCGCGGCGCTCGTATTGTCGGAGCGCGAAGACGCCATGCCGCCTCCGATGGTCTCCACGGCGCCGTGGGGCTACGTGCGCCTGCGCCTCGAGGAATACACCGACGACAGCCTTCGCCAGTGGGCGCAGCGGCTCGCCGACACCGGCTGGACGCAGACGTACGTCTACTTCATGCACGAGCCTACCGCCTGCGCGTACGCCGCGAAGCTGATGGAGCTCGCGCGCTGATGGGCCCGACGCTCCTCGACGCGCCGAAGGATCCCATCGCCTGCTACGTGCTCGCGCACGGAGCGGGCGCCGGCATGAAGCATCCGTTCATGGCCGCGGTGGCCAGGGGGCTTGCCGAACGCGACATCGCGACGTTGCGCTACCAGTTCCCGTACATGGACAAGGGCAGCAGGCGACCCGATCCGCCGAAGGTCGCGCACGCGGCCGTGCGTGAAGCCGTTGCGGAAGCCGCGAAGAAATTGCCTGGCGTGCCATTGTTCGCAGGCGGAAAGTCGTTTGGTGGCCGCATGACGTCGCAGGCGCAGGCGATCGAGCCGCTCGAAGGCGTGAGGGGACTCGCGTTCCTGGGATTCCCGCTGCACGCCGTGGGGAAACCTTCCGACGAGCGCGCGGCGCATCTCTACGACGTGAAGGTCCCGATGCTCTTCCTGCAGGGCACCAAGGACGACCTCGCCGACCTCGCGCTCCTGCGTCCGGTGGTGAAAAAGCTGGGCCGGAAGGCGACCCTGGTGGAGTTCGAGGAGGCGAACCACTCGTTCCACGTGCCCGCGAAGACGGGGCGCAAGGACGACGAGGTGATGGCGGAGCTCCTCGACGCCCTCGCGAAGTGGATCACTTCTGCAGCATCAGCTTGAACCCGCCGTAGATCATCCGCTTGCCGTCGAAGGGCAGCTTCTTCGGGTCCATGAAGTCCGCGAGGCGTGGGTCGTTCATCACCTTCTTGTTGATGCGGTCACGGTCCTTGCGGGACTTGTAGCCGATCCACGAGAACACCACGACCTCGCCCTTCTTCAGCTTCACGCTCTGCGGGAACGAGGTCCACTTGCCGGGCTTCACGTCGTCGGCGACGTTCTCCTGGTACTCGATCGCGCCGTGCTCCATCCAGATCCTCGCGCCCAGCGCCGCGAGCTTGCGGTAGGCGGCGAGCTTCTTCCTCGGCACGGGGACGATGAATCCGTCGACATATTTCGCCATTTCACCTCCTGGGATGAATTCGGTTTGGTCCCGCTCGGAGCCGAGGTAGTTCCACATCCCTGCGCCTCGATCAGGCCGGCCCGCGCGTGAACTCGAGGCCGATGATGATGCCGCGCATCAGGCGAGCTCCCACACGGGGCGCACCTCGATCGTTTCGTTGGGGAGTCCCGGGCAGCGCTTCGCCCACTCGATCGCCTCGTCGCGCGAGCGCACGTCGATCATCCAGTAGCCGCCGACGATCTCCTTCGATTCCGCGAACGGGCCGTCGAGGACCGCGGGTTTTCCGGAACGGAACGAGACGCGCGCGCCGGCCGATGGCGGACGCAATCCGTCCACGGCGAGGAGCACGCCCGCCTGGCGCAGCGCCTCGTTGAACTTTCCCATCGCCTTGATGTGCTCGTCGTTGGCGAGCTCATCGTCGGGCGGGACGTTGTCGTAGCTTCCAGGGAACATGATCATCATGAACCGCATGGCTACTTCCCCTTCTCGATCTGCCGTCGCAGCTCCTCGCTCTTCGCGATGAGCTCGGGCGTGAACTCGGGCCCCAGGTCCGCGGCCTCGTAGAACGGGCGGATCTCGAGATCGGAGTCGCCGGGCATCGGGTTCGGGCAGCGCTTGGCCCACTCGACCGCTTCGTCCATCGACTTCACCTCCCAGAGCCAGAAGCCGGCGACGAGCTCCTTGGTCTCCGCGAACGGTCCGTCGATCACGGTGCGCTTCGGTCCGGAGAAGTGGATGCGCTTCCCCCTCGAGCTGGGCTGCAGGCCGTCGCCCATCTTCATGATCCCGGCCTTCACCAGCTGCTCGTTGAACTTCATCATGTCCGAGATGAGCTTCTCGCTCGGCATCACTCCGGCCTCGGATTCCTGGGTCGCCTTCACGAATACCATGACTTTCATCGTCGTCTCCTGGTGGGTTGGATTTTCGGTCGCTTCAACACTACGACGATCGGCGGGCGCCGGAATCGACAAACCAAAACCGGGGACAGACCCCTTTTTCCATTTGGAGGAACGCACCTAAGGTTCCTCCAGACGGAAAAAGGGGTCTGTCCCCGGTTTTCCTAGTCTTTCAGCGCTTCGACCTGGATGCGCAGGTGCATCTTCCCCATCCCGTTGCCGCTGAAGAGCTTCATCCCGTAGTCGGCGCGGTCGAGGTCGCCCTCGGCGTCGGCGCCGCAGTACTCCTTGCGATAGAGCGGGTGCGGGATGCACTTGAGGGAATTGATCTTCAGCGTGAGGGGATTGCTCACGCCCAGCAACGTGAGGCGGCCTTCGACCGCGACCGGCTTGTCGCCCTCGAACTTCATCGTTCCCTGATAGACCATCGTCGGGAAGTTCTCGGTGTTCAACCAGTCGGATCCCACCGCGGCCTCGTTCATGCTCTTGAGCCCATATTCGATGCTCGCGGTCTGCACCACGACATTCACGTCGCCGGTCTTCGCCTGGGCGTCATAGTTGATCTTGCCCGAGACGCGGGTGAACTTGCCGCGCCACAGCGAGATGCCCATGTGCGAGAACTCGAAGCTGGGCTGCGTATGGTCCTTGTCCACGGTGTAGCTGGCACCGAAAACGGGCAGGGCGAGCGCCGCGGCGCACGCGGCGAGGGTTTTTGCAAAAGGTTTCACTGCATCTCCTTGTGGGTTGCCGACAGATGGTGAACAAGCTCCTCGAGGTTGTCCTTCCATCCTTCCGTCCAACCCTCCTCCATGAGCGGAAGCGTCCATTTGGCGTCCCGTTTCGCGGGCGGGTCGAGGCGGGCGCGCAGGGTAACACGCGTCCTGCCCCCGAGGTCCTCGAACGAGACTGTGACGAACGCCTTGTGGAAGAAGTTTCCGTTCTCGTCGTCGCAGAAGTCGTCCCAGGAAAGCCGCTCCCGGGCGACGACCTCCCTGTAGATGCCGTAGGCGGTGCAGCCGCCCTTGCCGGAGTCGAAGGGCATGTAGATGCGCCATTTGCCGCCGGGGCGGACGTCGAGGCTCTCGATGCGGCCCTTGTGGAAGCCCTTGGGCTTCCACCAGTGCACCAGGTGCTCGGGGCGCGTCCACGCCTCCCAGACGAGGTCCACGGGCGCCTCGAACTCGCGCGTCACCACCAGGTCGAGGTCACTTTTTGCGGCGGCGGACATGCTTCTTCTCCTTTCGCTGGATCTCACGCAGGTAAACGCCCAGGCCATCGAGCCGTTCCTCCCAGAGCTTGCGGTAACGCTCCAGCCACTCCACCGCGTCCTTGAGGGGCGCGGCCTCGATGCGGCAGGGGCGGCGCTGGGCGTCACGCCCGCGCGCGATGAGGCCCGCGGCCTCCAGCACCTTGAGGTGCTTGGAGACCGCGGGGAGTGTCATTTCGAACGGCTCGGCCAGCTCGTTCACGCTGACCTCTCCCTGCACCAGGCGCGCGAGGATGGCGCGGCGAGTGGGATCGGCCAGGGCGGCGAAGGTGGCGCTCAGGTGGTCGGCGGGCACGGTGGTAGTTAACCTTCTGGTTACTTAACCGAATGGTAAAGTACAGGTGCCGCGCCCCACATGTCAATAGCGCGTTCCTGCTCGCGCTCCTCCGCTCGGACTAGCGCGAGAACATCCGCGCGCGACGGTTCTCCAAGGGATATCCCCGATTCTGAGGAGAAGTCACGATGAGCGACGACAAGACGAAACGCGGTACCCCCGATCGCGACCGGATCGACATCAACGATCCGGACGAAGTGCGCAACTGGACGAAATCCCTTGGGGTGACCAAGGAAGAGCTGCAGCGCGCGGTGGAGGCCGTCGGCACGACCGCCGGGAAGGTCTACGACTATCTCGGCCGCAACCGCGGCCGCTAGTCAGAGCACGAACCGGTCCTGGGCCGAGCTCGCCTGCGCGAGGCGGCCCAGCGTCGGCAG
>Ga0068858_100005833_pt1 | contig 12029 bp, 7 predicted proteins | sample KBSSwiS12_FD_66589 | JGI IMG/M metagenome (GOLD analysis project Ga0068858, IMG submission 66589) | Switchgrass rhizosphere microbial communities from Kellogg Biological Station, Michigan, USA - KBS Switchgrass S1-2 | ecosystem: Host-associated > Plants > Roots > Rhizosphere > Soil ... | reverse complement strand
TCGTCCGTGCCGTACTTCTGGTCGGACCAGTACGATCGCAAAATCCAGTTCGCCGGTCGCGCACGTCCGCACGACGAGATGGTGATCGTCGACGGGTCGCTCGCCGACCGGCGGCTCACGGCGCTCTACCGGCGCGGCGATCGTGTGGTGGCCTGTCTCGCCGTGAATCAACCGCGCGCGCTGATCAAGTACAGGAAGCTGATCGCAGGGGGAGCCTTGTGGGAAGCTGCTCTGTCAGGAACGGCCGCTTCATAGCCCTTCGACGTGATCGGCCAGCGCTCATGGTGCGTTGCTGCAGTTTAGGACTTGGGGCTACTGGTGCGAACGGCATGGAGAGAGTGACGAATCGCGTCTCGCACCGGTGCACGCTCTGCCTCGCCGGCACGTTTTCGTGTACAACACGATCCATGACACGTTTCACCAGATGGGGGCTGCTGCTTGCACTCGCAGCGATCGCCGGCTGTCGCGCCGACACGAAACCGGCTCCGAGCGAGCTTTCCAAGCAGGCGACCCACGACCTCGACCGTGCTTCGATGGACCCTTCGGTGGCGGCCGGCGACGACTTCTTCAGACATGCGAACGGCACCTGGCTGAAAACCACGGCGATCCCGCCGGACCGCGGGAGCTACGGGATCTGGTACGTGCTCTCCGACCAGTCGCAGCAGCGCACCAGAGCGTTGCTCGAGGCGGCGCCCGGGCAAGCAGCGGAAGGTTCCGACGAACGCAAGGCCCGCGAGTACTTCGCCAGCTACATGGACGAGGCGACAATCGAAAAACGCGGGCTCGCACCGCTGCGCCCGACACTCGACGGGATCAACGCCATCACAGACAGGCGGATGCTCGCCCGCTGGATTGGACAGAGCCTTCGAGCGGATGTCGATCCGCTGAACGCGACCAACTTCTATACCGATCACGTGTTCGGTGTCTGGATCGCGCAGGACCTCAACGATCCAAGCCGTCACGCGCCCTACCTGCTGCAGGGGGGGCTCGGACTCCCCGACCGCGACTACTACCTGGAGCCGGGGGAGGAGATGGAGCGCATCCGCTCCGCCTACCGGACGCACGTCGTCAACGTGCTGAAACTGGTCGGCATCGCCGACCCCATGGGCGTTGCCGCGCGCATCTACGATCTCGAGCGGCGCCTCGCTGCCGCGCACTGGACTCGCACGGCGTCGGCGGATGTCGCGAAGGCGAACAACCACTGGGCGCGGGCGGACTTCGACAGAAACGCCCCCGGTATCGACTGGGCGGCGCTCCTTGACGCCGCAGGCTTGAATTCGGTGCCCACCTTCATCGTCTGGCAGCCGTCCGCGATCACCGGCATCGCCAAGCTGGTGGAGTCCGAGCGGCTGTCGACGTGGCGCGAGTACCTGGCGTTCCGTGTTGTCGACCACAACGCCGGCGTGTTGCCGAAGGCGTTGGACGACGAAGGATTCTCGTTTTACGGCAAGGTGTTGACCGGCACCCCCCAGCAGCAGGATCGGTGGAAGCGCGCGGTCAACACCACCAACGCCGCGCTCGGTCAGGCGGTCGGAAAACTGTACGTCGAGCGCTTCTTCCCGCCTGAGGCCAAGGCACGGCTGAAGACGATGGTCGCCAGCATCGTCACGGCCTTCGACCACCGGATCGACGCCTTGACCTGGATGTCGCCGAAGACCAAGGCCAGCGCCAAGGCCAAACTGGCGACGCTGAACGTCGGCATCGGGTATCCGGACGTCTGGCGCGATTACTCGAATCTCGAAGTCGTCCGTGGCGAGGCGTTCGAGAATGCCCAGCGCGCCGCGCTCGCGGACTACCGGTACCAGCTCGGCAAACTCTCGCGGACGCCCGATCGCACGGAGTGGTGGATGGATCCGCAGACGGTCAACGCGCTGAACCTGCCGGTACAGAACGCCCTGAACTTCCCCGCCGCGATTCTCGAGCCGCCTTTCTTCGATCCGGCGGCACCCGCGCCGCTCACCTATGGCGCGATTGGCGCGATCATCGGCCACGAGATCAGCCACAGCTTCGACGACACCGGCAGTCAGTTCGACGCGACCGGCCGCTTCGTGAACTGGTGGACGCCTGAGGACATGGCGCACTTCAAGGCCGCGTCAGCAAAGCTCGTGGCTCAGTACGACGCGTACAAGCCGTTCCCTGATGCTCACGTCAACGGGACGCTCACGCTCAGCGAAAACATCGCGGATGTTGCCGGCTTGTCAGCGGCCTACGATGCGTACCGCGCGTTGGGCCACGCGACGCCCGACGGAGATCGTGCGTTCTTCCTCAGCTTCGCGCAGGCGTGGAAGAGCAAGTGGCGGGAACCGCTCGCCCGTCAGCTGTTGTTGACCGACGGGCACGCGCCCGACGAGTTCCGCGCGGACACCGTGCGGAATCTCGACGGCTGGTACGAGGCGTTCGGCGTCAAGCCGGGAGAGCGTCTGTATCTGGCCCCGCCCGACCGCGTCCGTGTGTGGTAGGAGGCGCAGTTCATGGACGATTTCCTCCAGGATGTCCGATTTTCCGTCCGGATGTTGCGGCGAAGTCCCGCCTTCACGCTGGCGGTTGTCGCAGCGCTCGCGCTCGGGATCGGCGCCAATACGGCGATCTTTTCGGTGGTCAACACCGTCCTGTTGAAGCCGTTGCCCTACCCGGACCCGAGCCGTCTGATGGTTTTTCTGAACACGTCGCCACAAGGTTCAGGACCTGGCGCCTCGCCGACCAAGTTCAACGTCTGGCGACAGCAGACCCGCGCATTTCAAGATGTCTCCGCCTATCGGTTCAACGTGGTCAACCTTACAGGAACGAGCGACCCTGAGCAGATCGCGGCCGGACAGGTCAGCGCCGACTTCTTTCGATTGTTCGGTGCGCCCGTCATCGCCGGCCGCACATTCACGTCGGACGAGGATCGGCCGCAGAGTGGCCACGTCGTCGTTTTAAGCGAGGGCTTCTGGAAACGGCGGTTCGGTGGTGATCGCACTGTCGTGGGCCGGACGTTATCGCTCGACGGGGATCCTTACGTCGTTGTCGGCGTCCTGGGCCCGTTCGACACCGAGGCCATCCAGTCGCCGGCGGGTCCGCCAGAGGTCTGGCTGCCCTTTCAGATCGATCCCAACAGCGCCATGCAGGGCCACTTCTTCCTGGCCGCGGGTCGTTTCAGACCCGGGGTCACACTCCCGCTCGCGACCGCGCAGCTTCAGGCGGCCGCGAACGAATTCCGTCAGAAATTTCCGGACGCGCTCGGCCCACAAGGCGGCTTCGGAGCGCAGGCCCTCGAGGACGTGATCGTTGGCAACGTGCGGGCCTCGTTGCTGGTGCTGATGGGCGCCGTCAGCTTCGTCCTGCTCATCGCCTGCGCGAATGTGGCGAACCTCCTGATGGTCCGCGCCGCCGCTCGAAAACGCGAGATCGCCATCCGCGCGGCGATTGGCGCGGGCCGCGGCCGAATCATTCGCCAGCTGCTCACCGAAAGCGTCATCCTGTCGACGATCAGCGGCATGCTCGGCCTGGCGCTCGGCGTGATCGGCATTCGCGCGCTGCTGGCCATCAACCCCGGCAACATCCCGCGCCTCGGGGCCAACGGTTCCGAGGTGAGCGTCGACTGGCGAGTCCTCGCCTTCACCACGACCATCTCGCTGATCACGGGTGTTGCCTTTGGCCTGCTCCCGGCTCTTCGGGCGTCGCGGCCCGACCTCAACACCGCGCTCAAGGAGAGCAGCGGGCAGTCCGGAGGCAGCGTTCGTCACAACAAGGCGCGGGTGTTGCTGGTCGTCAGCGAGATGGGTCTGGCGCTCGTGCTGCTGGTCGGTGCCGCCCTCTTCATCCGGACGTTCGTGGCGTTGCGGGCCGTCAACCCAGGATTTGACGCGCACCAGGTGCTCACGATGCGCATGTCGGCGACGGGAGCGCGGTTTGCGAAAACCGCGGCAGTGGCGCAGGTGATTCGGGATGGTGCCGACCGGCTGAATGCGTTACCCGGCGTCGAATCCGCCGGCGCCAGCTGCTGTGTGCCGCTACAGGGGGGATTGGGACTGCCGTTCGTCATCGAGGGCCGCCCATTGCAAGGGCCGTTTCACGGCGGCGGCGGGTTCACTCCCATCTCGGCGACCTATTTCAGTGCTTTTCGGATCCCCGTCATCCGCGGTCGTGCCTTCACAGATCGAGACGAGGGCGGAGCGCCCAACGTGGCCATCATCAACCAGACGATGGCACAACGGTATTGGCCGACCGGCAATCCGCTGTCCGACCGCATTACGATCGCGAAGGGACTCCCTGAACTCGGCGACGCCACACGACAGATCGTGGGCATCGTCGGCGACGTGCGTGATGGCGCCCTCAATCGGGATCCACAGCCGACCATCTATATTCCGTGGGCGCAACTGCCGGACGCGCACAACGCCAACCTCATCGGCATTACGCCGCTGGCGTGGATCGTCCGGACGCGAGGCGAACCGTCTCAGCTCGGCAACGCCATTCAACGCGAACTGCGACTGGCGAGCGGCGGCCTTCCCGTCGCACGCCCGCGCACGATGGACGAAGTTGTCACCCAGTCCACCGCCCGCTCCGATTTCACGATGGTGCTGCTGGCGATTTTTGCGGGCTCCGCCCTGCTGCTGGCCGCGATCGGGATCTACGGTCTGATGGCCTACTCCGTCCAGCAACGAACACGGGAAATCGGGATCCAGCTGGCGCTGGGCGCCGGCTCGCATAACGTGCGGAATATGATCGTCCGTCAAGGCATGAGCGTCGCGCTGGTGGGTGTCGCCATCGGCCTCGCGTCGGCGTTCGGACTCACGCGAGTGATTGCCAGTTTTCTGTTTGGCGTCACAGCCAGAGACCCGGCCGTTTTCGTTGCCGTTCCGCTGCTACTGAGCGCGGTCGCATTGGCCGGCGTGTGGCTGCCCGCGAAACGCGCCGCGCGGGTCGATCCCGTGATCGCGCTTCGAACTGAGTAACCCGTCAACGCGCCGATACGCTCCCCGGCCCGACCAACCTGAAGGTTCGATCTGCAACCTCTACAGCGCGAGCTTGGTATCCTGCGCGTCATTCACCTGCGGGTTTCGAAGATCGCGGGCATCGAAGACGGCCGCGCGATCTGCGTTTGATCCATCCCGGTGGACGGAACGATCACGAATGCCCGGACGGCGCTGGGGCGAGGATCGCCAGCACCAGCAACCGGCCACGGCCGGTGTTGCGGACCCCGTGCGGCACACCTTCCGGCGCGACGAGGAGGTCTCCGGCCGCCATCGGAAGCTCACGTCCCTCGAGCAGGAACACGCCGTCGCCCTCGAGCACGTGATACACCTTGTCGGTGCCGGCGTGCGCGTGCAGCGGGTGCGCCTGCCCCGGCTCGAAGGCGTTCAGTCCGACGAGCAGGTGCGGCGATTCGAACAGCGTGCTCTTCCCCATCTTGTCCGGGCGATAGCTCGCATGACCCGATGGCGTGATCACGGACGGGTGCTCCACGGCGTCTCTCCCAACCAGCCGCACACCCGGACGCGACATCGCACCTCGAAACGCCGGTCGCCGGCCTACTGCTCTTTATACGTCAAGTCGCGTCTCCAATCGGGGGACGGCTTGCGTCGAAGAGTCACATTCGTGTCCGTCGGCTGGACATCTCGAATCGGCGTCTTCTTTTGGGAGCCGGCGTCCCGCCAACGGTTGTGCGGGGAATACTGTCTAAAGGGGAAATTTTGGCGGCGGGGGCTCGCAACCCGCCGGATTTGGACTTCGCGTGGGCGGTGATATAGTGCCCGCCCCGCTGCTTAAAAGCTCTTAGTCTCACCGTACACTTGTCGACCGCCAACAAAGGTCGCCAACGGACGTATGGAGAGGATCTTCTCTTCGGGCACCGTCAGGACATCGTCTGACAGGATGAGAAAGTCCGCCAGCTTTCCCGGCTCGATCGAGCCTTTTAGCTTTTCTTCGAAGGTCGTGTACGCGTAGTTATACGTCGAGACGCGCAGCGCTTCCGCCCTGCTGATCTTTTGGCTCGGGTCGACGATCTGGCCGCTGCCCGTCTTGCGTGTCACGTAGAAGTAGATCGGAATGAACGGATTGTCGCTACTCGTTGGACCGTTCTGAAAATCGCTGCCCGCGCTGACGATCACGCCCCGATCGATGAGACTCCGCACGGGCGGCGCCAGGTTGACATCCCGTTCGTCGGACGGACCTCCTGCATAACCGAGATACTGTACCGATGCGACGACGCCCAGACGCGCGATCCGATCGATCTGGGTGCGGGTCGCAGCGGGGACATGCTCGAGCACCCAGCGCCGTCCGACAATCGTGCGCTCCTGATCTGCCGCCTCGTATGCGTCGAGCGCCACGTCCAAGTCGCGGCTCCCGCCGTGGACGCCCGGTGAAAGACGCCAACCATAACGATTCGCTACCAATGCGACGTTCGTGAAGACCTGACTTCTTGCCGCGACCGGCGTCGGGACCTCGCCGATCGAGTCGACGCGTAACCATTCATCGCCGAACGTGGGAGCGAGGCCCCACGCAGCCAAGGTTTCCTCGATCTTGTCGTCAGCCCCCACGGCGAGACCCATGCTCACTCGAAGAGTCAAGGCCCCTTCTCGACGCAACCGCATGTAGGCACGCATGGCGCGGGGGAACAGATTCAGGTCACGGATGCTCGTCAAGCCCACAGCGTGTCGTTCGCGAATCGCCGCACGCAGGAGACGTTCTTCCTCCTCGTCGGTCATCGCCGGCACGATGCTCTCGAGAAGCGCGATCGTGGCCCCGAGGGGGGCGGGAGTCTGGCCGGTCAAGTTTCCTTTGCTGTCGGTCGGCACAGGTACGCCCTGAAAGACAGGGCTCTCTCGCGTCACACCCGCGCGCCGCAGCGCCGCGGTGTTCAGCCACGCACTCAGCCGGTTCCTCGGGACAACGATCGGCACCGTCGTCGAAATCGCATCGAGTTCCTGAATCGACAGCGTCGCACCAGGGAGCCTGAACACCGTCGTGAAGACGACGTCGCCATCGTGCGCGGCCGCTACGCCAATTCGGATTCTGTCCAGCGCTTCCGCACTCGATATGACACCGTCGAGGCTGAGCCCGCGCCGCATGATCCTAGCGCTGTCGTACAGATGGTTGTGGTTGTCCCCCAATCCGGGAATCACTGTGCGGCCACGAAGGTCCACCACCCGTGTGGATCTTCCGGCGAGCGCGCGAACTCGCTCGTTGGTCCCAACGGCGACGAACCTGTCGGCTTGAATTGCGAACGCCTGTTGAAGGTTAAAGGGCGCGTCAACGGTGATGACTTTGCCATTGATGAAGATCGCGTCCGGTGTCGAGAATTCGCTCTGGCCGGATGTCACGACCGATGCGAGGAGCAGACACACAAGCCTGAGCGCGAACCGGAAACGCATATATCGTCTTCGCACCTTCTGTTGGCCGAATCAGGGGCGGCCGGGCGGGCGGATTCCCGGCCATAGTCTGTTCGCTAGTCGTCGTGTTGGTCAACGGGCGAGCTTGGGTGACAATGGGGCAACCACTGGAGCGCGCCATGCCACAGCTGACACGGATCACTCGTGACCCCGCCGTAATGGGCGGAAAGCCATGCATCCGAGGCATGCGTGTAACTGTCGGCACGGTGGTCGGACTCATCGCGGCAGGCCGTACTCGCGAGGAGATTCTCCGAGAGTATCCCTACCTGGAACCCGAGGACATCGCCGAGGCCTTGTCCTACGCAGCCTGGCGGGCAGAGGAAGTCGAAGTTCCGCTGCGCAAGCCGTGAAGCTCCTCGTGGACATGAACCTGTCGCCAAGCTGGGTAGAACGGCTGACGCGTCAAGGGTTCGAGGCTATCCACTGGTCCACCATCGGTGCGGCAACTGCGCCCGACGTTGAGATTCTGACGTGGGCTCACGAACAGCAGTTCGTCGTCATCACGAACGATCTTGACTTCTCTGCAATCCTCGCCGCGAGCGCTGGCGCCGCGCCAAGCGTCGTGCAAGTGCGAACTCAGGACTTGCTCTCCGATGCTGTCGTGGGCATCGTCGCGAAAGCAGTCCAAGCGCACCAGACGGACATCGACCGCGGCGCACTCCTGTCGATCGACGAAGGCGGGACGCGCGTAAGGATGCTGCCTCTCAAGGGCTCGCAGGGTCCCTCGTAGCTGCTATCCCGCGCGCCTCCGCAGGCCCTCGCCGCACCCCTGGTTGCCGCCGTTCGAACGCTCAACTGGTGAAACCCGGGGGGAACAGAGACGCCGGGAGCAGTGTTCCCCTTTCTCTGGCGTCATGCTCACTGTCAAACGGGCGACGGCGTCAACGTGGTTGCTGGACACATCGATTCGACCATGTCCTTGGCGCGGTACGATTCGCTGCATCGCAGCGGGCGGCGCACTGCGCCGCCGGTGTCGCAGTCAGAGCGGCTGTCGATAGCGGTGACGGAGGCATCTGGGCCGTGAGCGACCCCTTCTGCCACCCTCCTGTCGAGGTTCCGCGCTCTAAAAGGGAGGGGGTCGCTTACGCCCCAGATGCATCTCACTGTCGTCCGGCGGAACCGCGCTCAGTCGCTGTTATCGTCGAGTGCGCCGCCAGTGTCGGGCGCGGTGTCCAACGTCATTCGCTTCGACTGCCAGCGCCTCTGTCAGGTTCTTCCGGATAGCTGCGTTCATATAGGTGAACTCGCACTCCGCCGAATCCGCGTTTGAGACGGTCACAAACCGTCACTTCATGCTGAAAGGCGACCTGGCAGGAATGCTGAGCGCGGCCAGAGACAGCAAGAGGTCGCCAGATGCGGCGACCTCCTAGTCCAAATAAAGCTGGTTGCGGGGGCGTGCAACCAGCGGTACTTACCGTCGTGGAAGGGGCGGGCGTGACCCGCCGAACGAATGAACGCGAAGGTCGGCTCGATAGAATCGCCGCCGCGAGACAATTCGCGGCGATCAGCTTGGCACCGTTGGCTGCGTGTCCGACTCGCCGATGATCGCTTGAACCCGACTGAGGAGTTGGCCACCTGCCTCGCCGGCATCGTCGCTCGAAAAGTTCGCGGGTAATTCAATCACCGAGAGTCCATCGGCCAACCGGTTGAACGTGTCTGCGGCGCGGGTGTTTCGCGTCGCGCGCAGCTCGGCACCGATCACTACCAGCTTCGGCCGCATCGCTGTCAGCAGCGTCAGCGCATCGGGCAGATTGCCCGTCGTGACGACTGCGTATCCTGCCTGGCGCAGCAACTCACGGACGTATGCCAGCACATCGGCGGACGTCTCCACGCACAGGATGTTCGCGGCAGGCAACGGTCGGTCCGGAGATCTGGAACGCTGGTAAAAACCCGCGATCGCCTCAGCCTCGGACTCGTACGCGTCGAAGATCGTGTTCAACTTCGTGATCCTCAGAACCTCGCTGATCTTGGGCGAGACAGCACAGACTTTCAGGTTGCCGTGTGAGTTCTGCATTCGCGCAAGGAATCGCACCAGCAGACCAATACCGCTGCTATCGATGAAGTCGACGTCGCCGAGGTGCAGCAGGATGTGAGGATGCACGGGGAGCAGATCGTTGAGGTGCTGCTGGAGCTGGGCCGACTCGGCACCTTCGACAATCCGGCCGCGGCATTCTACGACCGTGATGTCACCGACCGGGCGGCTTTGAAACGACAGCGGCACGTGCCCTCCTTGCGAGCGGGACGTAGTCAGGCCACAGGAAGGGCGAATTTTCCGTCAGGCGGTGCCGGGATGCAAGGTCTCTTTCCAAGGCGCGCGCTTGCGACAAGGCTCATCGCCGGATGACCGGCGCGATCCGGCGCAGCTCGACGAAGTTGAAGATAAAACGACTTTGTCCTGCTTGGCACTGGTATACGCCAGCCACCGTCCCTCGCGATCACATCCGCGAGTGTGTCGCCTTCCACCAATTCGAGAACGATGGCCGTCAGGCCGCCAGCTTGTTCCAAGCCGTACACCGCCGCGATGTTCGGGTGGTTGAGCGAGGCGAGGGCTTCGGCCTCCGGCTGGAATCGAGCGAGACGGTCCGGATCAGTCCTCTACTTCAACGGCACTCGGCGCTTCAGCTCGTCCAACCAGTTCTCGACCACGATCAGGCGGGGCGCGTCGTCGGTGCCGCCGCTCTGTTTGATCATTACAAAGCGCTGGCCGTCGGGTGCAACGTCGAAGTGTCTCGCCTCGCTCGGCGAGACGTAGGATCCCTCGAAGAGCTTGGTCGGGGCGCTGGACGAAAAAGTCGGGTGTGTCTGCACCGCGACCGACATCATCCGTCCGCCCGGCGCCATGTAGAACAGTTCGCGTCCGCTGCGCGCCCACACGGGCGTGCTGCCTCCGCCCGACGAAATCTGCCGTTTCCGGGCGTCCACATCAGGAAACGGGCGCACGTAGACTTCTACGGGGCCCGACTCGTCAGACTGGTACGCGATCCATGAACTGTCGGGCGAAAGGTCCGCGAGCCGCTCGTTGAACTGTGTGCTGATGAGCGGCTTCGACACGTGGTCGCCTTCCATGGAGAGGACTCGAAGATCCCACCCGTTCTTCGGGTCGCGCTCACGATAAACCAGTGTCTTTCCATCCCTCGTCAACGCATCCGGGAGCGCGGGCTTCGTGGCGAAGGAACCACCAATCGTGGCCGGTGCGGCGATCAGACGATCGACAGTCCCAGGGCCCTCGACCGCCTGCCTGCTGATGCCACCGTTCGAAGAGAACGCCACGTAGCGGCCATCCGGACTCCAGATCGGCGAGACGGTATTTGGCGTGAACGTCAGCCGCGTCAATGCCGACGTGGCCAGCTCCCACACCGAGACGTCCCGTTCATTCAGCACGATTCGCGTGCCGTCCGGAGAAATTCGCGGATACGCGTAGGCTCGAGGCTCCGCCGGGATCGGCACTTCCCCGCCGCTTCTATCGACCCAGACGAGCGTCCGCCGTTCGGTGCCCGGCGCTGGAACGAAGACAAGCGTGCCATTCCGGGAAACGCCGAACTGCGCGGACGCGGAGGTCGTCGATCGCCGGACGCCTTCGACGACCGGCACCGGCCCGCCGCGAACCGTCAACGTCGCGAGATCGAAGGGAACGGCCATCAGCGTTGCGAACGAATCCGCTGTGATAGATCCAGACCCGCGCTCGAGCGCCCCCACCGCTTCGGGGCCGATGGGGAAATAGACCAGATGTCCACTCGGCAGGTAGTACGCGCTCGCGCCGTGTGCCACAACGACTCGTTTCGTGCCGTCGTCGAGCGAGCGGACCACGATCTGATCGGATGTCGAATCGCCGACGTTCTGCCGCAACGTGAACAGCACGACGTGACTGCCGGGAATCATCTGAGGCGCGAGGGTGCCTTGGCCCGCATCCACCTTGACGATAACCTCCGGCGTGCCGCCGGCGCCGGACACGCGCCAGATTCCGTCCTGACCCTGGCCAAAGACGATCGTGTCGTCGGTTCCCCAGCTTGCGCCGGTTGCTCGTCTCGGGGCCGCACACAACACGACCGGCGTACTGCCAGCGATCGAAACCTTCTTGAGCTGACCACCCTGCCAGAATCCAACCGACAGTCCGTCAGGGGAGAAAAACGGATTCACCGGACTGAGCGCCGCCGCGCCGCGGTCGGTGCCACGGATCGGTGCGGCCTCGAGCTCGTTGATCGCACGCAGGTAGAGGCGATTGTTTGCGACGTACACGATGCGCGTGCCGTCTGGAGCGATGGCGACAAACTGCCTGTCGAGCGCCGTGAACTGATCCGTCGACGGGAGCGTGATGGCAAAACGCGTCACCGGCCGCGGCGGAGCCGGAGCAGGACGCGACAGTCTCCATGCAACCGCAGCCGCCGCTGCCGCAATGAGAATCGCGCCGGACGCAAGCCCGGCAAGCATCTTCCGGCGGCGGCGCGTAGCAACCGACGAGGGCCGAGCGACCGATGCCGGGCGCTCCGCCAGCCACGTCAGTTCGTCATGCAAATCGTGGGCTGTCTGCCATCTCTCGTCAGGTTCCTTCGCGAGACATTTCCGGACGAGGCGATCGAGAGCCGGCGTCGCGAGCGGCTGGACGGCGGAAACCGGCAGCGGAATGTCCTTCAGGATCGCACCGATCAGGCTCGCCTGGCT
>Ga0068858_100005829_pt1 | contig 12032 bp, 14 predicted proteins | sample KBSSwiS12_FD_66589 | JGI IMG/M metagenome (GOLD analysis project Ga0068858, IMG submission 66589) | Switchgrass rhizosphere microbial communities from Kellogg Biological Station, Michigan, USA - KBS Switchgrass S1-2 | ecosystem: Host-associated > Plants > Roots > Rhizosphere > Soil ... | reverse complement strand
GGATGAATATGCAAACTATGGGTCGACGATTAAAGTGTGACGCTGAATATCAAAATATCCTTCACGATGGTCATGGTCTGCACGCATGGAGCTTTTATCGTTGAGCCGTTACCGAAAGAAACAATAAATATCCTGCTGACTAAAAAATGTGTTTCAAGCAACTTAAAATAATCCGTATAGCTCACTGTCCACTCTCCTGATGATCTCTCCAAGGTGTTCTTCGTTTTCGGGGAATTTGTTTTTATCCACGTCAATTATTAACAACGATCCTTCTTTATAATTCTCTATCCACTTATTGTAATATTCATTTAATCTCTTCAGGTAATCGAGCCGGATGTTTTCTTCATATTCTCTTCCCCGTTTCTGAATCTGCCCCACCAGGGTTGGTACTGATGCTTTTAAGTAAATCAAAAGATCCGGCGGCTGTATCATGCCTTTCAGGGTCTGGAAAAAAAGATAATAATTATCAAAATCTCTCTTACTCATCAATCCCATCTCATGTAAGTTCGGCGCAAAGATGTTAGCATCCTCATAAATCGTTCTGTCCTGTATAACCGTCTCTGTCCCTTTCTGAATTTCCACCAATTGCTGAAGACGGCTATTCAGAAAATAGATTTGTAAATTGAAACTCCAGCGCGGCATGTCTTCATAAAAATCCATCAGGTACGGGTTATGATCGACATCTTCAAAGTGCGGGATCCATTTATAATGTTTACTTAATAGTTCGGTTAGCGTGGTTTTACCGGCGCCAATATTGCCGGCGACTGCAATGTGCTTTGGTTTTTTTGTTTTAGCCATTTTCTACTGATCAGATTTCAATTTTCTCCCGGGCAGTTTTAAAACAATTCTCAATTTAAAGATATTGGAATCATCGGCAATTAACAATATACAATATTCAAATTAAAAATAATTGAATCTCATGGCCTCTCTTACCAGTTTCATGGTGGCATTGGCACTTACCCTTGCTTTTTCTGCACCGTTTTCCATTACATCCCTTAAATATTTCTCATTTGCAAGAATAGAATTTGCCTTTTCCCGGATAGGTGAGATAAACGTCACCATATCCTCGGCCAATTGCTTTTTCATATCTCCATAGCGAATAGTGCAATTATTAAAATCTTCGTCAAACTTCTTAAGAGCACCTTCAGAACCCACCAATTTCATTAGTAAAAACAGGTTTTCAATATAATCAGGCTTTTCGGAATTCTTTGTCGTGGGGCCACTGTCTGTTTTTGCTCTCATTACCTTCTTGCGGATCAGGTCGTCATCATCATTTAAATACAAAGTAGCAAACTGATTTTCGCTCTTGCTCATTTTACCTGCACCATCAAGACTCGGTACCTTCGCAAGTTTTTCGCCAAAATTGAAGGCAGATGGTTCCGGAAAAACTTCTCCATACCGATGATTAAATCGGTTCACAAAGTTTCTTGCCATTTCTAAGTGCTGCTCCTGGTCCTTTCCTACCGGTACGTATAAAGCCCGGTGGATAACGATGTCTGCCGTTTGTAAAACAGGATAGGTCAACAAACCCACATTGGCATTATCAGGTTGCAGCCTCACCTTCTCTTTGAAGGTGGCCGTTTTTTCAAGTTCTCCCTTATAGGCAAGCATGTTCAAATAGAGATAAAGTTCACAGGTCTCATGGAGATGGCTCTGGCAATACAATGCTACTTTGTCTGGATCGAGACCGCTGGCGATATTTTCCGCCAGCACGCGGTGAACATTTGCCCTTAGATCAGTTGTGTCCGGGTGGGTTGTCAGAGAGTGTAGGTCGGCAACCATGAAATAGCATTCATATTCCTCCTGCATTCGAACATAATTACGAACAGCGCCGAAATAATTGCCGAGGTGAAGAAATCCGGTGGGTCTTATTCCACTCATCACGATCTGTTTCTTCTTTTGCATAAGGCGGCGAAGATAAGGATAGTTCGCAGTTCGGCGTACGGAGTTCAGGCCTTACGGATTTAACTGACTGTTTGTTTTTGCCTATCGATCTGTTACCTCCAGACTCCCGACTAAGAACTATATTTGTTCGATGGAAGTGAATGATGCATTGGTTGATAAACTGGCTCACCTTGCGAGACTGAAATTTGACATCTCCGAAAAAGAAGAGATAAAAAAGGATCTTCAGAAAATGATTGCTTTTGTGGAAAAGCTGAATGAACTTGATACAACAGGTGTCGAGCCGTTGTTGCACATGAGTGAGGAGATAAATGTATTGAGGGACGATGAAGTGAAAGGATCGATCAGTCGCGAGGATGCATTGAAGGCTGCCCCGCTTCATGACGAGCAGTTTTTTAAAGTTCCGAAGGTGATCAAAAAATGAATCATTAGCGGGTCCGTGTGAACAGTCAACGGTTAATAGAAAGGTGCGCGATAAGAGAATTAGAATACAAAAGAAATAAAACGTTATAAGGTCTATGCAAGGCATTATCCATCTTGAAGGCATCCGGAAAAGTTATTTCATGGGCAAACAGGTGCTTGAGGTGTTAAGAGGCGTTTCACTTGACATTTTTAAAAATGAATATGTGGCGCTAATGGGGCCATCGGGCTCAGGAAAAAGTACCCTGATGAATATCATCGGCTGCCTGGATACGCCTACGGCAGGGAAATATATTTTAAATGACCAGGATGTAAGTACGATGGAGGACAATGCCCTAGCCGAGATCAGGAATAAAGAGATCGGTTTCGTCTTTCAGCAATTCAATTTGTTGCCTCGTCTCACTGCCCTTGAAAATGTAGCATTGCCATTGATCTATGCCGGGCTTAGTAAAAAACAACGAACCGAAAAGGCAAAACATGTGCTGGAAATGGTAAACCTTACTGACCGCAGTCATCACAAACCCAATGAACTGAGCGGCGGCCAGTCTCAACGCGTGGCCATCGCAAGAGCGCTCGTCAATGACCCGGCTATAATTTTGGCTGATGAGCCGACAGGGAACCTCGATACGAAAACTTCTTACGAGATCATGGATATTTTTGAGAAGATCAACTCGGCCGGAAACACGGTTGTCCTAGTAACTCACGAAGAAGATATTGCTCACCGCGCTAAAAGAGTGATCCGGTTAAGAGACGGTCTTATCGAGAGCGACGCCCCAAAATCTCCAAAAGGAGATCTTGTTGCTGTCTGAAATTGAGTTCTAGTTCATGGATACAGGCATTAACAATGAACCACCAGTGAACGAATATGTCTTTGAAGATCTATACAAAAGTTGGCGATAAAGGCACCACTTCGCTGATAGGAGGGACAAAAGTATTAAAATCGGACCTGCGCATCGAAGCCTACGGAACAGTGGATGAATTGAATTCTTATATAGGGCTGTGCAATGATCTTCTGACAGATGAGCATTCTCAAAAAGTTTTAAAAGAAATACAAGACCGGTTATTTACCATTGGTTCATCCCTGGCCTGCGATCCTGAGAAGGAACCAAAGATGAAGATTCCCGACCTGGAAGAAGCAGACGTGAGTTTGCTGGAAAAAGAAATTGATCAGATGAGTGCAGTGCTGCCTGCGATGAAGAACTTTATTTTGCCGGGAGGGCATGCGACTGTTTCGCATATACATATCGCCCGGTGCATTTGTCGTAGAGCAGAACGTTGTTGCGTAAGATTGAACGAGCAGGAAGCAGAAGAGCTCCTTATTTTAAAATATCTCAATAGGCTTAGTGATTATCTTTTTGTTCTTGCACGTTGCGTAGCCCATTTGCTGAATGCCGAAGAAATTGCCTGGCAGCCAAGGATCAAAAGCTGATACGGTGGCTGTCTTAAACTTGTCTTATGAAAAAAATAAATCTGCTGCTATTCGTATCTCTCATTGTAAAATTCTCATCTGCTCAAACATCTGCGAAGACCATCCATGTATTTAGCAACAAATTGACCATGTCCATTCCATGGGACCTTGATATGATGAATGAAGAACAGGTCAAGTATAAATATCAGAAAACGCCCGATAAAAACAGTTTTTATTATGCAAATAAAGACATGAGTTTTTCTCTTGCCCTTATTCCAGTTGCGGACAGTGTCACGGAAAATGAAATGCTGGCAAACAAAGACGGAATTGTCGACGGGATAACCTCAAAGGGATTTAAAGTTGAAGAATATGACATAAGGAAAATTAATAATCATACCATGATAATAGTTGCATTTTATTCAGATCCTTCCGGAGGCAGAATATTAAACAAAAGGTTTTATACAGTCGTGAATAAAACGATGATAATGGTCTCCTTTAACTGCGCGGCAGACGAATTAGTAAAAAGAAATTATCAAATTGACGAGAGTATTAATTCTGTTCAAATAAAAGATTAATTGAACCAAACGCCTTTTAGTTGGAGATTCAAAACCGATCAGCGATAAGGGTACGCGAAAGGGCAAAACAGACGAGTAGAGTTCCAAAAATGTAAAATCACAACAGGAGTTGCACGGCCCTATCGTTAGCTAATCAATCTTTCCATCTTTCATATGCAACACCCGGTCACTTAGCTGGGCCAGTTCTTCATTGTGAGTAACGATCAGGAACGTTTGATTGAATTTGTTTCTGAGAGCAAAAAATAATTGGTGCAATTCCTTTGCATTGGCCGAATCAAGGTTCCCGGTCGGTTCATCGGCAAAAACAATTAAAGGATCATTAATGAGGGCCCTCGCAACAGCTACTCTTTGTTGCTCACCACCGCTCATTTGATTCGGCTTATTTTCCAATCGTTCACTAAGTCCCAATAAGTTCAGCAATTCATTTGCCTTATTTTCTACTTCTTTTCTTTTTCTGCCGGCCAACCACCCAGGAATGCAAACATTCTCCAGGGCAGTAAACTCGGGTAGCAAATGATGAAATTGGAAGATGAAACCTATATTCTTGTTACGGAAATCAGCCAGTTTCTTGCCTTGCAATGAATTTATTTCGGCGTCATTTAATTTAACGGCTCCTCTATCTGCCCGATCAAGGGTTCCTAATATATGAAGTAAAGTACTTTTCCCCGCACCTGAAGAACCCACGATACTTACGATCTCTCCCATTTTGATGTCGATGTCTACCCCCCGGAGCACCTCCACCGTTCCATATCTTTTATGAATATTCTTCCCCGTTAACATGCTGAAAATCTATTTAAACTATTACAAACCTAGCCCATTATCAATAATACTAAATGGAAGACTTTTGTTTTTAGGAAAATATTCGAAATGAGTGGACAACTACGGATTTGGAAAATTCGTTAATAAAGCTACATTTGCGAAAAATTTGGCGATGGCGCTCACCATTAACTTAAATTAAACCCTTCGAAAATGTTCTGGACACTTGAACTAGCCTCATACCTTGAAGATGCTCCGTGGCCTGCCACCAAAGATGAGCTGATCGACTATTCCATTCGCTCGGGCGCCCCCATTGAAGTGGTTGAAAATTTGCAGGAATTGGAAGATGAAGGAGAGGTATACGAAAGCATTGAAGACATCTGGCCTGATTATCCTTCACAGGAAGATTTTCTTTTTAACGAAGACGAATACTGATCACTGATTACGCTGATTTTAATGGATGGGTTTCCAGCAAGCAGTCTTTTTTCACTGGGAAAGATTTTGCGTAGCTCAAATTATTCCCAGCACTCACCATTCACCACTGTCTACTTCTCCATTTGTTCAATAACAGCACCCGTAACACCGGTAAAACTGAATCCGCCGTCATGAAAGAGATTTTGCATGGTTACAAATCGCGTAAGATCACTAAACATCATGACGCAATAATTCGCGCAATCTTCTGCCGTTGCATTGCCGAGGGGGCTCATTTTTTCCGCATAGGATATGAATCCGTCAAACCCCTTTACACCACTACCAGCCGTTGTTCGTGTGGGTGATTGGGAGATAGTATTCACCCTGACTTTTTTCTTCTGGCCGTAATAATATCCGAACATTCTCGTCACGCTTTCAAGTAGCGCTTTGGCGTCGGCCATCTCGTTGTAATCAGGAAATACTCTTTGCGCAGCTATATAGGTAAGGGCTATGACACTGCCCCATTCATTAAGGGCGTCCATGTCCCATGCAGTCCGCAGAACTTTATGCAAACTCATCGCTGATATGTCGAGGGTCTTTTGATTCCATTCATAATTCATCTCTGTATAATGCTTGCCTTTGCGTACATTCAAACTCATTCCAATGGAATGAAGAATAAAATCAAAACTGCCACCAAAATGTTCCATGGCTTTTTGAAATAAATTCTTCAAGTCGTCCATATTCGTCACATCGGCGCCGACTACCGGCGCATTTCCACATTGCTCCGCCAGCTTATTGATCTCGCCCATGCGTAGCGCAACAGGTGCATTCGTCAATAGTATTTGCGCGCCTTCTTCATAACAGCTTAACGCTGTTTTCCAAGCAATGGACTTTTCATCTAATGCTCCAAATATGATCCCCTTTTTTCCTTTCAACAGATTATTCCCCATAGTTAATAATTTATTTATGGCTTTTTAGGGGCGTAAAAATAAGAAGTAAATTTTTAAGCGGTGGGAAAGATCAATTTTATTAAGAAAACGAGCAACAAGGTATAAATAAAAACCAGTAACATTCCACTTAATAAATAAAGAAATAGTCCACCCAAAGACTCGCGCGGCTTTATGATTTTCTGCAAATATTTATTAAGGACGTACGCAGGTATAAGGGATACGAGAATGATGAGTAATATGACGAGGGCTCTTATTTTCAATTAAGATTTTACCTGATTTCCAGACAAAAGTTAATCCTAGTTCATCACCATCTCTCTCGCATTTTCAATAGCAGCAACCGTTGGTTTTTCCCCGCCGAGCATCTTGGCAATGGCTGTTATCCTTTCGTCGTTGGTCAATTGGCGGATGTTCGTTTTTACAGAATCTTTCACGACTTCCTTGTAAACAAAAAAATGGACATCTCCTTTGCCTGCAATCTGCGGTTGGTGAGTTATGCAAATGATCTGTCGTTTTGAAGCAAGGTCTTTCATAATAATACCCACCTGCCTTGCTGCTTCGCCCGATATACCGCTATCAATTTCGTCAAAGATCATCGTCGGCAAGTCAACAGACTGGGCTATCAGTGATTTTATACAAAGCATCAAACGGTTCAATTCGCCGCCGCTGGCCACCTTCCTGATGGGCAGAAATTGTCCGTTCCCGTTTGCCAGGTTTGCATCGAAAAGAAATTCAATTTTATCTGATCCATAAAAGTTCAATTCTTCATTCTTTCCTACTTCAACTTTCAATTTTGCATTTGGCATTCCCACTTGTGCCAGCAGGTCATTTACTTTCTCCTGAAAGGGTCTTATTTCTTTTTTCCGATCTTCTGAAATTTTTGCAGCCCTCTCTGTAGCTTCCTTAAGCAGCCTCGCCGTTTCTTTTTCTTTTAACTCCAGCTGGTCGCCTATATCCAATACTGCCTGGAGTTTCTTCTCCAATTCTTGTTTTATTTCCAATAGTTCATTCGTTGTTTTAACTCCGTGCTTTTTCAGTAATCTATATCCGGAAGATAACCTGTTATCGATTTCTTCGATTTTCCGGGGATCGTAATTAACATGCCTGCTCAAATGATCAACTTCATCTGAAATATCCTGTAATTCGATCTGTACCGACTGCAGACGGTGCAGCAGCGCAGGGATATCCGGATGATACGATGAATAAGTTTGTAATTGATTAACCAAAATTTTCAACTGGGGGACCAATGGGTTTTCGCCTTCCGTCAGATCATTTTGGGTTTTTGACAATACAGTTTTAATTCCTTCGGAATTATTGAGAAGTCTTAATTCTTTGTCTAGCTCCTCCAACTCATTTTCATTGAATGCCGCTTCATCCAGCTCATTGTATTGAAATTGGTTGTAATCAAATTCCTTTTCAAATTGCTGCTTTTGGCTCTTCAAGGTCTCGAATTCTTTTTTTGAAGTTTGCCAGGTTTTAAAAACCTTTTGATAGTCATTCAACAATTCGTTTCGTATAGCTATAGCATCGAGCACTTCTCTTTGGAAATCGCCTTGCTCTAGTTGCAATGTATCAAACTGCCGGTGAAGGTCAACAAGCATAGAGCAAAGTTGATTCAATTGTGAAAGCGTTACAGGAGTATCATTTACAAAAGCCCTGGACTTGCCACTGGTCGAGATCTCTCGCCGTATGATCAGGTGATCACCCTCATCAAATTCATTTGCTGTTAAAAAATGTTGTACGTCTTTCTTCTCCCTGATATCAAAAATGCCTTCTACAAAACACTTTCTCTCCTTATTTACCAGCGATGTGCTATCTGCTCTTTCTCCAAGTATAAGGCCTAAAGCGCCTACGATAATAGATTTTCCTGCGCCTGTTTCCCCGGTAATCACAGTGAGCTTATCTGAAAAATCAATCTCCAGCTCATTGATGATCGCATAATTTTTTATTAGGAGTCTTTGAATCACGGATTATGCAGATTAAATGTTTGATTGGCAAATTAGGGAATTAACCACGGATTACGTTGATTGAAATAACGGATTTGCGTTGATTAATTACCGAGCAAATCGTCGAATCACTCAGCACAAGAGATTGAAGGTTCAGGCAATCTATCAATCCTTTTAACCCTTACGGTACTCATCTGCGAAATCTGAGAAAAAAAAACCCCTTGCCAACGCCAGGGGAAAAATAAAAAAGAAAGTCAGTTCTTATTTTGCAAAACAATGATCTATTTGATCTCTACTCTACTGTTCAAGTCTTCATCAACCAATATTCGGCCACAGTTCTCACACACCATTACCTTTTTGTGTTGTTTTATTTCACTTTGTTTCTGAGGAGGGATCGCATAAAAACAACCTCCGCAGGCGTCACGTTCTACAGGAACCACCGCAAGACCATTCCGATAGCTCTTCCTGATCTTGTCATAGCTTGTAAGGAGGCGATCATCCACATGCTCTCTTGCTTCGGAAACCATTTTATTAAAATGCCTTTCTTCTTTTTCAGTTGCCGCAATGATCTTTTCGAGCTCACCTTTCTTGGTATTTAAAACGCCTTCTTTGGCGGCAATGGCTTTTTTGGCTTTCTCCAAAGAGACCGCTTTTTCGGCAATCTCTTCGTTGGCATCCTTGATGTGTTTTTCGCAAAGCTTTACTTCCAATTGTTGCATTTCTATTTCCTTGTTGATAGCTTCAAACTCACGATTGTTCTTTACATTGTCGCTTTGCTTTTCGTATTTTTTTATCAGTGCCTGGGCTTCTTTGATCGCCTCTTTCTTTTGTTCAATAAATTCTGTTATTCCATTGATCTCTTCCTCAATGCGTGTCTGGCGGGAATGAAGCCCTAGTATTTCATCTTCAAGGTCTGCTACCTCCATAGGCAATTCACCTTTTAAAATGTGGATTTCATCCAGCTTGCTTTCAATCTTTTGAAGAGTAACCAGCGCCGAAAGTTTCTCTTCAACTGAAAATTCTTTTACTTGTGCCATTTATTGTTTATAGTTTTTTTGTGGTCGTATGAGCTATTCTCCCGTAAAATACTTTACCGGGTTAGTCTTTACCTCAGTTTTGAGGACGGCAAAGTTAGGGAATTTTCCCTCCAAAATCTCAGCTAAAAGGTCCACGGTAAACTGCTCGCTTTCGTAATGGCCAATGTCGGCAATGACCATCCGGCCATTGGCGTCAAAAAATTCATGGTACTTCACATCGGCGGTAATATACATGTCGGCGCCTGCGGCAAGGGCTGAACGAACCAGAAAACTTCCGGCTCCACCGCAGATTGCGACCCTCTGAACTGGTTTACCCAGCAATGGCGTGTGACGGATCACCTGGAGGTTGAATGTCCCTTTTATATGATTCAAAAAATTAATTTCATCGACGGGCTCGGAAAGCTCCCCTATGATGCCACTACCAATTCGCGGATGCTTATTAGCAAGGCTGATTATATCATAAGCAACTTCCTCATAGGGATGAGCTGACTTCATGGCTTTAATAATCCTGTTTTCAAGCCAGGAGGGGAAGACCACCTCGATCCTGGTCTCATTTTCCTTGTGCGGTTTGCCGACTTCACCGACATACGGAGTTGCTTCCTCCCCGGCTTTAAATGTCCCGGTTCCTTCGGTATTAAAACTACATTCGCTGTAATCGCCGATCTGCCCCCCGCCCGCCTTAAATATCGCGTCCCGAACCTGCACAGCTTTGTCGACAGGTGCAAAGGTGAACAGCTTTTTCAGAGTACCCTCCTTTTCTGAAAGGATGAAGCCATTCCTAAGACCGAGCAGTGAAGCGATCTTCCCATTCACTCCTTCAAGCACATTGTCAAGGTTTGTATGAATGGCGTAGATGGCGATATCTTTTTTTATAGCCGATATCACTGCTTTTTCAACGTAATTCTTTCCGTTGATCTTTTTTAGTCCTCCGAAAATTATCGGGTGGTGAGCTATTAGAAGATTGCAGCTGTGTACGGCAGCCTCGTTGATCACTTCTTCAGTTGCGTCGAGGGAGCACATAATCCCACTGCATTCCCAGTCTGCGTCACCTATTATCAAACCTGAATTATCATAGTGCTCCTGTAGTGAAGGATCCGCTAAGGATTCTACATATGAAATGATATCCGAAACTTTCATTTTGGAAAGTTAAGTATTGTTTATTCTTATTTCATCTTTCATAAAATCGATTTACTGCAGAGCTCTTTGTTGAAACAAAAACTTCAAAAAAAATTTGAAAAAACAAAATGTTTCGTATTTTTCGGTATACATCCTCGTCCCCTGCGATGACTTCCGGCCTCAGTTCACCATTAAAACCCTTGATATGCGAAGAAGTAAATATGGTTATTTGCTGCTTGCATTGTTGGTGATAACAGGATTAGCAGGTACAATAACTTCGACAAGCATTACAGGCAAAGAAAGAAAATTAGTTTCCGGTTATCTCAAGGATACGAAAACGGAAATATTGAAATGCACAAAGGACCTGTCGAAATCACAACTTAACTTCAAATCGTCACGAGACAAACTTTCAATAAAGGAATGCATTTATCATATTGCGGCTTCAGAAAAAAATTTATGGGAACTGATGCAAGCTACTCTCAAGCAACCTGCCAATCCCGAAAAACGGCTGGAAATAAAGTGGACAGACGAACAATTGCTTCAGGCGACTGATAATTGTGTGCCGGAAGATTATAAACAGCAGAAAAATTCCTTTAAGAATGTTAACGAAGCCATGGAAAGTTTCAGGACCACCAGGGCTGAACATTTTAAGTACATGAAAGGTACAACGGAGGATCTCCGAAATCATGTAGCACATACCGCATATGGATGGCTTGACTGCTACCAGGTTTGTCTTTTGATATCCTCATCCACCAAACATTATTTGCAGCAAATTGAAGAATTAAAAGCTGATCCGAATTTTCCTGCGCGGTAAATTAGGCCGATAGATCCAAGCCTAACTCAGGGTTAAAGAATTCGGGCCCTAAATTCCCTTTATAAATGCGGCATTCTCTCAGAGTACAGGTACAATGAAAACTCAGTTATCGCCTGGTGTGCGGTTCGCGTTCTTTTTGTAAACATGTGGATCATGTCTCTGCATCCATCGTTCAGGTCGGTCAAATGGATTGAATCCAAATCGTGCGTATAAGTCATGAGCATCCCTGGTAGCCAAAGTGAATCGCCGCAGACCCTGCAATTGGGGGTGATCCATGATCGTCCCGATCAACCACTTTGATAACCCATTTCCCCTTTCTTCAGGGACGATGAATACATCGGCGAGGTATGCAAACGTGGCAAAGTCACTGATCACTCTTGCAAAGCCTATGAATTTATGATGATGATACATTCCAAAACACAGGGAGTGATCAATGCTTTTCTTCACCACTTCTAAGGGTATACTCTCAGCCCAATAAGAATGTGAAAGAAACTGATGGACGATTTCGACATCAATTTTTGATTTATCTGTTGACAACAAATATTCGTCCTTTCTCCATTCCATTATTTCCATGTTGATGATTTTTCAAAACGAAATTTAATAAATACTGGACTCACACGACCGGTATATCCCGATTTGAACTACCATCTTTTCCAAGTAGATTCTCTATTGGATTTACGAAGATGAATTTATATTTTGT
>Ga0068858_100005806_pt1 | contig 12054 bp, 11 predicted proteins | sample KBSSwiS12_FD_66589 | JGI IMG/M metagenome (GOLD analysis project Ga0068858, IMG submission 66589) | Switchgrass rhizosphere microbial communities from Kellogg Biological Station, Michigan, USA - KBS Switchgrass S1-2 | ecosystem: Host-associated > Plants > Roots > Rhizosphere > Soil ... | reverse complement strand
CGAGGACAAACGCGAAGTCGTTGCCGATCCTCACGCTCGTTACTACGGTACCGAGCTGGGAGAGGAGTCTCTCGTTCCGATCGGCAAGGCGCACATCGGCCTGACGCCGTTCGACGCCTGGAGCGCGCGTGCCAGCGCATCCATTAGACCATCAGCAAAGGTGTAACCATGTCAACCGCGAGGATTCTTGGAACGGCTCTCGTCCTTTGTTGCAGCGCATATGTTCCACAGATTGCGCGTGCCTCAGAGCCGCCACAACCTGTTGTAACGCCACTCGAGCTCCAGGATCTCCCCGATCTGCCCGGACGGGAGATGTTGATGATCTCGGTCGTCTACCCTCCTGGAACCGTGGAGCACATTCATCGACACGATGCGTACGCCTTCGTCTATGTATTGGAAGGGTCGATCATCGAGGGAGTGAGAGGTGGCAAGGAGGTCACTTTGAAGCCGGGGCAGAGTTTTTATGAAGGACCCGGCGATGTGCATACGATTGGGCGCAATGCCAGCGCCACGAAGCCGGCAAAGTTCATCGTGGTTCTGGTGAAGAAAAAGGGTGTGGACGCGGTCTTGCCCGCTGAATGACACGCTTGCACTCCGCCCGTCGTAACGAAGATGACGGGTGTCAGATCGTCGAGGCGGCTGTAAGGAGGCGCGCACTTTCAACCCGTTCGTGCGCGGGACCAACTCACGTCGGCGCGGTGTCCCCGCGAATTCCGATCAGCAACACGGCGAGACGACGGGCGGAGGCATTCCCCGATCCGACAGTCAGAATGACACTTTCGGACTCACTCACGCACAGGTCATAGGAGCTCTCATGCGTCTCTTGGTTATCTTCGTTGTCTGCTGTCTCGGTGCTGCCGCGAATGCCCCCGCGGCAGACATCAGGTCGATCTCCCGCCTTGCCGCGGGGCCTGGGAATATTCTGTTCGTCGCCGACTGGAAAACGGCGCGTGTGCATGCGATTACCCTGCAGGAAGCGGCGCAGAAGCCGCCGGGTATTGCCTTTAACATCCTCGACCTCGAGCCGCTGTTATCGAAGCAGGTGGGAGGTGCCAGGATCACGGTCGAAGACATGGTCGTCCGACCCGGAACCGCTGAAGTTTATGTCGCAATCAGTTATGGCGCCGCGCGGATGCCTGCGCTCATCGTGGTGACGAGCGATCGCAAGTCTCACCGCATCGACCTGAGAGCAGCCACGTCGACATCGATCGAGCTCCGCGATGCCCCCGCGACCGACTACGAGTTCTGGAGAGAGATACCCGAGCGCAGCTTCACGGTCACCGATATGAAGTGGCACGACGGCGAGCTCTTCGTCGCAGGCCTTTCCAACCAGGAATTTGCGTCGACCCTGCGACGGGTCAGATATCCATTTGATTCGCAACAGTCCATCACATCGATAGAGATCTATCACACTGGACACAATCTCATCGAGACGCGCGCGCCGATCAGGGCAATGAGTTTTGCGAGTTGGGGCGGGAAGCCCTATCTCGTGGCAGCCTATACATGCACACCCATTGTCACCATCCCGCTCGACGATCTGAAGGACGGTGCGCACATCCGGGGCAAGACGATTGCCGAGCTCGGCTACGGCAACACGCCCGCCGATATGATTTCCTACACCAGGACCGAACGAGGTAAGACAGAAGACTTCCTGATGCTACTCAACTTCGAACGCGGAGCGAGCATCATACCGGTATCGCACGTCGAGGCTGCCAGCGCGGGGCCGGGCATAAACGAGTTGGTGCCGTTCGGACAGGTTACCGGCGTTGATGCGACAGCCGCGCCGCTGGCCGGCGCGCTCCGACTCGACAACCTGGACGAGAAATCATTCATTGTCGTGCGCCGGCGGCTCGAGAAGGACGCATTGCAGCTCGTCACGGTCAGCAAGGACCTGAGCTTCCGTTTGAGCGACTTCGTCTCTGAATACGCCTTCCAGGAGTTCAGCTTCAAGGGCAACGCATTCCAGCTGAAGAACATCAAGCCCAGACAGGACATGCTCTTGAAGGACGAAGGCTTTGCCGATCAGATCAAACCGTCGGAGTAAGTCCATGCATCTGCGTCAATGGGCCGGCGCGGCCACTCTTGCGGTCGCGCTGGGTTGTTCTCACGCTGAGGCGTCGACACCGCAGGTCGTCCTCGTTCAGCCCTCGGGGCCGCGAGTCCCGGCCAATCTGCTGCGCATCTCCATCCGGTTCGCGACTCAGGTCGAAGGTCCTCTGCTTCCCCGGATCACCTTGTTGCGCACGGACGGAAGAAAGATACAGCAGCCGTTTCTCGAGCAGGAACTGTGGTCTCCCGACGGCAAGGTGTTGACGGTCCTGATGCATCCCGGTCGCGTCAAAAGCGGATTGAGAGCGCGCGAGCAGATGGGACCCATTCTATCGGTGGGGGACGACGTGTCATTGGCGCTCGATGGACATCCCATTAAGCGGTGGAGCGTGGGACCCTCAGTTGAGACTGGTCCGGTGACATCGACGTGGAAGGTGTCTACTGTGCGCGCCGAGTCACTGCAGCCCCTCGTCGTGACCTTTGATGATCCGATTGATGGGCGCGACGCAGGCTACCTGGCCATTGCCGACGCCGCCGGGTATCGGGTTGCAGGACGAGGAAAGTTGACAGTCGGTGAAGGCGCCTGGAAGTTCACTCCGAACGTGCCGTGGCGAGCGGGTGCGTACGAGCTGGTTATCCGTGGCACCTTGGAGGACCCAGCCGGCAATCGGCTAGGCAGCCGTTTCGAGACTTCCCTCTATTCGCCGTCCGCCCCTGCCGCGGATGCGGTGGTTCCCTTCGCGGTAGTTGCGACGCACGCAGGGCGGCGCGTTGAACCAGTCCCATTTCTCAACTGATGCGGCGCGGATCGAGGCACAACAATCCTGAACAGAGACCTCTGACCCAACCGCCGGGCGGCCTGTGCGACCAACATGGTGGCCGGAACTTCCGCGCCGCACTCAATCTCGCGGCTGTAACACAGGGGGGCAGATGGAAAGCGAGCAGTTGGCGTGGCAGCCACAGGATGGCTGGCGGACCGATGTGCGGCAGCGCATCGATGCCGGCCTGGTTCTGTATTTTGGATCGAACGCGGCGCTCGCCGCCCGCGACCTGAGCGGATCGCTGACAGTGAGCAGCGACGGTCCCGGGTTAGGAGCGACATTCACACTCGACCTGCCCGCGCAATATCAGCAGCAAGAGCAACCGAAGGCGGTGGCACATGCTTGAGCACGTCCATACCAGTGCGAATTTCGACAGCACCGGGGAATACGAAACACCACGTAATCGGCGGATCCTGGTGGTGGATGACAACCCGGCCATTCACGAAGACTTTCAGAAGATATTCCGCGGCTCGATGGCAGCGGCCAGTGCCCTGTCCGAGACGGAGGCGGCGTTCTTTGGCGAGGCGCCCAGCCGCGATGTCACGGCCGATGTGAATGTTGAAATGGATTCGGCTTTTCAAGGCGAAGAAGCTTTGCAGCGGGTGCTGGCGGCGTTGGCTGCCAAGCGACCCTATGCGATGGCCTTCATGGATGTGCGGATGCCGCCCGGTTGGGACGGCATTGAAACGGCCGCTCGCATCTGGCAACGGGATCCGCATCTGCAGATTGTTTTGTGTACCGCGTATTCGGACTATTCGTGGGAGAGCATGCGAGCGCTGTTGGGGCGAACCGATCGGTTGGTGATTCTCAAAAAGCCCTTCGACACGGTCGAAGCGCTGCAGCTCGCGGATTCTCTCATTGAGAAGTGGCGCACTTCCCGGCAGGCGGCGCTCAAGATGGGCGCGCTCGAACAGGTGGTGCGGCGCCGCACCCGGGAGCTCGAGGAAGTAAACCAGTCACTGCAGGCCGAAATTCGTGGCAGGCAGTTGCTCGAGAATCAGCTCGTACAGGCGCAGAAACTGGAGAGCATCGGACAACTCGCCGCGGGAATCGCACACGAGATCAATACACCCATTCAGTATATCGGGGACAGTGTCGACTTCCTGCGTTCAGCCGTGTCGAGTATCGAGCAGGTCGTGGGGGAGTATCGCCAGGCGCTCGATTCGCTGCCGGAGTTGGATCCGGCGGGCACCGTGCGTGCGCGCCTCCAGTCAGCCGAAGAAGCGGCGGAGCTGCAGTTCCTGAGCGCGGAGATTCCGAAGGCGTTCGAGCGCACGCAGGACGGAATCTCGCATGTGGCGAAGATTGTGCGGGCCATGAAGGAGTTTTCGTTTCCCGATGCACGCGAGCAAAGTTATTCCGATGTGAATCGTGCGTTGGAGACCACGTTGGTGGTGGCTCGCAATGAATACAAGCACGTCGCCCGGATTGAAACGAATTTTGGTGAGATTCCGGAGGTGAAATGCAACATCAGCGAGCTCAACCAGGTGTTTCTCAATCTCATAGTCAATGCAGCCCACGCGATTCAGGAGTCCGGCAAATCCCCCACGGAGGGGGTGATCTGCGTGCGGACCCTGGCGGCAGGAGGGCTGGTTGAAATTCGAATCGGCGATAATGGCTGTGGCATCCCCGCGGAAAATCGTAACAAGGTGTTCGATCCGTTTTTCACCACCAAGGAGGTGGGTCGCGGCACGGGACAGGGGCTGTCCATTGCCTATGCGACGGTGGTCAACAAGCATGGTGGCTCGCTCAGTTTTGAATCCGAAGTGGGCCGCGGAACGACATTTCTCGTCCGGATTCCGCAAGAGGGTTACGAGTCTGAGTGACACCCGCGGTGCAACAGGTCAAGCCTCGGCTGGCTTCACCGCGGGGATCTGCACTTTCACGATCTCATTGAGCAGGTCTGGTCCAAAACTACGGCTGCGTTCGAGGAATGCGCTGGATACCTCGAATCCCCTGGCGACCAGCAACGTGCCCATCTGAGTCCGAATGTCCTGCATGATCACCATGCCGGGCTGCACCGATTTCAACGCCATCTGGCGTGCTTCCGCTTTACCTGAGCCTGCCCCCAGATAATGGGCAAACTTCTCGATCAGGTCCTCACCGAAGCGACTGGCCCGGCGCCGTAACGTCTGGACGGCCACGTCAGTGGAGTGGCCCTGCGTGATGAGCACGTCATAGTCGAGTATGAGACATAGAATCCGCGTACCCAAACCGATGGTTCCGTCGCCGAGGCGCATGATCTGCTCGTCGGTCCAACGCATGGCCGCGAGAATCTGCATCACCGGATCCAGTCGCGGTATGTTCTCGAGAAGTGTCATGGCCACTTCCGGCACGCCGTCCGCGAGGGTCTTTTCGTCCGGGGTGAGTGTCTCGCCGTTGTAGAGTTTGTCGACGAGATCCCCGGGCAGCGACAGGTAGCCGATGTGCGAAAGCATCGCCGCGGCATCGAGCTGCCAGTAGTCCCTGCAGCCGAGCGACTCTGCAAATTCCATCGACAGACGCTTGACCCGGCTCGCGCGCCCGAACGCCACGGGATTGGACATTGCCAACACGTCGATCAGCGCCTTGATGCAGCCCACCAGGGTTTCCTTGAGAATGGTTCGCTCGGCACGAATCAGGCGGTGTTGTATGACTCCCGCCTCGACCGCCGTGCGCAACTGGTCCGGGGGACAGGGTTTGGTCAGGTAGCGGAAGATCTGCGCCGTGTTGACAGCGGCAATGGCGGCATCCCGTCCGGGCTCGCCGGTCAACAGGATGCGGGTGGTATCCGGATACACTGCCAGCACATGATGAAGGAAAGTCGCGCCATCCATGCCGGGCATGCGCATGTCCGAGACCACCACCGCGGCCCCTCCCATTTGTTTGAGGGATTTCAGCGCTTCATCGCCGCTCAGCGCCGTATGGACTTCGTAATCCTTGCGCAGGTGCAGTACGAGACCTTCCACTATCCGGGCTTCATCATCGACACACAGCACGCGTGGCAGATCGGATCTCTTCATGGTGATCCCTCGAAGGATTGCAGGGTCTCGGTGACTCGCTGCTCGGCTTCGGTCCAGTCGAATGGCGCCTGGACGGAGGCCAGATAGGTTGCATCCACACCGGCGTCCGCCGGCAGATCGGCTTTGAAAGCTGTGGAGTCACCCGGTGTCAGGGAATTGCTCACAGCCAGTGCCGCCAATACGTCAAATTGAGATGACGCCACTCTTTGGGGAGCGTGATGGTGCGCGACCGCTTCGATCACCGGGTAAGGAAGGCCCCAGATACCCAGAAGGTACGCCCCGACCTCCGCGTGAGAGACGCCGAAGATTTGCGTCTCCGCTTCGTGCAGCTGCATTTGCTTCTGCGCCGCGAGATTCACCGCGGCCTCGAGGTCGGCCGGGCACTCCTGCGCGAGGATCCAGTAACCGATGTCGTGCAACAACCCAGCGAGCATGGCATCGTCCACAATGGCAGTTTTCGCTGTCAAGCTGCGTGCGGCGGCGGACACCTGTTGTGTATGCGATTGCAACTTCTCAGGATCAACGGGCCCGAGGGCGGTCGTCGACCACTGGGAGAAAATCTCAACTGACATGGCGATATTGCGAACCGTCGTGAAGCCGAGATACGACACCGCTTGTTCGATGTTGGTAACCCGGCGCGCCAGGCGAAAGAACGCGGAGTTGACGATTTGGAGTATCCGCGCCGTGATGGCCGAGTCGCTCGAAATCAAGCGCGCCACCTCGCTCACCGTTACCGAATCGTCCTTCACCATCTGTTGCAATTTCGCGTAGATGCGCGGCACGGCTGGCAGCTTGCGAATGCCGCCCACCAGGGCGTGCACCTGCGAGCCATGCAGCAGATCGTGGAGTAACAGGCAGCGCTGGATGACGGATTCGAGCAGCTTGGGCTCGCAGGGCTTGCTCAGGAACTGATGCGCAAGGCAGACGATCAGCGAGGTTTCCTTTGAGTCGCAATAGCCCGAGAGCACGATCCGGATCGTTTGCGGCCAGCGGTCGCGTACGACTTCGAGCAGTTGCGCACCGCTCATCTGGGGCATGCGCATGTCAGTGACTATCACGTCGTAGGCCCGTTGGCCCATCCGCTCAATGGCTTCCTGCCCGCTCTCGGCGTAGTCGATGTGCCATTCCCGCTGCATGCTGCGCAACCGCAGGCGCAGTCCATCGAGAACCGGCCGCTCATCGTCCACCAGCAGCACGTACTTCACGATGGCTCTGCCCGATCATGCAGGAGAATCGGTGTTGCACAGCGCAAAGCGGGCGTTTTGTTGCGAAGCACTCCTGACCACCTCAGCACTGCCGTTGGGTCTGACATTGTACAAACTCCCGCCGTTTTCCGGGTGGCGTCGTGATCACAAGGGTGTGTGTTGCATTGCAAGCTGCGAACGACCCATGTGGGACGTAGCATCGGTGGAATGAGTTACACGGCTATCCCGGATGCAATTCTCGTATCTGCTTTCATGCAGCAGATTCCCGATCATGTCTACTTCAAGGACTGCGATTCCCGCTTTGTTGCAGTCAGTCAATCACTCGCCCGCAGTTTGGGATGCAGCATCGAGGAGGTCATCGGCAAGACCGATGCGGATTTCTTCGACCCGAGCGACGCACGCGCCTTCAGGGAGCGTGAGCTGCGGATCATGAGCAGCGGTGAGCCGCTCATAGATCACGTAACCAAGCACGTCTGGCCGGACGGGCGTGAAACCTGGTCGCTCAATATTGCCGTGGCGATCCGAAACAACGCGGGCGAAGTCATTGGCCTGTTCGGTACCAACAAGGACATTACCGAGAAGAAGCTGCTGGAACAGGCCCTGCTCGCCAACCGGAAGCTCGCGGCCATGACCGCCCAGGCACAGGCATTGGCATCGCAGGCGCGGCATGCCAACGAGGCGAAAAGCGCGTTTCTGGCCACAATGAGCCACGAGATTCGCACGCCACTCAATGGAGTCGTGGGCATGTCCGGGTTGCTGCTCGACACCCGCCTGAGCGAGCAGCAGCGCGAGCTCGCCGAAACCATCGCGCACAGTGCGCAGGCGCTGCTCGGCCTGATCAACAATATTCTCGACTTCTCGAAGATCGAGGAGGGGAAAGTCGAGATCGAGCTCGTCGACTTCGAGCTGCGCCCGCTGTTGGATGTGGTGATGCGAATTGCCGCGAGTCAGGTTCGCGACAACGACGTCCGGCTCAGCGTGGCGACCGATCCGCAAATCCCTCCGGTTCTGCGCGGGGACGCGTTCCGACTGAGACAGGCCTTGCTGAATCTGTGTAGTAACGCGGTCAAGTTCACTCAACATGGGTGTGTGACTGTTAGCGCAGACGTTGTTGAGCGTTCGGCACGGGCCATTACGATCACATTCAACGTGCGCGACACGGGAATCGGTATTCCCGCCGATCGACTGCGATCGCTGTTCCATCCATTCAGCCAGGTCGACACTTCCACGACACGCCGGTTCGGGGGCACCGGGCTCGGACTTTCAATCGTCAAGCGCCTGGTCGAGCTGATGGGCGGTCGAGTGGGTGTCGAAAGCCAGCAGGGCGTGGGATCGAGATTCTGGTTCGAGGTACCGCTGCTCATCCCGGCGCAAGAGCAGGACAGGCAATCAGCACCAGCGCACGAAGCAGAGATCGCGAGCCGTTCCGATGCAACGCTGTCGCAGAAGTCAACCATCCGACAGAGATCGCCTGAGCGAGCTACGCGGCGAATCCTGCTCGTTGAAGACAATCCGGTGAATCAAAAAGTGGCCCTGTTTACCCTGGCCAAGCTCGGTTACCGCGCCGACGTGGCCCCGGATGGCCGCCAGGCAGTGCTGGCCTGGCAGCGGGGAAACTATGAGTTGATCCTGATGGACTGCGAGATGCCGGTGCTGGACGGGTACGAGGCGACCCGACAGATCAGGGCGGAAGAGGCGGGCGCACAGCACATTCCGATCATCGCCCTGACTGCCCACGCTGTCACGGGCGCCGAAGCCGAATGCCGGGCCGCGGGAATGGACGCCTACCTGACCAAACCCCTGATCAGAGAGCAACTCGAGGAGCAACTGGAGCGATTCCTGGTTTGAATCCTGCCTCCCTTGCATGCCGTTCATTTCGCTGTATACTGAACTAGATGGTTCAGTATACGAATGCCAATCTCGACGCCTCTTTCGCAGCTCTCTCGGACGTCACTCGACGCGGGGTACTGGAGCAGCTCGGACGTGCTGAGGCCTCAATCACCGATCTCGCCGGCAAATTCAACATGACCCTGACGGGCATGAAGAAGCACGTCGGCGTACTGGAGCAGGCCGGGCTCGTCATCACACAGAAGGTCGGGCGCGTGCGGACCTGCAAGCTCGGTCCGGATCGACTGGAGGAAGCGACGGCATGGCTCGGGAAGTATCGCCAGCTCTGGGCCGATCGCTTCGACGAGTTGGACAGGGTCATCGAGGATTTGAAACAGCGGGAGAAATTCAATGGACGCAGGAAAAGCGAGTGAGCACGAGCCCATGAAGAACCACGCGACCGTGGAACGGAAGTCCGAGCGTGAGCTCGTCGTCACGCGAACCTTCGACGCTCCGGCGCGGATCGTGTTCGAAGCGTGGACGAAGCCCGATCTGTTCAAGCGGTGGTGGGAGGTGAAGTCGATGGGCATGTCCCTGCGCTCCTGTGAGATGGATGTTCGCGTCGGGGGCGGGTACCGCCTGGTGTTCAATAACGGAATGGCGTTCTTCGGCAAGTACATCGAAGTGACACCGCCCTCGCGCCTCGTCTGGACCAATGACGAAGGGGGTGGTGGTGGGCCGGTCACCACGGTGACCTTCGAGGAAAAAGGCGGCAAGACGCTGCTGGTCATGCACGAGCTCTATCCGTCGAAGGAAGCTCTGGATGCCGCCGGCACCGGAGCGTTGGAAGGCATGAGCGAGTTGTTTGGACAACTGGATGAGCTTCTCGTCTCGCTGTGAGGGCCGGAGGTCTTAAGGTGCGTAGCCATTTGCGAAACCATTTGCGGATGGTGTAGCCTCGCCTTGGGATGTAATCCTTTACAGGATCTGTGCAGAAGGGACGTGTCTCGCCGGATGCAGGCGGGAGGCCATTCTGGCGGAGAGGGGGCTTCTTGAGATCCCGCAGAGAATTTCTGATCCATTCAGGGCTCGCAGGCGTAGGGCTCGCTGCCTTTGCCAGCTCACGCGCCATCCGGGCGGCCGACCGGCCTGAAAAACGCCCAGGTATCCAGCTCTATACAATCAACGAGGCCATGCGCGCGGATCCCGCGGGCTCACTGAAACGGCTGCGCCAGATTGGCTTCCAGGAGGTTGAGTCGGCAGGTTTCGGCAAGTTGTCCGCGAAGCAATTCCGCGGGTTGTTGGATGATGCGGGTCTCACCTGCCCGAGCGCGCACCTGCAATTCGACGTCGCCAACCTGGGGCCCGCATTCGAGGATGCACACGCGCTCGGAGCGAAGTTTGCAGTCAGCGGAATGATGCGATCCCTGGTGCTCGGGCAGAGCGCGCCAAAGGACGGCCTGAAGACGGGGATCAGCCTGGATGAAGCCAAACGAACCGCGGAGCTGTCGAATCGGATCGGTGAGGCCGCCAAACGGGCGGGCCTGCAGTTCGTCTATCACAATCACAACTTCGAATTCGCTGACGTGGGGGACGGGGTGATCGGATATGACCTGCTGTTGAAGCAGACGGATCCGCAACTCGTAAAATTCGAGGTTGACTGCGGCTGGATGATCTTCGCCGGTCACGATCCTGTTGTGTATTTCGGGAAATATCCGCAACGATTTCCGATGATCCACGTCAAGGACTTTCTGCCGCGCGCGAACGGCGATACCGGGATGAAAGGCGCGGAGCTCGGCCATGGCACCGTGGATTACAAACCCATCTTCGCGGCCGGCGCCAAAGCGGGATTGCAGCACTATTTCGTGGAGCAGGAAGGGCCGTTCGCGAGAATGAGCCCGCTCGAGGCTGCGAAGGTTGACTGCGATTATCTGCGTTCGATCGGTATGGCGTGAGGTTTCTGTGGCAGCGGATCATGCATACGATGCGATCGTGGTCGGAACCGGGATCAGTGGGGGTTGGGCCGCGAAGGAGCTGACCGAGCACGGCCTGAAAACGCTGGTCCTGGATCGCGGACGGATGGTTCGTCATGGCGACTATCCAACAGCCCTGCTCAATCCCTGGGAGTTGCCCTATGGCAATCGCCCGACCACCGAGGATCTGCGGCACCAACCGGTCGCGGCACGAACGGGCTATGTAAATTCCCAGGCGTCCAAGCATTGGTTCGTTGACGAGCTGGACAATCCCTACACCGAGAAGCAGCGTTTTGATTGGGTTCGCGGCTATCACGTTGGTGGGCGCTCCATTACGTGGGGTCGTCAAAGCTATCGCTGGAGCCAGATGGATTTCGAGGCGAACGGACGCGATGGCGTGGGCGTTGACTGGCCAATACGCTACGCAGATGTGGCGCCGTGGTACGACCACGTGGAGAGCTTTATCGGAGTGAGCGGCAGCCTCGAGGGTCTGCAGCAACTGCCGGACGGGAAGTTCCTGCCTCCGATGGAGCTCACCTGCCCAGAGAAGCAGTTCAAACAATCCATTTCCGAAAAGTTCGGCCGGGCGCTGATTATCGGGCGTGCCGCGCATCTGACCGCGCCGCTCGGGCACAGTCACAGCCCGCAGCGCGGCACCTGTCAGTCTCGCAACATGTGTATCCGTGGCTGCCCGTTCGGTGCTTATTTCAGCAGCAACTCCAGCACGCTGCCGGCGGCTGAAAAGACCGGCAACATGACCTTGCGTCCGAATTCCATCGTGTACGAGCTGATTTACGATGACAAGCTGGAACGTGCTCGCGGAGTCCGGGTGCTCGATGCCGAAACCGGTGCACAAACAGACTACTTTGCGCGCGTTATTTTCCTGTGCGCTTCGACGTTCGGATCGACTCATATTCTGTTGAACTCGACCTCCAGCCGTTTCCCGAATGGCTTCGGAAATGATAGCGGCGAGCTGGGTTGTAATGTCATGGACCATCACCTTGGAGTTGGCGCGAACGCGCGCGTGGATGGGTTCGAAGATCATTACTACAGCGGTCGTCGGCCGAACGGCTTCTACATCCCTCGTTTTCGCAACATCGGTAAAGACAAGCGCGACTATCTGCGGGGATTCGGTTACCAGGGTAGCGCCCTGCGCTCGGAGTGGCCGAGCCTCGTG
>Ga0068858_100005805_pt1 | contig 12055 bp, 10 predicted proteins | sample KBSSwiS12_FD_66589 | JGI IMG/M metagenome (GOLD analysis project Ga0068858, IMG submission 66589) | Switchgrass rhizosphere microbial communities from Kellogg Biological Station, Michigan, USA - KBS Switchgrass S1-2 | ecosystem: Host-associated > Plants > Roots > Rhizosphere > Soil ... | reverse complement strand
CTCGCTACCGAGAGGACCTCCCATGACGAACGCGGACACCGTGCAGGAGCTGCGATTCGAGCCTCCGGCTCCAGGCTACTGGGAGCGCGATGCGGTGCACTTCCCGCGACCGATGACGCGCTACTGGCAGGAGGTGCATCCGGCGGCGTTCGCGCGTGGCACCGGCGACTTCGCGCGCTTCTACGGGATGCTGCTGGGCTCGCTGGGATCGGCATACGTCCACGGGTTCGGCTACCGGTCGATGGTGCCGGTTGCCGACGAGGAGGTTCCCGCCCGCTTCCAGCGCGCGAGCGAGGTGATGCAGGGGAAGCTCTGGCGCGAGCAGCTTCGCGACTGGGACGAGCGGGTCAAGCCCGACTCGATCAAGGCGCATCGCGCGGTGCAGTCGGTGGATCCCGCCGCCCTCTCCGACCAGGAGCTGGTCGAGTATCTGACGCGGTGCCGCGACCACCACGCCGCGATGATCGCGCAGCACATGCGCTACACGGCCTCGGCCGTTGTGCCGACCGGGGATTTCCTGGCGCACGTGGGCGACTGGACGGACGTGCCGCCGGCTGAGCTGCTTGGCCTGATGCGCGGCACGGCGCCCGTGTCGGCAGGTGCCTCGGCCGAGCTCGAGCGCCTGATCGCCGCGCTCGAGGCGGATGCGCGGGCGCGCGAGCTGCTCGCGTCGGACGAAGACCCCGGGCAGGTGCTGGCGGCGCTGCGCGCGCTCGACGGCGAGGCCGGCGAGGCGGTGTCCGGGTACCTCGATCTGGTTGGATACCGCCTGCTGGACGGGTTCGACATCTCCGAGCCATACGCACTCGCGATGCCGGATGCGCTGGTGCGCGCGATCCAGATAGCGGTGGCCGGACGGGATCTCGAGGGCGCCGACGTGGAGGCGGCGGTCGCCGACATCCGCGGCAAGGTGCCCGAGCAGCATCGTGCCGAGTTCGACGAGCTGCTCGGCGAGGCACGGCTCACCTACCGGTTGCGCGACGAGCGCGGCGTCTTCAGCGACATCTGGGCATCGGGCCTGATGCGCCGGGCGGTGCTCGAGGGCGGGCGCCGAGTCGCGGAGCGGGGGCTGATCCACGAGCCGGTGCATTTGATCGATGCCGGGTTCGACGAGATGTGCTCGCTGGTCGCGGACGGGTCCGGCCCCTCGGCCGACGAGCTGGCCGCCCGTGCCACCGAGCGTACGACGCGCGACCCGAAGGCGGCGCCGCGGTCGCTGGGCGATCCGCCGCCACCGCCGCCGGACGCCTCCGGCCTGCCGCCCGACGTGGCCCGGCTGATGCGCGCCACCGGCATCGCGCTCGGCCACTTGTTCGGCAGCTCCGAGGCCGAGCACGACGAAGAGGTGCTGCGCGGGCTGGCCGCCAGCCCGGGCATCTACGAAGGGCCGGCCCGGCTGATCGCGGGTCCGTCGGAGTTCGACCGGATCGTCACCGGAGACGTACTCGTCACCCAGTCGACGACCGAGGCCTTCAACATCCTGCTGCCGCTGCTGGGTGCGATCGTGACCGACAGCGGCGGACTGCTCTCGCACTCCGCGATCGTCGCGCGTGAGTACGGCATCCCCGGGGTGGTGGGAACACGCGAAGCGACCGGGCGGATCGCCGACGGGGTGCGCGTCCGCGTCGATGGTGACGCCGGCGAGGTGACGGTGGTCGAGTGAAGGGCACCGTGCCGTTGGTGAAGGCGCACGAGACCGCGCTGTTCGGCTCCAAGGCGGTGGGGCTGGGGCAGGCGATCCGGGATGGGCTACCGGTGCCGCCGGGGTTCGCGCTGTCCGGCGCGATCGTCGAGGCGGTGGCAGCCGGCAATGACCGCGCCATCAAGCAGGTGGCGAAGACGGCGCGGCCGCTGGGCGGCCCGCTGGCCGTGCGCTCGTCGGCCGTGGACGAGGACGGTGCCGAGGCCAGCTTCGCCGGTCAGCATCTGACGCTACTGAACGTGCCGTCGACGGAGCACCTGGGCGCGGCGCTGAGCGAGATCTGGTGGTCGGCGAACTCCGACTCGGCGATCAGCTACCGCCAGCGGGTCGGGCTGTTCACCCGGCCCAGCGTCGGCGTCGTCGTCCAGGCGCTGCTCGATCCAGAGAGCGCCGGGGTGATGTTCACGAGGAACCCGATCAACGGCGAGGACGAGCGCATGATCGAGGCCAGCTGGGGGCTGGGAGAGGCGGTGGTTGCGGGCCAGGTGATCCCGGACAGCTACCGCATCCATCGGTCGGGAGAGGTGCTGCAGCGGACGCCGGGGTTCAAGAAGATCGCGATCCGGACGCTGCCGGAGGGCGGCACGTTCGAGCAGCAGGTGCAGCCCGAGCTGGTCGAGCAACTCTGCCTCGACGACGGCCAGCTGGCCGAGCTGAACGGGCTGGCCGACCGCTGCGAGCAGATCTACGGGCCTGCGCGCGACATCGAATGGGCGTTCGCCGACGGCAAGCTGCACCTGCTGCAGTGCCGGGCGGTGACGCGATCGGGTTCGTGACGGCGGCAGGGACGGCGACGTGACCGGCGCGCCCGTCGACGCGCTGCAGCGGGTGCCGCTGTTCGCCGACCTGAACCAGCGCGAGGTGAAGCAGATCGCCCGCCTGTTCAAGCAGCGAACATTCCCGGCCGGGGAGACGGTCGTGCAGGAGGGCTCCGGCGGGGCGGCGTTCTACGTGATCGAGTCCGGCGAGGCGACGGTGTTCGTCGCCGGCAAGGAGTACTCGACGCTGGGGCCGGGCGACTACTTCGGCGAGATCGCCCTGATCGACGAGGGCGCGCGGCTGGCGACGATCACCGCCACCAGCGAGCTCGGCTGCTACGGCATCACCTTCTGGGACTTCCGGCCGCTGGTGGAGGCAAACGGCGTGATCGGATGGAAGCTGCTGCAGTCGCTGGCGAGGATGTACCGCGAGGCGCGCGCGGGCTAGCCCCGCGACTACGAGATGGCCTGACCGTGCGATGCGGCGGGGCGGCACATCCTGCAGTGTCGACCTCGGCTGATCGGCATGAGCACCGACGTGATCATCGGGTACGACGGGAAGCCGCGCTGCCGCTGGGCAGGTGATGGCGATACCGCGCTGGGCCGCTACCACGACCAGGTCTGGGGCACCCGCACCCACGACGAATCCGCGCTGTTCGAGGCGCTCACGCTCGGCGTCTTCCAGGTCGGGCTGAGCTGGGCGGTCGTGTTCGGAAAGCGGGACGCATTCCGGCAGGCATTCCGGGAGTTCGATGTCGCGAAGGTCGCGGCCATGACCGACAGTGACATCGATCGCCTTGTGCACGACGCGTCGATCATCCGCAACCGTGCCAAGATCCAGGCCACCGTCGACAACGCCCGGGCGATGATGGCCGCATCGCCCCGGCTCGCGGAGCTCGCGAGGTCGTACGAGCTCACCCGCGGGCGGGCGCCGCGATCCCTCGCCGAACTTCCGACCACGACCCCGGAAGCCGAGGCGTTCGCGAAGACGTTGAAGTCGCAGGGCTACCGCTTCGTTGGGCCGACCAGCGTGTACGCGTTCATGCAGAACGTCGGTGTGGTCAACGACCACCTCCAGGGCTGCTTCCGCTCGGCGGACGGTCACCGGGAAGGACGCGGTCGAGCTCGACGCGAGAGCTGATGCCGAGCTTCTGGAACACCTTGCGCAGGTGGTACTGAACCGTGCGCGGGCTGATGAACAGCTGGACGGCGATCTCGGAGTTCGTCAATCCGTCGCGCGCGAGCCGCGCGATCTGAGCCTCCTGCGCTGTCAGGTGATCGCGCGTCTCAACACGGCGTTTGCGGACCGTCTCGCCCGTGGCCTGGAGCTCACGGCGGGCCCTGTCGGCGAACGCTTCGACGCCCATCGTCGACAGCATGTGCTCGGCGGTGTGCAGCTGCCGGCGGGCATCCACGCGCCGGTGCTCTCGTCGCAGCCACTCGCCGTACAGGAGATGCGTGCGGGCGAGCTCGATACGGAGGCGGCTGCGGCCGAGGCGCTCAAGCGACTCGCGATAGCACGCCTCCGCGGCTTCACCATCGCTAGACAGCGCACGCACCCGCGCCTGCATGCCGCGCGCCCAGTCGGTCGGCGTCAGGTCGGCCCGCTCGGTGACCCAGTCGAGCGCGACCGTCAGGCGTGCCGCATCACCGGTCCGCGACGCTGCCTCAGCCAACTCCGGCACGATGACAGGCCCGAGCCCCATGTGATCGCTCTCGAATACCCGCCACGCCGCATCGCGTGCCAGGTCGTAACGGCCGAGCGAGTTGCTGAGCACCGTCTCGAGGTAGGTCGTGGCGCTGATGAACCGGCCCATCCCGCGCACGCCCGCCTCGCGCAGCGTGGCCGCGAGCAGCTCGTTCGCCCTCGCCTCCTGGCCGCGCCAGACCGCGAGCAGCAACTCGCTGTAGGTCACGGGCTGGTTCCCCGTCGCCTCGGCGACCAGGCGATCCTCGTCGAAGAGCAGCTCCCCCTTCGCCAGCTCCCCGGACTGGACCAGGCTTGCACCGAGAAAGTTCAGCGCGAGGCGCAACTGGACGAGCGCGCCCGCCTCGCGGGCCACCTCGAGCTGGCGCGTGGCCAGAGTATGCACGGCTTCTGCGTTCCACAGCTCGACGGCGATCGCCTGGGTCGACCTGGACGTGGCGAGCCAGAGCGATCGGCCGACCTCGTCACTGCTGACGTCCTGCCCGAGAAGCAGCTCGAGTGCACGGGTCAACACGGGCGCGGCCGTCTCATAGCCCTCCGTCAACCGGATCGCAAGCGCGTCCAGCAACACGTCCGCCGGGCGCGCTGGTTCGGGACCGACCGGGGCATCCCGCGCGGCCTCTGCGGCCGCCAGCAGCCCGCCGGGGGTATCGAGGTCATCGGCCCACAGCGCCGCCACCAGCGCCTCCAGGTGCGTTTCGCGGGCGACGCGAACGTCGAGTGGCGCCAGGCGTCGTGCGGCGCTCAGCAACAGCGGAACCGCGTCGCCGCCGCGCTGCTGCTCAAGGGCGATCTGCCCGCGCAGGTGCTCCGCTTCCGCCGCTGAGTAGGTATCCAGCTGCTCCGCCTCTAGCGTGGCCAACAGCCCGAGCGCGGCGGCGAACGCTCCTGTATCCCGCTTCGCCCGGGCAGCTGCGAGCAGGCGTTCCCCGCGGCGCCCGGGTTCGCGCGTCAGCTCGGCGGAGCGCTCGAGAAACGCCGCGGCCGCGGCCAGGCCTCCGCGTGCCTGCGCCCGAGCCGCGGAGCGTTCGAGCTCCTCGGCGACGTCCTCGTCGGGGCCGGCGGCGGCGTGGGCTCGGTGCCAGGCGTGGCGGTCTGGATCGATCTCGGGGTCGGTGACCGCCGCCAGAGCGCGGTGCACGTCCCGGCGCTCCAGCAGCGATGCCGACGTGTAGGCCGCCGAGCGCACCAGCGGATGGCGAAAGCGCACGCGCGCGCCGAGCTCGAGCAGGCCGGCCTGCTCCGGTGCCGTGGCGGCGTCCGTCGATATACCCAGCAGGTCGGCCGCGCGCCAGACGAGCAGCGGATCGCCGACCGGATCGGCCGCCGCAAGCTGCACGAGGCGGCGCGAATCGGACGGAAGGGCATCGACCCGGCGCCGAAAGGTCTCTTCGATGCTGCTGGAGGCGTGAACGCCGCGGGCGAGCCCGAAGCCACCCGCGAGCTCTGCCGGGGTCACGTCGCGAAGCACCTCCAGCATCGCGAGCGGTATGCCGCGCGTCTCGCTGACGATCTGCTCGCGCACGCGCGGATCGAGGGGCGCAGACAGGAGCGAGTCCAGCAGCACGCCGGCGTCCGCGTCGCTCAACCCCTCGACGCCAAGCTCCGCCAGGCCGGCGAGCTCATCGCTCAGGGCGCGCGCGGCAAAGATCAAGCCGACCGACTCGCGGTCGAGACGACGCGCGACGAAGGCGAGCACCTCGGCCGACGCGCGGTCGAGCCACTGCTCATCGTCCACCACGCAGAGCAGCGGCTGCTGCTCCGCCACGTCGGAGAGCAGACTCAACACGGCGAGACCGAGGAAGAAGCGATCCGGCGGACGGCCGGAGGAAAGGCCGAACACCGTCCGAAGCGCCTCGCCCTGCGGTGCGGGCAGCCCCTCGAGGCGATCCAGCATCGGTGCCAGCAGCTGGTGCAACCCGGCGAAGGCCAGCTCCATCTCGGACTCGACGCCGGCCGCGCGCACCACCCGGTACTCCGGCGCTTGCTCGACGACGTATTCGAGCAGCGCCGTCTTGCCGACGCCCGGCTCACCACGGACGACCAGCGCCCTGCTCTCACCCGCGCCGACGGCCTCGATCAGCCGGTCGAGCGTGTCGCATTCGCTGCGACGGCCCGTTAGCGACGTCGCACGGCGGCTGACGAGGGAAAGGTTGGCCATCTCGCTGGTGAGTCAGGTTACACGGGTGCCAACCGGCTGGAACGACTGGCCATCGGCGGATGCGATCAACACCCGCGTTTCGGCATGCTCGGTCGTAGCCCGAAAGGAGGACGCCGAATGACCGCCGCTGTCGACCAACCTGGCCGCTTCACGACGCTGCCCGACGAGAAGACGCTCGCCGCCACCGTGGTCGCGCTCGAGGAGCATGGATTCAGCGTGGAGGTGGTCGACAACCTCGACGCCGCCCGCGAAGCCGTCCTCGCCCGCATCCCGGAAGGCGCGTCCGTGATGACCAACACTTCGGTCACGCTCGAGGAGGCCGGCATCGCGGCGGCGGTCAACGAGGACGGTCTCTATCAGTCGGCGCGCAACAAGATGATGGCGCTCGACTTCGCCACCCAGCTGCAGGAGATGAAGGCGATCGCCGGCCAGCCCGACTTCGCGCTTGGCAGCGTTCATGCGATCACCCGCGATGGGACGCTCGTCATCGCGTCTGCCTCCGGCAGCCAGCTGGCCTCCTACGCGTGGGGTGCCGCACAGGTCATCTTCGTGGTCGGTGCGCAGAAACTCGTGCCCAGCGCGGAGCGGGCCCGTCAGCGGATCGCAGAGCACAGTCTCCCCCTCGAAGACGCGCGGGCGTACGCCGCCTACGGGCAGAACAGCCAGATCGGGAAGATCCTCGAGATCCACCAGGAGAACCCCGGGCGCATCCACGTCGTTCTCGTCCGACAGTCCGTTGGCTTCTGAGGGTGCGACGATGGCCGACGATTACGGCGCGCGCGTCGAGCTTCGGTGCGCAGCGTGCGGGTACGGCGCGTCCGTGCGCAATGAGCCGGAAGCGTGCCCGATGTGCCGGGGCACCGTCTGGGAGCACGTGCCCCCGGTATCCACGCACGCAGCCAGGGAGGCGGAGCAATGTCCGCTGACATCGTGACCCATCCGGCAGTCGGGGCGGACGACCGCCGCCGCTGGTTCGCACTTGGGGTGATCGTGACCGCGCAGTTCATGGTCGTGCTCGACATCTCGATCGTGAACGTGGCTCTGCCATCGATCAAGACCGATCTGCACTTCTCGCAGGAGAGCCTGCAGTGGGTGATAACCGCCTACTCGATCTTCTTCGGCGGGTTTCTGCTGCTCGGTGGACGGCTCGCGGATCTGTTCGGACGCCGGCGCCTGCTGATGGCGGGACTGGCCCTGTTCACGGTCAGCTCGCTGCTGAACGGGCTCGCCTGGTCGGAGGCCTCGCTGATCGCGTTTCGCTGCTTGCAGGGTTTCGGCGCGGCCATGATGTCGCCCGCCGCCCTGTCGATCCTGACCACAACGTTTCAGGAGGGTCGCGAGCGCAATCGTGCGCTGGGGATCTGGGGCGCCGTGGCGGGCAGCGGCGGCGCCGTCGGCGTGCTGCTGGGAGGCGTCTTGACCAGCGCGTTCAGCTGGCCGTGGATCTTCTTCGTGAACGTGCCCGTCGGCGCCGCCGCGCTGGCGGTCACGCCCGTGCTCGTGCGCGAGAGCCGCGCCCAGTTGCCCTATCGGTACTTCGACCTCGCCGGTGCGGCGACGATCACGGCCGGGCTGATGCTGCTGGTGTACGGGATGACTCGTGCCACTCAGCACGGGTGGGCCACACCCGCCACCGTCGGCCTCTTGACGGCCTCCGGAGTGCTGATCGTCTGCTTCTTCCTGATCGAGTCGCGCTCCAAGGCGCCGTTGTTACCGCTGCGCATCTTCCGGCTGCGGACACTCGCGGGATCGAACCTGGCCGCCCTGATCACGAGCGGCTCGGTCTTCTCACAGTTCTTCCTGCTGACGCTGTACATGCAGCAGGTCCTGCACTACTCGGCGCTCAAGACCGGGGTCGCCTACATCGGGCTGACGCTGACGACCATCGCCTGCTCGGCGGTCTCACAGGGACTCGTGACGAGGCTCGGAGTGAGAAGGGTGCTGCCGGTCGGGTTGGCGCTCTCCGCGGTGGCGCTCGTGCTCTACGCGCAGGTTCCGGTGCACGGCCACTACTTCCGCAATCTCTTCCCCGGCTTCATCATCAGCGGCCTCGGGCTGGCCTTCGCCTTCATACCGATGTCGATCGGCGCGCTCACCGGAGTCCGCCCGGCGGATGCCGGAATCGCGTCAGGGTTGATAAGCACGAGCCAGCAGATCGGTGGGGCGATCGGCGTCGCGGCCGCCACGACGATCGCGACGACGGCCACGAACAACTACGTGAACTCCCACGGCCTGGCCACCGCCGTCAACGGCTCGGCGCTCGTACACGGCTTCCAGATCGGGTTCTACGCCCTCGCCGCCGGCGCCGCGGTCGGCGCCGTACTCGCCGCCGTGGTGATCGAGTCACAACCGGCCCGGGCCGAGTCCGAGCCGGGGGTCGACGCGCCCGTCAGCCCGAAACGACCGTGCGCCTCGTCGTCGATCCCGGTGCTCAAGAGCCGGTCGGTGTGATCGCACGTGATCGACGAAACACAGGTGGCTGCATTAAGCCAGAGGAGGAAACCATGAGCACAGCAGACACGTCCACGCTTCCCGACTACGCTCCGGTGCCACGATCGGCGCTCGGGCCGGCGCTGAACGACCAGGGCTACTACGTCGGCCGGGTGGAGCGGAACCTGTACTGGATCACCGACGGCACGTACGTGTCGGCGTTTCTGACCACGTCGGACGGCGTGGTGCTGCTGGATGCGCCGCCCACGATCGGCGGCAACATCCAACGGGCGGTGGACGAGATCGCATCGGCCAACGGCGTCAGCAACAAGGTCACGCACCTGGTGTATTCGCACCATCACGCCGACCACGCCGGCGCGTCGTCACTGTTCGACAGGAACGTGACCCGCATCGGGCACGAGGAGACGCGGCGGCTGTTGGTGCGCGACAACGACCCGGCCCGGCCGCCGAACGAGGAGACCTTCCAGGACCGCCGCACGCTGGAGATCGGCGGTGAGCGGATCGACCTGGCATGGCACGGCGCCAATCACTCGCCCGACAACATCATCATCCACCTCCCGGAGCACGACACGTTGATGCTGATCGACATCGTCAATCCAGGCTGGGCGCCGGTCTTCCAGTCCAACCTGACCGAGGACATTCCCGGCTACCTCGAGGCGCCCGACCAGGCGCTTGCCTACCCATGGAAGCACTTCATTGGCGGCCACCTCGGCCGACTCGGCACGCGCGAGGACATCGCCTTGCACCAGCAGTACATGGCGGACATCGCCGAGAGCTCCCGCAAGGCGATCGATAGCGCCGACCTGACCCGCTACTTCGAGAAGTACGGCGAGAACCCCTGGGCGGCGTTCAGGGGCGGCCTCGACGAGATGGTCGCCACGGCAGCCGCGCCCGTGATCGAGAAGTACACCGGCGTGCTCGCCGCCGCCGACGTGTTCACCGAGAGCACCACGTTCCAGGTGTTGCAGTCGATTCGCCTCGACGTAGGCTACGGGTCATGGGTGCACCCCTAACGCCCGAGCTCGTTGTCGCAGCCTGAGTCCAACGGATCACGGGGCGACCGGCCGCCCGCGGTCCGGGTCGCGGGCGTGGTCAAGTGGTTCGGGTCGACGAGGGCGCTGGCCGGCGTCGATCTGGTCGTCCCCGAGGGGATGGTGTTCGGCCTGCTTGGCCCCAACGGGGCGGGTAAGACCACGCTCGTCCGCATCCTGGCGACGCTGCTCGTGCCGGATGCGGGACGGGCGGAGCTGCTCGGGCGCGACGTCGTCGCCGAGCCGGCGAGCGTGCGCGAGCTGCTGGCGCTGACCGGCCAGTTCGCGGCGGTCGACGAACTGCTTACCGGCCGCGAGAACCTGGAGATGTTCGGGCGCCTGTTCCGGCTCTCGCGCGCGCAGGCCGGCCGGCGCGCGTCGGAGCTGCTCGAGCGCTTCGAGCTCGCCGACGCCGCTGACCGGACTGCGAAGACGTACTCGGGCGGGATGCGACGGCGACTCGACCTGGCGTCCAGCCTGCTGACGCAGCCGCGTGTGCTGTTCCTGGACGAGCCGACGACCGGCCTTGATCCTCGCAGTCGCAACGAGATCTGGGAGATCGTCCGCGACCTTCGCAGCGAGGGAACCACGATCCTGTTGACGACGCAGTACCTCGAAGAAGCAGACCAGCTCGCCGACGAGATCGCGGTGATCGACCACGGCCGGGTGATCGCGGAGGGGACAGGCAGCGAGCTCAAGGACCGCGTCGGCGGCCAGATCCTCGAGGTGGAGCTGACCGATGTGGGGCAGCGCGTCGAGGCCGAGGCGGCGCTGCTTCGCGTCGGCTGCGGCGCTCCGGAGCAGGACGGCCGGCCGAACCGGCTGACCCTGCCGGCGCCGCGGGACGGCCTGGTGCTGGTCGAGGAGGCCGCCGCGGAGCTGCGCCAGGCCGGGATCGGCGTCAGCGACATGGGGCTGCGACGGCCGACGCTCGACGACGTGTTCCTGCAGCTGACCGGTCAGGCGCCGAGCGAGGACGGCGAGGCGCAGACCACAGCCGCCGTGCCCGCCGAGACGGTCGTGGAACCTGCTCGCCCGCGCACGCGCGCGCATGCGCCGTCGCCACGGGCAGCCGAGGCGAGCGTGATCGACACGGCCGTGGTGACGATGCGGAACCTCCGCCACTTCTGGCGCCAGCCCGACCTGCTGGTCTTCTCGACGATCCAGCCGGTCATGTTCGTCGTCCTGTTTGTCTACGTGTTCGGCGGTGCGGTCAGCCTGGCGCTGCCGGCGGGAGTCAGCTACGTCGACTACCTGCTGCCGGGGATCTTCGTCCAGTCGGTGACCTTCCGTGCGACCAATACCGCGGTCGGCCTCTCCGAGGACCTCCGCCGAGGCGTGATCGACCGCTTCCGCTCGATGCCGATGGCCCGCTCGGCGGTCCTGCTCGGGCGAACCACCGCCGACCTGGTGCGAAACGTCCTGATCATCGGCCTGATGATCGGCGTCGGCTACCTGGTCGGCTTCAGCTTCCAGGCCGGCGTCGTCCCGGCGCTGGCGTGCGTCGCGCTCGTCGCCGCCTTCGGGTTCGCCCTCAGCTGGATCTTCGCCTTCGTGTCGCTGGTCGTCCAGGGCGCCGAGACCGCGCAGACGGCCGGGTTCGTGCTGCTGTTCCCGCTCGTCTTTGCCAGCTCGGTGTTTGTCCCAATCTCGAGCATGCCCGACTGGCTGCAACCGATCGCCGAAGCCTCGCCGGTGACGCTGACCGCGAACGCGGCGCGCACGTTCGCGCTCACCGGCGGCGTGCCCGGATCGCTGGCAGGCTCGCTCGCGTGGATCGTGGGCATCCTGGCGCTGTTTGTGCCGCTGTCGGTCTGGCGCTACCGGAGGATGAGCTAGGCGTGCGCCTGTATGCCGCGACCGGGGATGGGATCGTCCGCATGGATGAGGCAGGCGAGGAGTGGACGGCTGGGCGGTCGTTGTCGGAGAGCGGTGCGCAGTGCCTGGCCGTCGACCCGGCCGAACCGGGCGTCGTGTATGCCGGACTGCGCGCGGGCGGCGTGCGCCGCAGCGTCGACGGCGGCCAGAGCTGGGTCGACTGCAGGCTGCCCGAGCCGGGAGTGTTCTCGCTCGCCGTGAGCGCCGCCGACGGGACGGTCTACGCGGGAACCGAGCCGAGCCGGCTGTTCCGAAGCGATGACCGAGGCGAGAGCTGGGGCGAGCTGGAAGCGCTGCTCGAGTTGCCCTCGCGGCCGACCTGGAGCTTTCCGCCGCGCCCGTGGACGTCACACGTGCGCTGGATCG
>Ga0068858_100005804_pt1 | contig 12056 bp, 7 predicted proteins | sample KBSSwiS12_FD_66589 | JGI IMG/M metagenome (GOLD analysis project Ga0068858, IMG submission 66589) | Switchgrass rhizosphere microbial communities from Kellogg Biological Station, Michigan, USA - KBS Switchgrass S1-2 | ecosystem: Host-associated > Plants > Roots > Rhizosphere > Soil ... | reverse complement strand
CGGCCGCAGACCGTCGACGTCGACGTTCGGCGAGACGGTCACCCGGAGCTTTCGGCCCTGGGTGAACACGTCGACCGTGCCGTCCTCATACGGGTGCAGGAAGATCCCGTACCCGCTGGGCGGCTGAGCCAGCCGGTCGACCTCCTCCTTGAGCGAGACGATCTGATCACGCGCCTCGCGGAGGGTGGCCACCAGTTTCTCGTTGTGCGCCGAAGCGCTCGCCAGGTCGGACTGGAGCTCCGCCAGACGCTCCTCGAGCACCCGAACCTGCCGGGGCGACTCGGACAGTCGCCGTCGCAACATGGCCACTTCCTCCTCGAGGAAGGCGACCTGCGTCGTGAGTTCGTGCACTTCCTTTTGATACGCCGACGTTCGTGCCGTTTCGGCGTCACCAGGACGACCCGTGCTCCCATCGGAGCCAGAGCCGGTACGGGGACCGGACACCGCGCCTCCACCTCCCCCGTGCTGACCGGGACGCACCCAACACTACCGTTGTGACCGCTGCTTTCAGGCAAGGTCCGCAAGGAGGACCGGGCTTGGCCGTAAACAGCGGGTTACGGTGCCATGGTGACAGACGATCGGAGCGGCGTGGCAACTCCTGCGAACTCCAGTGTTTCGAGCGAACTTCGGGTCCGCGTCGATCAGGCGGCCTGCACTGGTGACGGGCTGTGTGTGACCCGCGCACCGTCGGTGTTCGAGCACGACGTCGACGGTCTGGCATATGTGAAGACGGACACTGGCGAGCTGCTGACCCAGCCGGGCGCGAAGGTGCTCGTCCCGCTGCCGCTGCTCGACGCGGTGATCGACGCCGCCGACGAGTGCCCTGGCGACTGCATCTACGTGGAACGGCCGGACGGCACCCTGGAGGCCGGCCCGGGGTCGTGACCCACCGGCCGGGCGGTCCCGCCACTGAGCGTAGGGGGACGCGAGCGGACGGGATCCCTGCCAGATCCGCGAAGCAGATCTGGGAGGTCGTCCCGTCCGGAGCCTGCGGAGGACGGGGCCGTAGCTCGCGGCCGACGGAGCGAAGCAGGAGCACCGAGCGGGGATCGCGGGCAGGCGGGAACCGGGCGTCCGGGTGGGTGACACGGGTCCCTACTTTGCCGTGACCGATGGCACCACGCCATCCGACGTGCCCGCGCGGGCCCGCCTGGTCGGCCTGACCAGGCGGGGCGTTCGTTCGTACGGGGCCGTCGCCGGTCGTAGCCCTGGCGGCCAGGGGCTCGACGCGTGGCCACGCGCCTCAGGCGCCGGAGCTGGGCTCCCCCTCGCCCGCCGGCGGCGGCGCCGCGGCTGCGGGCGTGTCATGGGCGGGCGCAGCCCCGTCGACCGTACGGGGCGTCGAAGGACCGGCCTCGGCGGCGTCGAGCGCGCCGTTGTGGAGCGTGCCGTCGTCAGGCAGGGCGCCGACCGGGTCGGCGGCCTGTCGGGTCTCCACCTCACCATGGGCGCCCTTGGCCGGGCGACGGCGCCGCGGCGGCGCGGCGACGCCGTCTGCGAGCCGCCTGGCGGTGACGAGGAAGCCGGTGTGGCCGACCATCCGGTGCTCGGGGCGGACCGCGAGCCCGTCGAGGTGCCAGTCGCGCAGCATCGTCTCGAAGGCGTGCGGCTCGGCGAACGAGCCATGCTCGCGCAGCGTCTCGACCGTGCGGGACAGCTGCGTGGCCGTGGCGACGTAGGCACACAGCACCCCGCCGGGCACGAGCGCCCGCGCCGCGGTGGGCAGCACCTCCCAGGGGGCGAGCATGTCGAGCACCACCCGGTCCATGTCGGTCTCGCCGGCCTCGGCGAGGTCGCCGACGAGCAGCCGGTGCGCGGGGTGCGGGCCACCGAAGAACGCCTCGATGTTGCGTCGGGCGACGTCGGCGAAGTCCGCGCGCCGCTCGTAGGAGACGAGCAGGCCGCCCTCGCCGACGGCGCGCAGCAGCGAGCACGCCAACGCGCCGGAGCCGACCCCGGCCTCCAGCACCCGGGCGCCCGGGAAGATGTCGGCGTAGCCGACGATCATCGCGGCGTCCTTCGGGTAGACGACGGCGGCGCCGCGTGGCATCGCGAGCACGAAGTCGGCAAGCAGGGGCCGCAGCGCCAGGTAGGGCGTGTTGCCGGTCGAGGTGACGACGATGCCCTCGGGCTGGCCGATGAGGTCGTCGTGGGCGAGCGCGCCGCGGTGGGTGTGGAACTGCCTGCCGGGTTCGAGCACGACGGTGTGTTTGCGGCCCTTGGGGTCGGTGAGCTGGACCCGGTCCCCCTTGGCGAACGTCCCCCGTCGCCGGGCCGCCTCCCCGGTCGCGGGCAGGCCGTCCGCCGGCGGCTGCTCGTCAAGGACGTTGGTCGTCTCGTCGGGGGTCACGCTGTGCCGATTCCTTCCGTGGATTGGGGGCCGGACCGCGGCTCGGGCGCCGGCGGCCGGGTCGGACGCGGGGTCGGCGCCCGTGGGTCGCCGGTACCCACCGGGCCAGGCGCGGCTGTTTGGGAGCCCTGTCCTGCGCGTCGGAGCGTTCGCGGTCTGGGCAGGTTACCGGCCAGGGCCGCCGCGTCGTCAGGGCACCGGCCGGGACGGAGAGCACGCCGACGCGCCGCCGCCCGACCGGCAGACCCACAGCCGCCGCCCGGCCCGGTCCGAGCCTCGCGGCTGATCCGGTGGGTTTCTGGTCGTCTGAGCGACCGGAAACCCATCGGATCATGAAGCGCCGCACCGATCCCTGACCTCGCGCCACCCGTCCGCCCGCCGTCGCGCCTCCCCAGGGGCCAGGCTCCTCACCAGCTCCACGCCACGGTGCAGGCCTGCGTGATCCGGTGGATTCGCGGTAGTGCTGGCCACCACGAATCCACCAGATCACCGACGGTGCCGGTGGGCTTGGGCGGTGCGGGGCCTTGGCGCCGCTGGGGACCCGGCCGGCGAGGCGGGACCGTGGCTACCGGCGGGCCATCCGCAGAGCGGCGTTGCGGTCGAGCCGGGCGACGAGGTCGACCATGACGAGCACGCCGACCGGGCGGCCGTTCTGGACGACGAGGTACTCGGGGGCCTGGTGGCGCTGGACGTGGTCGAGCAGTTCCTCACCGGCGAGGTCCGCGTCGAGGATCATCGAGGGCTCGATGGTGCGGCTGACGTCGGTGATCGAGACCCAGGGCCGGCGGTGCTCCGGGAGCGCGTCGACGGAGGCGCCATTCATGATCATCTGCGGGTTGCCTGCCGCGTCGATGACCGCGATGGCCGTCGCGCCGGCCTGCTGGGCGGCCCGGAGTGCCTCGGCGAGCGGCACGGAGGCCTCGACGGGCAGCGTCTTGCGGATCAGCCGCCCGGCCAGCAGGTCGGGCAGCTTCTCACGCAGGTCGGCCGCGCGCAGCGACTGGTAGGCCCCGAAGCCGATGAACGCGGCGAGCGCCAGCATGTAGAGGTTGTAGAAGCCGTTGGTCGGCCGGTCCAGCGTCCAGGCGACGATCGCCGCGGCGACCAGGAAGCCGCCGTAGGCACCGGCCCGCAGCCCACGCAGCCTGTTGCGGGTCGCCCCCCAGACGGCGGCGACGACGACCCCTCCGCCGTCCAGGGGCAGGCCCGGCGCGAGGTTGAAAAGGAACAGCACCAGGTTCAGCCAGCCGAGGGCGAGCAACACCCCACCGGTCGAGGTGTGCGACGAGACGCTCTGCAGGATCAGGAAGCAGACCCCGGCGAGCACGCCGTTGACGAACGGCCCGGAGAACGAGACGGCGAACTGCCGCGCCGCGGTCTGCGGCTCCTTCTCGTGCTCGGTGAAGCCGGCGAAGCCGTGCACGGTGATCGCGCGGACGCGCAGCCCGAACCGGTCGGCCGTCAGCGCATGCCCGATCTCGTGCAGCAGGATCGAGGCGACGTACCCGACGGCGGTGATCACGGAAAGCAGCAGGATGTGCGAGTCGCTGGCGAACGGCAACCGGTCGCGCTGCCAGTTCTGCGCCAGGGAGGCGACCAGGATGCCGAAGACGAGCGCGAGCGGCGAGACGTAGATCGGGACGCCGCGGACCCGCCCGATCCGCAGCCCCGACGCCCGGGACGCCTGCGTGTTCGCGCCCGAGGGGCCTGACTGGTCAGCCATGGCACCGATGCTACGGACAGTTTCGGACACTGGCCCTCTGCTCCGCCGGATCCTTAGCATCCGCTCAGCCCCCGGCGCCCGGACTGTCACACCTGGCCCCTAGGGTCCCTCTGAGCCTGTCGCTCCCACCCGGGGCGGCAGGGGCTCCGAGCTGTCGGCAACGGCACCGGTCAGCAACGACGAGGGAAAAGGCGCGCCGATGACCAGCACAGCCACCGGCCCAACGCCCCGGGCCGGAGCCCAGGCCGTCTCGCCGGCGGCCGAAGCTCCAGCCCCGTCCGGCGGCGCGGCCGTTGACGGCGCGGCCGACGCCGGCGCGCTCCTTGACGGTGCGGTCGATGGCAGTGGCGCCGCGGCTGGCGTGGGTGCGGTGGCCGAGGCGCCCACGCCGGCCGCCGGCCCGGCTACGACAGGCGGTGTGCCCGCGGGAGCCGTAGGCACGCCGAGGGCCGGCGCGGCGGCGCGGGCCGGCACGCGGGCGGGCGGCGCCGTCGGGGTGCCGGGCCAGCGGGTGCTGGGGTCGCTGTCGCCGTCACGAGCCGCGGACTTCGTGAGCTGCCCGCTGAAGTACCGGTTCCGGGTGGTGGACCGGCTGCCGGAGCCGCCGAGCCCGGCGGCGACCCGGGGGACGATGGTGCACGCGGTGCTGGAGCGGCTGTTCGACCTGCCGCCGGCCGGGCGGACGCCGCGGGCGGCCGAGGAACTGCTGCCGGCGGCGTGGGCGGACCTGCTGGCCCGGGAGCCTGAGCTCGCCGGCATGTTCGACGGCGCGAACCCGCTGGCGGAGTGGCTGGCGTCGGCCCGGGAGCTGCTGGCCGGCTACTTCGCGCTCGAGGACCCGCGCCGGCTCGCGCCGGCCGCACGGGAGCTGTACGTCGAGCATGTGCTCGACTCCGGGCTGCGGCTGCGCGGCTACGTCGACCGGCTGGACGAGGCCGCGACGCCGGACGGGCCGGCGCTGCGGGTCGTGGACTACAAGACGGGGCGGTCTCCGGGTCCCGCGTTCGAGGGGACCGCACTGTTCCAGATGCGGTTCTACGCACTGCTGCTGTGGCGGACCAGGGGGGTCGTCCCCCGCGAGCTGCGCCTCTATTACCTGGGCGACCGCACGTGGCTGCGGGTCACGCCGGACGAATCGGACCTGCTGGCGACCGAGCGGCGGGTGCTGGCGCTGTGGGCGGCGATCGACCGGGCGCACCGGACCGGGGACTGGCGGGCGACACCGAGCAAGCTGTGTGGCTGGTGCGACCACCAGTCGCGCTGCCCGGCGTTCGGCGGCACCCCGCCGCCGCTGCCCCAGGCGGCGCAGGCGGGCGTGCCGCTCGTCGACGACGCCGATCCGGCGGTCTGCGACGCCGCCGGCTGACCGGCACCGGCCCGGCGGAGGTTCCGGCGGCCGACCTGCGGCATCGTACCTGTGTGGATCAGGCACGATGCGTAGGTGCCGCACGCTTTGCCCGTTGGCGGAGGCCGCCCGGTGAGTCCGCGGATGGCGGGCGAGCGCCGCGCCGCCCGGTTCGCCGCCGCGTGCGCGGCGTCCCGCCGATGGCAGGTGCGGTGGCGCGGTCGATCCAGGCGAGCGCCCGGTTGAGGCGGCCCGGGGCGCGCCGCCGGCTCGGCCGGCGGGCCTGCGACGGCGGCCGAACCGTCCAGACCGGCAGGCGGCTGCGGGGCTTTCGGGTGAATCGGGCACCATGCGTAGGTACGGCGGCGGTACTGGCGTTCCGGTCGGCCACGCGGCCGGTCGGGCGCCGCACGGCGACGACCTGGCTGTCCGCATGCCAACCAATCGGGAGGGCGGCGCGTCCGACAACCTGGCGGTTCTAGAGCCGATGGGAAAGGAACAGCGATGAGCCCCTTGCGCGGACGGACCGCCGACGACCGGGACGGTGCCCCCGGTCTCGCGCGGCTGGCCGCGCGGGCCGAGCGGGTGCGCAAGATATACGGCTCCGGAGACACCGAGGTCGCGGCGCTGCGCGGCATCGACCTGGACTTCCCACGCGGCCGCTTCACGGCGATCATGGGGCCGTCCGGCTCGGGCAAATCAACGCTGATGCACTGTCTCGCCGGGCTGGACACAGTCTCCGACGGCCGGGTCTTCATCGGCGACGTGGAGCTGTCCCGGCTGTCGGACCGGCAGCTCACCCAGCTGCGCCGCGACCGGATCGGCTTCATCTTCCAGCAGTTCAACCTGCTGCCGACGTTGACGGCCGCGGAGAACATCACCCTGCCGCTCGACATCGCCGGGCGCCGGCCGGACAAGAAGTGGATGAAGCTGGTCGTCGACGCCGTGGGCCTCGCGCCGCGGCTGAACCACCGGCCGACGGAGCTGTCCGGCGGCCAGCAGCAGCGGGTCGCCTGCGCCCGGGCGCTGATCACCCAGCCGGACATTATCTTCGGCGACGAGCCGACCGGCAACCTGGACAGCACCTCCGGGGCCGAGGTGCTGTCGTTCCTGCAGGACTCGGTGCGCGAACTGGGCCAGACGGTCGTGATGGTGACGCACGACGCGAAGGCCGCCTCCTACGCGGATGAGGTGATCTTCCTGGCGGACGGGCGGATCGTCGACACGATGCAGCGGCCGTCGGCCGACGCGGTGCTCGACCGGATGAAGAACCTCGATCGCCCGGCGGGCCGGGGCGGGCGGCGGCCGACAGCGCCGCCCGCCGGGCGGAGGCCGACGGCGCCGCCCGCCGGGCGGCCCGCCCGGCGGGACACCGGCTGGGAGCGGGCTGGCTGGGACGACGACTGGGGTGACGAGGACGGCGGCCGCCGGCGGGTGCCGACCGGGCCGAGCGGCCGGCGGGCCACCGGCCCCGGCGCCGCCCGGGTGCCGACCGGCGGCCAGCCCGCGCGCCGCCCGACCGGCGGCGGCGACGGGCCCAGCGGCGGCCAGGACGCCCGCGGCCGGGGCACCGGTCCACGCGACAGCCGCGTGGCGCCCGCCCGGCGGGACAGCGGAGCCCGGGCGGACAGCGGCACCAGAGGAGACGGTTTCGCCCGAGGGGACACCGGCAGCCGGGGGGCCGACGTTCCCCGGGGGGCCAACGTCGCACGAGCGGACGGCGGCCTGAGAGGAGACGGTGTTGCCCGAGGCGACAGCGCAGCCCGTCGCGAGCAGCGGGCCGGCGGCGTCGACGGGTTCGCGGCGGACGAGACGGGGGTGCTGCCGCCGGCTCGGCGGCGGACGGACGGCGGACCGCGCCGCCAGGACACAGGCGAGGAGCCGCGCCGCAGGGAGACCGATGCCGCGCCGCGCCGCCAGGACACGGGCGCCGAGCCGGCGCGCCGCCCGCCGGGCGTCCGGCGGCCCACGGCACCTCCCTTGTCCTATCCCGGACTGGCGGAGCCGCCGGGCGTCCGGCGGCCCACGGTCCCTCCCCTGCCCTATCCCGGGCCGGCGGAGCCGCTTGAGCCGCCGGCCTTGGCCGGCGGTTATCCGCCGAACGGGCCCGGCCCGGCCCGCGCCGCTGCCGCCCGGTCGCAGGACCCGTGGCAGGACGGTGAGTACGGTCAGCCAGACCAGGCCCGGTACGGCGGCTACCCGGCCGTCGTCCAGGCGAACCCCGGCTACCCGAGCGTCAACGGCTACCCGAGCGTCAACGGCTACCCCGACGGCCGGTACACCGACAGCGGCTACCCCGCTGGCGGCTACGCCGGCAGCGGCTATGGGGCCAACGGTTACGCGGACGGCAGCGGCGGCTACGACGGCGGTGGCTACCCGGACGGTGGGTACGGCGCGCGCCAGGACCGGAACGGTGGCGTCGAGGTGACCGACGTCGAGGTGACCGACTATGACCCGGCTGACGGCCAGAAGGCCGCGCCGCGTCAGGGCGCGCCCGGCGGCTGGCGGGACGCCGGGCAGGACGGCGACTACGAGGCCGGCGGCTATCCGACCGGCCGGTGGACCTGACGATGTTACGCGCGACACTGCGCAGTCTGTTCGCCCGCAAGCTGCGCCTGCTGCTGTCGGCACTCGCGGTCGTGCTGGGCGTCAGCTTCGTCGCCGGCACCCTCGTACTCACCGACACCCTGAACGCCACGTTCACCTCGTCGTTCGCCGGCCAGACGAAGAACGTCGACGTCGCCGTCCGCGGGGTCAACCACCTCGACGCCGGCGCCATGGGTAACCGGGCGCAGCTGCCGGCGGACCTGGAGACGCAGCTGAGGACGAAGGTCGACGGGGTCGCGGACGCCGTCGGGCAGGTCAGCGGCGCGGCGACGCTGATGACCACGACGCGGGAGATGGTCCAGAGCGGCCTGGCGTCGTCGCAGGGGATCAACTGGACCGGTGACCGGCTTACCTCGACCGAGCGGATCGCCGACGGTCGGGCGCCCGCGGCGAAGGACGAGATCGCGGTCGACAAGGGCACCACGAGCAGGGCCGGGCTGCGCGTCGGCGACCAGCTGCTCGTCAGCACGCCGCAGCAGACCGTGCAGGAGCGCGACGAGCGGTTCACGCTGGTCGGCACGTTCCGTACCGCCGGTGCGGACAGCCCGTCCGGGGGGACGGTCATCGCGTTCCGGACGCTGGACGCGCAGCGGCTGCTGATGCCGATGCCGGGCACGTTCACCGCGATCTACCTCGCGGCGAAGCCGGGGGTGACGGCGCGGGCGCTGGTCGCGAAGGTGGAAGCCTCGGGCCTGCTCCCGCCGGGCGTCGAGGCGGTCACCGGCGCGCAGCTCGCGGCGGAGCAGGCGAACGCGGTGAAGCAGTCGCTGGCGTTCCTGTCGACGATGCTGCTGATCTTCGCGGCGATCTCGCTGTTCGTCGGCGCGTTCATCATCTTCAACACGTTCACGATGCTGGTCGCCCAGCGGGTCCGGGAGCTGGCGCTGATGCGCGCGCTCGGGGCGAGCCGCCGCCAGGTCCGGCTGTCCGTCCAGCTGGAGGCGGCGCTCGTCGGAGTGGTCGGGTCGACGATCGGCCTGGCCGTCGGGGTGTCACTCGCGCACCTGCTGCACGCGGCGATGGGGGCGTTCGGGGTGGTGCTGCCGCCGGGCGGGACGGTGTTCAAGCCGCGCACGGCGATCGTCGCGTACCTTGTTGGGGTCCTCGTGACGTCGGCGGCGGCGGTCGTGCCCGCATACAAGGCGGCGACGGTGCCACCGATCGCGGCGCTGCGGGACACGTACACGATCGCGGCCCGGTCGCTACGGGCGCGGGCTGCCGCCGGAACCGCCGGCGCGGCGCTCGGCGCCGGGCTGGTCGTCTACGGGCTGTCGAAGCCCCGTGGGACGGCGCTGGTCGCTACCGGCGCGGTGGCGATCTTCCTGGGGGTCGCGGCGCTGTCGCCGGTGCTGGCCCGCCCGGTGACGCGGGTGATCGGCGCCGGCATGCCGCGGCTGTTCGGGATCACCGGGCGGCTCGGCCTGGAGAACGCGATGCGCAACCCGCGGCGCACGGCGGCGACGGCGTCGGCGCTGATGATCGGCCTGGCGCTCGTCAGCGCCTTCGCGATCTTCGGAGAGTCGATCAAGGTCTCGGTGCACAACACGGTCGCTGGCAGCATGCAGGCCGACTACTACGTCACCTCTCAGAACGCGGGGCAGCTGTTCAGCGACTCGATCGCGCAGGCGATCTCCAGGCAGCCGGGCGTCGCGGCGAACGGCGTCGTCGCGGTGCGCGGCGGCCTGGTCATGATCGAGGACCAGAAGACCCCGGTGAGCCTGCTGGCCTCGCAGCCGTCGGCGGTGGCGGCCGTGTTCGGGCTGCGCACGGTCGCCGGGACGCTGACGCTCGGCGACGCCCAGATCGCGATGAACGCCGACGAGGCGGCGGCCGCGCACCTGACGGTCGGCCGGCCGGTGAAGGTCACGTTCAGCACGACGGGTGCGGAGACGCTGACCCTCGCCGGGACGTTCACCGGCAGCAACGCGCTGGTGAAGACCCTGGTGACGACGGCGGAGTGGGCGAAGCACTCGCCGTCCACCGCGGACTCGATGGTGCTGGTGCGCCGGGCGCCCGGCGCGGACCCGGCGACGGTATTCGCCGAGCTGCACAAGGTCGTCGCGGCCGACCCGGAGCTGGTGCTCAACGACCAGGCCGGGTTCGTCGACCAGCAGGAGAAGACCGTCGACCAGCTGATCGGCCTGGTGTACGTGCTGCTGGCGCTGGCCATCGTCATCGCGCTGTTCGGCATCGTGAACACGCTGGCGTTGTCGGTGATCGAGCGGACCAAGGAGATCGGGCTGCTGCGCGCGGTCGGCCTGCGCCGCGGCCAGCTGTGGCTGGTGATCGTGCTCGAGTCGGTGGTGATCGCGCTGTTCGGCGCGACGCTCGGGGTCGGCGTGGGCAGCTTCCTCGGCTGGGCGCTGGTCTCGGCGCTCAGGAACCAGGGGATCACGACGTTCGCCTACCCGGTGATGACGATCGCGGCCGTGCTGGCGCTCAGCGGCGCCCTGGGGGTCGTCGCGGCGGTGGTTCCGGCGCTGCGCGCCGCCCGGATGAACGTCCTGCGCGCCATCGCGAGTGCCTGACCGACCCGCTCGCGCGCGATGGCTCAGGAGACCCGGGAGATCGGGCGCCCAGCCTGATCATTGGCCGCGGCGGCGCAGGTAGCGCTCGAACTCGCGGGCGATGGCGTCGCCGGACGCCTCGGGCAGCGCGGTCTCCGGCTCGCGGGACTCCAGCGAGCGGACGTACTCGGCGACCTCGCTGTCCCCAGCGGCCAGCTCGTCGACCTGCCGCTCCCAATGGCGGGCCCGCTCCGGCAGGTCCGCGAGCGGGATCTCCAGGTCCAGCAGGTCCTCGACGCGGCGCAGCAGCGCGAGCGTCGCCTTGGGGCACGGCGGGTTCGCGACGTAGTGCGGGACGGCCGCCCAGAACGAGACGCTCGCGAGCTCGGCGCGGGCGCAGGCGTCGGAGAAGACCCCGACGATCCCCGTCGGCCCCTCGTAGCGGGACGCCTCCAGGCCGAGGCGGGCGGCGGTCGCCGGGTCGCCGGCGGTGCCGCTGATCGGCACCGGCCGCGTGTGCGGCGAGTCGGCCAGCAGCGCGCCGAGGGTCACGACCATGTCGGCGCCGAGGGCGTGCACCGCCTCGATCAGCTCGTCGGTGAACCCACGCCAGCGCATGTTCGGCTCGAGGCCACGAATCAGGACGAGGTCCGTGTCGGACTTCGGCGGCCGCGCGACTGACAGGCGGGTCGTCGGCCACGAGATCTTCCTGGCGACCCCGTCGACGCCGCTGACCGTCGGCCGGTTGACCTGGAAGTCGTAGTAGTCGTCCGGGTCGATGGCGCCGATGACCCTGGCGCCGAACGCCGTCTCCAGATGCTCCACCGCCGCGGAGCTCGCGTCGGCCGCGTCGTTCCACCCTTCAAAGGCGGCGACCACGACCGGCGACCGGAGCTGTCCGACCCCGGAGAACTCGATCACCTACCACCTCCCGCCGCCGACTGGCGGCTGCCGTGAGTGCCCACCGTACGTCTTTCGGCCACGTGGCCCGAGGCGAGGTCACCTCCCGGGGCCGGCGGCCGCCGTGGGCGCGGTGGCGCGCCGGGACACGCCGTGGGCCGGCGTGTGCCCCGGTCAAGTCTGCCGCGCCGGCCTCGGACGCGCCGCACCCACCGACAGGTTGGGCCGTCTCGTCCCCGCCGCCTGGCGGCCCTGCCGGCGGTGGCCGCCCCACCCGCCCCGGTTTGTTCAATTTGTCCCAGCGGCGTGGGATCGGTCACAGGTCGGCGTCGCGCCGCGCCGATAGGCTCGCCGGATGCGCCGCGCGCTGGCTGATGCCCCATGACCGGACGCCCCATGACCGGAGGTGCCCGTTGACCGTGACCGAGCCAGCCGCCGAGCCGACCGCCTGGCCGGCGGCCGTCCTGCTGGACATGGACGGGCTGCTCGTCGACACCGAGCATCTGTGGACGATCGCCGAGGAGGAGCTGGCGGGGAGCTACGGCCGCGCGTTCACCACCGAGATGAAGCACGCGATGCTCGGGCACGGCATCGACACCGCGGTACCCCTCATGCTGTCGATGC
>Ga0068858_100005801_pt1 | contig 12058 bp, 8 predicted proteins | sample KBSSwiS12_FD_66589 | JGI IMG/M metagenome (GOLD analysis project Ga0068858, IMG submission 66589) | Switchgrass rhizosphere microbial communities from Kellogg Biological Station, Michigan, USA - KBS Switchgrass S1-2 | ecosystem: Host-associated > Plants > Roots > Rhizosphere > Soil ... | reverse complement strand
GCCACTTCGCTGAGCGTCGCGTGCACGCGCGGGTAGCCGGGACGCGTCATGTCAGCGCTCAACCGCCGGTCGGTGAGCATCTCCTTGGCGTCGTCGTAGCGCGTCACCAGCCACGCCTCCTGCCCACTGGCGAGGCGCACACGAGCGACGGGATCGTCGCGCTGGAGGCCGAGGAGCTCCGGGGGCGGATCGAGTGGCGCGGAGCGCACCATCGGGAACAGCGGCAGTGCAAGGTCCAACGTGGTCATCGATCCCCCCTCTGAACGCCAGCCTAGCTCACCAAGCGGGCGCTCGGTAGAGCGCACCCTGATCCCTCGTGCCGAGCGGCGCCAGCGACCCGCTCAGACGACATACGCACTCGGGGTGTCCTCGAGGATGATCGTCTTGGTCTCCAGGTACGGGAGCAAGCCCTCGACGCCCCCCTCCCGACCAACGCCCGACTGCTTGAACCCACCGAAGGCGATGCCGAAGTCGGTCCGGAACGCGTTGTGTCCGACCGTCCCCGAGCGGATCCGCGCGGCGACCTGGCGCGCGCGCTCGACGTCGTGGGTGAACACCGAGGCGTTCAGCCCGTAGATCGTGTCGTTCGCGAGCTCCACGGCATGCGCCTCGTCGTCCGCGGGGATCACGCTCAAGACCGGACCGAAGATCTCCTCCTGCGCGATCGTCGAGCGGTTGTCGACATCCCCGAAGACGGTCGGCTCGACGAACCAACCCCGATCCAGCTCGGCGGGGCGCCCGCCGCCGGCGGCCAGCGTCGCACCCTCTGCGGCCGCCTTCGCGATGTAGCCGAGGACTCGGTCTCGCTGACGCTCGACGGCGAGCGGGCCCATCTGGGTCTCCTCGGCGAACGGATCGCCGACCGTGACCTCGCGCATCGCGGCGGCCAGCGCCTCGACGAGCTCGTCGTGTCGTGAACGAGTGACGATGACCCGCGTCAGTGACGAACAGATCTGACCGGCGAGGATGCACTCCGCGCTCGCGAGCGTCGCCGCGGCCGCACCGATGTCCATGTCGTCGAGGACGACAGCAGCGGACTTCCCCCCGAGCTCGAGGGTGTACCGCGCAATCCGCTCACCACAGATCGACGCGATCTTGCGTCCGGCGACCGTCGAGCCGGTGAAGCTGATCTTGTCGACCCTCGGGTCCCGGACGAGGAGCTCGGACACGTCGCGGTCCGCCGTCACCACGTTGAGCACACCGGGCGGGAGCCCGATCGATTCAGCGATCTCGGCCACGACATACGCCTCACCGGGAGCTTCCGGCGACGCCTTCAGAACGACGGTGCAACCAGCGAGCAGCGCAGGCGCGACCTTGTTGGCGATGAGACCGATCGGAGCGTTCCACGGAACGATGGCGCCGACCACGCCGACTGGCTCCCGTACGAGCAGTCCGAACTTGCCGCCGGCAGTCGGAGCCGCTCGCTCTTCGAACGGATACGTGCTCGCGAGACCGCTGTAGAACGAGAACGTGCGCCCCGCGCCGATGCCCGAGCGCCTGGCAGCCTTGTAGAGCGCTCCGGACTGGCGTGGCCAGATGTCGCCGAAGTCGTCAGTGCGGGCCTCGAGGCCGCGTGCGAACGCGTCCAAGAACTCGGCACGTTGCCCGTGGGCCATTCGTGGCCACGGCCCGTCGTCGAACGCCGAACGCGCCGCGGCCACCGCACGAGCCATGTCCGGCGCCTTCGCCTCGGCGACGCAGAAGTAGAGCTCCTCGGTCGCCGGCTCGATCACCGCGAAGGTCGCATCCGAAGATGGCGTCACCCACTCGCCGCCGATGTAGAGCTTGTCGGGGTGCTCGATCGGCGCGCGAATCGCGCTCGCATCCGACATCGCGTCGCTCACCATCCGACCATCACCCGACGGGCGCCGTACACGATCGCTTCGTCCTTGAGGTCGGCCGCCGTGATGTCGCCGACGAGGTGCAGGTTCGGGAACTGCTCGAGGATGGCAGTGAACACGACTCGGAGCTCGAGCCGAGCGAGCGCGGCGCCAAGGCATTGGTGGATCCCGTGACCGAGCGCCACGTGGTGTCGCGGATTCCGGCGTACGTCGAGCGAATCGGGGTCTGGGAACGCCGCCGCGTCGCGATTGGCGGTGTTGACGGCAGCAATGATGCCTTCACCGGCCCTGATCAGCTGGCCGCCGACTTCGATGTCCTCCGTTGCGACGCGGTGCAGCCCGCGGTGTGTGATCGAGAGGAACCGCAGGAGCTCCTCGACCGCGCTCGGTACGAGGTCGAGGTCCTTGCGCAACAGCTCCATCTGTTCGGGGTTGTCGAGCAACGCAAGCACGCCCAGGGAGATCACGCTCGCCGTGGTGTCGAACCCGGCGATGACCAGGAGTCCCGCGAGGACGATCAGCGCCTCACGGGAACAGCTCCCGTTGGCCACGTGGACGCTGGCCATGTAGCCGATCACGTCATCCGTCGGTGAGGTCACCTTGTCATCGATGAGCCGCGCGATGTAGCCGTGGTACTCGGCCACGAGCCTCGCGGTCTCCTCAGGATCGTTTCGGCCCCCCAGGAACGACGTCGCCAGCGACGCGAAGTACGCGCGATCCTCGTACGGAACCCCCAACAAGTCGCACGTCACCATCATCGGAACAGGTACGGCGAGCGCGTCGACCAGGTTCAAGGGCGGACCGATCGCGAGCATCGCGTCGACCCGGCCTTGCACGATGGCCTCGACCGCGGGCCGAAGCCGTTCGATCCTCTTGACCATGAACTCCGGTGCGAGCATCCGGCGAAGCTCGTCATGTTCGGGCGGGTCCAGGTGGCTCAGGATGCCTTCGTTGAACTCGATGAGCGCGGGGTCGACGATCGGCGCACCCTCACGGCTGAGGTCAGAGCTGATGGTGCGGCTCGCCAGGATGGCCTTGACATCGTCGTACCGCGTGACGAGCCATGGGGTCTGGCCGTTCCACAAGCGCACCCGTGAGACGGGTTCCTCCGCCATGAGTTGCATCATTGCCTTCGGCGGGTCGAACCAGCGCTCCCGCGACATCGGGAAGGCTGGCAGGTCTCCCGTGCTGACTGACATGCGGAGCACCTCCGAGGTTGCCGACGCCCAGTCAATGCCGTTGGCATGGTCGCGTCATGAGCAGCGCGTACTCACGTCGGGGCCGACGAAGACCCCGTCGGAGCGTGTCAGGAGGCCGCTGTCGACGCGAGACGCCGGTGTACTTTTGCGATGTGGAGCACCTCGAACCGCCGAGCGAGTGGCCGCTCGTCGGACGCGAGGTCGAGCTCCAGCAAGTGGATGCGCTCTATCGCCAGCGGCGAAACGGCGTGGTGCTCGTCGGTGCTCCCGGCGCTGGGAAGACGCGGCTGGCCGCCGAGTTCATGCGCATCGCTGCGTCCCATGGCGCAGCGCTCGCGCGTTGCACCGCCACCCGCGCCACGAGTCAGCTCCCGCTCGGGGCGTTCGTGCCGCTCGTCCCGGTCATCAACCAAGGCACGGGCGGAGGGAACGCCGAACCAGCGGAGCTCCTGCGGCGCTGCCGCGAGGACTTGCTCGGTCAGTTCGAGGGCCGGCGTGTCGCTCTCTCGATTGACGATGCGCATCGCTTGGACCCTCTGTCCCAGCTGCTGGTGGAGGAGCTGGCAATGAGCGGCGACGTGTTTCTCATCGTCACCGTCGACGATGAAGCGGCCGGCTCGGACTTCGTCGTCTCCTTGTGGAAGAACAGCGGGCTCCATCGACTCGATGTCGCGCCGCTCTCACACGAGACCATCGAAGCGCTCGCCGGCGCGGTCCTGGATGGACCGGTCGATTGGGCGACCGTACGGCAGCTCGCGGACGCCTCTGAGGGAAAGCCTCTGTTTCTTCGCGAGCTCATTTTCGCTGCCCTCGACCAAGGAGTGTTGCGGCGCGACCTCGACATCTGGCGGCTCGTGGGGTCCCTCTCGACGTCGCGTCGCCTCACCGAACTCGTCCACGCGCGCCTCGCGGACCTCGACACGGACCTCCGGAGCCTCCTGGAGGTCATCGCCTTCGGTGAACCGCTGCGAGTCGACGACCTCCCGAAGACTGACCACCGACTCCTCGAGGATCTCGAGCGACGGTCCATGATCGTCGCGGAGGAGCGCGACCGCGAGGTCGTCGTGCGTCTCGCTCATCACGTCTATGGACAGGTGTTGCGCGAAACGCTCCCGACCCTTCGCGTGCGAGAGGTCTTGGGCTTCCTTGCCGACGCAGTCGAGCGAAGCGGCATGACGGGAGCGGACGACCTCTTGCGCGTCGCGACATGGCGCTTGGAGGCGGGTGGCAGCTCGCGAGCCGCGCTGATGCTCGAAGCCGCGCGGCAAGCGAAGGCGCGCTGCGACGTCGGCCTCGCCGACAGACTTGCCAGGCGCGCGCTGGAGCTGGACCCGACCTTCGAAGCGGCGCTGGTGGCGGCACAGCTGGCCGCCGAGATGGGCCGATGCGAGCAAGCTGAGACGGAGCTCGCGAGCTTGGGACTCGTCGCTCGATCCGACGAAGAGCGGTCCCGCGTGGCATTGAGTCGCGTGGACAACCTTGTACACGGCCTCGGACAGATCGACGTGGGCCTCGAGATCGCGGCGGATGCCGAGGCGTCCATCACGGACCCGGATTGGACGGTCGAGCTGGCGGCGAAGCGGGCGAGTGTCCTGGCGGTCACGAGCGGTCCCGCCGCGTCAGCCGCAGTCGTGGTACCCCTTCTCGACGGCGCGCGAGGACGGTCGCTCGTATGGGTCTCGATGGTCGCTGCGTATGCGCTGGGTCGCCTCGGCCAACTGGAGCGGGCTCGCGCCGCGACCCTGCTCGGCCGACGGGCACGGCTCGAGACGGAAGGTGTCATGGATTGGCCGGTCTGGCGGCACGACTTCCTCGACGCCGAGGCGATGGCGCACGAGGGAAGGCTGTCTGACGCGCACGCAAGCTCCGTTGCGTCGTACCGCCAGGCCGTCGACGAAGGATCGGTCGAAGGACAAGCGTGGTTTGCGTGGCAACTGACGACGCACGTCGCCGACCGTGGGTTTCCGCACAGGGCGTCGTACTACGGACGGCTGGCTGTTGCGCTGTTCCGACAGCTCGGTCGCACCCAGCTGGAGCAGTTCGCACTCGCGCAACTTGCTACTGCGCTCGCGTTCGCAGGGCGGCCGTCCGAGGCCGAAGCCGCCCTCGGCCAAGTCCGCAACGTCGGGTTGGCCGAGTCCCGCTACTTCCCCGTGGAGCGCCTCCAAGCCGAGGCGTGGACGTTGTTGGCGGGCGGCGGCATCGAGTCCGCTGCCAGACGGTTCGAGGATGCCGCGCGCATCGCGAACGCCACGGGTGATGCCGTGGGGGAAGCGGAAGCGCTGCACGCGCTGGCTCGAATCGGCCGCCACGACGATCAGGCGCGCCTGCAAGAGGTGAGCGAGAAGATCGATGGCTCGCTCGCGGCCGAGCGAGCTCGTCACGCCGCAGCGCTCCTCGATCGCGACGCAGGTGCGCTCGACCAGGCAGGCGCGAACTTCGAGTCCATGGGCGCACACGTGCTCGCTGCCGAGTGCTACGCGTCTGCCGCACGACATTGGCGAAGAACTGGCGATGAACGACGACGCGCGTCGTCAGAGCGCCGCGCCCGAGGTGAGTTGCTCGTCTGCGAGAGCCCCAAGGGTCCAGTGGCTCTGATCGGTCCCTCGACCGCTCAACTGACTGCGGCAGAGCTGCGCACGGCTGCGTTGGCTGCAAGCGGTCGAACGAGTCGCGCGATCGCAGACGAGCTCGGCGTGTCATTGCGCACCGTTCAGAATCAGCTCCAGCGCGTCTACGAGAAGCTCGGGATCCGGAGCAGGGCGGAGCTCCCCGAGGCGATGGTCGACTTCGACGACCGTTGAGTCGACCGCGTCGACAAGCAGTCGCGCGGTCAAAGACGAACGAGCCCCGTCGCGTCGGCGACGGGGCTCTTCGTCAGCAGGACTCGTTGCTCAGGAGAACACGGGAATCGGGGTCTGCTTGGGGTCGACGGGCGGGTAGTCCCCGTTCTTGTACACATCGGCCCACACGAACAGCACTGAGTCGAACAAGCGGACGGCCTTGCCGCCGAGAGCCGTTCCAGGAGTCGTGTAGGACAACGGCTTGGTCATGCCACCGGTGTCGTACCCGGAGAGCTTCCCCATGGCGTCGTAGACGGCTTCGCGGGTGATCGACGGGAGCTTCGAAGCGACGTCGGCAAACATGTTGACGCCGAGCCATGCCACGCCCGCGAGGTCGGTGATGATCGCGTCCGACTGGTACTTCTTCATGTCGGCCAGGAAGCGCTTGTACCCGTCGCTCGACTTGTTGAAGAACGATACGGCGTACAACTTGTCTGCCTCGGTGGGGGTCAGCGACTTCTCGACCGTGTGAGCGTCGATCGTTGTCTCGGAGACCACGACCGGACCGGTGAAGCCCTGCTGTCGCATGGCCTTGATCAACCGAATCCCGAGATCAGCGGTCACGGCGAGCACCACGGCATCGCTGTTCACGAGCGTGGCGGCCTGTGCCGACACGTCGGCTGCTGCGGTCGGGACCACTGCCTTGCTCGTGAGCGCCGTGCCACGCGACTTCAGCACCTGAGAGTCGACAAGCCCTGGAAGAGCCTGAGCGGTCGGCGAGTCGATCACCGCCATGCCGATCTTCTTCGCCTTCAGCGTGTCGTAGGCGAACGCGACAGCGCCGAGGAGCGAGTTGCCACCCGGGACCGTGGGAAAGATGCGCGGCGAGTTGAAGTCGCCCGCGCCCGACGGCTGCGTTCCGACACCGGCGATCTTCGCGGCGTCGAGCGGAGGGTTGGTGTCCGCGCCGAACGCGCTGGTGTCACCGACGGTCGCAATGATCGACTTGTCCTCGACGTACTTCTGCGCACAGGTAGCGGCCGTGGCCGGCTTGTCGTCGTTGCTGCACGGAACGAGCTCCAGGGGATGCCCGTTGACGCCACCACTGTCGTTGATCCGCTTGATGGCGGCTTGGGCGCCGGGGGGACCAAGCGGCAGATACAGCGCGCGCGTGATCAGACCAAGCCGAATCGGTGTTCCTGTTGGCTTTGCCGCCGCCGTCGACGTCGACGTCGACCCGCCGGAAGCAGTCGACTTGGAACTGCTCCCGCAAGCTGCCGCGAGGGCAACGAGCGCAATGACCGTCCCAGCGGCCGCGATCTTCCTGACCCGTCTCACATGACCCCCCTGAACTGCAGACCGGGAACATCCCGAGACGTGCAGCGTCGCGCGCAGCGCACGCCTTGTCAAGCGTGCGCTCGGTAAGTCTCCGATGGCCGGTCCCCAACCGACCCCCGACGGCCGGGTCGGTAGCAGCGGCTTCCCGGCCGGGTTCACGGCCGGTCGACGGCGACCGTCTCCGCAGCAGTCTGGAAGCTACCATCCAAGCGCCCGGTTGGCCGACGGACGGTCCGCGCCAGGCGAGACGCCAAGGTCGTGGCGTGTCCCACGCGGAGATCGCAGACCTACACGACGTCCGATCGCCGTCGGTGCGATGACGGTGGAGCTCCTAGCCGAGGACATCGGTGTCGACGTCGGCACTGTCGGTCGAGCACGGTCGGCGCGTCGACGCCGCGCTGAACGCCGGCGAGGACGTCGCTGCCGGCGCGCCGCTGCCGCTGCTGTGGCACTGGGCGTTCTGCACGCCGGCGGCGCCCACGAACGCGCCCGTCCGGGACGCTCACCCTCCGCATCCCGAGACCGGTCCGACCGCCGGTCTCCCCCGGCGCATGTGGGTCGGCGGACGCGTCGACGCGCGTGCACCGATCGTGCTCGGTGAGCCCGCATCACGTCGCTCCAGGGCGGCGGGCGCCGAACGCAAGCGTTGGCCGGCCTATGCGGCGTTCACCCTGATCGCGCACAACGCCGCCGTCACCCGAACTGGGCAACCTCGGCGCCGAGGTACTGAGCGAAGATGTCGCTGCCCTCGACCTCCGCGGGTTCACCGGCGAACACGATGCGCCCACGAACGAGCAGGTACACGAAGTCAGCCAGCGCCAGCGCCTTGCCAACGTACTGCTCGACCACGAGGAGGCTGTGGCCCTCGGTGGCGAGCCGGCCGAGGAACTCGAAGATCTCGTCGACGATGATGGGCGCGAGTCCCATCGAGACCTCATCGAGCATCACGATGGGTGCGCGCTGGGCATAGGCACGGGCCAGGGCGAGCATCTGCTGCTCGCCACCGCTCATGGTGCCGGCGACCTGCCCGAGCCGCTCGCCCAGACGAGGGAACGCGGCGACGGCCCGCTCGATGGCCTCGGCGCTCGCCGGGCCCTTCGGGGAGAACGCCTTGAGGTTGTCGGACACCGTCAGGCTCGGGAACACCGAGCGGCCTTCCTGAACGTGGCAGAGCCCGGCACGCGCCCGTTCATGCGGGGTTGTGCCAGTGACGTCCACACCGTCGAACAGGACACGGCCGGAGCGTGGGCGCAGCAGTCCCGATGCAAGGGAGAGCAAGGTGGTCTTTCCGGCGCCGTTCGGGCCGAGCAGCGCGACGACGCGTCCCTCCGGGACGACGAGCTCGACGTCGCGAAGGGCGACGGCGTCGCCGTAGGCCGCGGTGGCGTGTTCGAGCTCCAACCTCACGGCGCGGCCACCCCGATGCCTTCACTACCGAGGTAGGCAGCCCGGACGATGTCGCTCGTCTGCACCTCGCGGGGTGTCCCCTGGAAGATCAAACAACCGAAATCGAGCACGAAGAGGTAGTCGCAGGCCGCCATGACGAGGGCCATGTCATGCTCGACGATCAGCACACCGAGGTTCCGCTCGGTGACGACGCGCTGCAGGATCCCCCCGAAGCGCTCGGTCTCTGCTTCGTCCAATCCCGACGACGGCTCGTCGAGCAACAGCACGCGGAAGCCGCCGGCCAGCGTCCGGGCAAGTTCGACCAATCGACGTTGGCCCGTCGACAACGTGGCCACCGTGCGGTCGGCGAGCCCTTCCAGCTCACAAACCTCGAGCGCGTTCGCCGTCGCGTCGTCCACCGCACGCCGGTCCGAAGCGCTCGAGAACAACTGTCGCAACGGGTTCGACCCCGCCCGAACACATTCCAACCCGAGCCCCACGTTCACCCGCACGCTCATGGCATTGACGAGTTCCATGCGCTGGAACGTCCGACCGAGGCCGAGCCGGGCGCGATGGGCAGGGCTCCGATGTGTGACGTCCTGCCCGAACAACCGCACCCTCCCCGTCGTCGGTCTCAGGAGGCCACTGCACGCGTTGAAGGTCGTCGTCTTGCCGGCGCCGTTCGGTCCGATGAGGCCGGTGATCCGTCCGACCGGCGCCTGCAGCGACACCTCCGAAACCGCCTTGTGGCCTCCGTAGGCGACGCTCAGCTCGACGACCTCGAGCCCGCTCATCGGAGCATCCCGGCCGGGACGCGAGCGCCGTCGCGCGCCCGACGGATCGCGGGGTCACGCTCGACGCGCCACGCCATTCGTGGCTCGGTGGGGTGAATGGATCGTCTGATCATCGAGGCGAGGAGCTCCCGCTTCGCGATCACCACGCTTGCGCCGATCGCAACCACACCGAACGCAAACGTCTGGTGGTTCACGTCGAAGCCTTGGAAGTATCCCGGGACGATTGCCAGCAGAGCGGCTGCGATGATCGAGCTCCGCAGAAGGCGAGTGCCGCACACGGCGAGGATGGCGATGAGCAGCAACGACTGGAGGGGACCGTAACCCGCGCCCGATGCCGATCCGAACTGCGTCACCGCGAGCCCGCCGGCGATCCCCGCGAAGAACGCGGAGATGCAGAACACGATGAGGCGCGTGACGTTGACGCCGAGGCCGTGGGTCGCCAGCATCACAGGGGACTCCGACATGGCCCGCAGCAGCCGACCGAGGCGACTCCGCGCCACCCCGACGATGGCGACGAGGCAGATCACGGTGACCACGAGCACGAGGTAATAGAACTGCTTGTCTTGAGCCGCGTTCAGCGGGCCGAGGTGCGGCCGCGTGGCAGAAACGCTCAACTTCGAACCGAACATCACCCACGTCGGATACACGACGTACTGCATCAGGATCCCGAAGCCGAGGGTCGCCAGCGCGAGGTAGAGGCCGGACAGACGGATCGCTGGGACGGCGACGAACGCTCCGACCGGGACTGCGACCAGTCCCGCGAGCAGCAACGCGACGCCCCAGGGGACACCGTTGCTCGTCATGTGGGACATCGTCGAGGCGCCGACGGCGACGAAGGCCGCGTGACTGAGGGAGATCTGGCCGCTGGTCCAGACGAGGAGCGCCAGTGACGCGAAGACGACGACGTCGATGAGGCCGGACGTCCAGACGGGAAGCCGGGTTCCGACCGCTGCCGGCACGATCGACAACGCCACGAGCCCGCCCACGACGAGCGCCGTCGCCGTCGCCGTCGGCAGCGGCTTGACGTCGGGGATCAAGCTGCCCACGCTCATCTTCCGCCGAGGCAAGCGTGACGCAGGCACCGCCAGCAGCACGACGAACAGCACGAGGAACGGCACCGCCGCCGGAACCCCGTTGAACGGCGGCTTGGTGAAGAACTTCGTTGCCAAGCTGGCCATGACGCCGACCGTGATGCCGCCGACGTACGTCAGCGGCAAGCTCGAGAACATCCCGATCGCACAGGCACCGAACGCTTGGACGACGAGGAACGTCAGCAGGTTGGCGTCCAGTCCGAGCGTCGGGGCCAAGAGGATCCCGGACATCGCCGCGAACACGGACCCGATCGACCAGGCGGCAAGGCGAACGCGCTTCGGGTTCTCCCCCGTGAGCGCCAAAAGCGTCGAGTTGTCAACCACGGCGCGCATGGCCACGCCGAGCCGATTTCGCCAGAGGAACACGTACAGCCCGAGCGCGCTCGATGTTGCGATCGCGACAGAGATCACCTGCGACCACGTCACCGTGACGCCCCACACGGCGAACCCGCTCGCCGGAAGGAACTCCGGGAAGTTCCGGGTGACGTTGCCGTACTGGATGAACAGGAAGCCGTCGATCCCGAGCAGGAGCCCGATCGTCGCGACGATGACCACCGCCTCCGGTACGTCTCCCAACCCGCGGGTCACGCGCTCCATCACCCACGCGACGACGACGCCGAACACGACCAACGTGATGCCGGCCGCCAGCGGCCACGGCAGCCCGTGCGTGTCGTGGAGCGTGTAGAACAAGAAGGCGGCACCGGCCGCGACCGCGCCGTGACCGAAGTTGAACACGCCCGACGTGCGATATGTGAGGACGAGCCCCGTGGCGGCGAGGCCGTACGCCGCGCCGGAGACCGCGCCCGTGATGATGAACGGCAGGAGGTCCCTCACGGTTCGCACACCTCACACGGGCGTCGCCCGGCGGCAGCGTGCGCCGCGGAGGTCGCGACCTCGACATCCTTGCCGTCGACGAAGGGACACGATGACCGGTGGTAGCGCGACATGTTCGACGCTGCGACCAAACCCACTGCCATGGGCGCCGAGCGCACGCGCGCGAGGGATCGGCCGTTCGATCGCTCCGACGAAGGGGCGGAGCCCGAGAGCCCGACGCGCTCGAGCGGTTGCAGTGCAACCGCACATCCGAGCCGGATGACGCCGCGACCGCGAGCGAGGAACCAGGCGTTGGCGCCGAGCGCGATCGCGACGCCGACGAGGCCGAGCGCGAGCCAGCCGAGCTGCCCTCGCGCCGTCGCGATCCCGCTCGTCTCCCACCAGGCCACGAACGCGAGCACGATCGCAAGCGCGTTCGCCACCAGTGTCGCAACGATCTGGTCGCCCGACCACGGACCGGTGCGAAGCCGGTCCTCGAGCGCGACAGGCAGGAGACCGAGCTGGCCGGCGAGCGTCGTCATTCCGCCCGCCCACTCGTAGCTACGGTCGCCGCGTTGCGCACCCGACGTGTCCGCCCACCCGCACCGGAGGTCTCGGCGTCGTCGACACTCGTCGGCAGCTGCGAGGTCGAAACGTTGCCTTCGCCCTCCTGTCGTTGCGTCAGCGCCGTGTAGATGTCGTCGAGCTTCGCCCACTCGTCACGCAGATCGGCCGACAACCACAACGTCGTGGCCACGCCGAAGAGCACGAGGCCGACCACGGCTCCCGACGCCAGGTACGGCACCTGTTCGG
>Ga0068858_100005792_pt1 | contig 12074 bp, 10 predicted proteins | sample KBSSwiS12_FD_66589 | JGI IMG/M metagenome (GOLD analysis project Ga0068858, IMG submission 66589) | Switchgrass rhizosphere microbial communities from Kellogg Biological Station, Michigan, USA - KBS Switchgrass S1-2 | ecosystem: Host-associated > Plants > Roots > Rhizosphere > Soil ... | reverse complement strand
GACCAGCAGCTATCTGGTGGGCTGCAGGTCATCAGTTTCGGCGACGGCACGCGGATCAGCGTCGGCCCCTTCGCCTCCGATACCGAGATCGAGCGCGCCGCCCGCGCGGCCTTCCGCAAGCCCCTGGAGCATGCCTTGACCGAGATCAACCCTTCAGTCGCCTCCCCGGTGGCTGCCACGGCCGACAGGATGCCCCCTGTCGATCTTGCCAAGCCCGCAGATACTGGCCCGAAGATGGGGCCGGTATCGCGTGGCTACAGCCCGGGCGCACTGAAAGCGCTGCTGGCCGGCGTGCGGACGCGTACCGCTGACGTAATGGCGGAAGCGGTCAAGGAGGTTGGCGAGCTCAATGGCGTGCTCGATCAGGTCCAGAGCATCGCGCAGGACGCCAGGGACACCAAGAATCAGATTCGGGCCGAGCTCGGCCAGTTCTCCAACGATCTCGCATGAGCCGCGCATAAATGGCCTACGGCAGCAACAAAACATCCTCCACCGTCGACAGCGGCGACGACGGCACCGCCGTCGAGATCGTCGACGAGTCCACCGGCGAGCCCGACGCGGTCCAGGACGAGGACGATCAGGTCGACAAGTCGAAATGGCCCGAGATCCACGCCGAAGCGCTGCTCGAATACGAGCGCGCCTATGAGCGCGAACGCTCCAACATGGAGGAAGCCTACGACGATCTGAGGTTCCGCCGCGGCCGCGTCTCTGACCAGTGGGATCCGATCGCGCTCGCCGCACGCGTGGGCCGTCCGACCCACGTCAACAACAAGATCCCGCAGTTCATCCGCCAGGTCACGGGCGACCAGCGCCAGATGCGGCCCTCGATCAGCGTCGTCCCGGTCGACAGCGAAGCCGATGTCGATGTCGCCGATGTCCGCAGCGGCATCATCCGTTATGTCGAGAACCGCAGCCACGCCAAGTGGGTCTACAACCAGGGTGGGGATTCACAGGTCGCCTGCGGCATCGGCCATTGGGAGGTCACCACCGAATACGCCAACGCCGGCACCTTCAACCAGGAACTGCGGATCCAGCTGATCGACGACGGCGTAGCCGTGCTGTGGGATGCCGACAGCAAGCTGCTGACCCGGGAGGACGCCAATCATTGTTTCGTGCCGAACGACCGCACCACGGCGGCGTTCAAGCGCGACTGGCCCGATGCTGTTGCCGACGGCTTCGACACCACGCTGTGCGGCACCGGCAAGTCCGACGCCTTCGACAGCTGGCATCACGACGACTACATCCGCGAGGTGATCTACTGGAAGAAGAAGCCGTACAAGCGGCTCTTGCTGCAGGGTGCGGACGGCTCGGTCAAGGACGTCACCGAGCAGTACGAGAAGGCAGCACCGGCCGAGCAGAAGCAGGCGATGCTGGAGGCCAAGAAAGCCGGCCTGCGGCTGGAATGGCGCGACAGCTACAGGCTCTGCCGCTACCTGATCACGATGAAGGAAATCCTCGAGGAGAAGGACTGGCCCGGGATGCATATCCCGGTGGTTCCGATCATCGGCGAGGAAATCCGGATCGCGCGCGATGTCTACCGCACCGGCATGGTGCGGCCAGTCAAGGACCTGCAGCGCATGGTCAATTACTACGCCTCGGCTGAAACCGAGGTGGTGGCACTGCAGCCCAAGGCGCCGTTCATGGGTACCAAGACCATGTTCCAGGACCGCTACGACCTGTGGGATACGGCCAACACCGAGAACCATCCGTTCCTCGAATATACGCCGGACCCCAAGGTCCCCGGCGGCAAGCCGGAGCGTATCCGTCCGCCCGATGCCTCGGTGGCAATCCAGCAGGGCGCCATCAATGCCGCGAATGACATGAAGGAAGTACTGGGGATCTACAACGCCAACCTCGGCGCCAAGTCGAACGAGCATTCCGGCGTGGCGATCCGCGAGCGCGACCGTCAGGGCGACACCGGGACCTTCGTCTACATCGACAACATGGCGCTGGCGATCATGCGCACCGGGGTCATCGTCAACGACCTGGCGCCGCACATCTACGACAACGAGCGCACCATGCGCATCATCGGCGCCGACAACAAGCCTGCGATGGTAAGCCTGAACAAGGTCAAGATGGTGGGTGGGCAGAGCGTCACCGAGAACGATCTCTCGATCGGCGCCTATGACGTCGAGATGGAGCAAGGCCCGAGCTACGCGACGCGGCGCGAGGAAGCCCGCGACGGCATGATGGACTTCGTCAAGGCGGTGCCGCAGGCCGCAGCCGTGGCCGCCGACCTAATCGCGAAGGCGCAGGACTGGCCCGATTCCAAGGAATGGGGCGAGCGGCTGCAGGAAATGCTGCCGCCCCCGATCAAGGCCAAGCTGCAGCAGGAACAGCAGGAGCGCGACCAGGCGAGCGGCAAGCCGCCGAAGCCGCCCGATCCGCAACAGCTCGCGGCTGCGCAAGCCCAGCAGCAGGCCCAGGCCAAGCAGCAGGCGCTGCAGGATCAGGAAATCCAGCTGAAGATGGCCGAGCAGAAGGCCAAGACCGACAAGATGGAAGCCGAGGCGCGCAAGGCCCAGGCTGAAGCCGAAAAGGCTGAGATCGAAGCCGAGATGCTCAAGATCAAGCTGGCACAATTGCATATGGGCGAGCTGCGCCGCATCGAAGCGCACGACCACGCCATCGAGGACACCCATCAGAGCCGCGCGCATGCGCAGGATGCGCACGAAGCGGAGATGACGCTCAAGGGCCTCAACGGGCAGATGATGATGCAGCCCGAACCGGCCGAACCTGCGACAGCGGAAGAGTGATTGCCGGCGCCATCAGGCGCTGGCCGTTAACGGCCCCTCCAACACCGAGTGATTCATGAGCACGACGACCACAGAGCCGGCGGCAACGCTGGCTGGGACCGACACGACCACCACTACGACCGACGACGGCATCATCGATATGGATGCGCTGGCCCCGAGCGAGCCGGCGAGCGACATCGAGGACGGCCATCTCGACACCACCGCGTCCGAAACCAAGGCCAAGGACACGCCGGACCCGGCGGCCAAAACCGAGGAAGAAGCCGAGGCGGAAAAGAAGAAGCTCTCCGGCGCCCAGCGCGCCAAGCTTCGCGAACAACGGCTCCATGACGAGATCGCCGCGCGCGACCGCGAACTGGAAGCGCTGCGCGCCAAGGGGACTGCGACGGCTGCAAAGGCTGGCGATGAACCCAAGGCGCCGCAGGAGGCTGATTTCAACGGCGACTACTTCGCCTACACGCGAGCGATGGCGGCCTTCGAGGCTGGCAAGGCCGCGCGCGAAGCCGCCCAGGAAATCTTTAAATCCCGCGAGGATGCCGAGACGCAACGACGCGCCGCCGACCAGGCCCGCGTCCGGCGTCTCGACCACGCGGAGCGGGTCGAGGCGGCGAAAGAGGTCATCGAAGACTTCGATGCCGTCATGGGAGAGATGAAGGGCGTCAATGTCCGCGACGACGTGATCGACGAGATCATGGGATCGAAGAACAGCGCCGTCATCGCCTACCACCTCGCCAAGAATCCGAACGAGCTCGAGGCATTGAATCGCATGTCTCCGCGAGAGCTGGCCCGCGAAATGGGACGGCTGGAAGCCACGTTGAAACTGCCCGAGCCGAAGAAAGCAACTTCGGCTCCTCCTCCCCTGAGCCAGCGCAAAGGTGGCGGCGCGAACCCTCCCTCGCAGGAGAGCGTGCTGTCGAACTGGCTCGACAAGAAATACGGCAAGGACCGTAAGTAGGGAACAGGAGCCTCAGATCCCCGAAGGGACCTCAGGCTATGGCTAACACCACCCTCAATGCGTCGATCATCGCGAAAGCGGCGGTCGGCGTGCTCGAAAACGAACTAACGATGGCGGGCCTCGTCTACCGCGGCTACGAAGACGAGTTCGACCGCAAGATCAACGGCTATACCGTCGGCGACACCATCACCATCCGCAAGCCGACCGACTTCACGGTGCGCAACACCATCGTGGCGTCGCCGCAGGACACCACCGAAGGCAAGCTCACCCTGACCATCAACCAGGTGGCCGGCGTCGATTTCAAGTTCACCTCCCAGCAGCTGACCCTGAACATCGCCCAGCTCACCGAGCGGGTGATTCAGCCGGCGATGGTGCAGGTGGCGAACCAGATCGACGTCCAGGTCATGGCGCTCTACAAGGATATCCCGCAGTGGATTTCCAACGTCGGCGGCGTCAACGGGCCTCCGGTCGCGGCCACCGTCATGAAGGCCTTCAACGACTTCGCCGTAGGCCCGAAGAACATGGATCAGCGCACGGTGCCGCAGGGCAACCGTTCGGCGATCCTGTCTCCGGCCGATTACTGGGGTATGGCCGGCTCGCAGACTGCGCTGTTCTCGCAGGCGATCAACAACAAGTCGTATCGCGAAGGCCGCATCGGCATGGTGGGCGGCGTCGACACCTATATGTCGCAGAACGCGCCGGTCTTCACCACCGGCCCCGGCGGCGGCGCACCGCTGATCAACGGCGCGGCGCAGAACACCGCCTATGACACCACCGGCGTCAATACCCAGACGCTGATTACCGACGGCTGGACGGCGGCGGCTGCCGCGCGTGTCGTGGTCGGCGACACCTTCACCATCGCCGGCGTGTTCGATGTCAATCCGGTGACCAAGGCCACGCTGTCGATCCTGAAGCAGTTCGTGGTGGCGCCGGGCTCGACGCTCAACTCGGACGGCGCCGGTAACCTGACGCTGACGATCGCGCCGCAGATCATCACGACCGGTGCTTTCCAGAACGTCTCTGCGGCACCGGCCGACAATGCCGCGTTGACCTTCAACCTCGGTGCGGCGGCGAACCTCACGGTTCCCAACAACCTGATGTTCGACAAGAACGCGTTCGCGTTGTGCATGGTGCCGATGGTGCGGCCTCCGGGCTCGGTCGATTGCTCGCGCGTGAGCAAGAACGGCATCTCGGTGCGCGTCATTCCCTACTATGACGGCACCAACGATGTCTCGAACTGGCGCCTCGACTGTATCTTCGGGACGAAGACCGTCGATCGCCGGCTCGCGGTGCGGGTCAGCGGTTCGTAATCGACGACAGCCTCGGAGGGCGGTCTTTCGGCCGCCCTCCTTTTCTCCTCCATCAGAAGGACAATCACATGGCCGACACCATTCCCACATGGGGCTACAGCAAGAAGGGCGCGCAGCTGTTCGATCTCGCGCCCGGCGCCGATCTGCCGAAAGGCTTCTATGCATCCCCCGTCAGCGTTCCCGGCTCCGAGGCCGAGAAGGCCTACCGCGCCGATGCCGAGGCTGAGGGCGCGCCGACGCCGCTGATCACGGAAAAGGCCGAAAAGCCGGCCGATCCTCCGGCGGCGTCCTGACCGATGCCCTATACCCGCGCCCAGCTGGTCGCCCAGGCCCTGGTCGATCTCGGCATCATCGCCGAAGGCCAGACCGTGTCGGACACCGACACCTCGAAAATGGACGCACTGGTCGAGGGCGCGATGGACGAACTCGCCGCGCTCGATGTCTACTATGTGTCAGACTACGGCACGCCCGGCCCGACCGATGGCGCGATCGACAACGCGGCGTTCCTGTCGCTGGCGCAGTATCTGGCGAACGCCGCATGCTCGGCGTTCAACCTGCCGGCCGATGAGAAGATGAAGGCGCTCGAAATCGAGGCGATCGGCAAGCTGCGCGTCTTGTCACGTCCTCCGCGCAGCAAGACCCGGCTGTCGATCGATCCCGCCGTGCGCGGCGGTAATCGCGGCCAGTATGCGAGATTCCCCAACAATGGTTAAGCGGTCGATCCCGTTCCCGGTGCAGTCGGCTCCCGGCGCCAAGTCGCAGGAGTCGGGCGGGCGCATCGTCAACGGCTATGTCGAGCAGCTCGGCGACAACGCGCCCAGCAAGGTCGGCATCCGCCGCATGCCAGGCCTGATCAATTTCGGGACCACGCCGCGTACCGGATTCCGCGGCGCGTTCCTGTCGGGCGGCAACCTGTTCTCGGCGTGGAATACCAAGCTCGAATATCACACCTCGGCTGGCGGGGCCTCGACCGCGATCGGGACGCTGAACGGCACCAAGCGCGGGTTCTTCGCGGCCAACAACAACGCCACGCCGGACAAGTTCTTCACCGATCCGGACGGCAATATCGCGACGTTCACGACAGGCGCGGTGACCAATGGCTACCCCGATCCCGATCTGCCGGCGCCGAACTCGCTCGACTTCCTCGACGGCTATGTGGTGTTCACCATTGCCGACGGGCGGTTCTTCGCGACCGATCTGAACGCAACGTCGGTCAACGCGCTGTCGTTCGGCCGCGCCCAGGCCAAGCCGGGCGGGTTGACCCTGGTGCGGGCCTGGGGCGGGCGGCTGCTGGTATGCGGGCCGATCGATATCGAGGTATGGACCGACAACGCCTCGGTGCCGTTCCCGTTCGGCCGCGCCGCCGTGATTCCGCGCGGCATCGCCGGCCCCTACTGCATGTCGGGGACGGAGGATAATTTCTCGCGCGGGCCGATCTGGGTCGCGGACGATAATCGCGTCTACAAGCTCGACGGCTACACGCCGGTCGCGGTGTCGCCGGCCGATCTCGACACGCTGATCGAAAACGTGGCGGACAAGACCATGATCGAGACCACCTCGTTCATGGCGCACGGACACGCGTTCTTTCAGGTGTCATGTCCGGCCTGGACGTGGTTGCTCGACGTCAACACCAGCCAGTGGTTTCAGGGCGACAGCTACCTGGTATCGCGCTCACGGCGCTCCGGCGCGATCTCGGCCTATAACAAATGGCTGACCGGGGACACCCTGACCGGCAACATCCAGCAGATCACCGACACCGCGCAGGACGAGGTCGGCTCGCCGCTGCGGATGCGGCTGGAAAGCGGCCCGGTGCTGAATTTCCCCGGCGGCGCGCGGGTGGGGCGCGCGGATTTCTTCTTCGCGACCGGTGTCGGCGTCGCCACCGGAACCGACCCGATCCAGACCGATCCCGACGTTGAAATCTCCTGGAGCGATGACGGCGGGCTGAATTGGTCGAACCCGCTGCGCCGCAAGCTCGGCCGCCAGGCGGCTCCGACGCAGTTGATCTCGCTCGTGGCCTGCACCGGGCGCACGTCATGGCTCGGCCGGCGCTGGCGGCTCGATATCTCCGATCCGGTCTATGCGATGTTCATGTTTGCGACCATGTCCGACGATCCGAGGGCGGTCTGATGAAGGTGCAACTGCCGCCGCAGGATATTCCGCTGGTCGATCCGAACACCGGGCGCGTCAACGTCGACTGGTACGACGCGCTGAAAAAGATCGAAACGCTGAGTCTGCTCGACATGGCGCTGATCCCTGCGAAGACGGTGGCGCAGCTGCCGGCCGCTGGCAATCGCAGCGCGGTCAGTTTCGTGACCGATGCCACCGTGACCACGTTTGCATCGATCGTCGCCGGCGGTGGGGCGAACAAGGTGCCGGTTTACGATGACGGCACAAATTGGAGAATTGGCTGATGGGCAATCTGTTCACCGATTTGTTCTCGACCAAACCGGCCGAGGAAGCCGCCAAGGCGCAAGCCCAGGGCTTCGCCAACGCCAAGACCGATGCCAACGGCGTCCTGACTGGCGCACAGACCAACGCGGACACGCTGTACGGGCAGGCGACCACGCCGTTCACCTCGCTGATGGATTCGACGGGGCGGGGCTCGGCGGCCTATGGCGATGCCTCCGGGGCGAATGGTGCGGAAGGGCTGGCGCGGGCCAAGACGCTGTATCAGGCCGATCCCGGCTACACCGGCGGGCTCACGACCGGCATCGACCAGTTGTCGCGCACGGCCGCGCAGCGCGGCGATCTCGGCGGCGGCAACACCTCGGGCGACATCATCAAGTTCGCCTCCGACTACGACAACAGCAAGTACAAGGACTACGTCTCGTCGCTGGCGCCGTATCTCGGCGCCAATGCCAACGCGATCTCGGGCTATGCGGGGCTGAAGACCGGACAGGCCGGGCTCGATACCGGGATCGGAAGCCAGATCGCGACCAATGATTGGAACGCCGCCACGGGGACCGGGAATGCGAACGCGCAGGCCGCGCTTGCACCCTATGGTGCCTCCCAGAACTTCTGGGGCGCGTTGATGGGCGGCGCCAACATGGCGCTGAAGGCCTCGGGCGTTGGCGGCTTCGCGCCGGGCGGAAAATAGGGGGTGACGATGGGCAATGGCTTCACCGGGCCTCCGGCCGTCGACTTCTACTCGATGCTGTCAGGCCTCGGCGACACGCTGCAGAGCAACGCGAGGGCGCGGCTGCAAGGCCAGCGCGATCAGGCGCGGCAGGCGGCGTTCTCGACGCTCGATCCGAACTCGAAAGACTTCGGACAGATCGCCACGCAAGGCGCGGTCAACCTGTTCAAGTCTGGCGACATCGAGGGCGGTTCGAAACTGTTGACGATGGCGCAGGCGCAGGCCGAGCGCGATCACGCCTATGCGCGCGAAGCGGTCAACGACCGCTTTCGCGACCGCCAGTTCAACCAGACGCAGTCCAACGCCGATCGTGAATGGAATTACGACCCGACCGAGGAGCGCGCGGCGCAGGCCAAGGCCAACGGCATCGACACAACGACGCCGGCGGGCAAGGAATTCATCCTGACCGGGAAGCTGCCCGACAACTTCGTTCCGGGGAACGCGAAATACGGCCTCAGTCCGGTCTATGGCACCAAGGTCGGGCCGGACGGCAAGCCGATGCCCTCGATGGTGCAGCTCGGCCAGGACGGCACCGTCAACGAGCCGAAGCTGCCCGAGGGATTCGCGATCTCGCGCGACCCGATCAAGATCGACAACGGGACGTACTACACGCTGCTCGATCCGCAGACGAGGCAGATCATCGGCACCCAGCCGAAGGACATCGCGGGCGCCGAGCGGCAGAAGGAGATCGGCTCGGCCGGGGGCATCGCGGCGGCTGACCTGCCGCGCGTCAAGGATACCGCGACCCAGATGCTCAAGACCATCGACCAGGTCGACCAGCACCCCGGCAAGGGCTGGTCGCTCGGCATGTACTCCAAGATGCCGACGATTCCCGGCACCGCCCAGGCCGACTTCCGCGCCGCGCTCGGCCAGTTGAGCGGCCAGAACTTCCTGCAGGCCTACCAGACCCTGCGCGGTGGCGGCGCCATCACCGACATCGAAGGCAAGAAGGGCGAGGCCGCGCTGGCCCGCCTGCAGGAGGCGCAGAGCCCCGAGGCGTTCAATTCGGCGCTGAACGATCTGCGTCAGGTGATCAAGATCGGCGTGCTGCGCGCCGAGGGCAAGGCCCGCCTCGGTCAGACCGCGACTCCGGTCGCGGCTGGCCGCTGGGCGAGCGATGCCAGCGGTCCGATCATCCATCAGGACGCGGCCGGCAACCAGATCGGCTATGACACCGCGCGCAAGATGTGGATGCCGTATCAGCCATGAGCGAAATTCCTCCCCCGCCGAAGGGTTTCGAGACGCGCGCTGCACCGGCTGAGGCGGCGGCGCCTGCCGCAGACATTCCGCCGCCGCCCGCCGGGTTCACGTCGCGGGTGACGGGGACGGTCGGCGCCGACGGTATCGAGCGCACGCCGGAAGGCCGCGCCATCGTGCGCATCACGAAGAAGACCTATCCGGATGCGGGTGTGGGCGATGCCTTGACCCGTGGCGTGGCCCAGGGCGCGACGGCGGGCTTTGCCGATGAGATGCAGGCCATGTCGGAGGCCGGCGGGGCCACCAACGACTACAACGGCATCCAGCATCTGCTCGGCGGCTTCATTCGCTATCTGGCGCAGGATCCAGAAGCACACGCGAAGTACAACGAGGCGGTCGACCGCGAGCGCGAGGCGCTGAAGGGCGCCGAGGAAAACCATCCCTATGTCACCGGAGCCGGCAAGGTCGGAGGCGTGCTGGCCACGATCCCCGCCGGCGGCGGTGCGTCAGGTGCTACCACCGTCGCCGCTCGTGCGCTGGCTGCTGCGAAGCAGGGTGCTGTTTTCGGCGGGCTGTCCGGGGCCGGTGAGGGCGAGGGGCTTGCCGACAAGGCGATCAAGGCGGCGGGCGGCACCGTGATCGGCGGCGTGGTCGGCGGGGTTGCCGCGCCCTTGCTTGAGGGTGCAGGCACCGTGGTCAAGGCGGTGGGGCGGCGCATCGGCAACACGATTCGCGCCGTGCGGGATCCTGAGACTGAGGCCGCGCGACAGTACCTGACCACGCTGGCGATGGACCGCGAGGCCGATCCCCGTGCGATCTCGCGCATGACGCCGGCCGAGTTCAACGCCAGCCCTGACGCGATGATGGTGGACTACGGCGGCGATGCGGTGAAGCGGCTCGCGGACGTGGCCTCGATCACCTCGCCCAAGGCGCAGACCATCCTCAAGCACGAAATCGACCAGCGATTCGAGAACCAATCAGGCCGGTTCTCGGACTGGTTTCGCTCGAACTTCCACTATCCGGATGCCTACCAGCAGGGCCAGGCGCTGGACCAGGTGGCGAAAAGTGTCAACCGCCCGGCCTACGCCAAGGCCTACGCGGAAGGCGACCGGCCGATCATGTCGCCCGTGCTCGAGCAGTTGATGGGTAGCCCGAAGGTGGTCGAGGCGATGAAGGCCGCCTCGACCAGCGGCAAGGACCGCGCTGTGACGGAAGGGTTCGGCGCGTTCAATCCGGGCGTGAGCGTTGAAAACGGCTTGGTGACCTTCCGCAAGGGGCCGAGCGGCGTGCCGACCTTCCCAAACCTGCAGTTCTGGGATCAGACCCGGCGCGAACTGAGCCAGGCTGCGAAGAAGGCCGAACGGGCCGGTGCCAACGAGGACGCCAGCGTCTATGGCAATCTCGCCAAGCAGATGAACGCGGAACTCGATCGCGCCGTGCCGTCCTATCAGACCGCTCGGCAAGGCGCGGCGGGCTTCTTCGGCGCCGACAACGCGTTGGAGGCCGGCCAGGCCTTCGCTCGCTCCGACAAGATCGGGATTTCCGAGGCCCGCGACCAGCTCGCCAAGATGAAGCCGGTGGAGCGCCGGCTGTTCACCGACGGCTTCGTGTCGGACTTCATCGACATGATCAACAAGGTGGGCGACCGCCGCGACGTGCTGCAGAAGATCGGCCGCAGCCCGCAAGCGCGCGCCAAGCTCGAACTGGTGATGGGCCCGGAGAAGTTTCGCGAGCTGGAAGCCAAGCTGCGGGTGGAAGGCATCTTCGACGATGTGCGGAAAGCCGTGCAGGGCAATTCATGGACAGCGCGCAGGCTCTATGATGCCGGCATGCTGGGCGGCGGCAGCCTCGGGGCTGACGGGACCTACAACATGGACCCGAAGGAAATGGCGCTCGGGGCGTTTACCGCGGCGCTCGCCAGCAAGGGCAAGAGCGTCAATATGAACGTCGCCACCAAACTAGCCGAGATGCTGGTTTCGAAAGACCCCGCAGTCGTGCAGAAAGGCTTCAAAGCCATCTCCGGCGACAGCCGGCTGATGGAGGCCCTGCGCGCCGCCGACACCAAGATCGGGCGCATCACCTCGCTGGCTGCGCCGACGAAACCGGTGCTGCAATTGACCGGCGCCGTGAGCGCCGATGATCAGCCAGGCGTTGAACGGCCAGTCGGTCGTTAGCAGCACCAGTACCGCAAAGACCAGAAACACCATCTCGCCAGCCGAGGACTTTGCCATGCTCAACCGCGCGCTCCGCGCTCTCCTGCTGCCATTGCTGCTGTCACTCCTGGCCGCCTCGCCGCTTCAGGCCGCCGGCACCATCGCCTATTCGCTGTCGCAGCAGCTCGACAAATCAGGCAAGGTACTGACGGGCTGCAAACTTTACACGATTGTCGCGGGCACGACCAGTGCCCCCCAGAACGCATACAAGGATTCGGCGCTGACGCTGCCGCACACGAACCCGATCGTGTGCGACGCAGCAGGCCGCCTGCCGCAGTTCTTCCTGGCCGATGGCCAGATCAAGATCCGGCTGGAAGACAAGTTCGGGGTGGTGCAGGTCTCGGCCGACAACATCCTGGTGATCGGGCCGTCCTCGGGCGGCGGGGGCGGCGGCTCGATCGACCCGACCACGATCGCGGCGACCGGCGATCTGAAGACCGCCTACGGTACCCAGCCGCTCACCGGCTGGGTCCGGGTCAACGGCCGCACCATCGGCAGCGCCACGTC
>Ga0068858_100005790_pt1 | contig 12076 bp, 4 predicted proteins | sample KBSSwiS12_FD_66589 | JGI IMG/M metagenome (GOLD analysis project Ga0068858, IMG submission 66589) | Switchgrass rhizosphere microbial communities from Kellogg Biological Station, Michigan, USA - KBS Switchgrass S1-2 | ecosystem: Host-associated > Plants > Roots > Rhizosphere > Soil ... | reverse complement strand
GCGGCTGGTCGTCGTAGCGGTACCGGTTCGCGGCGATCGCGTCGTCCGGGAACTTCGGCGTGGACCCGCACGCCACGCCGACGGTCCGCTTCTCGTACGGCAGGGAAATGATCCACTTGTCGTTGTTGCGGGCGTAGAACGTGGTGGTGCACTTGTCGTCGGTGGTGATCGAGGTGTCGCCGAGGTCGTTGGTCCTCGTCGGCTGGCCGCGGTCGTCGTAGCCCTGCTCGGTGCGGGTCGTCCGCCAGCCACCCGAGGCCAGCGCGGTGTAGTTCACCTCGGTGCCGGGGCGCACGAGGTACGCCGTGCGGCCGGCTCGGGACGCGGTCGGTCCGGACGCGTACGGCGTCTGGATGGTCTTCGAGACGACGCGGTCGGTGTCGCCGTCGTGCACCTGGTTCTCGTACGACACGCCGGCCAGCCACCGGTCGTCGGTGCGCACCCCGCCGGCCGAGTCCCGCACCGACACCGAGCGGGTGCCGGCCGGCAGCTTGTCGCCGTCCATGCCGCGGTAGAACCGCTGCTCGGTCAGGGAGATCGGACCCGCCGGGTCGTCCGCCTTGCCGTGCCGCAGGCGAACCCGGCCGTAGCCGCGGAACACGTTCCAGTCGCGGTGGTCGTCCTTGGTCATCTCATTGTCGTCGTACGCCCACGCGGCGCCGTCGAGGTACTCGTAGTCGGTCTGGTCCTCGGTGCCGGACCCGAGCCGGTCGGTCTGCGTGACCCTTGCCACCACGTACTTCTGGAAGTAATCGGTCTGCTCGTTGAAGTCCTTCTTGGCCCACTTCATCGGGAAACAGCGCAGCGTGTTGGACTGCGGGTCGGCGGGCAACCGGTCGGGCGTGCAGTCCGGTGGGGCGTACGTCACCTGCGTCACTCCGCCGGTCTCCGAGATCACGCCGGTGATCCGGTAGCGGAGCAGCGGACCGATGCCGTCGCGCTTCAGCACCCGGTTGGCGAACTTGTCGCCCTCGAAGGTGACGGCCGGCAAAGCCACCGGCGTGCCGGACAGGCCGGTGTGGACGATGCTCTTCAGCCACAGCGCGGGCTTCTCGCCGTCACCGTTCACCGGAAACTCCTGGCCCAGCTCCCACGACTCGACGTCGCGATAGCCGCCGTCCGCGCCGCGGACCTGCGTGGTGATCTTGTCGAGCCGCTTCGTCGACCAGAAGGTCGGCGAGGGGTGGCCCGCACAGGTCGCGGCGTCGCACTTGTCGTCCCACGGCACGTCCGGCCAGTTGTCCTTCTTGGAAGGTGTGCAGTCGCTGCCCGGCACGCACCGGTCCGCCGTGGTGAACAGGACTTTCCCGGTGGCGGGGAGGCTGCTGCCGGCGCGCATGCCGTACTCCACCGACTTCATCGTGCCGCCGCGCACGTACGACACGGCGGCGTCCTGACCGCCCATGCCGTACGAGTTGGTCTCGGCGTCGTAGTTGTAGAGGATCTGGTTGCCGTTCGGGTCGATCACCGCATCCAGGTTCCAGCGCCACGCCTGCACGCAGTGCGAGGCCGCGAAACCGCCGGCCGAGTGGCACGGTTCGGCGGCGTCGTCACCGTAGACGGGCACGGTCCAGGTGGAGGACGCATCGGGCCGGGAGCCGAACAGATACTGCGTACCGTCCGGGGTGGTGATCTTCCAGTACTCGCCGTCGTCGTCGCCGTTGGCCACGCCCGCGCTGCCGGCGAACCGCTGGACCCGCGAGCCGTCGTCGCTCCTGGTCCGCCAGTCGCCCGTGGTGTCGTCGCGGATCAGCTCGCCGCCGGATCCGCCGTACGCGGCGACCGCGTTGTCGCTGCGCCAGCACAGGTCGCCCGCGGTCTTCGGCGGGGTGGTGCCGCCCATGGTGTCATCGGCACACGAGAGGTACGAGCGCTCGATGAACCCGGCCGACAGGTCCCAGCCGTCGCCGATCCACGACGCCTGGTTGTTCGTCGCGCTGGTCCGCCCGTCGACGCCGGCCGAGCTGTAGGACAACCCGAGCTTCGGGTCGAGGCCGCCCGGCGACGGCGGCACCCGCAGCGGGTAGGACCAGGTGAAGTCGCCGGTCTGCGGCGAGACGGTCCAGCTCGCCGACGGCGCGAGCGGGGTCGCCTTGTCGGTGCCGCCGCCGTCCGCCTGCGCCCCACTCGGCTGCTGGTTGCCGTGCAGCGCGTTGGACGTCGCCGGGTCGGGCGGCCGGGGGCCGCCCATCGGCTGCTGATCCACCGGCACGGCGGGCACCACCGGCGGTGTCACGGACGGCCCGCCGGCCCAGGCGGCCGGGCTGGTCACGGCGGTCGCCAGGGACGCCACCACCATCGTGGGGAGCACGATCGCGACCGCGTTGCGGATTCGCCGGTTCATGACGCGAACTCCGCCGTCGTCGCCGGCACGTCGGTGAGCACGTAGCCCAGCCGCCGGTCGAGGACGGCGCCCTCGCATCCGGAGTCGACCGAGACGAAGCTGTCCGTGCCGACGCGGCACCGGTAGACCGCCCGGTTCGGCGCGCCGGGTGCCGCCGGCCACACGCTGCCGACCGCGTTCAGGACGGTCTTGCCCTCGCAGGCCGGGTCCGTGGAGGCGAACAGGTCCTGACCGTCGCGGCAGCTCATCAGCGGCTGCGTGCCCGCCGGGGAGGTCAGGCCGACGAGGCCGGCGGCGCCCTCGGCGTAGTACGACGTCGGCGACCCGTCGACGGTGGTGAGATGGTCGTAGCCGGGATCGACGTACCGCACCAGCGTCCCGTAGGCCACCGTGTAACCCAGCAGGCTTTCCTGGGTCGCCCCTTCGCAATTGCTCATCCGCGACTCGAACCGGTCGCCGCCGGCACCGCACCGGTACAGCGGGATCGTCGGGATGTTCGTTGGCTGCACCGTGTAGACCAACCCGATGTCCGCCATCTTCGTCTTCCCCTCACAGGCGCTGTCGGTCGAGGTGAACGCGTCCGTCCCGGCCTGGCACGCGTACAGCATCCGGGTGTTCGGTCCGCTCGCGGCCGGCCGGCCGAGCGTGCCCTCGAAGTGGTATCCGGGCCGGACCGCGTCGGTCCGGCCGGTGTAGTGGTCGCCGGCCGTGTTCACGAAACGGCCCAGCTGGCCGCCCGGCGGCACGGCCCAGGCGCCGCGTCGCGCGATCGTCGTCACCGCGGCGACCCCCTCGCCGATCCGGACTCCGTCGATGCCACCCGGGAAGAATTCGCCGGGGGCGCCGTTCGTCTTGCCCCGGCCGATCACGACCTTCCCGCCGGCCGGCCACAGCAGGGCACTGTCCCGGGTGCCGACGAGCTGGCCGTCCACGTACAGCCGCAGCTGCCGCGCCGGGTAGTCGTAGACGCCGGTCAGGTGTGTCCACTCGGTGAGCCGGGGCGGTTGCACCGACATCGCGTAGACCAGCCGCGCGCCGTCGCTGTCGTCGGTGGCGGCGCCGAACACCCACCGGTTCAGCTCCGGCCGGTACTGCAGTGCGTAGCCGCTCATCCGGTCGCCGTCCTGGCTCACCACCGTGGCGACCCGGTCGTCGCGGGTCAGCCGGGCCCAGGCCGAGACGGTGAAGCTGTCCCGCATGGGCAGCCCGGAGGGGGTCGTGGCGTAACCCGTCGAGCCGTCGAGCCGCATCGCCTGGCCGCCCGCGACCGTCTCGAAGGTCACGCCCCCGGTGGTCGTCGCGTCGTACTTGTGCCAGCTGCTGTCCTTCGCGGTGCCGTCGTCGAACTTGTAGTAGCCCAGGTCGGCGTCGACCACATCGTCGTGCACCCGCCGGACCTCGCCGTCGCTGAGCGCCTTGCCGTACACCCGCACCTCGTCCACGACGCCCTGGAGGAACGCCGACGGGAGACCGTTCCACTTCGCGCGGCCGACCGACATCGGGCCGCCGGCCGGCAGGATGGTGACGCCGACCTGAACACCGGAGAGCATGCCGTTCACGTACAACCGCAGCTGGTGCAGATCAGCGTCGTACGTCATGGCCAGGTGGGTCCACTGGCCCGCGACGGCCGTCTCCGTCGAGTTGAGGACGGCCACCTGCTGACCCGGGTTGTCGACATCCGCCAGGGGTGCCAGGGCCATCCACTTCTTCGCGGCCCCGTTGTAGCCCAGCGAGAACGTACTCAACCGGTTGCCGTCCTGCGCGATCACCGCCCGGTTGTTCGCGTCCGCGGCGAGCAGGAACACCCAGCCGGCGACGCTGAAGCTGCGGGCGGTGTCGACGACCGGGCCCGGCGCCTCCGCGTACCCGGACGTGCCGTCCAGCCGTACCCCGGCCGGCCCGTTGCGCCCGCCGATCCACGACGTCGTTCCCTTCAGGGCGGCGTTGAGCCCCCGGCTGCTGGAGTCGGCCGCGGTGGTGCCGCCGTTGTCGTCGAACCGCCAATCCGCCCGGTCCGCCACCGGCATCGTCGCCGAGCCCACGGCCGCGGCGTAGCCGGCGTACAGCGCCGACACCCGGTCCTTGTCCAGCACGCCGGTGTAGAGCCGGACGTCGTCGACCGAGCCCGGCCAGGACTCGGCCGCGGCACCGGCGACCTTGCCCCGGCCGACGGCCAGGCCACCGTACGGCGCCTTCGGCTGCCAGGCGTTCAGGACCGTGCCGTCACCGACCCGGGTCCCGTCCACGTACAACCAGATCTTCTTCGCCGCGGGGTCGTACACCCCGACCAGATGCGTCCAGACGCCGGGATCGACGTCGGACGGCGTCACCGACACGGCGGCCTGGGTGACGGGCGCGTCGTCGGTGTCCGACTCGGGCATCTCGAAGACCCACACGCCCAACTGCTCGTCGCCGGTGTCCTTGAGGTGGCCGAGCCGGAACTTGCTGGTGCGGGCGCCGTCGATGCTGACCGCGTCGTACGTGCATCCCTGCGGCTCGGTGGCCAGGTCGCAGCTCTTGGCCAGCTGCACCCACGCCGACACGGTGAATGCCTGGTCGGTCCGGATGTCCACACCGGTGGTGGTGACCGCGTCACCGGGCTTGGCCGTCTTGACCGCGTTGCCGACCCGGCCGGCGGTGAAGGCCGCGCCGCCGGTCAGCGTGCCCGCCCGCGCGCCCACGGCGTCGGCCGCGTTGACGCCGCTGGACTCGTCGAACTGGTACTCGTGGGCCAGGGTCAGGTCCCGGCCGGACATCGTCTGGATCTCCGCGACGAACAGGGCCCGCCCGTACACCGAGACGTCGTCGACCGCGCCGGTGAGGTACTCGGCGGGGCCGCCGTCCGCCTTGGCCCGGCCGACCTGCAACCCGCCGGCGGGGTTCCAGGACTGGGTGTGCGCGGCGGTGGCGGCCAGCACGCCGTTGACGTACAGCTGGATCTGCTGCGCGCTGCCGTCGTACACGGCGACCAGGTGCGTCCACTGTCCGATCTGGATGCTGCCGCCGGCCGCGGTGTCCCACTTGGCCGACATCGAGTCGGCGCCCGGCATCGTGAACGCCCATGCGCCGTCGTCGCGGGCCTGCAGCTTGAACCCGCTGACGGTGCTCCCGTCCTCGGACACCACGGTCTGCGTCACGGTCGCCTTGTCGACCTTCGCCCAGGCGGCCACCGAGAAGCCCCGGTCGGCGTCGACCACGTGCGGCGCGTCGACCCAGGACTGGGCCGCGGCGTCGAGCCGGACCGCCAGGTCGGACGAGGTCGGCATGCTGGACTGGCCGGCGGTGTAGGTGACGCCGTTGACGGCGTTCGCGGTCACCCCGCGGGGCGACGAGTCGACCGTGCTGCCGTCGAACTTCCACTTGGCCAGCGTGACGGCGTCCCCGCTGACGATGCCGCGGATCTCGTCCTGGGTCAGCACCCGGTTGTACCCGCGAACCTCGTCCACGGCACCCTTCCACCAGTTGCCGACCCGGTTGCCGTCCTTGTTCCGGCCGACGATCAGCGGGCCGAGCGCGTTGAAGCCGCCGTTGTGGACCGCGGTGCCGGCGAGCACGCCGTTGACGTAGATCCGGATCTGCCCCGCCGCGGCGTCGTACACCGCCGCCAGATGGGTCCACTCACCGAGCTTCGCGATCGGTCCGCTGTGCACCGCCGAATCGCCGGTGCGGGTGACCGCGTCGGCGCCGAACGTGTAGAACTCCCACCACGGCCCGCCCGGATTGTTCCGATAGCCGAGCACGAACGCGCTGTTCACGTCGCCGTCCTGGGCCAGGACGGTGGAGATGCCGGCGACGCTGTCCGGCGGTGCCTGGTCCAGACGCGCCCACAGCGCCACCGAAAAGCTCTGGTCGGTGCGCACCACCGGCCCGTCGGTCTGCACCAGGTCGTTCGGGTTGTCCAGCTGGACGGCGCCGTTGACCGCGCCGTTCGCGATGAAGTGGGCGCCGCCCTGCAGCACGGCCTTGCCGCCGCCGGGCAAGGCGTTCTCCGCGGTCGTGCCGCTGCCGTCGTCGAATCTCCAGTTGCCGACCTGGACGTTGTCCCGGTTCACCGCGGACTGGATCTCGGCGTCGCCGAGCACCCGGTCATAGATCTTGACCTCGTCCACCGCGCCGTGGAGGTGGTCGACGTCCGGGTGCGAGTCCCACATCGTCCGGCCGATCCGCACCGGCCCCGTGGCGTTCTTCGGCGGGACGGTCTTGGCGGCCTTGCCGGCGAGCTCGCCGTTGACGTAGAGGCGCAGCTGGTTCGCCGGCGCGTCGTACACGCCGGTCAGCTGCGTCCAGGTGTTGGTCTGCGCGGTCGCCGACGACCACACCAGGTCGGCCGCGCCCTGGGTGGCGTTCGGATCGGCCATGGCGAACACCCAGCGGCCGCCGTTGTCCGGCCGGTACCAAAGGTCGAACCCGGCGAAGGTGGTGCCGTCCTGGCTGACGATCGCCTCGGCGCCGGCACCCGGATTGATCTTCGCCCAGGCGGACACGCTGAAGCTGACGTCGGTGCGCACGGTGGTGGACGTCGTGACGTAGCCCGTCCCGTCCAGCGTGAGCGCGGAGCCGACCGCGCCGGGCGCGTAGCTCGCGCCGCCGGTCGTCGTGCCGTCGCGGTCGCCCAGGTATGCGGTGTCCTGCGCGTTGCCCTCGAACGAGTACTGCGCCAGGGGGCCGCTGCCGGGTCGTACGTAGAAGTGCAGGGTCGCGTTGGGGCTCTGGTTCCCGGCCCGGTCGACGCTGCGCACGAACAACGTCCGAGGCTTGTCGCCGGGCGGCAGCAGGGTCACGGTCGCCTTGCCGCCCAACGCGTCGGCGTCGACCGGAGTCGTCGGTGGATCGCTCCAGCCGTACACGAAGTGGTCGATGTCGGCGACCCCGGCCGAGTCGAAGGTGAAGGTCCCCGGCACACCCACCCCGCCGTGCCACCGGCCGTCGGCCTGATAGAGCCCGGCCGTGATGCCCGGTGGCACGGTTACCGGTGTCCGGTCCACCACGAACGACGGGCCGGCCCGGCTGGGCCCGGTGTCCCACCCGTCGTCGCTCTGCACCTGCCAGCCGACGGTCTGGCCGTCGCGCCGGCGCAGGTCCACGTCGGTGCTGAAGATCTCGCCCTGGCCCAGGGTCGGGCCGTCGTGGTGCTCGGCGGCACCGCCGGTGACGTCCCAGCGGGCGGTCAACTGGTCGGCGCCGTCCGCGTCGGTCAGCCGGCCCTTCAGCCGGATGAAGTCGTTGCTCACGTACGCCTTACCGGCGCACCATTTGCAGACCGTGAGGCCCGGGTCGGTGCTCAGCTCGCTCGGCGCGTCCGGCCTGGTGTTGTAGTTGACGCGGATCCGGGCGGAGGCCGGGTCGTACTTGCGCCACTCGGTGTCCACGCCCTCGTGGGCGGCCCTGATGTAGTACGCCGACCAGTTGGTCGGGCTGTAGTAGCCGCCGATGTCGAAGGAGACACCCTTGTACCCGGCGCACGTGTCGTGCACCGCGGGAACGGTCTGGCGGTTGACGTACGTGCTGCCCGGCTGGGAGTTCCAGCTGAGGTTTTCGTCGAAGGTACGGTCGGCGATCCACAGTTCGTTGTCGGCCGCGGTGCAACTCGGGCTGTAGACGGTCGTGACGTCGAACGTGATGGTCCGGACCGTCTTGCCGGCCAGGAAACTGGTGTCGAACTGCCAGTACGTACGGGCGACCCCGATGTTGTTGCAGGTCCCCCAGTCGCACAGGCCCACCTTGGCCCAGTTGCTGCCGTCCCGCTCGGTGTCGATCCCGCCGTAGAAGTATTTGTTGCCCGCCTTGCCGGAGAACACCTTCGCCCAGTCACTGCGGTCGAAGGTGTGCCAGTCCGGATCGATGGTGATCGGGAAGGCCACGGCCGGGTCGGCCAGCAGCTTGCGGTCCGGCACCAGGGTCAGCGACGACGTGCCCAGCTCGAGCCGGACCGGCGCGGTTCGGCGGTTCGCGGCGTCCCACATGACGGCCGGCGGCGTCCGGTAGACGACCTGGCCGGCGCCGTTCCGGGCCACCAGCGCGTTGTCGTGTACCGACAGCCGCAGGCCGTCGGCCTTCAGGCCCAGCCTGATCCGGGTCAGGGCCGGGTTGCGCGCCGCCGTCGCCGACTTGACGACGATGTGCTGGGACACGCTGTTGCCGGCCGCGGTCATCGCCAGATCGACGCCGGGCAGCGCGTCCCGGTAGGTCGCGGTGGCGCCGGCCAGCACCGGCACCGGCAGCCGTCCCGGCCAGGTGAGGGTGATCGGACCGTACGTCAGCAGCGGCCCGTCCCCGCCGCCGGAGAACGCCGTGTCGGTCGTGACCGCCTTCGGACGGACCGTCCGACCGGCGGCGAACGCCAGCCCGGGGTCGATGGGCACCCAGTCGCCGCCGCGCCGGACCTGGATCGGCACGGCGGCCAGCTCGGCCCGCATCGTGCCGTCCGGCTGCGCCGTCACCCGCCGGGTGGGCGTTCCCTGCGACGTCACCTCGACCGGCTCGTGTTGCCGGCGGGCGGCGGCCATCGCCACGACCGCATTCGCGCTCCGCGTGATCCGCGGCACCGCCTGCGGCGGCGGACCATCCCCCACATCCCGTACGACCGTGATCACGGCCGCGATGCCCAGCAAAACCCCGACAAGCGCCAGCATCGCTCTTCGCCCCGGCATGGCAGTCCTCCGCCCTCGCACCAGCTACCGGGCGAAGTACAGCGACGCCACCTTTCACAGTTCTTACACAGGCTCGTATCGGCCGGTCAGGGCGGCTACACGAAACGTCAGGCCGCGCGGCGCGCGGCCTGACGTCTGCCGTGACTGCTATTTGGTGTCGGTGTCCGGGCAGTTGTCGGGGGAGACTGTGCTGCCGGCCGTGGGCTGCCGGCACGCCGGATCAGACTCGCTGGACGACGGGCACCCGGCCAGCGACAGCACCGTGGTGGCCGCGAGAACGGCCGCGATCAGGACCCGCCGCAGCTCAGGAGCCGTAGTGCTTCTTGAGGCCATTGTAATCTCCTAGGCCGAGCGAGGAGTCTCGGTAGCTGCACGCGGTGGCGTTCGGGCTCATCGTCAACGCAGGATACTTGCTCTCGCTGACGTGCCCGAGACCGAAGACGTGTCCGAATTCGTGCGTCGCGACGCCCTGCAGGTCGTACCGGTCGGAGCAGTGAGCCGGAATCGTGTAGAAGAAGACGTTGGGATCGCTGTCGAAGGCGATGTCGGCCTCGGTCAGATAGTCGTCGCCCACCGGGTTCCACGACGTTCGCCGGCACGTCACTCCCAGAATGCCGGGCGGAGCGATGTGGTAGAAGGCGACGATGTTCCTACCGTCGTGATAGGACGTGCATTTGGCGTTGGAGTCGATATCCGGATAGACGCCGTAACCGCCCTGATATGCCGTCTTGGTCCCCAGCGACTGACGCTTTCCGCAGTCGTTGTAACCCACGTCGATGTTGTGCGCACCGGACAGGATGTCGCTCAGCGTGTTGGCCCGGTTGAGGTAGGACGGGAACGACCACTGCTCGACGTAGAAGTTGAAGGTTGCACCCTTCCGTACGCCGTCCCACTTCCAGGCGTTCTGGGTGCACTCCGGCTTCGCCGCGGCGGCCACCGGGTCCGCCGGGTCCGCGACGCTGATCGGCGATTTCGTCCTGGTGGGATTCACGGTCGGCGCGGTGGTGGCCGGCGTGGTCGCCGGTGCGGTCGGCGTGGGAGTCGGTGCGGTCGGCGTGGTCGTCGGCGTCGGGCTGCCCTCCGGCGGCAGGTCCGGGTTCGGCTTCTCGACCACCGGCGTCGGATCCTCCGGCGGGCCCGAGTCCGGCGGCAGGTCGTCCGGCTGGTCGGTGTCGTCGACCGCGTCCACGACCGCCGTGATCAGGCCGTCGGTGACGTCGACCCGCAGGGAGTGGTGGTCGGCGGCGGTCAGCACCGCGTCGGCGGCATAGGTGACGAACGAGGAGTTGCTCGCGTTGTCGGAGTCCGGGACCGGAACGCCCAGGTTGCCGGCGACGATCATCTTGCCGGTGAGGTCGCAGGCGCCGCTGACCCGCGGCAGCGACTCGCTCTGCGCGAGCGCGGCCGTGAACTCGGTCGAGGCGCAGGCAGCCTGCAGCGCCGGTGTGACCACGACGGCGCTCGCGGCATGGGTGGCGATGGGTACGGCCGTCCCGGTCAGGCCCAGAAACAAGGCTCCGCCGAGAATTCTGCTTCGTCTGATTTTCATGATCCCCCGTACTGATAAAAAAGCCGGAATAGGCGCGAAGTGGGCCGCTACCGGCGCGCGGCGAATGCCGGCGCGGAGATTCTTACATTTAATTCGATGACTGTCCACACTGAACTGTCACCCCGGCGAGCGCCGCCGAAAATCGAGGTATTTCACCGAAAGAATGCGGTCCTGGACCGATGTGTCGCATCGGGTAAATCGGTTCACACCCGGGTGACCGGGACCGTTCCGCCATCGCTGCCGTGCTAACGTACGACTATCGTACGAAGGGAACGTTTATCGAACTGGCCGAGGCGGCCGGGAGGGCGCACTCGATGACAGCGGTCACGGTCGACATCTGGTCCGACATCCATTGCCCCTGGGCGCTGGTCGCCGTCCATCGCCTGCGCGCCGCCCGCGCCCGCCACGGCCTGGACGTCGTCTTCGCGCCCCGGGCCTGGCCGCTGGAATGGGTCAACGACCACGGAACGCCGCGATCGATCGTGACCACCGAGACCGCCGCGCTGGCCGGTCACGAACCGGAGTTGTTCAACGCCTACCGCAACGACTCGTGGCCCTCGACGTTCCTGCCGGCATTCGAGCTCGTCGCCGCGGCCCGCCGTCGGCACGGCGCCCGAGCCGCGGAAGACGTCGACTACGCCCTGCGGCTCGCGTTCTTCCGCGACTCGGTCGACGTCTCCGTCCGAGCCGGGCTGCAGCAGGCGCTGGTCATTGCGGCCGCGGACAACACCGGCATCGACCGGGCCGCCGTCCTCGAACTCTGGACGCACTCCAACCCGCGTGCCGACATCGCCCAGGACTTCGCCGAGAGCAAGACGCTGCCGATCCAAGGCAGTCCGCAGATCTTCTGGCCGGACGGTTCGACATCGCACAACCCCGGCATGACCGACCACCACTGGACCGGCGACCTCGTCCGGATCGGCCACACCCGGCCCGACGAGCCCGAGCGGCTCCTGCTCGAACGGACCCCTGCGGCACGGGACATCGGGCCCACCCACCGCCGTTCCGCCGGCCCTCCGCGGCCGGCGTGATCATCCACGCCTCGGCGGGGTAGGCGGCCGCCGCGGCAGGGTCCTGGTCGTAGGGCTCGTCCACACCCGGATCTGGCCGTCCCCTGAGCGGCAGCCCAGGGGACGGTGCCCAGCAGGCCTTCGGCGGCGTTCTAAGCGCCAGTGACGGGAGCGATCTGCCACTGTTCCTGGGCGACCGCGTTGTAGGTCCACTGCCCGATGTCGGCGCCGTCGGCGGTGCTCGCGCCGGCGACGGCGAGAGCGAGGCCGCTGAGCCGGTTGACCAGGACGGCGAAGCCGTCGCCGATCGGGGTGACCGCCCAGTGTTGCTGGGGCACGTTGTCGTCCTGCCACTGCGCGACGTCGCCACCGTCGGCGCGAGACAGTCCCGCGACCTCCATCAGCTTGCCGGTCCCCACGTTCCGGACCTTGTAGTAGCCGTCGCCGGTGGGGACGAACTCCCACTTCTGGGCGTCCACGCCGCGCCACGCGGCCTGGGCGATGTTCGCGCCGTTGGCGGTGC
>Ga0068858_100005788_pt1 | contig 12076 bp, 9 predicted proteins | sample KBSSwiS12_FD_66589 | JGI IMG/M metagenome (GOLD analysis project Ga0068858, IMG submission 66589) | Switchgrass rhizosphere microbial communities from Kellogg Biological Station, Michigan, USA - KBS Switchgrass S1-2 | ecosystem: Host-associated > Plants > Roots > Rhizosphere > Soil ... | reverse complement strand
GGCGAGGTGCACGCCGTGCTCGGCGAGAACGGCGCCGGCAAGAGCACGTTGATGAAGCTCGTCTACGGGACCTACCAGCCCGACGGCGGCGAGATCCGCGTCGACGGCCAGACGGTCTCGATCACGTCGCCCGCCGTCGCCCGGTCGCACGCCATCGGCATGGTGTTCCAGGACCTGCGGCTCATCCCGGCGTTCACCGTCGCCGAGAACATCGCCCTCGCCCTCCCGTTGCCGAAGGGCAAGCTCGATCGGGGCGGCCTGCGCACCGCCGTGCGCGAGTCCGCCGAACGGTTCGGGCTCCCGGCGAACCCGGACGCGGTCGTGCGCGACCTCAGCATCGGCGAGCGCCAGCGCGTCGAGATCCTGAAGGTGCTCATGGCCGGCGCCCGGCTCGTCATCCTCGACGAGCCGACCAGCGTGCTCGCACCGCAGGAGGTCGACGGCCTCTTCACCGGCCTGCGCGAGCTGCGCGAGCGAGGCCTGTCGGTGATCATCATCACGCACAAGCTCGGTGAGGCTCGATCGATCGCCGACCGCGTCACGATCCTGCGCGGCGGCAAGGTCATCCTGCAGGACACCGACCCGACGACGCTCACCGACGAGGAGCTCATCCAGGCGATGGTCGGGCACGCGGTCGGCGGCCTGCCCGCCGAACGTCCCGCGCCACCGACCGACGCGCAGCCCGCGCTCGTGATGGACCACGTCACGGTGAAGGCTCACGGACACGTCGCCGCCCTCGAGCACGTCGACCTGACCGTGCACGCGGGGGAGCTCGTCGGCATCGCGGGGGTGTCGGGCAACGGCCAACGGGAGCTGTACGAAGTCGCCCTCGGCCTGCTCGAACCGACGGAGGGCAGCGTCACCGTCGCCGGCCGGTTGCTCGGGCGCGGAGGACCGCGTGACGCGATCGCCGCCGGTGGCGTCGGCGTGCCCGAGGACCCCGTGAGCGACGCGGTCGTGCCGGGGCTGTCGGTGCGCGACCACCTCGCGTTGGCGTCGCTGTCGACGTTCAAGAAGGGACTCGGCATCGACTGGAAGGCGGTCGACGCCAAGCTCGCCGCGCTCGACAGCGCGACGAAGCTGAAGGTGGCGGCCCCCGAGCGGCAGGTGGCCACGCTGTCCGGCGGCAACATCCAACGCGTGATGCTCGTGCGCTCGATCGGCGCGCCGGCCTCGCTCGTGGTGGCCGCGTACCCGAGCCGGGGCCTCGACATCGCCACGACCAGACGTACGCAGGAGCTCCTGCTCGAACGACGTGCAGAAGGGGCCGGGGTGCTGCTCATCTCCGAGGACCTCGACGAGCTCATGGAGCTGTCGGACCGCATCGTCGTGCTCCACGCCGGCAAGGTCGCCGGCGTCGTCACCCCATCGACCACCGACCGCTACGAGATCGGTCGCCTGATGCTCCACGGCGGGGAGGGAGACGCATGACTGCTGTCACGGCAGCCGTACTCGGGAAGTTCGACCGGCGAGCGGCCACCCGCTGGGCGCTCGCGCTGCTCGGCGCCGCGATCGTGTTCGGCATCCTCGTCATGACGAAGGGTGCCAACCCGTTCAGCGTCTACCACTCGATGCTCTCGACGGTGACGACGAGCGCGTCGACCGACGGCATCCTGCTCAAGGCGACGCCGCTGATCTTCGCGGCGCTGGCGGTCGCCGTGCCGGCCCGCGCCGGCATGGTGAACGTCGGCGGCGAGGGACAGCTCGTCATCGGCGGCGTGTTCGCCATGGGCATGAGCCTCGCGGTGAACGGCCACCTGCCCGGGCAGACGACGCTGGTGCTCATGTGCATCGCGGCGGCGGTCGGCGGTGCCCTCTGGGCCGCCATCGCCGCCGTGTTGAAGCTGGTGATCGGCATCAACGAAGCCGTCAGCACGCTGCTCCTCAACTACCTCGCCATCAACGTGATGCTCTTTTTGATCTACGACCGGTGGAAGGACCGCCACGGCAGCGGCCAGCCGGCCAGCCGGCCATTGCGCGTGAGCGAGCGGTTCTCGTTGATCGGCTCGTCGAAGGTCCACACCGGCCTGATCCTCGCCGTCGTGATGGTCGCGGTCATCTGGTGGGTCATGCGCTCGACGCGCTGGGGCTTCCAGCTGCGCGTCGTCGGCGGGAACCCGGAGGCGGCCCGCCGCGGTGGCATCCGCGTGGGCGCCACGTTGCTCTCGGCCATGCTCGTCGGCGGCGCCCTCGCCGGTCTCGGCGGCGTCGCCCAGCTGGCCGGTGCCGAGTTCAAGCTGCGCCAGGGGTTCCTCGCCACCTACGGGTACATGGCGTTCCTCGCCAGCTGGTTGGCCCGGCACAAGCCGATCAACGTCGCCCTCGCGGCGGTGGTCCTCGCCGCCATCTCGGTGACCGGCGACAGCCTGCAGCTCGACTCGTCGCTGCCGGCGGCGACGGTGAACGTCCTCATGGCCCTCGTCCTGCTGGCGGTGTTCGGCTGGACCCGAGTGAAGGTGGCCCGAGCGTGAGTGCACTTCCCCTCCAGGTCATGACCGGTGCCGTGCGCGGCGGCACGTCGATCCTCTACTGCGCCATGGGTGAGTCCGTGAGCGAGACCGCGGGCGTCGTGAACCTGGGCACCGAGGGCTCGATGCTGGTGGGCGCCCTCGCCGCGTACGCCATCACCGCCAACACGCACAACCCGTGGATCGGCGCGCTCGCCGGTGCCTCTGCCGGCGCGGCGCTCGCGTTCGTGCACGCGTTCTTCGTGCTGAACCGGAAGGCGAACCAGCTCGCCACCGGTCTCGTCGTGCTGTTCCTCGGTCTCGGTCTCACGTCGCTGTTCGGCGCCGCGTACGTCGCCCGCACCGTGAACTCGTTCAAGACGTGGAAGGTGCCGCTGCTCTCGCACATCCCGTGGATCGGGCAGATCTTCTTCCAGCACGACCCCCTCACGTACCTCACGTTCCTGCTCGTTCCGGCCACGTGGTTCGTGCTTCAGCGCACCGGCGTCGGCCTCCTGGTGCGAGGGGCGGGTGAGCGCAGCGAGGTGCTCAGCACCTACGGGCACAACGTGCTGCTCGTGCAGTACCTCGCCGTCGTCACCGGTGGCTTCCTCGCCGGTCTCGGTGGGGCCCAGCTCTCGACCGCGTACGCGAACGCGTGGTTCGAGAACATGACGCAGGGCCGTGGCTTCGTGGCCGTGGCCGTCGTCATCTTCGCCGCTCGCAAGCCGCTCGCGGCGATGGGCGGCTCCTACCTGTTCGGTGCCGCGCTCGCGCTGTCACCGGCGTTGCAGGCCCGCGGCTGGCACGTGAACCAGTTCGCGCTCGACTCCCTGCCCTACCTGGCGATCATCGTCGTCCTCGTCCTGCTCGGCAAGAAGCGAGCGGCCGAGGCGCCCGAAGGCCTGCAGAAGGTCTTCGAGATGTCCATCGCCACCTGATCCAAGACCACCAACAAGACACACCCCGACACCAGACCACCCCCGAAAGGACCGATCGTCGTGCGACGAATCTCCCGCTGGGCGGCCATCTCCGCCGTCCTCCTCCTCGCTCTCGTTGCCGCCGCGTGCGGCAGCAACAGCGACAAATCCTCGGCCAACGCGTCGGGCTCCGACAACAGCTCGAGCTCGTCGGCGCCGGGCAAGGACAGCAAGGCGGTCGGCTTCATCTTCGTCGGCCCGAAGGACGACTTCGGTTACAACCAGGCTGCGTACCAGGGTGCGATGGCCGTGAAGGCGGCGTTCCCGAACCTCAAGGTGCTCACGGCTGAGAACGTGCCCGAGACCGATGAGGCCGCGCGCGTCATGGAAGGCATGATCGCCAAGGGCGCCAAGATCATCTTCGCCACGAGCTACGGCCACCTCGACGCCGCCATGAAGGTCGCCGCCGACCACCCCGACGTCGCGGTGGTGCAGCAGGGCAACTTCATCAAGGGCACCGTTCCGGCCAACGCCGGCACCTACTTCGGCACCGTGTACGAGCCGGTGTACCTGGCCGGCATCGTCGCCGGGAAGCAGACGAAGACGAACAAGCTCGGCTACGTCTACGCGTTCCCGATCCCGCAGACCGTTGCCAACATCGACGCCTTCGAGCTCGGTGCGCAGTCGGTGAACCCCAAGGCGGAGACCTACGTCGTCAACACCTCCAACTGGTGTGACCCGGCCAAGCAGGAGGAGGCGGCCAAGAGCCTCCTCGCCCAGGGCGTCGACGTGCTCACCCAGCACCAGGACTGCACCGCCACCATCACCAAGGCGGCGGAAGCCGCCGGCGCGATGGTCGTGGGCTACCACGCCGATGCGTCGTCGCTCGCCCCCAAGGGCTGGATCGCCGGCTCCGAGTGGGACTGGTCGGCGCTCTACAAGGACATCGTCCAGACCGCGCTCGACGGCAAGTTCACCGGCAGCAAGTACAACGCCAACTTCCGGTCGGGCCTGAAGGACGGGCTCAACCCGTTCGTCCAGTCGAAGTACGGACCGGCGGTCACCCAGGACACCAAGGACCTCGTCGCCAAGGCGAAGACCGACATCAGCACGAGCGGCTCGCCGTTCAAGGGCCCGGTCATGTCCCAGGACGGCAAGACGCTCATCGCCGCCGGGACGGTCCCCGACTACGCCACCATCGAGTCGACGATCGTCGTCTTCGTGAAGGGCGTGGTCGGCGAGATGCCCAAGAGCAGCTGACGATGACCGTCCTCGACTCGACCGTGCCGTACCCGTGGCCCTACGACGGGTGCCTCGACCCCGGGCGCATGGCGCTCGTGGTGGCCGGCGCCCAAGCAGGATGGGCGGCGCGGTCGAGTCGGGCGGCGGACGTGGCCACGGTGCTGTTGACCGTGGCCGGCGAGCTCCGGTCGATCGGTGCGCTGATCGTCGTCGTGCGTCACGGGGCCGTGCCCCGGGGCCGTGGCGCGGCGCCCGGTCGCACGTCGTTCCCGCCGCAACCAGGTGAGGACGGCTGGCGGCTCACGTTCTCGCCCCGTCCCACCGACATCGTCGTCGACGCCGCCGGCATCAACGGGTTCCATGGCGGCCCGCTCGACGACGTCCTGCGGGCCAAGGGCGTCGATCGCCTCGTGCTCGGTGGCTTCGGCCACGAGGCCGCGGTCGACTCCACCATGCGCTCGGCCAACGACCGCGGCTACGAGTGCCTGATCCTCAGTGACGGCGTGGCGCCGTTCGACGAGGACCTCGGTGCCCACGCGCTCTCGAGCGTGACCATGTCCGGCGGCATCTTCGGCGCAGTGGGAACCAGCGCCGACCTGTTGTCCGCCCTCCGCCAACCCACCGAACTGGAGGCCGTCTCGTGATCACCGCGACCGTCGACGCCGATCCCTACCCGTGGCCGTACGACGGCGTCATCGACCCGGCGCACACGGCCTTGATCAACATCGACTGGCAGACCGACTTCTGCGGGCCGGGCGGTTACGTCGATGCCATGGGCTACGACCTCAGCCTCACGCGCGCCGGCTTGGAGCCCACGCAGAAGGTGCTCGCGGCCGTGCGGTCGGCCGGGTGGATGGTGATCCACACGCGGGAGGGTCATCGTCCCGACCTGTCCGACTGCCCGCCCAACAAGCTGTGGCGGTCGAAGCGCATCGGCGCCGGCATCGGTGATGCCGGGCCCGCCGGTCGCATCCTCGTGCGCGGCGAGGTGGGCTGGGACATCGTTCCGGAGGTGGCGCCCATCGAGGGCGAGTTCGTGATCGACAAGCCGGGCAAGGGGTCGTTCTACGCGACCGACCTCGACCTGCTCCTGCGCACGCGCGGCATCACCCACATCGTGCTGACCGGCATCACGACCGACGTCTGCGTGCACACGACGATGCGCGATGCCAACGACCGCGGCTACGAGTGCCTGCTGCTATCCGACTGCACGGGCGCCACCGACTACGGCAACTACGAGGCGGCCTTGAAGATGGTGACGATGCAAGGTGGCGTGTTCGGCGCCGTCGCGCCGTCCTCCGCGCTGCTCTCCGCCATCGGCGCGTGACGGCCTGGATCGGGGAGGTCCGACCTTCGAGCGGTGGGACGCGCCTGGCGGTCAAGGACAACGTCGATGTCGCCGGCTGGCCGACCACGTGCGCGCACCCCGCGTTCGCGCACGTGGCTGACGTGACGGCACCATCGGTGCAACGACTCGTCGACGCCGGCTGCGTCGTCGTGGGCAAGACCAACCTCGACCAGTTCGCCACCGGGCTCGTGGGTACGCGGTCGCCGTACGGCGTCGTCGTGAACCCCTACGCGCCCGATCGCATCGCCGGTGGTTCGAGCTCCGGCTCGGCCGTCGTGATCGCGCTCGGTGAGGCCGACCTGGCGATCGGCACCGACACCGCGGGGTCGGGGCGCGTCCCCGCCGCGCTGTGCGGCATCGTCGGGTTGAAGCCGACGGTCGACCTCATCACGACCGACGGCGTGGTCCCGGCGTGCGACTCGCTCGACTGCGTCTCGATCTTCGCTCGCACCGTCGGCGAAGCAGCCAGCGCGCTGGCGACGATGGCCGGTGGACCGCGGCCGATCCCGATCGGCACGCCGGTCGCGCCGGTCGGCCCCCTGCGCATCGGTGTCCCGCGCGCCGCCGACCTCGACGCGCTCGATGCCGAGGCGTCGGTCGCGTGGGAGCGGGCGTTGAAGGAGATCGGTCGACTCGGCCCCGTCGTCGAGGTCGACCTGTCGGCGTACCTGGAAGGCGGCCAACTGGTGTACGGCGCGGCCTTCCTGCCCGAGCGGTACGCCGCGGTGGGCGAGTTCCTGGCGTCGCATCCTGAGGGCGCCGACCCGACCGTCGCCGCCATCATCGCCCGGGGCGGAACCATCGACGCGGCGTCGTCGGCCGCCGATCGCGACCGGTTGGCCGCGCTGCGCCAGGCCGTCGCGACGTGGTGGGCGAGCGTCGACGTGGTGGTGGTGCCCACGGTGGGCGAAGCGCCGACGATCGACGCCGTCGCCGCCGACCCGGTCGGCGTGAACCTTCGGCTGGGCACGTTCACCGCCGGCGCGAACCCGCTCGACCTGTGCGGCGCGTCGGTGCCCTGTGGGTGGCGCGACGACGGCGTGCCGTTCGGCGTCACGTTCCTCGGTCCCGCGTTCGCCGACCCGGTCGTGGCCGTCGCCGGCGCCCGCCTGGTCGGGGAGCCCGATCCCGCGCCGCCGTCATGGGTCGGGTGGACCGACGTCGTGGTGGTGGGCGCGCACCTGAGCGGGCAGCCGCTCAACTGGCAGCTCACCGACCGGGGCGGGCACCTCGTCGGCGCGGTGCCGACGGCGCCGGAATACCGGCTGGTGGCGCTCCCGACGGAGCCGCCGAAGCCGGGTCTCGTGCGCGTGGGGCCCGGCGGCGCGTCGATCGCGACCGAGGTGTGGCGCTTGCCCACGGATGCGTACGGGTCGTTCGTCGCCGGCATCCCCGCGCCGCTGTGCATCGGCACCGTCAGCCTGGCCAACGGGACCTCCGCCCAGGGCTTCCTCTGCGAGTCCCTCGCCGCTGACACCGCCCCCGACATCACCGAGCACGGCGGCTGGCTCGCCTACCTCGAGACCCGCAGCTGACCCAACCCCATCCCAACCCCAACCCCGACTCAAACCCGAACTGGCGACGAATTCGACACCTCGATGTGTCGAGTTCGTCGCCAGTTCGGCGTCAGTGGGGCGCGAAGGCGGGGATGACCTCCTCGCCGAACAGGCGGATCATGGCGGCGATGGTCGGGAAGTCGCCGAGGGACGCCTGGCCGGTGTCGGCGGGGAGGCCGGCGCCGAACGCGGCGTGCACGTGGTCGCACCCGGTGGCGGCGCGGTAGCGCTCGATCTGGGCGATCACGTCGTCGGGCGCGCCCCACAGCAGGCGGTCCTCGGCGATCTCGCTCGGGGCCACGTCCTCGCCGCCGTCGATCCGGGCGAAAAGGGCGAGCTCCGCCTCGTCCTCCACCGACTCGCGCCAGTGCTCCATCAGCCCGCCGACGTATGCCGGTAGCACGTCCTCCTCGACCTCTCGCCGCGTCGGTGCGACCCATGCGTAGCGCCGCAGGATCCAGTCGCGGCCGCCGGCGCCGCGGTATCGGTCGAGGCACGACTGCGCCTTCGTCAACGACTGCACCGGTCCGCAGAGCCACGCGTCGCCGAGGCGCGCCGCTCGATCGACGGCCGCATCGGCGACACCGGCCACCCACAACGGCGGGTGCGGCCGTTGCACCGGGCGGGGATGCACGGTCAGCTCGGGGAACGACCAGAACCTCCCGTCGAACGACGTGTGCTCCTCGGTCCAGACGAGCTTCAGGATGCGCAGCGCCTCGTCGAGGCGCGCCCCGCGCTGGCGGAAGTCCGAGCCGTGGACCTGGTACTCGAGCGGCCACCAGCCGAGGCCGACGCCGAGCGAGATGCGCCCGGCCGACAGCTGGTCGATGGTGGCGACCTGTTCCGCCACTCGCACCGGGTTGTGCACGGGCAACTGGAAGATGCCGGTGCCGACGCGCAGGCGCTCGGTGCGGACGGCCACGGCGGCGAGGAACGTCAGCGGGTCGGCCATGTTGCCGGGCAGGAAGTGGTGATGACCGATCGTCGCGGTGTCGAAGCCGACCTCCTCGGCGATGCGCGCCAGCGCGAACGTCTCCCCGAAGGGATCAGGCGATGCGGCGTCACGGAGCAAGGGCAGGGATAGCGAGAACCGCACGTCAGGCACGTTAGGGTCCGCCCTCGTGGAGGACGACGTCCGGCGCGTCTCGAAGGCGATCGGCGACCTCATGCGGATCGCCGGCTCCGACCGCGTCCATGCCATGCGCCAGCGGGCCACGGGTGCCGACCTCACCCGCACCGAGATGCGCTTCCTCGCCGTCGTCGACGAGCAGGGCCCGTTGCCCGTCACCGAGCTGGGGCGCGTGCTCCACCTCAGCCAGCCGACCGCGAGTCGCACGTTGCGGCGGCTCGAGGACCTCGGCCTCGTCGAGCGAGGTACCGACACGGCCGACGCGCGCGTCGCCCGCTACCGCATCACCGCGACCGGCCGTCGCCTGTGGCGCAAGTTCGAGGCGTACATGGCGAAGCAGCTCTCCGACTCGATGGCCGGCATGTCGGAGCGCCGCCAGCACCAGCTCGCCGAGCTCCTCGACGAGCTGGTCGTCGGGACGCGGCGTCAGACCTTCGACGCGGAGCGTTCGCCGACCAGGCGCACGAACGCGTCGGCATCCAGCGGTCGCGAGAAGTAGAAGCCCTGGCCGAGGTCGCAGAGGAGCGCCCGCAGCGCTTCGGCCTGCTCCTCCTCCTCGATGCCCTCGGCGACGACCTCGAGGTGCAGGGCGCGTCCCATCTCCAACAGCACGTGGACGAGGGCGGACGCTTCGGCGTTGGCCAGCATCGTCGCCACGAACGACCGGTCGATCTTGAGCACGTCGATCGGGAAGCGGTTCAGGGTGCTGAGCGAGCTGTAGCCGGTGCCGAAGTCGTCGATCGCGATGCGCACGCCCAGCGCCGCGAGGAGGCGCAGGCGACCCGCCGTGGCGTCGATGTCGCGCGACAACATCGTCTCGGTGATCTCGAGCACGAGGCGCGACGGTGACAGCGCCGTCGCCTGCAGGATCGCCCGGACGTCATCGACGATGTCGTCGCTCTCGAGCTGGCGGGCCGAGAGGTTCACGGCGACGTCGACGTCGCTGGGCCAGCTGGCGGCCGCCGAGCACGCCTCGTGCAGCACCCACCGACCGATCGAGACGATGAGGCCGGTCTCCTCGGCGATGGCGATGAACCGGTCGGGACCGAGCAGCCCGCGCGTCGGGTGCTCCCACCGGAGGAGCGCCTCGGCGCCGGACAGCCGGCCGTCGGCCAGCCGGTAGATCGGCTGGTAGACGACGCGCAGCTCGCCGGCGCGCAACGCGTCGGTGAGCTCCATCTGCACGAGGAGACGCTCGCTCACGCGTTGCTCCATGTCGGGCTCGAAGACGGCAACCGAGCCCTTGCCGTCGGCCTTGGCGCGGTACATCGCCATGTCTGCCTTCCGCAGCAGCTCATCCGCGCTGCCGCCCGAGTGCGCGACACCGATGCTCGCACTGACGTGGATGCGGTGGCCGCACAGCTCGAACGGCTCGTCGAGTGCGCTCAGCAGGCGCCCGCCGACCTCGGCCGGGCAACCGTTGCGGACGATGACGGCGAACTCGTCGCCCCCGAGGCGCGCGACCAGGTCGCCGTCGCGGATCGTGCTGCGCAGCCGCGTGGCGACGGCGCACAGCAGCAGGTCGCCGACCTCGTGGCCGAGGCCGTCGTTGACCGCCTTGAAGTCGTCGAGGTCGACGAACAGGACGCCGAGCTCCTGGTCGGTCAGCATCGCCGCCCCGAGGCGTTCGGCGAGCATCGTTCGGTTGGGGAGCCCGGTGAGCGCGTCGTGGAGTGCTTGGTACCGCAGCCGGCTCTCGAGCTCGTTGCGCTCGGTGACGTCGTGGAGGACGACCACCATGCCGCCGATGTGGGGATCGGCGAGGTGATCGGTGATCGTCGTCTCGAACGTGCGCACGGCGTTGCCGACCTGCACGCGCACCTGGGCGGAGGAGTGGTGGCCGGACCCCACCGTGGCGCGCAGGAGCACCGCGGCGGCGGCCGCGTCGTCGATGACCACGAGCGACGAGAACGACACGCCGATCAGCTGCGTGGGCGCAGTTCCGAGGCCGGAGCTGCACGACGGCGACGCGTAGACGATCACCCCGCGCTCGTCGAGGGAGAGGATGACGTCGGTCAGGCCGCGGACGAGCGTGGCGAACCGCTCGCGGCTGGCGGCCACCGACGCGTGTGCGCGTCGCTCCTCCGCGAACAGCACGCGCAGCCGGCCGACGACGAGCACGGTGATCACCGCGGTGGGCACGAGCAGCGAGAGCGTGTCGAGGCTTCCCGTGCGGTGGGACACGACGGCCGCGGAGATCGGTGACACGAGCAGCGCGATGCCGAGGAGCGTCGCGCGGCCCAGGCCGAAGTGGGCCGTCGCGTCGGTGGCCGGCTCGGTCAGGTCGACCATCGAGGGGTGGGTGCAGGCGAGGAGCAGGATGCTGCCCGCGAGGAACAGGGACACGTGCATCCCGACGGCCGAGGACGTGACGTTGACCAGCACGCTGCCGGAGAAGCTGGCCGCCATCGAGGCGAGGAGCAGCCACATGGCCACCGGCTTGGTGCCCGGCATCGTGATCGTGCGGGCGATCATCACCAGCCCGACACATTCGATCAGCAGGCCGGCCATGGCGAGGTTCGGCGCCATGCCGAGCGGGGGGTGGGCGGCGAAGAGCGGATCGAGCACGAGCGCCTTGATGCCGACGAGCGCGCTCAACAACACGATGGTGATGTCGACGAGCTGGTAGCGGTCGTAGAGCATCGACCGCACGAAGATGAACAGGGCGAACGTCAACGCCCACATCGAGAGCCCGACGAGGATCAGCACGTCCGAGAAGGTGGAGTGCGACGCCGGTCCGCCGACCGCGACCTGCCACGCGTACGCGGCGCACACGAGCGCGGCCGAACAGCACATGGCGTAGAAGGGCAGCGCGTGGCGGGGCCGGTGCCGGCGAACGGCATCCAGGATCACGATGACGGAGAACGCCCCGAACGCCAGGACCGGTACGCCCTCGCCGTAGTGGGGGAGCCCGAAGTCCGCCGCCGCGATGCATGCGACCGCTGCCCCCGCCCCCCATACCTTCCGCCCCACATCGCGAGTGTCGTCGGGGTTCATCCGGAGTTCACCTTTGTCGCCTCAATCCCGAGACAACTCCGGCACAACCTCACAGCCCGTCGAACGCGTCCCGCACCCGTCGCAGCTCCTCGAGGTGGCTGGCCGCCAGCGCGGCGAGCGCCTGGTCGCCACGGCGCGTGACGGCCACGCGCACGACCCGGTGATCGTGCTCGTCGCGGGTGCGCGCGACCCATCCGGCCACCTCGGCCCGGTCGACGAGCTGCACGGCCCCGTGGTGGCGCAGCAGCAGGTGGTTGGCCACCTCGCCGATCGTCGGTGCCTCGTCGCCGGGATGACCACGGACGGCGAGGAGGAGCTGGTGCTGCGCAGCGGTCAGCCCGGCCGCCTCCGCCTGTTCGGCGCTCCAGTGCAGGAAGCGCCGCAACGCCGTGCGCACCTCGAGCAGCCGGCGGTAGTCGTCGGTCGTGATGTTGGGT
>Ga0068858_100005779_pt1 | contig 12085 bp, 10 predicted proteins | sample KBSSwiS12_FD_66589 | JGI IMG/M metagenome (GOLD analysis project Ga0068858, IMG submission 66589) | Switchgrass rhizosphere microbial communities from Kellogg Biological Station, Michigan, USA - KBS Switchgrass S1-2 | ecosystem: Host-associated > Plants > Roots > Rhizosphere > Soil ... | reverse complement strand
CAAATGAGTCGTTTCCCAGAAAAGTGGAGAGCGATTGGCTGGATCAAGAACCAGAAGGCGCTGCAACAACGTCGTTCCGGTTCTTGGCATTCCCACGATAAAGATGGGCTGGCGTATTTCACCTTCACGCAACGCAGGATCAATCTTCACTTCATTGAGGACGTGCAGACGGTTTCTCAACCAGTGTAGAATTTCGGCTCGACGCAAATATCGGCCTAAGGGCGTCATCAAAGGTTCTGCCGTCAGGCTTGTGCACGAGACGGCCAGAAGTTCTTCCACCTTGCCCGGACCAAAATCGGACAACTCGGTTTGTCGAGCTGCAATGTCCATCGCCTTCCGAGCAGAAAGATCAAACCAGGACTTGCCTGTCAAACGATCAAGCCAGCCCACCACTTGATTGACACAACGAAAAGGAGCAGGAAGTTTGTCGGGAGAAAAGGCCATGGGGCTTAAGCTTTGTATAGAGGCGCAGCTAAAATGGCAGTATATGAGATCGATTGGGACGAAAATCCTCCCTCAACCCAATCTTGCCCTCTGAATAAGATGCCTCATAGTGGCTCCCGATCATTAGATGATCAGCCCGGAAACGTCCGCTCGAAGGAACTTATATTATGAGTACTGTCCTGAAGATTGTCGTGGTGGGGTGCGGCGGAATCAGCAACAACTGGTTCAAGACCGCCCAGGAAACTGCCGATGCTTCCATCGTCGGCGTGGTCGATTTGTTTGAGGCTTCCGCCCAAAAAAAGAAAGAGGAACATGGCCTAGCCGACGCGAAAGTCGGCACCGATGTGGACGCGATGCTACGTGACGTGCGGCCTGATATCGTTTTCGATTGTACCGTGCCTGAGGCTCGCGCCATTGTGGTCCGCGCCGCGTTGCGGAACGGCTGTCACGTCCTGAGTGAAAAGCCGATGGCCAACAGCATGGCTGAGGCGCGCGAACTGGTGGAGGAATCAAAAAAAGCCGGGAAGCTTTTTGCGATCATGCAGAATCGCCGCTATGACCCGCGCATCCGGGCGTTCCGTAGCTTTCTTGACGGGAAATCGGTGGGCACCTTGACGACGCTCAATTGTGACTTCTATCTGGGCGCCCATTTTGGTGGTTTTCGCGACAAGATGAAGCATGTACTTTTGCTCGACATGGCGATCCACAGTTTCGACCAGGCACGCTTGATTTCCGGCGCGGATCCCGTGGCAGTCTATTGCCATGAGTGGAATCCCGAGGGCTCGTGGTACGATCACGATGCCTCGGCTATAGCCATTTTTGAGATGTCCAATGGCATTGTCTATAACTACCGCGGAAGCTGGTGCGCGGAAGGTCTGAACAATTCCTGGGAATGCGACTGGCGCGCGGTCGGTTCACAGGGAACGGTCTTGTGGGACGGAGCGGATGGATTCCGAGCTCAGAAGGCCCTCCCGGGAGAAACGTTCAAACGCCCGCTGGAAGACCTCACCGTGGTGGTGACGAAATCCGACGAACCGATCAACGGTCATCGCGATTGCATCCGTCATTTCATCGACTGCGTCCGCACGGGCCGCATACCCGAAACCGTTTGCACGGAAAACATCAAGAGCCTGGCCATGGTCTTTGGCGCAATCGAAAGCGCGGAAAGCGGCCAGCGCGTGACCATTAAAATATGAGCAACCCGACCATGAATATCCGCATCGGCACGCTGGTGCCGGGCAACCAGAACACGCCCGATTATATCCGGCAGATCAAACCTCACGGCTTCGAGAGCTTCTCGATCACCTTCTGGCAGAAAATCGGCGACGTGAACCTGAAGGAACTCGCCCTCAAGGTGAAGGATGAGATCGGCGATTCCGATATCGCAATCAACTGTCTTGGGATGTTTGGCAATCCACTGGGCAATTTGCCGCTGGATGAAGAAACTGTCCGTGGCTGGGAAACCGTGATTGATCACGCGCATCTCTTCGGGGCCAGCGTCGTGGCTGGTTTTGCGGGACGTGTTTACGGATCGAAGCTCGACGAATCGATGCCTCGCTTCAAGGAGGTGTTTACTCCCCTCGCCAAGCGCGCGGCGGACAAGGGTATTCGTATCGCTTTTGAAAATTGCGACATGGGTGATAGCTGGGAATCAGGTAAATGGAACATTGCGCATTCCCCGACCGCGTGGGAAATGATGTTCAACGCCGTGCCCGCTGAGAACATCGGCCTCGAATGGGAACCGTGCCATCAGATGGTCAGCCTGATCGATCCTCTCCCCCAATTGCGCAAGTGGGTGAACAAGGTGTTCCACGTGCACGGCAAGGATGCCACAGTCCTGTGGGACGTGATCAAGACCAGTGGTATCCGCGGCAACAAGCCGTACGTCTACCACCGCACGCCCGGATTCGGCGACACGAACTGGACCGACGTCATCAGCATTTTACGAATGGCCGATTATAAGGGCTCCATCGACATCGAGGGCTGGCATGATCCGATCTACAAAGGCGACCTCGAAATGACCGGCCAAGTTCATGGCCTGCGCTATCTTCAACAGTGCCGCGGGGGGACACACATCCCCAATCCCGTCGTAGGTTAGGGAGTAACTCGCAATTTGCGAACACACTCCTTATTGTGTCCGGTATTGAGACGATTTTTGGAAAAATCCTTTTCAAAAAAGCTCCATACACTATAATGAATAACAGGCCTAAGCATCATGACGTTCTGGATTAATCAACACGTTATCGAAACAAAAGAACTGATCAACCAGTGGCGCACCAATCGGACGGTCAACGTCCACGCGACTGTAGATCATGTTGAGCTAGCAGGTTCCCACACCGTTTTAGGGCTGATTGTCGGCTGGGAAAACCGCACAGAAAACCCAATTACCGTCGTCGAAATTCAAGTGGTGCTCTATAAAAAGGGTCAGGAAGAGGTTCTGCTCAATCTCCTGCCGTTGGAGCGTTTTGGACGGCTGGATATTCAGCGGACCTTACTCAAGACACCACTCAGTCAATTTAAGCTCCGTCCGAAAGAGATTCACTCGGAACGGATCCGCTTCATCAGCCATCAGTCACTCGAAATCGCGCCGGGAATCTACACCATCGAGATTCAAATCCGGGACTCCAACAACATTAGCTACACGCGCCGGACGAAGATCGAGATCGAGACCCGGATGAAGTATCGCCTGGCCGATGACTGGACTGAGACGACGGAAAAGACCTTCGCCTAAGCGAATTCGACAAATCGTCTCGCACGCCTAGGTTGTTCTCCATGAGAATAGGCGTTTTGCAACATGCGGCCTTCGAGGGCCCCGGCGAAATCGGAGCATGGGCGATTGATCGCGGCCATTCCCTCGCCGTTACACATCTTTACAAGGGAGATCCCCTGCCCGCGCTCGATAGCTTCGATTTGCTGCTGATTATGGGCGGCGAGATGAATATCTATCAGTATCGCGACTGGCCCTGGCTGAGGGATGAGAGTGCTTTTATTCGTTCCGCACTGGAACAGGGCAAGCCAGCGATAGGCATCTGTCTCGGCGCCCAATTCATTGCCGACGCCCTGGGTGCACGCGTGGTTCAGAATGCCGAGATTGAACTGGGCTGGATGCCGGTGACTTGGACGAAAGAAGCCACTTCCAAATTCCCGCATCTACTTTCGCAGGCGACGGTGCTGCATTGGCATGGCGACACATTCGGATTGCCGCCGGGCGCCACGCGCCTCGCCACAAGCGCAGGATGCCCCGAGCAGGGATTCATGATCCCCGGCAAATGCCTCGGCCTGCAGTTTCATTTGGAAGTTGATCCGGAGCTAACGAAGCAGTTCGTGGAAGGCCAGATTGAGTGGCCGAAAGGGCGCTATGTCCAGACCCCGGAAGCCGTCCTGAAGGAGGCCATCACGCATCACGAGGCGAACAAGCGCTATCTTTGGGGAATGCTGGATACGTTTTGTAAAAGTTAATACATCAAGCATCAAAACCTCCGTCATCCTGAGCTTGTCGAAGGATCAGCTTCCGGCGACATCCGACATTTGTGAGAGATTACCAGATCACCTGGGGCTGATCCTTCGACAAGCTCAGGATGACCGAACGTTTTAAACCACCAGCATAGCCGCGCCAAAAACACCAGCGCTGTCCCCTAAGGCGGGTTTCAGGAGGGCAGCCTCAAAGGTGGGATTAAAAATACGCGCAGTGATTTTCTTCCGCGTCTCCTCTGTATAGAGGATATCGATATTTCCCACCCCGCCGCCCAGAACAATCGCGTGAGGGTCAAGGACATCGATGATCGATCCGAGCGCCTGCGCAAAATAATCGGTGAGACGCGTCATGGTTTTCTCAGCGTGGATATCTGTTCCGGCCTTGGCGCGTTCGGCGATCTCTTTCAACTGGCGGTGCTCACCCACTTGCTCCGCATAGAAGCGCTCGAGGGCAGGCCCGGCGATGATTGATTCCACTGTGCCACGAGTACCATAATTGGAAATCGGCCCGCTGGGATCGAGAACCATCTGTCCCCATTCGCCTGCGATACCGTGGCAACCAGGCAGGACCTGGCCGTTAACGACGATTCCTCCGCCAACCCCCGTGCCCATGATGATTCCGAATGTCGTCGGGTAACCGCGGGCCACGCCAAGCGTCGCCTCCGCGAGCGCAAAACAATTGGCGTCGTTCGCGAGGACAAATTTCACTCCGGTATCGGACTCGATATCCTTTTGGAGAAATTGCCCGTTGAGACATTGCGTGTTGGAATTTTTCAGCTTCTGCGACTGCGGATCGAGTACGCCCGGCGTTCCCATCCCGATCTTTTCCGGCAAAGGCAACCCACTTTTTTCGCTGATCATTTTGCAGAGCAGCTTGATCTGTCCGCGAATGTGAACGTAACCCTTATCCGATTCGGTCGGAACGCGCAGACGACAAAGGGGGCTGTCCGGAGCAGAAGGATCGAGAACCACTCCCTCGATTTTGGTCCCACCGAGATCGATGCCCCAGAGATGCGACATGGAAGAAAAACGAGGGACTAGGCCGCTTCCTTGTCCTGCTTGCGGCGGATCAAGGGCAACTTCTTGCCGTCGATGACGGCGCGATTGATGGTAACCTCAAGAATGTCCTCGCGCGAAGGCAGGTCATACATGAGATCAAGCATGATCTTTTCCAGAATCGCGCGGAGGGCACGTGCACCCGTTCCCTTGCGGACCGCTTCCTGCGCGAGCGCCTTGAGCGCGTCCTTGGTGAACGTCAATCCGACGTTGTCCATGGCGAAAAGCTTCGTGTACTGCTTGGTCAGCGCGTTCTTGGTTTCGGTCAGGACCTCGACCAACTCTTCCTCGGTGAGCTCATCAAGAACACTGATCATGGGCAGACGCCCGATGAACTCGGGAATGAGTCCGAAACTAAGAAGGTCTTCCGGCTCAACCTGACGAAAAGCGCCCTGCGGAGGATTGGTATCCGCGATCTCAGCTGCCTTGGGGCGACCGAAGCCGAGCGTGTTCTTGCCGACGCGACGCTGGATAATCTTGTCCAGACCAACGAAAGCGCCACCGCAGATGAAAAGAATACGCTCGGTGTTAACCTGAATATATTCTTGATGCGGATGCTTGCGGCCACCCTGCGGCGGCACGTTGCAAACGGTACCTTCCAGAATCTTGAGCAGGCCCTGTTGGACACCTTCACCTGAAACGTCGCGCGTGATGGAAACGTTGTCGGTCTTGCGGCCGATCTTGTCGATCTCGTCGATGTAGACGATTCCGATCTCCGCTCGCTTCACGTCGTAATCGGCATTTTGCAGCAGGCGCAGGACGATGGTCTCAACATCCTCGCCAACGTAGCCGGCTTCGGTGATCGTGGTCGCGTCTGCGATGCAGAAGGGGACGTCGAGGATGCGCGCCAGGGTGCGGGCCAGCAGCGTCTTGCCGGAACCGGTCGGACCAATGAGGAGAATGTTGCTCTTCTCGATTTCAACTTCTGATGCAGCGTTGAGGGAAATTTCGGTCTTCTGGCGATTGGCCTGTCCGGCAATGATCCGCTTGTAGTGGTTATGCACCGCTACGGCGAGGGTCTTCTTGGCAAAATCCTGGCCGATGACAAACTTGTCCAGTTCACGCTTGATGTCGATCGGCTTGATCAGCGTCACCTCCGTATTGGAACGGCGGGACTCCTCCTTCATCTCCTTATCGAGAATGTTTTTGCAAACCGTGATGCAGCTGTCGCAAATATAGACGCCCGGTCCCGCAATGAGTTTGCGCACCTCCGCGTGACTCTTTCCGCAGAAAGAGCACATGGTGAGGTTGGCAGGGCGGGCCATGGTCTTGGTCTTACTTGGTGTCCCCAACGATGGCGGCGACGTCGCGGCGGGATTTGACGACTTCATCAACGATGCCGTATGCCTTGGCATCCTCGGCGCTCATATAGTTATCGCGTTCCATGTCCCGCTCAACCCGGTCAACCGGCTGGCCCGTGTGGTAGGACATAATCTCGTTGAGCTTCTTTTTCAAGCGCAGGATTTCCTTGGCCTGGATGCTGATATCGCTGGCCTGGCCGCTGGCGCCACCGCTCGGCTGGTGAATCATTACGCGAGCGTTCGGCAGAATGAACCGCTTGCCCTTGGTTCCAGCCGCGAGAAGCACCGCGCCCATGCTGGCCGACATGCCCAAACAATAGGTCGCGACGTCGCAGGTCATGAACTGCATTGTATCGTAGATCGCCATGCCCGCCGTGACGTAGCCGCCGGGAGAATGGATGTAGATGCTGATGTCTTTTTTCGCGTCCTCCATCTGGAGAAACAGCAATTGAGCGATGATGAGATTGGCGACCGTGTCGTCAATCGCGGTGCCGAGGAATACGATGCGATCTCTCAGCAAACGGGAAAAAACATCATAGCCGCGTGTCTCCCGCCCCGTATTTTCGTAAATCGTCGGGTTGGGAATGAAAGCGTTCATCGGATCATGCATAAACGTAAGTTACTCAAACTTTGCCTCTTTCAAAAGAAAATCCAGTACGGCCTGTCGCATTAATTGCCCGCGGATGGCGCCAAAGGCGTTGTTTTTGCGGACGCGCTCGATCATTTTCTCGAGCGTGATGCCTTCGCGTTGCGCCAGGAAGGCGAGGTGCTGGGCAATCTGGTCGTTGCTCACGTCAATCTTCTCGTTCTCGGCAATCTGGGCCGAAATGAAGCGGAACTTCACCGATTCCTTCGCGCTCTTGGCCGCGTTGGCAAAAATCTCTTCCTTCTTTTCCTCGAGAACGGATTCCGGGACGCCGCGTCCCTGGTTTTCCGCCACGATATCATAAACCGTCGCGTGGGTTTCCTCATCAACCGCGGTCGGGGGCAGATCAAACTCAACGGCGGAAATCAACTTCTGGACGATTTCGCCACGGGATGCACGCTCAGCCTGGTTCTTCTTTTCCTGCTCCATGTTTTCGCGCACGCGCTTTTTGAGCTCGGCGAGGTCCATTTTGGCAACTTCCTGGGCAAAAGCTTCGTCGATGACCGGGGCCTTCTTGATCTTGATCTCCTTGAGATTCACTTCGTACTTGGCGGTCTTCCCAGCGAGAGCGGCCTGAGGAAAGTCGGCGGGGAATTCGATGTCGATCGTGCGGGTCTCACCCTTGTTCAGGCCGACGAGTTGCTCGGCAAACTTGGGCAGGAATCCCTCGGTACGCATCCAGAGCCAGAACTGGGGATTCTCGGCGAGGTTTTTCGACTCGGGCACGAGATCAATCAGGGGCTTGTCATCGAGCTTGGCCGTGTAGGAAATCACTGCGAAATCTTCCATCGCGAGGGGACGCTCGGGCGCGTCGTCAAAAGTGGCCCGCTGGTCGGCAAGGCTCGTGAGGGTTTTGTCGACTTCCTCGTCCGTCACCTCGGTCTCCTGCTTCTTCAGCGTGAGTCCCTTGTATTCCGGCAATTTGAAATCAGGCACCAGTTCCACCAGGGTGGAAAAGCTCAGGGAAAGACCGGGCTGATACTTCAAGTCCTCGATCTGGGGAGCGCTGACAACGCGCAATTTCTTTTCGGTGATTGCTTCCTCGTAGGCTTCGGGAACCAGGGCGCGCTGGGCTTCGCTCTCGATGTCCTTGTGGTACTTCTTCACCACCACGGTACGGGGAGCGTGACCGGGACGAAAACCGGGGATACGGGCTTCTTTTTGAAAATCACCGGCAACCTTGTCATAGGCTTCCTTCACCCGATTGGCGGGGACTTCGATCTTCAGGCGTTTCTTGCAAGGGGCGACATCTTCGACAGTGATATTCATGGGACTCTCCAGCATGGCGTCTCGACGAAATAAGGCAAGACCGTGGTTAAGTGATTTTGCGATTCCGGCATAAAACGGCGAATCTTGTTTCCGTGACTTATTGGTGCATCATATTCATAGTAAGTAACAACCGCCTATCGACCGATAGCCGTGATTAATGTCGTACCATGATCGAGCCCATCGATTCCCCCCATTCCGCGATACTGAAAACGGACAGTTTTCATCCTCGTACGTATCACGTAGCTCTTCGCGTCGCGCAGCTGTTTGCATTTCTCGCCATTTTGCTCGGCTTGGTGGTGATAGTGGGTTGGGCGATCGATAGCGAGATATTGAAGTCGGTCCTTCCCGGCTACGTCACGATGAAAGTGAATACCGCCGTCTGCTTTGTGCTGTGCGGGTTGGCGCTTCTGCTCGGCTATCTTTCACGCCCAAGGAAATGGAAAAAAATCTGCGCAACCACTCTAGCCGCCATCGTCTTCGTCATCGCCAGCCTGACGATCATCGAGTACCTCACCGGAATCTCGTTCGGCCTGGATCAGCTCATTTTCTCGGAATCACCAACCGCTCCGGACACCTCCAGCCCCAATCGGATGGCCCCGAACACCGCCCTTAACTTCGTGCTCCATGCCACCGCCCTGATTCTACTGTCTCGTGGACTGAAAGGAGCATTGACGGCACAGATTTTGTCGTCCTTTGGCCTCTTCATCGCCTTGCTAGCTTTGATCGGTTACATGTTCAATGCGCAGGCCTTCACTACGGTCTTCTCCCAGACCCGAATGGCGCTGCATACCATTGGGGGATTCGGCCTGATCGGTTTGGCTACACTCATGGCCCGGCCCAACAAGGGACTCATCAGCACGGTTTTGGGAGACAGTCCGGGCGGACTCGTCGCGCGGCGTCTGATTGGACCCGCCATCCTGATTCCCATCTTTTTTGGCTGGATCACATTCCAAGGACTAAACCGTAATTACTACGATGCCGGTTTTGCGTGTTCGCTCATCGTCCTCGGCAGCATGGCGACCATTTGCATGTTGACGACCCGAAGCATCATGGAACTCAACCGCATTGAGCGGGAACGGCAACGACTGAGCGAGGAACATGTTCTGGCCGATGTACGTGAACAGGGCGCCTTGGAAGCGTCCCGGCTGAAATCGGAATTCGTCGCCAACGTCAGCCATGAACTCCGAACGCCCATGAACGGCGTCCTGGGCATGACCAGTCTCCTGCTCGACACCGAGCTGACGAATGAACAGCGGGAGCATATCGAAACCATCCGCCAAAGCGGCGATGCCTTGCTGAACCTGGTCAATGAGATCCTCGATTTTTCCAAGATGGAAGCCGGCAAAATTGTCCTGGAAAACAAGCCGTTTGGCCTGAGTTCCTGTATCGACGACGTAATCAATCTCCTTTCCCTCACCGCACAACGCAACAAAATCAACCTGATTTCCTTTATTCATCCGGACGTCCCGCCCTCGTTCGTCGGTGACTCGTCGCGGCTCAGGCAGATCCTCATCAACCTGGTCGGCAACGCGATCAAGTTCACCGACGAAGGTGAAGTCAGCCTGGAAGTCAATGCCGAGCGGGATGAAGACAATCGTTGCGTGTTGGAATTTCAAATCAGCGATACCGGCATGGGTATTTCCCCCAGCGCCCTTCCCCTTTTGTTTCAACCATTCCAGCAGGCCGACGCCTCCGCCACCCGGCGACATGGCGGCACCGGCCTCGGCCTGACCATCAGCAAACGGCTGATTGAATTGATGGGCGGTAACATCACCGTCTCCAGCATCCTTTCCGCCGGGTCAATCTTCCGATTTACCGTGACCATACCGACAAGCGCGCCCGATACCAATTTGACGGACGGTCAACTCGCCCCCTGCCAGATCGTGCTGATCGCCAAGGGGAAAAAATATCCGAGCCTCCTCAAGCAGCAACTCGAGGCCTGGGGCGCGGAAGTGCTGGCTGTTTCCGACCCCATGAAGGTGATGGAAATGGAAAAAAGATCCTACGGTGCCGTCATCATGGATCACAACAATTCGACCGTGGCACTGGCCGCACAGATGCAATTCGATCCGGACTGGAGCTCGGTGCCGCGCATCCTGCTCGATTTCAACGAGCCCTTGAGCGACGAACGGGCCGCCCTCTTCAAAAAACGGCTTTCGAAGCCGTTCAAGCGTACCCATCTCCTGGCGATACTGATCGAATTGTTCGGTGGCAAACCGGGCACGCAACGGATCACCGGCCCCGTCGGTCTCTCGCCTCTTGCACAGAAACTTCCGCTCAAGATTTTGTTGGCGGAAGACAACCGTATCAACCAGAAGGTGGGCCTGGCGCTGTTGGCGCGCCTCGGCTACAAGGCCGACGTGGCGGCAAATGGTCTGGAAGCTCTGAACGCGGCCTTGCGCGTGAACTACGACCTGATTCTTCTCGATATCCAGATGCCCGAGATGGACGGCGTTGAGGCCGCCCAGGCCATGCGCAAGAAATTGGGCGCCAAGTGCCCCATGCTCGCGGCGGTGACAGCGAACGCTTTTCCCGGCGCACGCGAGGAATATCTCTCCAAGGGTTTTGACGATTATCTCAGCAAACCGCTCATGCCCGATTCCCTCCGCCAATTAATCAGTCGCGCGGGCAAGGGTAAACGACGGGCTCCGCCCACCGATTCTCCCTAATGTTTCCCCTCGCCTTCTATGCCCGCATCTGGCTCGCCCAGATCCGTTATTCGACGGTGCGCGAAATGATGTTTAAGTCGAACTTCATTCTCTGGATCATCGTCGACCTCACTTGGTTTGGCCTGCACTTGAGCTTTATTCAGTTCCTCTACCTTCAGGTCAGCGACATTGCAGGGTGGGGAAAATGGGAGATGATTCTTCTCGTCACCACGAACATGCTGATCCAGCAAATTTTCCAGATGTTCCTGATGATCAATTTAACCAAGCTCCCGGAACTTATCCGCACGGGAAAACTCGACTTCTTTCTCGCCCAGCCGGCCTCCGCTCAATTCCTGGTCAGCACGCGCAATTTCGAACCCGGCTCGGTGATCAACACACTTGTCGCAGCCATCGTCTGTGTCATCGCCATCGCCCATTTGAACATGAATCTAAGTCTGGCCGGATTACTGCTCTTCCCAGTCCTGGTCATGTTCGGCGTACTGATTCACTACGCACTTTTGATGTCGCTGATGTCACTCTCCTTCTGGATGACGCGCGCACAAGGCTTCATCAATGCCTATTATAACGTCTTCCAGATTGCGAGACTTCCTCGCGAAGTCTTCAAGGGAATCACCCTCATCGCCTTTACCTGGGCCGTTCCCTTGCTGCTCATCGCAAACGTTCCCGCGAGAACCTTGCTTTACGGTCTGGACGCGGGCGATCTCATTCAAATGGGAGCGGCGACAGCGCTTCTCTTGCTGATAAGTACGCTCATTTTTCAGGCGGGACTGCGTCGGTATGGAAGCGCGTCGTCTTGATTCGGAGAGCTATTCCCGCTGAGGCATCGGCTGCGGGAATGGAGGCATTGGCGGCTTGGGAGGCTTGGGTGGAGCCGAGGTAGCAGGAACCGGCTGTGGAATATTTCGCTTGGGTACCGCAGACGGCTGGCTCCCCGTGGTAGGCGAAGGATCTTTGGCAACGGGGGGAGGGACCAATCCGAAGCGGACAGCATCCTGAGGAAAGAGTTGGCGCATTAAGTCGAGTTCAGCCTGGGCTCGAGTCTGTTGGTTGTGGCTGAGATAATAGTCGCTCAATTTGATGCCGACTCGAATGCGATCTATCGGCAGGGTATAGGCATCCTCCGCCTTTTGGTACGCTTGGTCGGCTGTAAAGTTGGATCGAGAATCGTGCAGCGTGACCAAGAGATCACCCAGCCCCTCTTCCGCAACCGGTCCCACCCCGGAAAG
>Ga0068858_100005777_pt1 | contig 12086 bp, 13 predicted proteins | sample KBSSwiS12_FD_66589 | JGI IMG/M metagenome (GOLD analysis project Ga0068858, IMG submission 66589) | Switchgrass rhizosphere microbial communities from Kellogg Biological Station, Michigan, USA - KBS Switchgrass S1-2 | ecosystem: Host-associated > Plants > Roots > Rhizosphere > Soil ... | reverse complement strand
CATCCGTCTAGGCGATGAAGCGTATGGCCGCGGCATCCTGAAGGATGTTCAAGCGAGACTCGATCGCGATGTCGCACCCGGCGCCGTTCATGCGACGCTCGATCGTCTGGAGCGCAAGCGGCTGCTGTCGTCGAAGCTCGGATCGGGAACGCCGGTCCGGGCCGGCCGCCCGCGCCGCTACTATCGCCTGACGCCGGCCGGCGTCCGCGCGCTCAACGACGCGCGCAAAGCGGTGGAGAATATCTGGCGCGGCCTGAAGTGGCCGCTGGTCAAGGCAAGGAGCATGGCATGACGATCGATCGTCCCACCACGTTGCCTCCCTCATGGGCTGAATCGTTGTTGCGCTTGATACTCCGTAAGGAAGACCGCGACAGCGTCTCCGGCGATCTCCTCGAGGAGTACCGCGAAGCGATCGTGCCCGTGCTCGGCGCGAAAGCGAATCGTTGGTATATCCGGCAGGTGGCGGGGTATGTACTGCGCGCGACGTGGGCGTGGGGCGTGCTCGTCGCCGCAATCTGCGTCTGGCGCTACCTTCTCGATACGCTCGCGCCGATTCACTACACGCCCGGTGTGATCGCGTTTCGGTCGGCGGTCATGAGTTGGGCACTCATGGCGACGTTTTCCGGCTGCGGCGCCTGGCACGCGTGGCGGACCGGGCACCTTCGCGCCGGCGTGCTGTTGGCGCTGATCGCCGCGACGATCGGTGGTTATCTCGGGATGGCCGGCACGCTCCTTTGTCTCGCCGTCTCTCACGGCCCGGAGACCATGGCGGCCATCGAAGGCAGCGGCGGACTCTTCGAGGGTTTCCCAGGTGTGCCGCTGTTGCTCATGATCGCGTCCGTCATCACGAGCACACCCGGGGCCATCGTCGGACGCGTGATGGCGGCGATCTACGGCTGGTCGAGACCGAACACGAAGAGCGCGTGACCGCCGGCGACGGCGACGAACTGCTTGTCGCCGACCGCGTATGACATCGGCCCCGATCGGATCGGGCCGCCGGTTTGAAACTGCCACAGCGGCTTCCCGCTCTTCGCGTCGAGCGCGAAGAAGTTGCCCTCGTTCGATCCGCTGAACACGAGGCCTCCCGCGGTCGCCATCACGCCAGCCCACGTCGGCGTCGGCAGCTTGAAGTCCCACGCCTGCTTGCCGGTCTTCACATCGAGCGCGCGCACCGCGCCCCACGATTCCTCGTCCAGCCGCTTCTCGCTGCCGCCGGTGTAGTACGTCCCCGGCTTGTACTCCACGCCGGTCTTGTAATAGACCGATCCCATCTCACGCACCGGCACGTACAGCATGTCGGTCGCGGGGCTGTAGGACGGACTCGCCCAGTTCGTGGATCCCTGCAGGCTCGGATAGACCAGCGTGCCTTTTTCGGACGGCTCCATGCCGGGAATCTCGATCGGCCGGCCGTGATCGTCGAGACCTTTTGCCCACGTCTGCTTCGCGTACGGCGTCCCGAACACGAACTCGCCGGTTTTTCGATCGAGCGCGTAGTAGAACCCGTTGCGGTTGGCGGTAACGACCAGCTGCCGCGCCTGTCCGCCGACCTGTGTGTCGACGAGCACGGGGATCTGGTTCGCGTCCCAGTCGTGCACGTCATGCGGCGTGAATTGAAAATGCCAGCGCGGCTTGCCCGTGTCGATATCGATCGCGACCAGCGACGATGTGTAGAGGTTGTCGCCCTTGCGCGAGTCGCCGTTCCAGTCCGGTCCCGGATTGCCGGTGCCCCAGTAGAGCAGCTTCAGCGCCGGATCGTACGACCCGGTGAGCCACGTCGCACCGCCGCCGTGAACCCAGCTGTCGCCGGGCCAGCCTTCGCTGCCGGGCTCTCCGGGTGACGGCACGGTGTAGAAGCGCCACGCCTGTTTTCCGGTCTTCGTGTCGTAGGCATCGAGAAAACCGCGGATGCCGGCTTCGCCGCCGCTGATGCCGACGACGACTTTGTCGCCGACGACGAGCGGCGCGGCGGTGATCGAGTGGCCGACGGTGTTCTCGCCGACGTGCACCGACCAGCGCTCGATGCCGGCGCGGGCGTCGAGCGCGAAGAGGTAGCCATCCAGCGTCCCGACGTAGACCATGTTGTCGAGGACGGCCACGCCGCGATTGACGCGCGGGAATCCGAGGTTCAGCACGCTCGGCGCGATCGGCCGCGTCCACTCCCACAGCGGCTTGCCGCTCCTCAGATCGAGCGCCGCTACCATCGTCGGACCAGACGTGACGTACATCACGCCGTTGACGACGACCGGCGTCGACTCGACCGAGCCCGTGCCCGGCGGCTGGTACACCCACACCGGCCGCAGCTTCGAGACGTTGCTTGCGGTGATCTGCGTCAGCGGCGAGAACCGGTGCGAGCTGTACGAGCCCGAGTACATCAACCACTGGCCGTCCTGTGCCAGCAGCGGAACTGCCGACAGCGTCGCGGCGGCGATCAGGAGCGCGAAGGCTTTAGCCGAGCGGATCATTTCGCACCTCGCAGTGTCGCCAGGTAGGCGACCAGATCGTCGAGCTGCGGTGCCGACAGCCTCGATTCGTACGACGGCATCAGCGTCCCCTCGATCTCGCGATCGACGCGAGACAAGTCGGACTTCTGAAGCGTGTGCACCGCGCCGCTCGCATCGCGGATGGTGATCCAGAACACGTCTTCGTTGACGCGAACGCCGCGAACCTCGGCGCCGCTTGTCGGCACCGCGCGCACGACCAGGAACCCAGGTGGATGCGAGGCCGCCGGCTTGACGATCGCCTCTCGCAGATACACCCCGCCGCGGCGTCCGCCAATGTCGGTCAGTTCAGGACCGAGGATGCCGCCTTGCCCCTCGACGACGTGGCACGACCCGCAGCCGCTCGACTGATACAGAGCCGCGCCGCGTTCGGCATTGCCAGGTCCAGCTTTCAGCGAGGAACGCGTGAGCGACAACACGTAGGTCGCGGCCTGTTTCGTTTCCCGTTCGGTGAGTCGGAACGACGGCATCTCGGTGCCCGGAATGCCTTTTGTGATGATGTCAACGATGGATGCGAGGGTGGTGGCGTGGCGCAGTTTACCGTGCAGATTCGGACCGGTGCCGCCGTCGCCGCCGTTGCCGTGGCACCATGCGCACTGCGCATCGAAAATGCGTTGCCCCGATGCCAGGTCCGTAGGACCCGCTGCCGGTCGCGTTTGTGCGAACGCGACCGGCGCGAGGAATAGTGTCAGGCAGGTCGAATGCACGAGGACGCGAAGCCGTCGACTCATGCGGCGGATTATAAGGCGGCTTGGCGCCCGAACGTGTTTACTTGAGACGAAGCGGCAGCGCCAGATTCGCGAGCGACGGATCGTGCGCTTTTGTCAGCGGCCCGACCGGACCCGGGGCCGATGCTGCCGTGCGCACGCCGGTCAGCGTCGCGTCCTCGTTCGCCTCGAAGTGCTCGACCGCGACGATGGGATCGGCCGGCATCCCCGATATGTCCGCGAACTTCGTGTAGAACGCCGTGCCGCCGCGGATCGACGCGTAGTACGCGAACCCGGAGCCGCCGGTGATCGAGATATAGCGGCCGGCCGAACAGTCTCCTTCGTATGGTAGAAGTCGAGCGGCGCGTTTACGATTCCGCCAGTCGATGCGAAGAAGACGATCACGTCGCTACCGACGTGCCGCAACAGCAGTCCGCTGAACGGTTCGGACGCGAGACCGACATGCTGTCCGTTCTGATCGACAACCGACAGACTGTCGCCGCTGGCCACTCCCGGAGGGCCCGCTGGACCGGCGGGCCTTGCGGTCCTATCGGTCCGACCGATCCGATCGGCGCAGGGAGTTCCAGCGTCCACGAGGCGGTGCCAAAAAATTGGCAACGATGGGAGCGTTACAGCTCGCTGAGGAGTGCGAGAAGCAGCGAGTCCTGTGAGGGGAGAACGGTGCGCAGATCGAGCACGACCCGGCCGTCTTCGATCCGGCCGACGATCGGCGGCGATTGACGACGGAACATCGACTCGAGCGCATCGGCGGAGATTTCATCTTTCGTGATCGCCGCCAGCCACGTCGGCAGCTCCACGCCGGCGGCGCTGCCGCCGCCGACCGCCGACGCGCCGGGCAAGACTTCGCAGCGCCAGCCATTCATCGCGGCCAACGCCGTCGTCAGCGCGTTGACGCGCGCGAGAATCTCGTCCGCGCTCGCCGTCAGCATCCGTTGCACCGGCACTGTCTCCTCCGCCCGGCCGGCGGCGTACTCAATCAGTGTTGATTCGAGCGCGGCGTAGGTCATCTTGTCGACGCGCAATGCGCGCATCAGCGGATGCGTGCGCATTCTCGCAATCAGTGGAGAACGTCCGACGATGATGCCCGCCTGCGGTCCGCCGAGGAGCTTGTCTCCGCTGAAGCAGCAGGCGTCAACGCCCGCCCGAATCGAATCGCAAACCGCCGGTTCCCCACCAACAGGGTCTGACCCAGGTCTGACCCGGGTCTGACCCAGGTCTGACCCAGGTCTGACCCAGGTCTGACCCTCAAAAAGGCCTGGATGAGGGCCTAGTTTGCCGCTTCCGAGATCTTCGGCGACGGGGACGTTGAATTTCCTGCCGATCGCGACGAGATCCGTCAGAGACGGCCGCTCGGTGAACCCTTCGATCCGAAAATTTGACGGGTGGACGCGCAGGATGAGTGCAGTTCGTTCACTGATCGCGGCCGCAACGTCTGAGCCTCTCGTCTTGTTCGTCGTCCCCACCTCACGCAGAATCGCGCCCGACTGCGCCATGACGTCAGGCACGCGGAAGCCGCCGCCGATCTCGACCAGCTCGCCGCGCGACACGATGACCTCTCGACCTGCCGCCAGCGCGGCCAGCATGAGCATCGTCGCGGCGGCGTTGTTGTTGACCACGATGGCCGCTTCGGCGCCGGTGAGACGGCACAGCAGCGCTTCCGCGTGCACGTCGCGCTTGCCGCGGGCTCCACGATCCAGGTCGTACTCGAGCGACGAGTAGCCTCGCGCGATCTCCGCGACTCGAGCGATAGCGGATTCCGCCAGCGGCGCGCGACCGAGATTCGTGTGAATGATGACGCCCGTCGCATTGATGACCGGTTGCAGCGACGGCCGGAACGCCTCACTCAGCTGTGTCGCTGCCGCGGTCTCCACGCGCGACGCGACGGCGGCTTCCGTCGAAAGCGCCGCATCGCCTTTCGCGATGGCGCTCCGCACCTCCGCCGCTGACGCCCGCAACGCGGCGACGGTCGCGTCGGCGCCGAAACGCATCTCGAGCGCGCGCACCGAAGGCCGCTGCCGCAGCTGCTCAATCGACGGTATCAATCTGAAATCGGACATCCCTTATGAGATTGCAGGATTGCAGAATGGCAAATTGTAGAAAGGGAAGGAACAAGTCTTCGTCCTTCCTTCCTGCAATCCTTCAATCCTGCATTTCTGCAATACTATGTCATTGCTCCAATGACTGCGGATCCGCCCAAATACAGACCGCTCGAGCGATTCTGGCCGTATGCGGAGCTGCCCGAACAGCCGACGGCGTCCGAGCTCGCGGCCCTGGATCCCGATCTGTACGAAGCGCTCTTCGGCGCACAGAAGCGGCCGTTCTCGATCACGCTGGTGTTTCCCGCGCTCGACGTCCCCGCGTTTGCAACGGCCCTGCAGATCGCCCGCGCGTCAGCCGAATTCCGTGAGACCGGCGCGGGACCCACGCTGCGGTATCGCGCCCGCTTCTGGTCGAGTGACGCGTCGGCACTTCGCGACCTGTTTCAGATCGTCGGCGGCTCGGATGCCACCGAGGTGCTCATCGACGATCGGCCCGTGCCTTACGCACGCGAGCTGTGGCTCCCGCTCGTGTGGTTTCTCATTCCCCGGTAGGATCCCGTGCCTCCCTCAGAGATCGATCGCGATATCACGCGACTCGAAGCCGACCTGAAGCAGCTCGAAGCCGAGTACAACATGTTCTTCTCGGGCCGGCTGCCCAAACCGCCGTGGGAGACGCGCGCGAGGGTGGACGCGCTCGTGAAACAGCTCGATCACGGGCACATCCCGAACACCGGCGATCGCTTTCGCTTCACGACCGTCCAGTCGCGCTACGCCACGTTCATCGATCTGTGGGACCGCGGCCTGCGCGCGCGCGAGGAGGGAAGACCCGGTCCGTTCGCGCAGAAGCACCCGACCGTCGACGCGCAGAAAAAGGATCCCGGCAATCGCATCCTGCATGTGTCGGCATTTCGCGATCCGCTGCGCGAGATCGACAAGCTCACTGAGCTGTACGAGTCGCTGGCCGAAGCGCGGCGCGAGGTCGGCGGCGAAGCGCCGCCGTTTCACAAGTTTGCCGAGCTCGTGAAGAGCCAGGTGAAGAAGCTGCGCGACACCGGATCGCCGGAAGTCGCGTTTCGTGTCGCCGTGAAGGATGGAAAAGTCAGTTTTACGGCGCGAGCGCTGAAAGGCGTGAGCAAGTAGAGCCGAAACGCGTGACCGGGTCGAACTGTGAAGATTTGCGAATGGTGACAGGCAAGGGGCTCAGGGCCGCGGGTCCGGAGCGGACGGCTCCGAACCCTGGACCCCAAACCCTGGTAAAGCGGCTAGATCTTGGTGACGTTGCCGGCCTGCGGGCCCTTGGGACCGTCGACGATTTCGAACTCCACCGCCTGGCCTTCCTCCAGCGAGCGGAAACCGTCGCCTTGAATGGCCGAGTAGTGCACGAAGACGTCGCTGCCTCCGTCGCGTTCAATGAACCCGTAGCCCTTGGCGTTGTTGAACCACTTGACCTTGCCTGTGATACGCATCGTTCTATTTCCTGCTTGCTGTGACGCGATACCGCGTCTTTGAACAAAAAAAAAGGCCGCGTTGTGCGGCCTTTCCCTTACGGCGCCAGGCCCGCCCGGCGTCCGCAGAGATAATACTGGAATCCCAAGATTATGCCAAGAGCCCTGCTGAGCGTTTCAGACAAAACCGGAATCGTCGATCTGGCCCGCGGCCTCGCCGCGCGCGGCTTCGAGCTCGTGTCCACCGGCGGCACCGCGCGCACGCTGTCGGATGCCGGGCTCGCAGTGATCGGCGTCACCGACCTGACCGGCTTTCCGGAAATGATGGACGGCCGGTTGAAAACCCTGCACCCCGCGCTGCATGGGGGCATACTCGCCCGCCGCGATCACCCCGGCGACCTGGAGGCGGTGGCGGCTCACGGCATCGGCCTCATCGACCTCGTCGTGGTCAACTTGTACCCGTTCGCGGAAACGGCGAAGAAGGCGGGCGCAACCTTCGATCAGCTGGTCGAGCAGATCGATATCGGCGGACCGAGCATGGTCCGCGCCGCGGCCAAGAATTTCCGCGACGTGCTGATCGTCGTGAGCCCGCTCGACTACCCGAAGCTGCTCACGTCGATTGACGAAACCCCGACCCTCGCGTTCCGGTTCGAGCTGATGGTAAAGGCGTTCGCGCACACCGCCGAGTACGACGCGACCATCACCGTCGCGCTCTCGAAGGTCCGGGTCGACGGAAATCGGGTCGAGCGCGTCGGACACTTGGGCGAGTCGCACTTCCGCCCCACCATCGAGCTGGCGGAGCACGTCGACGTTTCGCTCGAGAAGATCCGCGATCTCCGCTACGGGGAGAATCCGCATCAGAAGGCGGCCTGGTATCGGGACACGTCCGCCGGCGCATCCCCTGGTGCGTCGGGCCTCGGCCGAGCCGAGATTCTGCAAGGCAAGGAGCTGTCGTACACGAACCTGCTGGATCTCGACGCGGCGGCGCGGATTGCACTGGAATTCACGGAACCGGCGGCCGTGGTGATCAAACACACCAACCCGTGCGGCGCGGCCACAGGCGATTCACCGGCTGATGCCTACGTGCGCGCGCGCGAGGCCGACAGCCTGGCCGCGTACGGCGGGATCGTCGCGTTGAACCGGCCGATCGACGTCGCCACGGCCTCGGCCATCGTGTCGACGTTCATCGAGGCGGTGATCGCGCCGTCGGTGGACGCGGCGGCGCGCGAGGTCCTCGCGAAAAAAGCCAACATGCGAGTGGTGACGGCGGATTTTGGCGCGCTGGTGTCCGCGGTCGACCTGCGATCGATTCTCGGCGCGGTGCTGTCGCAGGAGCGTGACGCCGTCGCGGAGGCGCGCCAACCCTGGACGGCGGCGACGCTGCCCGACGGCCTGCGCGTCGCCACGAGGCGCCAGCCCTCCGCGGAGGAATGGGAAGCGCTGCGATTTGCGTGGCGGATCTGCGCCCACGTGAAGTCCAACGCCGTCATCTTCACCGACGCGAGCCGCACGCTCGCCATCGGCGCCGGTCAGATGAGCCGAGTCGATGCCGTCAACGTCGCGGTGATGAAGGCCCAGGCGGCCAGCCGTTCGCTCGCAGGCTCCGTCGCCGCGTCAGACGCGTTCTTTCCGTTTCGCGACGGCCTCGATGCACTCGCCAAGGCCGGCGCGACGGCCGTGGTGCATCCCGGCGGTTCGGTCCGCGACGCCGAGGTGATCGCCGCTGCTGACGAGCACGGCCTCGCGATGGTGTTGACGGGCCGGCGCCATTTCAGGCACTAGAATTCGAGGCAGAGATGACCAAGAACGACGCGTGGTGGTGGGCCTTCCTGGGCGCGATCGTCGCGGCGATCTTCGCGCACGCGTTCCTGCCGAGGTACGAGTGGCGCGAGGTTCGCGAGCCGTCCACGCTCAGCATCGTCGTCTACGACAAGTGGACCGGGCGTTTTCAGCGAGCCGTCTACGACGACAAGGGCACGATGACCGTGATGGGGGTGTATACGCCCTTCTGAATTAAGAATTAGGAATTAAGAATTAAGAATTAGGAATCAGAAGGCGGCGGAGAGTTCGGCGGCGGTGACCGTCGCGGGGCCGAACTTGCCGACGACGATGCCGGCGGCTTGATTCGCGAGCATTGCGGCTTCGGTCAGCGTGGCGCCGGCGGCGAGCCCGAGCGACAAGACCGCAGCCACCGTGTCGCCCGCGCCGGTCACATCCGACACTTCGCGCGCGACGGCCGGAATCGTGCCGTCCACGTGCTGTTCCGACAGCCACATGCCGTGCTCTCCACGGGTGATCAACACCGCCTCGCATTGCGCGCGCTGTCTGAAATCGTGGGCGGCACGGCGCGCTTCCTCGTCCGAGCGCACGCGGAGATGGGTCGCGACTTCGGCTTCGTGGTGGTTCGGTGTGACGATCGTAGCGCCCGCGTAGCAGGCCAGGTGCGGAATTTTCGGATCGACGATCAGCGGCGTTCGCTCGGCCGCCTTTGCGCTGGCGCTGGTTTGTCTGCGAAGCAGCGCCTCGATGACCCCTCGTGTGACGGCGCCCTTGAGATAGTCCGAGACCAGCCACGCCTTCGCATCGCCAGCAAGGCGCGTGACCTGCTCGACCATCGCGCGCTCGACCTCGGCAGCGGCGTCGGTGTCGTGCTCGTAATCGATCCGCGCCACCTGCTGGTTGCGCTCCGTGACCACCCGCACTTTTTCCGTCGTCGGCCTCCCGCGGTCTTCGACCAGGCCGTCAGTCTCGATTCCCGCCGTGCTCAGCAACTCGCGAAGTCTCGCCGCAGCCGGATCGTTGCCCACAATGGCCACGAGCCGCGGGCGTCCGCCCAGCGAGGCGATGTTGTGCGCCACGTTGGCGGCGCCGCCAAGGCGCGCATGTTCTGACTCGAACCGGACGATCGGGACCGGAGCCTCCGGCGAAATTCGAGTGACGCGACCGACGATGAAGCGATCGAGCATCGCGTCGCCGACGACGAGCACGGGAAGCTCCGCGAAACGCGCGATGAGGTCGCGTGCGCGTCCTGCGTCGATTGGCGGCAGCGTCATCAGGATTGTCGACGGGCGGCGGCCGCGGGCAGGGTCACGATCGTGAGGAACAGCATCAGCACTTCGGAATCGCCGAAGTTGTACTCGAACAGGCCCGCGGTCAGCAGCGCGACGACGGTCGCCATCGCTGTCGCTGCGAGTTCGCGTTGGCCGGTCTTGAACTGCTGCCATAGATCGCGCATCAATGCGACAAGGAACCACAACCAGAGCGCGAGCGCCGGCAGGCCGCGTTCCGCCGCAATCTGCAGGAAGTCGTTGTGCAGGTGCGGATTGATGTGGGTCACGCCGTCCGGGCCGACGAGCGAATCCGATCCCTTGAAGCTCACATAGAGACGCTGAACCATGTTCGGCCCGACACCAGCCAGCGGATGTGCGACGATCATCCGTTCGCCGATGTGCAGCATCGTGTACCGATCGTGGACCGTCGGATCGTTCATGTTGAACATGGACGCGTAGCGCCTGGCGATTTGTCCGGGGGCGATGGCGATGCCTACGGCCAACAGGATCGGCAGAACCGCGAACAACCGGAAGTCCTTCAGCGCGAACAGCAACGCGACCGCGGCGCACGCGCCAACCGCGGCGCCGCGTGTGAACGTCAGCGCAACAGCGACGCCGAGTGCCGGCAGCACGAGCGCCGCCCACGTGCGATCGCTGTTGCCGAAGATGACCCGCGCGATGGCGACGCCGATGACGATCATCAGCAGGCCCGAGTAGGTCATCCAGTGTCCGAGCGTGCCTTGTGGACGCTGGCCGAGGTTGTCGTAATGCAGGATGCCGTACTGCACGATGCCGAACACCGCGCTGACGGCGGCGCACGTCACGACGACGGTGATGAGCGTGTGCGGCCGCGTGCCGCCGATGAAGCGGTACACCAGCGGGACCAGCAGGAACAGCACGAGCTGTTTGCAATCGATCAGGCTCACGCGCGGATCGGGAGACAAGGCCGCGGAGACGATCGTCGCGCCGCCGTACGCGACCATGGGCCAGAAGAATCCCGGAGCTTCGAAGCGCTCATGCCTGACGATCAGCAGCGTGACCCAGCAGATCAGCGCGATCCCCAGCAGGATCTGTGCGGCCGCGATCGAGAACTGGACCGCGCCGGCCATGGCGAAGAGCGCCAGCGCGCCAGCCTGTTCGAGGCTGAGGCGATCGGCCTGGGGCCGGGCGTCGAGCGCGATGGCGTCGTTCACGCTCTTCATCTTAACCGGTCCCTGCCGAGGGATGAGCGGCCTCCATCGCACGTTCTGCCGCTTCCACGACTTGCGCCGGCTTTATGGATGTGAGGCAGCGGAAATCGCCCGGAGCGCACACGCGCTGGTCGCACGGACGGCACGGCAACTCGCCGGCATCCACGGATTCGGCGATCCACTGCCGATCCCGCCACGGCGCCGATCGAATCGGCAGCGTCGGTCCAAACAAGCCCACGATTGGCACGTGCGTGGTCGACGCGACGTGCAGGGGACCACTGTCGCCGCCGATGTAAAGCGCGGCTCTCTCGAGCAGTGCCCGGAGCTCCTGCAGCGAGAATTCACCGCAGGACAGCACGTGATGTCCTCGCTCGGGCCCCAGGCGCGTGCGCGCCTCCGCGATGACCCGGTCGGCCGCGCCCTGCTCGGACGGTCCGGACGTCACGAGCACTCGCCGCCGCGGATCGGTCGCCGCCAGCGAAGCGGCAAGCTCGACGAAGGACGCCGCTGGCCATCGGCGGAACGGATTGCCCGCGCTCACGTGGATGACGACCAGCCGATCGTCGGTTTTCACGCCGGCCCTGGCGAGACGATCCGCGACTGCCGCCGCGACGGCGGGATCGCCGGGCATCTCCACGGGAAAACGCGACGGGCTCGGAGGCGCGATGCCGAGCGGCGCAAGAAGGTCCCATTGGTTCTCGACGGAATGGCGGGCGCGCAGTGCCCTCGGCCTGGCAATCCGCGTGGTGTACATCCAGCTTCGGCCGATGATCTGATAGCCGATCCTTCGCGGCGCCCCGCTCAGCCAGGTCAGCAGCGATGCGCGGGGGCCACCGTGAAAGTCGATCGCGAGGTCGAAGCGGTTTGCGCGAAGTCGTCTGCCCAGCGCGAGGTCGTCAAGCAGTCCCCGCGCGCCTGGGCGCCTTGGCGCGACGATGACCTCGTGGATGAGCGGATTGTGGATGACGATCGGCGCGGCGGCAGGTTCAACGATATAGCTGAGAACCGCGTCAGGAAAGTGTTCGTGCAGCGCGCGAATGGCGGGGGTGGTGAAAACGACGTCACCAATCTGCCTGAGGCGGATCAGCAGAATACGCAACTTACTCTTCTATCGTCGCCTCGTCGATCAGCATCAC
>Ga0068858_100005775_pt1 | contig 12090 bp, 8 predicted proteins | sample KBSSwiS12_FD_66589 | JGI IMG/M metagenome (GOLD analysis project Ga0068858, IMG submission 66589) | Switchgrass rhizosphere microbial communities from Kellogg Biological Station, Michigan, USA - KBS Switchgrass S1-2 | ecosystem: Host-associated > Plants > Roots > Rhizosphere > Soil ... | reverse complement strand
CCCGAGCAGTTGAAAGAATGCAACAGTCGCCTGGGGATCGGAGACCCGGATCATCGAATGCAGGAATCTCATTTCACCTTACTCGATTCATCGCTATAATTGCACGGTTCGTCGCGGCCGAGACCGGCGATCGTGCCCGGTGGCCGCCTTATCACGCGGACGAACGCAGGGGCATCCCACCCATGATTGAGAAGCTGCAGGACAGCCGCGCCGTCCTTTTGGGCGCGGTCGCGATTTTTGCCGTCGGTCTCACGGCCAGCGGTTACGTGCTGGGCGACGGATTGAGGCGCGCCAAGATGGCGGAGCGAACGGTCACCGTGCGCGGCGTCGCGGAGCGCAACGTCACCGCGGACCTCGCGACCTGGTCGGTGGATTTCTCCCACCAGGGCTCGGAACTTGGCCCGGTCCAGGGATCGGTCGACCAGCAGGCGCGGGACGTCCGTGCCTTCTTCCAGCGCGCCGGATTCAAGCCGGTGGACGTCACCGACAGCGACGTATCGCTGAGCCGCGAGCGGCCGCGCGAAGGCGAGACCGGCCCGGACAAGCTCACCGTCCGCCGGACGATCCAGCTGCGGACCAACGATGTGATGAAGGCCCGCGCGGCTTATGCCCGCCAGGCGGAGCTGCTGCGCGACGGAGTCGAGCTGTCCGGAAGCAGCATCAGCTACACCTTCACCAAGCTCAATGACGTGAAGCCCGGGATGATCGCCGAGGCCAACCAGAACGCTCGCCGGAGCGCCGAGCAGTTCGCGCGCGACAGCGGCGCCTCGGTCGGCCCGATCAAGAACGCCAGCCAAGGCTATTTCTCGGTCGGCGCCCGCGACGGCGAGGGTTGCGACGACTGCGGCTCGTCAGGCGGTAGCTCGCCGTTTCAGAAGGTTCGAGTGGTGACGACGATCGACTACGATCTTGGCTAGTTCTTCTTCGGGGCCGTTGCCGGCGCCTCCTTGATCACCAGCGGCGCGGGGAGCAACGCCAGCGCTTCCCGCGCCGACTTGCCCGATTGCCCATGCGGGTCGCGATCGGCTGCCTGCTGCCAGTATGAGCGCGCGGCGACGTCATCGCCCGCGTAATGGGCGACGTGGCCGGCTTCGAACAGGATGGTCGGATCGGTCGGGGCCAGCGCCAACGCCTTGGCGATCGAGGATTGGGCGACCGACGCATTGCCTTCGCGCATCGCCACCGCGGCCGAGAAATACCACAGGAACGGATCTTCCGGGATCAGCGAGACGGCGTCGGTCAGCCGCGCCCGGGCGGTTGGGAGATCGCCTTTGGCCGCTGCGGCGCGGGCCCGGTCGAGCAACGCCTCGCCGCGCTGCGGGCCGTCGAGCCCGGCCATCGCCAGCGCCTTGTCGAGGTCGGCGGCCGCCCTGTCCGGCTGCTCGGCCGAAATCCGCAAATTGCCCGCCGCGGCGAGCATCCTTGCGGCCTGCTCGTGCGCTCCGGCGAGCCCGGCGCCCTGCTCGAACATCTCCGCGGCCTCGGCGGAATTGCCGCTGCGGACGGCGCGCATCGCCTTGCATTGATAGGCTTCGGCAGTGAGCACGTCGGGGCATTGGCCGGGGGTCGCGACCGGGGCGGCGGCCACTGCGGCGGCGACGAGGAAGGGGATCATGATTCTTGCTCCAGCAGGCCGTCGACCGTGTGCAGGATCGCGTCGATCTCATGCGGCTCGGACAGCCGGTGACCGCCGCCCTTGATCACCTTCAGCTGCACATCGGATGAACGCAGCGCGCGCATCGTCCGGAAGGCGACCTCGAGCGGGACGTCCTCGTCCTTCTCGCCGTGGACCAGCCGTACCGGGCAATCGACCGCGATTCCTGGCTGGTCGAACAGCCGCAGCCGCTGGCCGGATTCCCAGAAGGCGCGGGTCGGCCTGGTCGTCTCGGTGAGCTCCGCCGCCTGGTCGGACGTGAAGCCCCAATCGGTGAAGTCCGCGGCGCCGGCAATCCCGACCAGGGCGCGGATTCGCTCGGGCCGGAGCTGCGCCATGTGCAGCGCGATCCAGCCGCCCATCGACGAGCCGACCAGGATCACGGAGCCCGCGATGAGCTCGTCGAGCGCGGCGAGCGCCTCCTCGAGCCACGCCGCCAAAGTGCCATCCTCGAACCGCCCGGCACTCGATCCCGTGCCCGAATAATCGAGGCGAAGCATCGCCAGGCCGCGGCTTTCGGCAAAGGCGTCGAGCGCGGTCGCCTTGGCGCCCTCCATGTCCGACGCATAGCCGGGCAGGAACATCAGGGCGGGTGCCTGGCCGGGCCGCAACCGGTAGGCAATCGAACGCCCGGCGAAATCAAAATGAGCGATGTCGGGCATGGGAATGAACCGCATTAAGGTGGACCGGCGAAGCTCATCATCCAAAGCGCGAGATTTTGCCAGACGTGCGACCACCGGGCCGAGGCGTCACACCAAGGCCTAGATCGCTTTCGAGCTGCGCCGCGACGGCGAGACGAAAATCTCCTCGATCGGCAGTTCGAACAGCTCGGCAATCCGGAAGGCAAGCGGCAGCGAGGGGTCGAATTTGCCCGTCTCGATCGCGTTGACGCTTTGGCGCGACACCTCGAGGCGCTCCGCCAGGTCCTGCTGGCTCCAGCTGCGCTGACGGCGCAGGACCCGAAGTCGGCTCTCCATGACAAGCAAACTTGTCGAATAACGCGCCCAAAGTCAATGATACTTGACTATACGCCCGTGGTTGAGACCGCTGGCGTCGGTCGCTAGATGCACTGCAGCATGACCAAATTGTTCAAGATCGCGCTTCCCGACGGCTCGGTGAAGGAGATGCCCGAGGGCTCGACCCCGGCCGACGTCGCCGCGGCCATCGGACCGGGCCTCGCCAAGGCCGCGCTCGCCGCCAAGGTCGACGGCGAGATCCGCGACATCACGCGCCCGTTCGAGGGTGATGCGAGACTCGCGCTGATCACTTCGCGCGACGAGGCCGAAGCGCTCGAGCTGGTGCGGCACGACTTCGCCCACATCCTCGCCGAGGCGGTCCAGAACCTCTTTCCCGGCACGCAGATCACCTTCGGCCCGGCGACCGAGGACGGTTTCTATTACGACTTCGCGCCGACCGCCGAGCATGGTCCCTTTACCGAGGAGGAGTTGCCGGCGATCGAGGAAGAGATGCGACGCATCATCGCCGCCGATAAGCCGCTGGTCCGCGAGGTCTGGACTCGCGACCAGGTCCGCGACTTCTTCGAGAAGAGCGGCGAAGCCTTCAAGGCCGAGTGGGTGATGGAGCTCCCCGCCGGCGAGACCATCACCATGTACCGCACCGGCGACGGCAAGGACGCGTGGGTCGATCTTTGTCGCGGGCCGCACCTCGCCTCGACCGGCAAGCTCGATCCCAGCGCCTTCCGGCTGACCCGCGTGTCCGGGGCCTATTGGCGCGGCGACCCCAAGAACCCGATGCTATCGCGCATCTACGGCACCGCCTGGCTCAACAAGAAGCAGCTCGACGAATATCTCGTCCGGCTCGAGGAAGCGGGCAAGCGCGACCACCGCAAGATCGGGCAGGAGATGGACCTGTTCCATCTCCAGGCCGAGGCTCCGGGAAGCGTCTTCTGGCACCCCAAGGGCTGGGTCATTTGGCGTCAGCTCGAAGCCTATCTCCGCCGCCGGCTCGACGCTGCGGGCTATCAGGAGATCAAGACTCCGCAACTGATCGATTCCAAGCTGTGGGTGCAGTCGGGCCACTGGGGCAAATTCCGCGAGAATATGTTCGTGGTCCCGGACGAAGTGCCCTCGACCGAGGAGGGCAAGCCGGTGATCACCGGCGCCGGCGAGCTGTTCGCGCTAAAGCCGATGAACTGCCCGGCGCATATCCAGGTCTTCAAGCAGGGTATCACCAGCTACCGCGAGCTGCCGGTCCGCTTCGCCGAATATGGCTGCTGTCACCGCAACGAGCCGCATGGCGCGCTTCACGGAATCATGCGCGTTCGCCAGTTCACCCAGGATGATGGCCACGTCTTCTGCACGCGCGACCAGCTGGTCGATGAGACCAAGCACTTCTGCGCGCTGCTCGACCTCGTCTACCGCGACCTCGGCTTTCCCGATTACAAGGTGAAGCTCGCGACCCGGCCGGACCAGCGCATCGGCAGCGAAGAGGAGTGGGACCGCGCCGAGGCCGATCTCGAGCAGGCGCTCAAGGAAACTGGCCTGGACTACGAAGTGCTGCCCGGCGAGGGCGCCTTCTACGGGCCCAAGCTCGAGTTCCACCTGACCGACGCGATCGGTCGCACCTGGCAGTGCGGAACCCACCAGCTCGACCCCAATATGCCCGAACGCCTCGGTGCGGTGTACATCGGAGCCGACGGCGAAAAGCACCACCCGCTGATGCTTCATCGGGCGATCCTCGGCACGTTCGAGCGCTTCATCGGCATCATGATCGAGCATTATGCGGGCAAGCTGCCGCTGTGGCTGGCGCCGGTGCAGGCAGTGGTCGCGACCATCGTGTCCGAGGCTGACGATTATGCTGGGAAGGTCGCGGCGAAACTTGCCGAAGCCGGAATCCGGGTCGAGACCGACCTTCGCAACGAGAAGATCAACTACAAGGTGCGCGAGCACAGCCTGGCCAAGGTCCCGTTGCTGCTGGTGGTCGGCAAGCGCGAGGCGGAAGAGGGCACGGTCGCGCTGCGCCGGCTGGGCAGCGAGGACCATCAGAAAATGATGAGCGTCGAGGAAGCCGTGGCGATGATCGCCGCGGAGGCCGTCGCGCCCGATCTCCGTCCCTAGGCTGGCGCGAGTCCGCCACAACTGGCGGCAAAAATCGTAGCTTTCGCGCGGCTAACCTTTTCAACCGGCCGCCGAACGCTTAATTCGACCCCGTTCGACCAACAATCACGGAGACTTCGCTATACCACCGCCCTACCCGCGCCGAGGAATGGCGCCGCCGCCGCCGATGAGTGGCCCCCGCTACAACGAGTTCATCCAGGCGCAGAAGGTCCGCGTCATCGATGAAAACGGCGAGAATCTGGGCGTGATGTATACGCGCGAAGCCTTCGAGCAGGCACAGGAAGTGGGCCTCGACCTGGTCGAGATTTCTCCCAACGCCGACCCGCCGGTCGCCAAGTTCCTCGACATCGGCCGCTACAAATATGAGGCCCAGAAAAAGGCCGCCGAGCAGCGCAAGAAGCAGAAGACGCAGGAGATCAAGGAGATCAAGATGCGTCCGAACATCGACGACCACGACTATGACACCAAGATGAAGAAGGTGTTCGAGTTCCTCGAGGAAGGCGACAAGGTGAAGGTCACCATGCGCTTCCGCGGTCGCGAGATGGCCCACGGCGAGCTCGGCATGGCCGTCCTGCGCCGCGTGCAGGAACAGACTGCCACGGTCGCCAAGATCGAGGCGCATCCGCGCATGGAAGGCCGCCAGATGCTGATGGTGCTCGCGCCGAAGTGACCACGCGCGCCGCGCCGGCTTCGGCGCAAGACGACGACGACCTGTTCGCGGGACTTTCGCGCCTGCGGCCCGACTACGCTCCCACTCCGTTGCTCGACCTGCCCGCGCTCGCCGGGCGCTCGGGGGTCGGCCGCGTCTGGGTGAAGGACGAAAGCGTTCGGCCACTCGGCAATTTCAAGTCGCTCGGCGGGGTGTTCGCCAGCCTTCGCGCGCTGGTCCGTGCGACGGGTGCTCCCGGGGTCGAGGCTTTGCTGTCCTCGCCCGGCAAGTACCGGCTGCCGGCGCTGGTCACGGCGAGCGACGGCAATCACGGCCTGTCGGTCGCGACCGCCGCCCGGCTGGCTGGAGCTCCGGCCCGAATCTATCTGCCTGCCTCGGTCCCGACCGCCCGGTCGGACCGGATCGCGGCCGCGGGCGCCGAGGTCGTTCGAATCGACGGCACCTACGACGCCGCGGTCGATGCCGCCGCGCTCGCGGCGCGGTCGGGCGATGCGCTGCTCGTGCCCGACACGGGCGATCGTGTCGACGATACCGTCCTCGACGACGTCATGACCGGCTATGGCCTCATCGCCCGCGAGATCGCCGGTCAATTGGGCGGCGTCTGGCCGACTCACTTGTTCGTCCAGGCCGGTGTCGGGGGGCTGGCTGCGGCCATGGCCAAGGCATTCGCCGAACTGATCGCCGACCCGCCGCTGACGATCGCAGTCGAGCCCGCCTCGGCCGACTGCGTCGCCAGGGCCTTGGCGAGCGGCTCGCCGGAGCTTGTTCCGGGCGAGCTCGACACCTCCGCGGAAATGCTCGCCTGCGGGCTTGCCTCGGCCCATGCCGTGGCGCTGCTGCGGAAGCATGGGGCGAAGGCCATCGCGGTCTCCGAGGCGAGGCTTCACGAGGCTGTCGCGGCCATGATTGAGAGCGGCGGACCGGCCACCACCCCGTCGGGAGCCTGCGGGCTCGCTGGCCTGCTGGAAGCGTCCGGCAATCGGGATTCGCGCCACAGATTCGGGCTCTCGACGGAATCGAACGTCCTGCTGGTCGTCTCCGAAGGGCAAGTTCCGGGCGCGTCGGCCTGACGCCGAGGTCGCTTACTTACATTGCTGTTGCCAAATTGCTGCAGCTTCGGGGCATAGTTGTCGTGCGCCCGCTGCAATCCCTTCCCTTTGCCCGAGATTAAGGTCTAGCCTTGCCCGCGACCGGACGCTCGTCGTCCGAGGGGGAGAGAAAGAATGAACCGCAAGTCCGCGTGGCTGCTTTCGGCCGCCCTATTTGCCGTTGCGTCTCCGGCGTTTGCCCAGACCGCTCAATCGACCACCGACACCGACAAGCAGACGGCCCAGCCGACTCCGGGCGGAGCGGAGGGCGCCGCGGTCCAGGACCAGGCCCGCCAGCAGCAGCCGGTCGACACCAGCGACATCGTCATCACCGCGACTCGCCGCAACGAGGCGCTGTCCGACGTGCCGATGGCGGTCAGCGCGGTTACCGCCCAGCAGCTCGAATATACCGGCGCCACCGACATCCGGCAGCTGAACCAGGTCTCGCCCTCGCTGCTCGTTTCATCGACGACGTCCGAAGGGGGCGCGGCGGTGGCCCGCATTCGCGGCGTCGGCACGGTCGGCGACAATCCCGGCCTCGAAGGCTCGGTCGCGACCTATATCGATGGCGTCTATCGTTCGCGTACGGGCGTGGCCCTGACCGAGCTTGGGCCGCTCGACCGGATCGAAGTGCTGCGCGGGCCGCAGGGCACCCTGTTCGGCCGCAATGCGTCCGCGGGCGTGATCTCGGTGATTACCGCCAAGCCGCGCTTCACCCCCGAAGTCAGCGGCCAGATCGACGTCGGAAATTACAGCTCGCGCCGGCTTGAAGCGAGCGTGACGGGCCCCATCAGCGACACCATCGCCGCGCGCCTCGACGGCGTGTGGATGAAGCGCGACGGCTTCCTCACCGACGATGTTTCCGGCCGCGACGTCAACGACCGCGACCGCTGGATGGTCCGCGGGCAGGTGCTGTTTCAGCCGAGCGACAGTTTCTCGTTCCGGCTGATCGGCGATTATTCGCACCGCGACGAGGAGTGCTGCGCCGCGGTCTTCCTGCCGGCGCACGACACCACTGCCGCCGGCCCGCAGCCCTCGACCATCGCAGCGATGGAGCGCGCGCTTGGAGCGATCATAAACGACGATCCGTTCCGCCGGCACGTGTCGATCACTCCGGGTCGCAATTTCGACAACCGGCTGAAGGATTATGGCATCTCGGGTGAGGCCGTGGCCGACTTCGGCTGGGCCGAGCTGACCTCGATCACCGCCTATCGCGGCAATAATCTGGTCCGCGGCCAGGACGCCGACTTCAACAATCTCGACATCCTGTTCCGCGATGACGACGGCGGCTACGCCAACCGCTTCAAGACCTTCACCCAAGAACTGCGGCTCCAGGGCAATACCTGGAACAACCGCCTCGACTGGCTGGTCGGCGGTTATTACGCGAACGAGAAGCTGCGGGCGCGCGACAACGTCGGCTACGGCGCTGACTATCCCCGTTACGCCAACTGCCTCGTCGCGCTGAACTTCGTTTCCGGCGGCGCGCCGTCGAGCCTGTTCGCGCCCGGCGCCTCTCCGACCTGCTTCAACCCGGCCGTCGCGCCGCTCGTTCAGGGAGGGCTGACGGCGGCATTCAACAATGCGGTCGCGGCGGGCAACATCCCCCTGGCGACGACGATCGCGGGCCAGATCAGCGCGCTCGCGGCCTTTGCCCGCTTGAACAATGTCGGGTCTCCGGGGATCCAGGTCGACTTCACCAACCCGGTGTTCGGCAACAGCGGCTTTTCCAACTTCGCCACGGCGGCCGGCTTTCCCGGCCTAACCCTGGCCGGCAATCACGACAGTGACGAGTGGAACCAGACCAGCAACAACTGGGCGATCTTCACCCACAACATCTTCTCGATCACCGACCAGCTGAAGGTGACCCTCGGCGCGCGCTACACGCATGAGAAGAAATCGCTCAATGCGGCCCTGGCCGACAACAACGCGCTGTGCAGCTTCTTCTCGGTCGCCGCGCCGGCGCTGCAGCAGCTGCCGTGCGTGTTCGTGCCCAGCGTTCCGGGACACAATTACCATGATTCGGACAGCCTGACCGAAGGACGGCTCTCCGGGACCGCGGTGCTGAGCTACAAGCCGACGGACCGCTTGCTGACCTACGCCAGCTACTCGCGCGGCTATAAGGCCGGCGGCTTCAACCTCGATCGCGCGGGCCTCGTCCGCGCGGGCGGCAACGGGGCGGTGATTGCGCAGCCCGACCATCTCGAAGCGCTGAAGTTCAAGGCCGAGACCAACGACGCGTTCGAGATCGGCGCCAAGTACAACGGCCGCGGCGTCGACGTGAACGTCGCGGTGTTCCGGCAGATGTTCAAGAACTTCCAGCTGAACACGTTCAACGGCCTCAATTTCGTGGTCGAGAACATCAACAGCTGCAGCGATGACCTCGGCGGCGCGGACAGTGACAATTCCGACGCCACCGGCGCCTGCTCCGGCAACACCCGGGCGGGCGTCCGCAGCCAGGGCTTCGAGCTCGAGATCTTCACCCGGCCGATCCGCGACCTGTCGTGGAATGCCGGCGTGACGATGGCCGACACCAGGTATCGCGACAATCTCGTCGGCGCGAACGGCGAGCCGCTGACCGCGGCATTGTTCCAGCTGCCGGGACGGCAGGTGTCGAACGCGCCGAAGTGGACCGTCACCAGCTCGGTCGCCTGGACCCCGCCGATCGGCGGATCGGGCCTGCGCGGGCTCGTCTATGCCGACGTCCGCTACATGAGCAAGTTCGACACCGGCTCGGATCTCGACATCGAGAAGACCCAGGATTCGTTCGCGGTCGTCAACGGCCGCATCGGACTGCACGGACCGGACGACATGTGGGGCCTCGAGTTCTGGGCGCAGAACCTGTTCGACAAGAACTATATGCAGGTTGCGTTCGACGCTCCGCTGCAGGGCACCGGCACGACGCGCGGAGTCGAGCAGAACTTCTATCCGCGCGCGACGCAGCTCTACGGCGCGTTCCTGGGCGAACCGCGGACGTTCGGCGTGACCTTGCGCGGCAAGCTCAACTTCGCGAGCGCGCCGGCGCCGGCCTATGTGCCGCCGCCCGCTCCGCCGCCGCCACCGCCGGCGGTCGAGCAGCCGGCGCCGCCACCGCCGCCGCCTCCGCCGCCACCGGTCGAGAGGGGCGAGCGCGGACAATAAGCGAACCGGAAAGCCCCGCTTCGGCGGGGCTTTTCTTTACGCGGCCTCGGCCTTGGCCGGCTCGCGCGCCGCGTGCAAAAGCGCCGAACGCAGCTGATCTTTGTCGTCGTCGCTGAGCTTCTTCCCGTCGGCCCGGGTCAGATAGAAGACGTCGACCGCGCGCTCGCCGTAAGTCGCGATGTGGGCCGAATGGATGCGCAGTCCCTGGCCGTGGATCGCCGCCGCCAGCCCCGCCAGCAGCGCGGGGCGGTCGCGGGCATTGACCTCGACGACCGTCGTCCGGGTCGAAGCCCGGTCGGCGATCGCGACATAAGGCGCAACCTCGAAGGCACGGGTGCGGCGGCCGGGCTCGGCTGACGGAAGTGGCGGCGGGTCCTCGCTGGTGAGCGCGGCCGCGACCGATTTGGCGAGCCGGGTGCGCAGCCGCTTGTCGGTGTAGGGCGCGGCCCGTCCGTCGAGGACGAGGAGGTTATCGAGCGCCATGCCGTCGCGCGTGGTGTGGATCCGTGCGTCGATGATGTTGGCGCCGGCCGAGGCTAGCCCGGCGCAGATCCGGTAGAACAGCCCCTCGCGGTCGGGCGTGAAGACGCTGACCCGCGTGGCGCCGCTCTCCGGGTCGTCCTCAACCACCACATTCGGGGTGGCGTCCCCGATGTGAGCTCCGGCTGCGGCGACCTGCTTCGCATTGGCGACCTGCCAGGCAAGCGGCTCGGCCAGCCAGTAGCTGTCGGGTAGGCGCCGCGCGTGGGCGTGCGCCGCGCGTGCGTTCCAGCCCAGCTCCTTCGCAAGGTCGTCCTGACGCGCCGCGACCAGCTCGCTTCGGCCGTGCTGCTTGTGGCCGAGACGGAGCCGCTCCTCGGCCGCCTCGAACAAGGTGCGCAGCAAGGTGCGCTTCCACTCGTTCCACACGCCCGGCCCAACCGCTCGGATGTCGACGACGGTCAGGATCAGCAGCAGCCGGAGCCGCTCCGGGCTTTGCACTTGGCGAACGAAATCCTCGATCGTCTTGGGATCGGCAAGGTCGCGCTTGAAGGCGGTGGACGAGAGCAGCAGGTGGTAACGGACCAACCAGGACACGGTCTCCGTCTCGGCCGGGTCGAGCCCGAAGCGCGGGCCGAGCTTCAACGCGATTTCCGCGCCGATCACGCTGTGGTCGCCGCCGCGGCCCTTGGCGATGTCGTGCAGCAGGACGGCGACGTACAGCACCCGCCGCGACGCGATCTGCCTGAAGATCGCGGTCGAGATCGGATGGTCCTGCTTGAGCTCGCCACGCTCGATCGCGGCGAGCAGGCCGAGCGCGCGGATCGAATGCTCGTCGACGGTATAATGGTGGTACATGTCGAACTGCATCTGGGCGACGACGCGGCCGAAGTCGGGGACGAACCGGCCGAACACGCCCGCCTCGTTCATCCACCTCAGCACCAGCTCGGGTGAGTTGAGACTGGTCAGCACGTCCAGGAACAGAGCGTTGGCGCGGGGGTCGTTGCGCACCGCGCGATCGATCAGGATCGAATCTCGAGTCGCCGCGCGCATCGCGGCCGGATGCACTTCCAGTTTCTCGCGCGCGGCAATGGCGAACATCTCGAGGAGCCGGACCGGGTCCTCGCGAAAGAAGCGGTCGTCGGGGATCGAGATCCGCCCGCGATCGAGCACGAAGCCGCCGAGGCGCTTGGGCCGCCGGCGAATCGTCGGAAGCGCGAAGCGGAAGCCCTTCTTGCCCAATTGCTCGTCGAGCTGGGCGAGGAATACGCCGGTCAGATCGCCGACCGTCTTCGCGTTCAAAAAGTAGAATTGCATGAAGCGCTCGACCGCCGATTTCCCGGGCCGGTCGGCGTAATTCATGATCTCGGCGATGCGCGGCTGATATTCGAAGCTGAGGCGCTCCTCCGGGCGGCCGGCGAGCAGGTGCAGGTGGCAGCGCACCGACCAGAAGAAGCGCTCGGCGCGGTCGAACCGGCGGAACTCGGCGGCGGTCAGCAGGCCGGCGCCGACGAGGTCCGCGGGCTGCTCGACTTGGTGCACATATTTGCCGATCCAGTAGAGCGCGTGCAGATCGCGCAGCCCGCCCTTGCCGTCCTTGACGTTGGGCTCGACCACATACCGGCTGTCGCCCATCTTGATGTGCCGGGCGTCGCGCTCCGCCAACTTGGCGGTGACGAATTCCGCGGCGGTTCCGGCGACCACCTCCTTGCGGAAGCGGGCGATGGTCGAATCGAACGTTTTCTCGTCGCCCCACAGCCAGCGGGCCTCGAGGAAGGCGGTGCGGATCGTCATGTCCTTCTTGGCGAGCGCGATCAGCTGCGCCGCGGAGCGCACCGAATGACCGACCTTAAGCTTCAAATCCCACAGCATGTGGAGGATCGCCTCGGCCGCGCGCTCCTGTTCCGCGGTCGGCGCCTTTTCGGTCAGGAACATGAGGTCGAGGTCGCTAAACGGCGCCATCTCGCCGCGGCCGGTGCCGCC
>Ga0068858_100005773_pt1 | contig 12092 bp, 3 predicted proteins | sample KBSSwiS12_FD_66589 | JGI IMG/M metagenome (GOLD analysis project Ga0068858, IMG submission 66589) | Switchgrass rhizosphere microbial communities from Kellogg Biological Station, Michigan, USA - KBS Switchgrass S1-2 | ecosystem: Host-associated > Plants > Roots > Rhizosphere > Soil ... | reverse complement strand
ATCCTGGACGAAGATTAATTTAGTCTCGTTCGTCTCCAACGCGCCTTTCTGTTCTGCCACGCGCGAACAGCAAGGCGCGTTTTGTTTACCTGCGTGATCGATACTGCCGGCATGCGGTTTGGTGCCGCATCGCGAGCTGCGGCGAAAGGCAAACCACTAACAAGACCGCTCCTCCTCTGATACACGAATCGTCTGTGTTATGAAGCTACAAATGAAGGGGAGCTGGAACGAAGTTAAAGGCAAACTTAAACAGAAATACGGTCAGCTGACTGACGACGATCTGATGTTTGCCGAGGGCAAAGAGGATGAGCTTCTGGGTCGTCTCCAAAAGAGGCTGGGCAGAACGAAAGACGAGCTTCGGTCTGAGATTGAGAATATGTAATTCTATTACGACTTGGGGCGCAAGCCGCGCGCCACGATACTCGAATCGCCGCGAAAAATAGTCCTCACGCTGGCGGTTTGTTTCCCAAGACAACACGCACCTCGTGAGGCAGGCCATCGTCAGACAACTTCACGGCTTTGCCGGCTACTGTGACTCCATCCAATTCCATCACGATGACACCGCGAGAACAGTGGTCAGGATTCTCGACCGTGATGTGATAAGTGGTGCTTTGGAAACGGTATCGCAGACGAAAGCCAGACCAATCTTTCGGAATGACCGGGCTAATCGTGATGGTATCGCCGCGGCGTTGGAATCCCAGAATTTCTTCAAGCCAGACACGATAAGTCCAAGCTGCCGCGCCCGTATACCAGGTCCAACCACCGCGCCCGACATTGCCCCCTAACGAATAGACGTCGCCCGGCACGACGTACGGCTCGACCTTGTATCGTTCGCAATCGTTCTCGTCCCGGGCGTGCTCGACAGGATTGAGCATTCGTAAAAGTCGGACAGCTTTATCGCCATCGCCTTGCCGCGCAAACGCCATGGCCACCCACGTGGCAGCATGCGTGTATTGGCCGCCGTTTTCTCGCACGCCGGGCGGATAACCCTTGATGTAGCCAACGTCGGCGGCGGTTTTGTCGAAAGGCGGAGTAAATAGTAAAATCAGATCGTCGGCTTCGCGTACGAGATTTTCCTCAAGCGATCGCAGCGCGACCTCAACGCGATCAGAGTCACCGGCAGCGGAAATCGCGGCCCAGGTTTGTGGGAGTGAATCGATGCGGGCCTCGGTGTTTTTCTTCGAGCCGAGAGGCGTACCATCGTCGAAGTATGCGCGACGATACCACGCTCCGTCCCATGCCTGTGCGTCAACCGTTTTAGCCAACTGCGCGGCGCGGACGTGGCAGGCCCGCGCTTCGTCACCCAATTCGCGTAGAGTAAGCAGCTCAACGAAGTCTTTCAGCACACAAATCTCAAACCAGGCTAGCCAGACGCTTTCGCCTTTGCCGCCCAATCCAACGCGATTAAGGCCGTCGTTCCAATCACCAGCTCCGATCAAAGGCAAGCCATGAGGGCCGGCTGTGGCGGAGCGCGCGACTGCCCTCCGACAATGTTCGAGCAGAGAACCTTGCGTGGCGGAAGCGGCCGGAATGGAAAGGCTCTCGGTCTGTTGTTCCTCCAACGGTTTTTCGTCGAGGAAGGGAACCAGCTGATCGAGTATTGCGGTGTCGCCGGTGGTGCGAACGTAATGCGCGGTGACAAAGGGAAGCCAGAGAAGATCGTCACTGATCCGCGTCCGGACGCCCGCGCCGGACTCTGGATGCCACCAGTGCTGCACATCGCCTTCCACGAATTGTCGCGCGGCGGCGCGCAAAATGTGGTCGCGCGCAAGCTGGGGCACCGAATGCACCAGGGCCATGACATCTTGCAACTGGTCACGGAATCCGTAGGCACCGCTCGATTGATAAAGAGCAGAACGGCCCCAGACTCGGCAGCTGAGAGTCTGATAAAGCAGCCAGCGGTTGAGTAGAAAGTTCGTAGAAAGCTCGGGTGTTTCCACTTCGATTGTGCTTAGAAGTCGGTTCCACCATTGGCGGGTTTCTTGGAATGCGGCTTCGACGTTGGCGGGATCGCGAAAATGCGTAACGAGTCCACGCGCTTTTTCTTCGTTGTCCGCCTGCCCGAGAAGAAAAGTCATTTCGGCGGTGTGCCCCGGTTCAATCTCGACTATGACCTGGACCGCGGCACAAGGGTCAAGACCGGCGCCAACGTCCCCGGTCAATCGTTCGTGCTCCATCGCGGCCGGATCGCGCAGCGAGCGGTTACGCCCGATGAACCCTGCACGATCAGCGGTGAACGAAGCAGGCGTTGGAGCCGAAGTGGCAAAAGTGATGCAGTCGCAAAATTCTGGGTTGTAAGAATTGCGAGCGAACAAGGTCTTGCTCTGTAAATCCCATTTCGTAACAACATGCATACCGGTTTCCTCTGGATCGGATCCGAGAACGAGAGTGGCGTAACCGGTAACAGTCAGTTTTCGTCGGCGTGACGAATTGTTGCGCAAGCGCAGCCGCTGCAAGCGCACCGGCTTGCCTCCGGCATCATCGACCGGCACGAACGTGAGCAACCGTTGTTCGATCGCATGGCTGTTATGTTCAAACGTTGTGTAACCCTGACCATGCCGCGCGCGATACGCGTCTTTCTCACGAATCGGTTTAGCTGTTGGGGACCACACGGCGCCAAGCTCGTCGTCACGGATGTAGATGGCGGTTCCGGGCGGATCGGAGATCGGATCGTTGAACCACGGCGTGAGACGATCGTTCTGGCTATTACGGCCCCAGATAAATTCAGCGCCAGACTCGGAAATCAATGCCCCGAACTTCTGGTTCGCCATAATATTAATCCAAGGGAGCGGTGTATGTCGGCCCGGTCCCAGATAAATGACGAATTCCTTCCCGTCCTCAGTAAAGCCGCCGAGACCGTTAAAGTATTTCAACTCCATAAAAGCCAGAGGCGCAGAGGGCTCTTCGCGGAACTGGCGCCCGGGCAACAGTTGGCGCGGTTTCGCAGCCGCGGGTGCGCTCGCGGCAAGTTGCTGACGCAATGTGCCTCGAGCTGCGACGAGCACCATCCGTGCAGCCGCTTGAAGTGCGAGCAGCTCTTCTTTCGAAATTTTTGTTGCCGAGCGGAGGTACACGCCGCCGGGTTGATCGACTCCGGTCAAGTGCGCCTGCGCTTCGGTGAGCCGACGCAGATGCTCGGTCAATGGTTCGTCGTAGCTCGCCACTTCTTCGCTCACCAAGACGAGATCGACCTTCAGGCCGCGCAAATGCCAGAAGGTATGTGCGGTCAATATCTCTCGCACCACCTCCATGTCACCGAGGTGACCAATCATGACGACGACGATCGGCAGATCCCCCGAAATGCCTTGTCGCCAAAGCGCTCGCTGACCTTCGGCGCGGCCAAGCCGCCCCGGCGGCGGTCGAAGTTGGGCTTGTGGAAGGATAATCAAGCCGGCCAGTTGTTGAAAGGTTTGCACATCGGCACGCCGAATGTGCAGCCGGCGCATCTCAAGTTGGGAATGGGTCCACGCGGTCTCAAAAGCGCGCGCACAAGTGTGAAACTCAGAATACCGCCCCGCCAGCGTAACAACCGCTTCGCGCGAATCTGCCACCACCGTAACGAGTACGAACTGAAATCGTTGGTTAGGCAGAATCGTTACGCGCCGGCGCAGGCTGAAAATCGGATCGAGCACGGCACCGACACTGTTCGTTAGGCGGCGCGTGAGCGCTTCCGGATTTTCCGGTGTGCGACCCCGGCCGAGAAACCTGGCCCGGTCGGTTTCAAATTCCGGCGTTCCGATGGCGGACTCCGGAACCATGAGGTGCGCAGCCCAGACTGGACGGTCGTCGGAACCGCGAAGTCGGCGTCGGGCAACAAGAGCTTCGCAATTCGGCAGCCACTCAGTTTCGATGAACAGCTTGTTGAAAGCGGGATGCGCACGATCCGTTCGATGCGGCGCCAGAGCGAGCTCGATATAACTCGTCAGCTCCAGTTGACAGGGTTTGCGCGACGTATTCACCAAAGTCACTCGTCGGACTTCCGCGTTGTCTTCGGCAGAGATGACAATTTCTGTGATCGTCTCGCACGGCCCGCTCCGCCGTCGAAACTCCGCTTTGTCCGGCGTGAAACTCCAGGTGTAACGGCGCTCCGGAAATCTCACCGGTTGATGTGTGTTGCTCCAAGTCGTTCCACTTTCCAAATCCCGGATGTAGCAAAACAGCCCCGACACGTCGCAAGTCGCATCGGCGCGCCAGCGCGTCACGTCCAAGTCCAGCCAGCGCAGGTAGCCGCCGCCGGAGTTGGTCACCGTAACGGAGCAGGTTCCGTTGGAGAGGAGGTGAATACGCGGCGCACCGATCTCTGGTGTTTGCACCGCGGCGGGGGCGCCGACCGTTGCTATTGTCTGCCGCACGGGGCGTTCTTCATGCGCCTCACCGGTCGTCGGCAAAATTTGTTCGGGGATATGTTCGTGCAAGAGCGGCTCAGTGGCGCGAATACGGGGATCGGAATGAAACCGCCTCCGCATTGCATTGTCATGTAAGGCGTTGCCATAAGCCAGGAGCGACATTCCCTGGTGATGAACCATGTAACAGTGGATGATGATTCCCGCCGCACCGTCGAGTTCGGCGCGACGCGAATAATCGATTGCTTCGTAGTAGCCGTAATCGCCAAGCAGTGTCGAATCGCCTAGGTTCGCCAGCCGCCGCAAATTCTTCATCGCAGCGGCCGGTTCCACGCCGAGAGCGAGCGCGCTGGCATATGGTGCAACCACCAGGTCTTCGTCCTGCCCACGCTTCAAAGCCAGCGCCGGTACGCCAAAGGCTCGGTATTGATAAACGTTGTGTCGGTCGAGCGCGCTGAAGGCCGACTCCGAAATGCCCCAAGGCACGCGGTTCTGCCGGGCATAGCCAATCTGACAGTGCACAGCGTCGTAACAGGCGCGATCAATCAGCGAATTCTCATGCGTTTGAGTGAACAACAGGGGCATCAAATATTCGAACATCGTCCCGCTCCAGGACAGAAGCGGCAGTCGCCCGTATGCAGACCCAAATGGCCGGCTCAACGCCCACCAATGTTCCACCGGCACCTCTCCGCGGGCGATGGCCAGGAAACTCGTCAACCGAGCTTCGCTTGCGAGCAGATCATAAAACGAGGTGTCCAAGCGGCGCTCAGCCACCTGATAACCAATGGCAAAAATCCGTCGTTCCTCATCGTAGAGAAATCGAAGCCCCATGCCTTCTTCCAGTTCCCGGCTTTGGGCGATTAATTCGTCCAATTGCGCGAGCTGTTCCGAGGCGTTCCGACGCGATCGTTCGACTTCCGTAATGAGAAGATCGAGCCACTCGCGCACGTCGCGAGATATTTCGGGGTCGTCTCGCCTTTGATAAAAAGGAAGAAGCGGCACCAGCCCGGCAATGCCCTCGATGGCGATGTTGCGTAGCGAAAAGGTGGCCGCGAGCGCTTCCCTGCGAGATTCGTGTGTCGCTTCGCCTAACGACATCAATTGCGCGGGCGGTGACATCAAAATTTCGACCGGCAGAAGGTATTTATCGATGACGCCATTCCACGCCGCGACCTGCTTCGAAATTTGTTGCGTCCAATAAGTGAGCGGATCGGTTTCCTGTCCGGGGTAGTGGAGCAGAAGATCCTGCGCGAGTTCTCGAGCTGCCCTTATTCGTAGAATGATTTCTTGCAAATTCGCCGGCCGGTCCCTGGTGAGACCCTCCAAGCGACGAAACGCCAAAGGGCGTTCTGCTTCCTGGTTGGGTGCGATCTGCCGAAGCACACTTAGAGTGTCTGCTATTCCTCGCAAAGCGGCGTCATCCAGAAGGGGACGCGCGGCCAGGTCATTACAACTGGTTTCGAAAGTCCAGAGGCTGGCAACCAAATTCCCGCTGTCGACAGCGGAGACGTAGCGCGGACGCAAAGGCTCCAGCGTGCTCAGGTCGTACCAATTAAAAAGATGGCCCTCGAAACGCTCGAGGCGATTCAGGGTTTCAAGCGTGTGGAGATTCCGCTCCACCAAATCATCGATGGTGATGTAACCGAAATCATTCGCCGAAACGGTCGCCAGCATGGACAGCCCAATGTTCGTTGGTGAAGTGCGCATGAAAATTTCCCGCTTGGGTGTTTCCTGGACGTTGTCCGGCGGCAACCAGGAGGTCTGTGGCCCAACAAAATCATCAAAGTATCTCCATGTTCGTCGCGCGACCGCGCGCAGGAATCGGCGATCATCCGACGTCAGCGTTCCGCCACGCCAGCTTCTGGCTGGCCGATTGATCACCATTACCGCCACGGGAAAGAGAGCGCCCAACAGAAGGAAGGGCGCGGCGGCTACCATCGCCACGGTTCCCCGTGACATCGTGCCAACGAAAAGCAGTATGCAGGCAGCAGGAATCCAAAGCCTGCTGAGAATAAATTGCAGCTGCCGACTTCTCGCACGCCGGTGAGCGTCTGCCGCCGTCTCCCATTCCAGGAGCAGCCGATGCGACGTCGTTCGCCGGTAGATGACGCGAACAATGGCATCGAGTGCCATGCCCGCGTAATCCGCCAGAAAAATCACGGCCAACAAGGAGCGCAGGAGGCGGTCGCGCGGGTCGCGCCAAAATCTCGTTCCGGGCGGTGGCGGATGGAATAACAGAGCTAGAAGAGCATTCAGGACCGACCACAACAACAAACCTGCGATAAGCGCGCTCCAAAGCATCGGAGCAGGCGTGAAAAACCAGCCCACCAGGAGGAGAGCTACGATCGCCGGCGGTACCAGACTCCGGCGTAGATTGTCGAAGATCTTCCACCGGTTGAAAGCGGAAAGCGGATTGGGCACCATCCTGCCGCCGCCTACCGGCACGCAAGACTTGAGCCAGTCAATTATTTGCCAGTCGCCGCGAATCCAGCGGTGCTGCCTGCTCCACCAGGCGATGTAACTATTCGGGAAGACGTCCAGTAGCTCGATGTCCGTCGCCAGTCCCACGCGGACATGACATCCTTCCAGCAGATCATGGCTCAACAAGTGCGCGGTTGGAAATCGTCCTGATAAGAGATGGTGAAACGTCCGCAAGTCGTAAATGCCTTTGCCGTGATAACTGCCTTCTCCGAACAAATCCTGGTAAACGTCTGAGACCGCGTGTGTGTAAGGGTCGATCCCTCGCGGATCAGCAAAGATGCGTGAGAACCATGTGGCCGTTGCGCTCGGAAGCGACGCGCTGACGCTTGGTTGAATGATCGTGTATCCGCGAACCACGTGGCGACCATCGGGCGAAAGCCGCGCTTGATTCAGCGGATGCGCGAGGGTTTCAATCATCCTCCGGGCGGTGTCGCGTAGCAGTTGGGTATCGGCATCCAGAGTGATGACGAAGCGAATGCCCTCGAGCTGCGCAGGATCGCCCGCTTGAAGAAATCCTTCCAGTTCTGGCGCGGGTTCGCCGACAAGAAATTGATTGAGTTGCTCGAGCTTGCCGCGCTTGCGCTCCCAGCCGATCCAGCGTTGCTCGCTCTCGCTCCACATGCGGCCTCGATGAAAAAGAAAGAAGCGCCCCGCTCCGTGTCGGCGATTCAATTCCTCGACACCACGTGCCACGATGTCGATAAACTCCGCGTCCTCCGGCATGTTCTGCCGCGGTGCGTCAGAAAAATCTGACAGGAGTGAAAACCGCAGATTCGCATCTGTGTTTCCGAGGTAATGAATTTCAAGCCGACTGAGTTGGTTTTGGATCGCGGTCGGAGTGGTCAGCAGCATCGGTACGACCACCAGCGTGCGGCAATCATCGGGAATGCCTTCTTTTTCGAAGAACATTTTCGGCAAGACTTCCGGCGGGAGGAGCGAGGTCACCAAATAATTCACAACCAGCACCGCCAGCTCACTGGCGGGCAAGAATAACAGAAATCCCAGGAGTCCCAGTGTCACCCAAGGAACCACCCCAGCAACGAAAAGGAGAGGAGCCGCCACCAAAACGGCCGTCAGTAGCAAGAGGCTTCCGAAGTAAGCGCCCGCCGCGTGGGCACGAAGCCATCGCCGTGACCGTTCTGCCGGAGGTACCCTCGCGACGGTGGCTTGTTCAAGCATCGGCCGACCCGCGTCAATCAGGTAATAGCCGACGTGGCGCGCAACTTCGTCCTGCGCGCCCTTGGCCAGCGCGAGCGCGTGATCAATAGTTTTTTGTTCCGAACAATTCGACCAGCGGGCGATTTCCTCCACCGCGCTCCGGCATCGATCGCGCGTGTCAAAATCCATCCGCGCATAAACGCCAGCCGGATCTGTGGCCAACTCGCTTTCCGCCCAGCTGCTCGATTGGAAAAGTTCCCGCCACTGGATTTGCGCAAGGCGGCGACAACTGTTGATCGCATTGGTGAGCGCGGTCTGCTGTACAGCCTGGTGTCGATGCTCCTGTTGCATCACCTCCAGTAGCGGCGAACGGAGCGAGCGTTCCAGCCAGCCGCTCACCACCGGGAGCGCTCCCTCGTCGTCGTAGAGATGCGCCACCAGTTCGCTCGCAAAATGCGGCGTCGGCTCCGGATATTGTTCCACGAGTTCCTCCATTATTTTGAGCAATCGCGGTGAGCTGTGACGGGCGGCGGTGATGAGCCGATTTGCCCAGAAATCGGCCTCCTCGCTTTCTCTTTGCTGTTGGTCGACCTGGATTGCGAGCGCGCGAATGCATTCGAGCAACTGCAATCGCAACATCAGCGGAAGAGCCCAGAGTTCTCCGATATCAAGTGGGGTGATCGCTTGAAACGCGCTCAAAAATCTCCGGATGACCTCGGGCTCCAAGGCTCCGTCGGTTTCGGTGACCATTTCCGCGGCAACCTGATAAACCCGAGGGAGCCCCGCACCTGGACCGCTGGCGATCAAAGGCAGCTTTCCGTAGTATTTTTGCGGAAGGCTCTTGCGGAGATCGGCCACCTGCTCGCGAATCAAGTAAGCGTTATCGAGCAGCCACTCCGCCGAAAGCGTGAAGGCGTGATGCGCCTCAGCCGACATGGTGAGACTCATGTTCGCCCATTCCAGCGCGTCCTCGATTTCGCGTAACCGGTGCAGAAAAGATGGCCCCCGCGGCTTCGCTGCGCGACTGACCGCGATTGCGCGTGCCAGGCTAGCTGCCTTTTCCACGAGACGCTGACTCGTAGGCAGTTCATGACTAGGCGGTCCTGCGATCGATTCGATAGAGAAAGGTGGCGGCGGATAAAAACCGAACGTCACGGGCGCCTCCGCTTCCACGCCCCGTAGAATCGCCAGCACGCGCGAGGCTTCGCTCGCTTCGACTTCAGCTAGAACGACCGTTTCATTCGGCAGGATCGTGTTCGTGAATCGGGCGAAGCTCGCCGAATCGACATGTTCCCGAAGCAATTGGACCAGAATCCAGCCGATGATCGCGCCGCCGAACGCGAACGCAGCGAGTGGCAGGGCTACCGCAGCGGGCCGGTCCGCCAGCGTTCCGCGCGCCCATAAAATAAATGCGCCAAGCGCGACGCTAAGAACTAAAGCGGCAACTGATCCGCCGATCGCCGAAATTCCAAGTTGCTCGATCCGCTGCCGGCCTTTGGCGGACGCGTAGATCGCCGCGGCCCGACGAAAGCGAGCGCGGTGGAGATTCTGCAGTACAGCGCGACCGGCAACTGCACTTTGGAAAATGCCAACGACCAAAACGCGATTCCCCTTCTTCGGCCAAAATCTCATACTAACTCTTACAGGATGTTATCGACTTGCGAATATCGAGGCGATTCAACTTCTGCTACAGGAGACTGATGCTCTGCGTTCGGTCGGCATTGGTATGGCGCGGTCAAACCTAATTAGCAGGGCCTTCGCATACGCAAAGTTTTTTAGTCGCTCACATCGCGCGGTTATCCGCGATTACGACGATCAGCACAAACGCGGCGAAAGCCAAGGCGCACTCGCTGGCTTGGCCCAAGTGCCGTGGCAAAGAGACGACCGAATGGCCGCTAGATACGATTCAGGTGGTATGAAAAAATCGATTTACCTGTTGGTTATCTTGGGCTTGTTCGCCGCATGCGAGCAAAGACAACGACTGTCAATCCGCCTGCCGACAAGAAAGAAAGTAACACCACAATCGTAAATCCACCGTCAGAGAAGAAGGAGACCAATACGACAGTGGTGAATCCACCGGGAAGCAGCACCACGATGAAAGAAGAGAAGACTGATATTAATGTCAGCACTTCGCCCAATCCGTAAATACATGCGCAATTCGTCGAACGCGTGTTGTCGGTGCACGAAGTGCGCGTTCGGAAAAGCGCACTTCAAATCAAATAGATCAAGCCATCCGTATCGCGTGGCGAGCAAACGCAGGGATAGATCTTTTCGACTCACACCTTATAGCGCAATGGCCTGAGTGCGTGAGTCAGTTTTTGCAAGCCTAGTTCCAACCGTGTCTTCACGGTGCCAAGAGGGGCCCGTGTGGCAGCGGCGATTTCCCTGTGGCTTAGTCCGTTGAAAAAAGCGAGCTCGACGGCTTCGCGTTGCAAATGAGGCAAGGCGCGAATGCTCTTTTTCAAAAACTTGCGGAGATCGTTCAACACAAGTCCTTCTGCGGCGTCGCGGCGAGGAGTGTGTGATTCCTGGACCACTCGTTCTTCGTAGCGGTCTCGCGCACGAGAGTAAGCCTGACGCCGGCGCAACCGGTCGATAGCGCGCCGCCGCGCTATGGTGACCATCCAGCCGAGTGGCTTCCCGGCTTTGGGTGAATAACGACTCGCTTCTTCCCAGACCTGAATAAAAATTTCCTGCAACACATCGTCGGCTTCCGCGTCCTCATGTACAACGCCATCGATGGTGGCTCGCAGTCTTTTGCTGTGCCGGCCATACAACTCGGCAAGTGCGTCATGACGCCGGCGCGAAATGTGTTTCATCAGCACCTCATCCGGCGCTGATGCTACTCCGGATTGATCGAGAGTGGCCCCAATCATATGCGACAAGCCTGCATTCGCAGTGTTGATTCAGGCGCGCGCCGATGCGTTTTGTTAGGCCGATCGTGCCGCCAACGGGTTTCAACACGATCAGAGGGAACGGCGGGACTCGCGTAACGCCACTGATGCGGCGTGGACAGGCAACCCAGCGTGGGACAGCACAACTTGAATTTTCCTCCGGGTAAACGGCGAATGTCCATCTGTCGCCCCTTAAATTTTCTCCCGCAAAGAACGCAGACCCGCTGGTCGTCCAGCGAATTCCAGCTCCTGGACGGATCGCCTACGCGCAAGATCGAAAGCCGATCATCGAGATTAATATGAGCGATCATAGGCAACGAGCAGTCTGCCCATCGCTTCGACGCACACAATCGGAGTGCGGGCTGATTGTGTGGTAGGAAAAAACCCTACGACACGTCTGCTGTAACAGAATCGATGGTCAGAGACCGCCGCTAAAGAAACATCAAATCCAGAAACCCGCGGGGATCACCGCATTTTTTGGAACCACGACGATGCCGTCACGAATGAAATAATTGTCTGCGTCCAGGTTCTGCGATTTGCCTTCCGGCGTAATGACGACGCCATCGCCGATGCGCGCGTTCTTGTCGATAATTGCACGATCGATCACGCAATTTTTTCCGATGCCCATTGCAGGCTGTGAGGAATCGGTTGGGCCGAGTTCAAAGTAATCCGCGCCCATAACGATGCTGTTGCGAATGGTAGCGCCGCTTTGAATGACGCTGCGTATGCCGATGACGCTTCGCTCCAGGTGGGCGTCTGAGATGATGCAGCCGTCGGAAATAATCGCCTGCCGTAGCGTTGCACCGTTAATTTTGCTGCCCGGCAAAAAACGCGGATGCGTATAGATCGGAGAGTCGGGCTCAAAGAAACTGTATTCCGGAACCACTTCGGTCAGGTCGAGGTTGGCCTCGTAGAATGCGCGGATTGTTCCGATGTCTTCCCAATAACCTTTGAAGATAAACGCGCTGATGTGCCGATCTTTGATCGACATCGGAATAATGTGTTTACCGAAATCGAACAGATCACTTTCCAAGGATTTGATGAGCACGTTGCGATTGAAAACGTAAATGCCCATTGATGCCTGAAATAATTCATCGCCTTCATTCGCACCGATGTCGCGGAGCAATTCCCGACTCATCTTCATTTCCTGCACACCAGATTCATCCGACGGCTTCTCGATGAACCCGGTGATCCGCCGATCGACGCCGCTCTGCAT
>Ga0068858_100005768_pt1 | contig 12098 bp, 10 predicted proteins | sample KBSSwiS12_FD_66589 | JGI IMG/M metagenome (GOLD analysis project Ga0068858, IMG submission 66589) | Switchgrass rhizosphere microbial communities from Kellogg Biological Station, Michigan, USA - KBS Switchgrass S1-2 | ecosystem: Host-associated > Plants > Roots > Rhizosphere > Soil ... | reverse complement strand
GCCAGCGGAAGCTCTGGATACCAGCGCGCTTCAGTGCCTTGTACCAGCTCTTCCGGCGACGGCCATTCGCGAGCGACCTCTATTGTTGACGATCACACGACGATAGAGCAGCGTGAACCAGGTCGAGAGTACTGAACATGCCCTCAAGCTCTGCGCATCTTGGCAAGGCGCTGCTCGTTGTCTTTGCACATGGGAATAGATGTCTCTTGTGCGGGTTGATCTTCACTCATGACTCGCCTCCGGCACGACAGACTCCGACAGGTGGGCATATCGCGCCTTCCGTAGCATGGTAATCAGGGGGATTTGAGACTAAGGAACTCTTAGTACCGTACCAACTTAAACGCTAAGAATCTCTTAGCCTCTAAAGATAGGGCGGGGGCAAAGGGTTAGCATTGTTGGGAATCGCCTACGGGAAGTTCGGACGATGATCTCGCGGCCTGGATTCTGGCTTACGGGCGCGTTCCTGCTGCGACGCGCAGGTCGATCATCAAGGACGCAGTCTAATCGGTTCACAGCGGGTGCTAAGCGTAGCACTAAGGATCTCTTAGTATCGAGTCAACCAGAAAACTAAGATTCTCTTAGCCTCACGGAATCATCGGTGGGGTGATGGTGCAAGGCGCCTCTGTTGTCGGGAATCGCCTAAGGGAAGCTCGCGGGCGACTGGGTATTTCGCAGAAGCAGTTGGGCATTAAAGCGGGCTTCGACCCGTCGGTGGCCAGCCCAAGGATCAATCAATACGAGACGGGGAAGCACGTGCCGGATATTGAAACCGCACAGCGGCTCGCGGAGGTGCTTGGGGTACCTGCGCCTTATCTATACGCCGAGGACGACCAAATCGCGGCGTGGATTCTGGCCTATTCACGCGTGACTCCGGCCGTGCGACGAAAGATCACGCGATGATAGAGCGCGCCTCAATGCGGCCGGCATCCCTTCATCGGCAAACGTTTAGCGGCGGCAGTATCGGCCATCCCGGATGGGGCAAAGCCTCGTCTTCTGCCTGCCGAACCGGCTCTCCGGATTCCTTCGCAGTCCTGTCTTGTGGCTGGCTGAGGTGATTCGAACGAGGGTGCGCCACGTCAGCATAGCTTCGGGAGAAGGATGACATGGATACTAAATTGGCAGAGTGTTTGGGGCCGTGGTGGACAGTGGCAGGACCTTGCCCAGTCGATATAGCACGAGGCTGGAGAACGGGATTGCCAGACTAGTTAAACGACAATTCATGCCAGCTTCCTGCTGGGCGACTCTGACGACTCCAGTAGCCGCAATCTGCGGGTAAGCATGAGATCTGAAACAACTTTGTTAAGAAGTGTGTGGTAATGGAAGAAACCGAACAAGATTTCCTCAATGAACTCGATAAGAAACTTTGGAATGCAGCTGACCGGTTACGATCTAACCTCGACGCGGCAGTCTACAAGCACGCGGTCCTCGGTCTTATCTTCCTGAAATACGTCTCTGATGCCTTTGATCTGCGTCGAGAAGAATTGCAGGCTGCCTTTAAAGACTCCAACAGCGACTACTTTCTTGATCCTGCTGACCATGAGTCAGACGCAGACTACTCTGCAGCGATCCACGCCGAGTTGGAAGATCGAGATTACTTCACGGAGAAGAACGTATTTTGGGTGCCACCACTTGGTCGGTGGCAAACAATCCGAGAGAGCGCGACGCTCGCACCTGACACCGAAATCACAGTTCGCAATGGAAAGACGGAGAGTTATACATTTCGGTCTGTCGCGCGATTGATCGATGATGCGCTCGAGGCCATCGAGAAAGAAAATCCGCGCCTCAAGGGTGTGATTGAAAAAAACCGCTACGCGCAATTGCAATTGGAGCCAACAAAGCTCATTGGTCTCATCAGCGAGGTGGTCTCCTCAATCCCGTTCCGCCATGCCAAACTCAACTCCAAAGACATTCTCGGTCACGTTTACGAATACTTCCTGGGCCAGTTCGCTTTAGCCGAAGGCAAGAAGGGCGGACAATATTACACGCCCAAGTCGATCGTGTCCGTGATCGTCGAGATGCTAGAGCCCTTTCACGGAAAGGTTTATGACCCTGCAATGGGTTCCGGAGGCTTTTTCGTTCAAAGTGAGACCTTCATTGAAAGACATGGTGGTCGCATCGGTCAGCTCTCGGTTTATGGCCAGGAAAGTAACCCAACTACTTGGCGGCTCGCCGCGATGAACATGGCCATCCGCGGTATCGATTTCAATTTCGGCAAACAACCCGCTGACACCTTCATGAGCGATCAGCACCCTGATTTGCGCGCCGACTACGTGATGGCCAATCCACCATTTAACATGAGCGAGTGGTGGGATGGGCGGTTGGAAGGCGACCCCCGTTGGGTACACGGCACACCACCCAGGAATAACGCAAATTTCGCCTGGGTGCAGCATATGCTCTATCACCTCGCGCCCCACGGCTCGATGGCATTGTTACTTGCCAACGGGTCAATGTCTTCCAACACGAAGGGCGAAGGTGAAATTCGCAAATCATTGATTGAGGCTGACCTCATCGAGTGCATGCTCGCGTTACCCGCTCAGCTTTTCACAAACACACAGATTCCTGCCTGCGTGTGGTTTCTCACCAAAAGCAAGAAAGCGCGCGGACAAAATCGAGACCGCAGCGGACAAACGCTCTTCATCGATGCCCGTCGACTTGGCTACATGAAGGACCGTGTGCTACGCGACTTTGCTGCATCGGATCTAGAACAAATCAGCGGTACTTTCAAGGCCTGGAAGCGCGGCGTCGGCTACTGCGACATCAATGGCTTCTGCAATTCCGCCACCCTACCCAGAATAGCGTCCCACAGCTACGTGCTAACCCCCGGCCGTTATGTCGGTGCTGAAGAAGTCGTGGGCGACGGGGAGCCTTTTGATGAGAAGATGCCGCGCCTCGTCACCGAGTTGAATGCGCAGTTCGTTGAGTCCGCAAAATTGGAGCAAGCCATTAAAGCGAACTTGGAGAGTCTTGGATATGCCGAGTGAATGGCGATCGCTGCCACTGGAAGTTTGTATGGCGGCAATTATCGATTATCGAGGCAAGTCTCCCTCCAAGACTACTTCGGGCATTCCCCTCGTGACGGCCAAGATCATTAAAAGTGGCCGAATCGAACAACCCGATGAGTTTATAGCCGAAGGCGATTTTGACGTCTGGATGCAGCGCGGATTGCCTCAGAGAGGCGACGTCGTGATGACGACTGAGGCACCCCTCGGAGAAGTGGGGCAACTTGACGGAACCAAGGTCGCGCTTGCTCAACGGGTGATTACGTTGCGAGGGAAGGCGGAGCTGTTAGACAACACTTTCCTAAAGTACCTGCTCCAGTCAGAGCCTGTTCAAGCAGACCTGCGTGCGCGCGCCACAGGCACTACGGTGCTGGGTATTAGGCAAAGTGAGTTGCGCAGAGTAACGCTCACACTTCCGCCTCTCCCCGAACAAAAGGCTATCGCGCGAATCCTCGGCGGGCTTGACGACAAGATCGAGTTGAACCGGAAAATGAACTCGACTCTAGCGGAGATGGCACGAGTTTTATTTCGAAGTTGGTTCATCGAATTCGATCCCGTTCACGCCAAAGCCGCCGGCCACAAGCCCAGCGGCATGAGCGAAGGCACCGCCGCGCTCTTTCCAGCGTCTTTCGAAAAATCAAAGCTCGGCAACGTACCCGCTGGTTGGAAAGTGGGGTCTATCCTGCAGCAGGCGGACCTATTGAGTGGCGGCACTCCGAAGACGAGCATCGCAGAATACTGGGATGGAGACATCCTGTGGGCCAGCGCGAAGGATGTTTCGCAGTGCGATGAACAACTGCTCATTACGACAGAGCGACGCATCACGAAGCGCGGGCTCGAAGGGAGTTCGACGAAGATGATTCCAGCATTCGCAACCGTCGTTGTAGCACGCGGGGCGACAACCGGCCGATTGGTAATGCTCGGCGAGAAAATGGCAATGAATCAGACATGTTATGGACTTTGCTCCAAAATCGGATCGCCATTTTCCCTCTATTGCCAGGCCCAGGATTTCATCCAGCGGATGGTGCACGCGGCGCATGGATCAGTGTTCGATACCATCACTACCAGAACATTCGAAACTACCGACGTCTTGCTACCACCGCATGATGTATTAGGCAGTTTTGACCGGGCGGTTACCCCGCTTTTCGAGGGAATCAGAAACAACCTGTATCAGTCACGCACTCTCACCTCCATGCGCGACGCGCTACTACCAGGGTTACTAAGCGGAGAGATTCCGGTCTCCGCGGTACAAGATTGAACCATGAAATTCCTGCGCGAACTGTTTCATCAGGAACTCGACGCTGATGGCGAAATTGAGATCGTGGGCGAAACCTTCTTGCGGCGAGACATTCTGAGGCAGCTGGCACCTAATCCCTATCAAATCGCCTTCGCAGAATGGAAACAGGCCCGTGAAAATGCGTTGTTCGAAAAGGCTGAGATAATTCTTGCGCGCTACGACAATCGGGCAAGGTTTGATCAGCTTCGGGCCACATTCGGAGCAGGTGCGATGATTCCATTTGTCGGCGCTGGCATGTCGGCACCCAGCGGGTTTCCATTGTGGACCCGATTCCTCGTCGATCTCGCGAAAGAATCTCATGTGGAACCGACTTCCATTGAACAATTCTTGCAGCAAGGAAAATTCGAAGAAGCCGCTCAAAGCTTACACGATGATTTAGGCTCGGGGCTATTCAACGAGAACGTCGAAATGACATTCTCGAAGTTATGCGAAATCGATGGGCCGCTCAATTATCTTCCAACGCTGTTTTCGGGCGGCAGCGTCATGACCACTAACTTCGATACCCTTCTCGAGCGAGTTTACACCCACCAGGACAATAATGGATTCGATCGAGTCATCAGTGGCGCGGCGATGAGCGAAGTGCTCCGCCAGATGGCCAGTGGTTCCCGGCTTCTCATCAAAATGCATGGCGACTGCCGTCAAGTCGCTGACCGGGTGCTCCTTAAGGTTGAATACGACAAGCTCTATGGTGATAACGACCTCGTTGAGCAGTTTTTTAATGGAGTGATTTTCCGTCAGAGCATCTTGTTCGTCGGCTGTAGCCTATTAAATGACCGCACAGTCAGCACTATGAAGAGCATTGTTCGCAGATATGGCGCCGCGCGCGTGCCAAGGCATTATGCATTTTTGGAGTTGAAAGCCTCCGATGACCGTGTGACTAGAAAGAAACACCTGGCTGAAGCGAACATCTTCCCAATCTGGTATCCGGAACGCGAGCACGATGAATCGCTGGAGGCCCTGTTTCTGAAGATGCTCGAGACCTGAAGCATGATCACCGAAGACCAACTCGAGCGACAATGCCTACAGTGGTTCCGTGACGGTGGCTGGGAAACTGTTTTTGGTCCAGACATCGCTCATGACGGCATGACTCCAGAACGTACTAGCTATCGCGAAGTGGTTTTGGAGCAGCGCTTGAGGCGTTCCTTGGCACGGCTCAATTCGCAGGTGCCCGCGGCGGTGCTTGATGAGGTGGTGCAGCGCGTGCTCAAGCTCGATCACCCGGTGGCCGAGCAACGCAACCGCGACTTTCACAGGCTTTTTTTGGCCGGCTTGCCTGTGAGCTGGCGCGAGGGCGATGCGATCATCCACGAGGACGTGCGATTGGTCGATTTCGCCGACTTCAGTGCGAACGAGTTCCTCGTCGTAAATCAATTTGCGCTCAGAGGTCCCCGGAAGACTCGACGGCCGGATTTGGTGGTGTTCATCAACGGCTTGCCCCTCGCCATCATCGAATTGAAGAGTCCTGCCGACGAACAGAGTGATGTGTGGAAAGCATTCCGGCAGCTCCAGACCTACAAGGAGGAGATTCCAGATCTCTTCAACTATAACGAGGCACTGATAGTCAGTGACGGATTTACAGCCCGCGTGGGCTCCCTTACTTCAGATCAGGAACGCTTCTCACCTTGGCGCACACTGAAGAACGAAAACGATAAGCCGGTGGTTGAGTTAGAGATCGAGAAGATCGTGCGCGGTTTTTTCGATCGGGATCTGTTCCTCGACTACCTCAAGCACTTTGTCCTTTTCGAACAAGACGGTGACCGCACCGTTAAGAAGATCGCTGGCTACCATCAATTTCACGCGGTACGGGAGGCAGTACGAGTTACCTTAATCGCCACGCAGACGCCGCGCTTTGATCGGGTTGAGGACAAGCGCGCAGCCTACGGCAAAGAAGTCATTCCCGGTTCGCGTAAGGCTGGTGTAGTGTGGCATACGCAGGGCTCAGGCAAGAGCATGTCGATGGTCTGCTATGCCGGAAAGCTAATTCAGCAACCGGCGATGAGAAACCCAACGATTGTTGTTGTCACCGATCGCAACGATCTCGATGGGCAACTCTACGAAACTTTTTGCTCCGCCCAGGAACTGCTGAAGCAGACGCCGGAGCAGGCAGACAGCCGCGAAGAGTTGCGTGACAAACTGGCTTCACGGCAAGCAGGCGGTATCATCTTCACCACAGTTCAAAAGTTTTCGCTCACAGAAGGAGAAAGCAAACAACCCATTCTGTGCGATCGTAGCAACGTAGTTGTCGTTTCGGACGAAGCGCATCGTAGCCAGTACGGTCTCAAAGCAAGACTGAGTACGAAGACCGGGCAGTATGTTTATGGCTTTGCCAAGCACATGCGCGATGCACTGCCCATGGCCACTTTCATAGGATTCACCGGAACGCCCATCGCCAAGGATGATCGGGATACGCGCGCCGTGTTTGGGGACTATGTAAGCATCTACGATATCCAGGATGCCGTTGAGGATGGCGCCACAGTCGAGATTCTCTATGAAAGCCGTCTCGCCAAGCTCAAGGTAAACAGCGAGGAAATCGAGAAGCTGAGCGCTGAGGTTGAGGAAGTCATCGAGGATGAAGAGGACCTGTCGGAGCGTGAAAGAACCAAGGGCCTGTGGGCGACATTGGAAAAACTAGTTGGAGCTAAGGGGCGTATCGAAGAAATCGCCTTCGATCTCGTACGGCACTTCGAAGTTCGGGTTTCTGCAATCGAAGGCAAGGCGATGATCGTCGGCATGAGCCGCGAAATTTGTGCACGACTTTACGAGGAAATCGTAAAGCTACGTCCGCAATGGCATGACCCTGACATTGAGAAGGGGGCCATCAAAGTAGTCATGACGGGTAGCGCTTCCGACGTCGAATTGCTCCGCCCCCATGTGACGACCAAACGGCAAAAGAAACGTCTGGAAAAGCGCTTCAAAAACGCCTTCGATCCATTGCGCTTGGTCATTGTGCGTGACATGTGGCTCACGGGCTTCGACGCACCGTGCTGTCACACCATGTATGTCGATAAGCCGATGAAGGGACATGGCCTCATGCAGGCAATCGCACGTGTAAACCGTGTTTTCAAGGACAAGCCCAGTGGGCTGGTCGTAGATTACATTGGAATCGCCAATGATTTGAAGGCGGCACTCAAAACATACACAGACTCCAACGGCCGCGGCCAACCCAGTCGTGGGGCCGAGGAGTTTCTGGTCGTTCTCAACGAGAGACTCGATGCCTGCCGCGGACTCTTTCACGGGTTCGATTACTCCGGTTTCCGATCGAATCCGACTGCGCTTCTGGTGCCGGCTGCGAATCACATCCTTGCACTGTACGACGGGAAAAAACGCTTTCTGGATTTGGTCGCCGCGATAACACGCGCATTCGCGCAGTGTGGAACGCTCGATGAAGCAGCGGAGCTACGTACCGAGATTGCCTTCTTTAGTGCAGTCAAGGCGGCTATCATGAAATACACGACGGTTGATCGAAAACTGACCGAAGCGCAAAAGAATTCAGTGCTCCGTCGGATTCTAGATAACGCCGTTGTCTCGGATGGTGTAACGGACATCTTCGCGCTCGCTGGAATTGACAAGCCGAACATCGGCTTGCTGTCGCCCGAGTTCCTCGAAGAAGTACGCAACATGCCCCAAAAGAACCTGGCGGTGGAGTTGCTCGAGAAGTTGCTGCGCGACGAAGTCAAAGCGCATGCGACAACGAATGTGGTTTTGCAAAAGAAATTCGGAGATCGTTTGCTGGAAGCATTGCGCAAGTACCACAATCGCGCAATCGAGACCGCACAGGTCATCGAAGAACTTCTAAAGATGGCTGAGGACTTCAAACAGGCACTCAACCGCAGCGAAGAGTTGGGTCTCAGTACTGACGAAGTTGCCTTTTACGACGCACTAACCGAGCGACCGGAAGTGTTGCGAGAGATGGGAGATCGAACGCTAAAAATGCTGGCAGCCGAGCTCACTCAGCAACTGCGAAATAGCACCAGCGTCGATTGGCAGGTGCGCGACAGCGTCCGGGCAAAAATGCGCTTACTCATCAAGCGGCTGCTTCGCAAGTACAAGTATCCGCCAGACGGGCAAGACGAGGCCGTAATACGTGTTCTCGAACAAGCCGAGGAACTCGCCGATGAATGGAGTAGATAGAGCAGGCGAATGGGATCAGGACGTTGGCGCTGTCGGCAGAAGTTTGTACACCGCTCGGCTGCTGATACCGTCTCATGCATTCAGCTTTGTGACGTCTGATCAGGAACAGACAGGTGATCAAGATCGAGTGGATCACTATGAACGTAGTCGGAGGCAGTCAGTTCGTCGAGTGTCGAAACCTGCCCGTGCGCGGTGAACCTGCTGTTGGCAGGCACCAGCTTCAGCCATGCGTCGAGAAAATTCCGCCAAGGAGCGCCATCGAAGTCGGATTCAACATCATGACGAATGAAGAAAAACATGATGGTGGTGGCACCACTTTCCCAGGATGGGCTCGCCTGAACTCGGATCTCTCGCAGAGCGCGGAGCGCGGAGCGCCCGACCCTCTGGGGAATCTCTGTCGTGCTTGTCAACAAGGCGGCCCTGGAGCTTTCTCGCCCAGAGATTGAAATCGTCGGGAAATGCGAATCGAGCGCGCTTGCGTGCAAGGGCCTGGGCAAAAGATCGCACTTCTGGATCGGAGGCACACCCCGGAATTCTATTCCAACACAGAATCATTGCCTTTTCGACCGTCATTGTGCGATCCAGGTCGGCAACCAACTGTCGGTCTGCCAGTTGTGGCAGATACGCATACGCCGGCTTTCGACCGCGCTCGATTTGATGCAGGGTCTCATCACTGACCCGCACGAGAGGGCAAACCTCCAGGTACGGCCGTTCCTGGCAGGCTCTGACAATATCGCAAGTCTGGGAGACCACCACGAGGCCGTTAACCTGCTGTTCCGCCAACTCCGCACTCTCTCGGGCAGCAGCTAAACCGGCGGCGGTTAGAGTGAGAGATGGATTGATTCGGTGAACGAACCATTGTGGCTCAAGGGTGCAATCGCCCTGCCGCCAGGCCTGAAGCGCGCGGTCGATGACGGCTTCCTGGGAATCAACACTTCCCTCAGGAGTCACTCTCCGTCCTCACGCTTCTGCCCGCTCGAACTGGGCCAGCGTCCTCGTGCACGCGATCTTGGAGGGCATCCACCAGATCTTCCGGCGGACGAGGCAGGCGCGCCGCTTTTGCAGCCGGCGAGAGCACGGTCGCGGCGCTTGCGACTCGTTGACGTCCATGCCCCAGCGCCGAAATCACGACATCGTAATTTCCAGCGGCGAGCTGATCGAGCAACGTTGAGCCATCGTCTCTCGTTGCCAGAAGGGCGGCTCGGTTCTCCGTTATGGAGACGCGATCGATGAGCCGAACGGTGTCGAGCACGCGCTCCAAGTGGGCGCTATTCTCGGCGGTCATCTTGCTACCGCTCGCCCAGAAGTGCACGGACCGGCGGCTCACGTTAAATAGGCGAGCTAGCTGTTCCCACGTGAATCCGGTCATGCGGCGAAGCTCCGCTATTGCAGCGGGAGCCGGCTCGCGCAGTTCGACGGAAAAGCCGGAGTTTGTTTGCTGCTGAGGGCGCGCAGCCTGAAATGCGACAATGGCAGGCAGCGCCTGCGTTGAAGTACCGATGCCGACCACGATGAGGCCGACAACTAACGGCTCATGCAATTGGCGCGCGAAAAACGTACCGGCGGCCGAGGTCGAGTCCTTTGATACTAGGCTCATAACTTTCCTCCATACCGCCGCAAAAAGTCGTCGGTCACGGCCCATCGGAAGACGGTGTAGATGCGTTCAGCGAATCGTGCAACATCCTGAACAGCACGCTCGACGGAAAATGGCGTGGGTCCCGAGCTGAACATATCCAAATCCAAGATCCAACTAGGCTGGCTCGTTGGCTCTATCGCAGCCGGATCTACGGTGGCGCCCGGAGGCAAACTACCCCATCGCGTGATCAAGCCGGCTCCGTCGACGGAAAACACGGATTCGCAGATCGAGTGAGAAGCATCGGCTGCGAGAGGGGAACCGAGAATGCCTCTGACTTCGGGACGCAGTAATACGACAACGTCCTTCATTGCGTCGCCGACCATTCGATCGATGTAGCGCACCCCAACCCTATCAATCAGCTTCGGATTTACGTGCGTGGCGAGAGGCGAAACGGCCTCACGGAACCGCGCAAGAAAGTCAGACCGACTAGAGTAGGCCACGGTCTCGAGCGCGAGAAACTCCGGCGCGAGCGAAATCCGCCAGGAATTCGTTTCATCGGAGAAGCGCCAAACGGTCTGCGGCGCCTGTGGAGTCAGTCCGGCCGGGCTTACAAGCACCCCATGCATGTGATCTTGGCGCAATATGGGGTACTGGCCTCGAATTGCTTCTTGAAACGGAGCGACAAAGTCGCGTTGTTCAATGGCCACTACGAGCGGAAAGCGCACCTGCGCAATGACCCGTACAAGGGGCGCATTGGATAGCGGTACCTCCAGGGGAGGCGCCATACGAAGTGGGCTTTCCGGCGTCGTCATGCACGGCAGTCTAGCCGGCAACTCAGTATGTGTGAAGTGAGCTGTGAAGTGACATAAAATGCCTAGACTGACGCTCAAGCTGCTGAAGTGATTCGGCGCCCTGGAGAGGCGCGCCGAGTTCACATGGAGTATGCCTAAAGTGTGCCTCAATCAGCCTGGAACGCGGTGTAGCAAGGGCTGCAAGTGACTGATTATTAAAGTAACTTATGATCGCTGGACGGACTGAAAATCCGCGTGTCGATGGTTCGATTCCGTCCACTTAATCAAGCACTTACGTCACGCCTGGAACGGTAACGCAGCGGTCAGATCTGCGCGCCTGGGTCGAAGCGCAGCGGATAAGGTCTGCCCAACTGCGCAAGGCCGAACAGCTCGCCCTCGAAGCCGACCGAAACGCCGTCGAAGCGCTCGCCTTTGCCGGGCGTCGCCCGCTGAAGAACTTCCTGTCGGCGTATGTCGGGCACCGACCCACCCAGTTGCCGCAGCTACGCCGTGGACATACCACCTGACCGCAGTTGTTTTGGTTCGCATTTTGATGGTCGCGTTATAACTGCACGTTAATAACCGCACACGCTTCTGACTGACCAGTCCGACAGTCGCCTGCTGCGCGAGTACGGCGGACGCAGTGCGGCGTGTCGCCGCGCGGAGACGCTCGACGGACTCACCAAGACCGAAGGTAACTCTTGAACTCAACAGGAGTTGAGCCATAGAGAAACCTCGCTATCACGATTCGCCCCCCCGGCGCGGTGGCTTCATACTTTCTATTGTGTTGCTGGTGCCGTTGATGATTGAAATTCTGGATGCGAATCATGTCATTTCACGCAATTCCGCTCCCCTCCTGAAATCGATACGATCCCCCGGCGCCTCGCATCGTTTCGGTTTGAGTTATGTCTGGACGCGCGACCTGCCCAGGAGTGGTCCAGCTGCGCGGGGCCGGGAAATCGGTTGTCGTGAACCCGTAAACAGGGGATTTTTCCATGGGATCAACATCGCTTGATATGAGTTTGAATGTCGCATCGAGGAAAGGCGGCCTCGCGCGGCACGCGCTCGGCGCGAGCCTGCTCGGCCTTGCCTGCGCAGCCGGCACGGTCCCCGTGCTCGCGCAGACATCCGCCAACGTCACTGTCAACGTAGCTTCAGGACTCGCAAACGTTCCGACAGAAGGATATGGAGTTGACTCGTCCGTGTACGATGGGTACATGTTGAGCTCCGGGCTCGGCGCATCGCTGAAGTCCGGCGGCTTCAATGCGATCCGCTATCCCGGGGGCTCCTACGCGGACATCTTC
>Ga0068858_100005766_pt1 | contig 12100 bp, 8 predicted proteins | sample KBSSwiS12_FD_66589 | JGI IMG/M metagenome (GOLD analysis project Ga0068858, IMG submission 66589) | Switchgrass rhizosphere microbial communities from Kellogg Biological Station, Michigan, USA - KBS Switchgrass S1-2 | ecosystem: Host-associated > Plants > Roots > Rhizosphere > Soil ... | reverse complement strand
TCGGCGGCGGCCTGACCGCCATCGACACAGCCACCGAATCGCTGGCCTATTACACGGTGCAGGTGGAGAAATTCCTCACCCGCTACGAAGCCCTCGTGGCCGACAGCGACGAGGACATGGTGCGCGCGCGCTGGTCGGACGAGGAGCGCGAGAACGCCGAGGAATTCCTGGCGCATGGCCGTGCGATCAGGAACGAGCGCCAAAAAGCGGCGCAGGAAAAGCGCGCGGAACGCATTATTGAGCTGCTGCACGAATGGGGCGGCGTCACCGTCGCCTACCGCCGCCGCCTCATCGACAGCCCCTCCTACACGCTCAACCACGAGGAAGTGGAAAAGGCGCTGGAAGAAGGCATTGTGTTCGAGGAAGGCCTCACCCCGGCCGCCATCGATCTGGACGACTACGGCGCGGTGCGCGGCATCAATTTCCGCAAGCAGCCCTCGGGCGCGGTGGGCACGTCCGACGAGACGGCCGAATATTTCCTCCCGGCGCGCACGGTATTCGTGGCCGCCGGCACCCAGCCCAACACCGTGCTGGCGCGCGAGGACGAGCGGCACTTCAGCCTGGACGGCAAGTATTTCCGCGCCTGCGACGAGAACGGCGAAGCAGTGAAGCCGACCTTTTCACTGTCCAAGCCCGAGAAAGCGGACGTGCTGCTGTCGAAGCTGGGCGACGGCCGCTTCATCAGCTTCTTCGGCGACCTGCACCCCTCCTACTTCGGCAACGTGGTGAAGGCCATGGGCTCGGCGCGCCAGGGCTACCCGGTGGTGTCGCGCGTGCTGGCCAAACGCGCTGCGGCCAATCCGGCTTCCACGAAAGATTTCTTCGACGCGCTCTCGGACAAGCTGCTCGCCCGCGTGGAGCGCGTGGAGCGCCTCACCCCCACCATCGTGGAAGTGGTGGTGCGCGCGCCGCTGGCGGCGCAGAAGTTCGAGCCCGGCCAGTTCTACCGGCTGCAGAACTACGAAATGCTGTCGCCGCTCATCCAGCACGAGGGCCACGCCACGCGCATGCAAATGGAGGGCCTCGCCCTCACCGGCGCCTGGGTGGATCGCGACAAGGGGCTGGTGTCGGTGATCGTGCTGGAAATGGGCGGCTCATCCGACCTGTGCGCCATGCTGAAGCCCGGCGAGCGCGTCATCCTAATGGGCCCCACCGGCACGCCCACGCACATCGCGCCCAACGAGACCGCGCTGCTGGTGGGCGGCGGATTGGGCAACGCCGTGCTGTTCTCCATCGGCCAGGCCTTCCGCGCCGCCGGCTCGAAGGTGCTGTACTTCGCCGGCTACAAGAAGGTCATCGACCGCTACAAGGTGGCCGAGATCGAGGCGGCGGCCGACGTCATCGTGTGGTGCTGCGACGAGCAACCCGGCTTCAAGCCCAACCGTCCGCAGGACCGCACTTTCGTGGGCAACATCGTGCAGGCCATGGAGGCCTATGCCGCAGGACGCCTGGGGGAGCAGACCCTCAGGATGTCCGACGCCGACCGCATCATCGCCATCGGCTCGGACCGCATGATGTCGGCGGTGGGCCGGGCGCGCCACGACGTGCTGCGCGCCCACGTCAAGGCGCAGCATTTAGCTATCGGGTCGATCAATTCGCCTATGCAGTGCATGATGAAAGAGATCTGCGCACAGTGTTTACAGCCGCAACGGGATCCGCATACAGGGAAAGTGTCTTACGTGTTTTCCTGCTTCAACCAGGATCAGCCGCTGGACACAGTGGATTTCCATGCGTTGTCTGACCGGCTGAAGCAGAATTCGCTGCAGGAGAAGTTGTCGGCGCAGTGGATCAGGCAGAACAGAGAAGACTTGAAAGCGCAGCGGCCGTTGGTATAGATGGGCCGTTGCCGGTGCTGAGCGTCGCGTAAAGGCGGTTATTCGAGTGAGGGTTGGCCTGCGCGCTGTGTCCAGCGAGCAAGCTTAGTTCAATCGCTTTAGTGCCACTCGCCTTGGGGTGGGACAGGCAAGGACATCACTGGAATACCTTCTTCCAGCAACTCCTCGGTTTCTTCCTTGGTGGCCACGCCCCGTATGCTGCGGGCCGGTGCTTCTTCGCGATGAATTTTCCTTGCCTCTTCGGCAAACTTCTTGCCCACGTTCTCGCTGTTGGACAAGAGGTAGTCGATTACCTTGTGCAACTGCTCGGGCGTGGGTATGCCGACGGGGCGCGCGTCGCCTTGAGTTGGGGCCACGGAGGCCTTTCCTGCGGGAACATGCTGGGACTGGGATTCGCGCGGCACCAGTTCTGATTTGCCGATCTTGGCCGTGGGCAGCTTCTCGATGGAAGCTTTGCCGCAGGTGGGGCATTGCAACAATCCCCGCGCCTTTTGTCCGTCGAAATCGCCGGACGAGGCGAACCACCCCTCGAACCGGTGGTGGTCGGGACAAATCAGTTCAAAAACGATCACGTGCGCTCTCCCATGAAACGGATATTACACGATCCACGATAGCCGACGAGCCGTCAGCACCCGGGTCGAGGGCGTGCGCCTGCCCTGACGTAGTTGAATTTCACGGCATTCAAGCGTTGGGCTATGATTTTCGGGGCATCGAACAAAAGAAACAAAGGTCGAACGAACAGCAAGGAGCGGGCATGAAACTCACCAGCAACAGCTTCAAGGACGGCGCTTACCTCGACATGCAGCACATCCTGTCCGCGGACTTCGGTTTCGGCTGCGGCGGCGGCAACAAGTCGCCCCACCTGAAATGGGAAGGCGCGCCGGCCGGCACCAAGAGCTTCGCCGTCACCTGCTTCGATCCCGACGCGCCCACCGGCAGCGGCTTCTGGCACTGGGTGGTGGCCAACATCCCCGCCTCGGTCACCGAATTGCCGCTGGGCGCGGGCGATCCCGCCGCGGGCGTGCTGAAAGCACCGGCCGTGCAGGTGCGCAACGATTTCAGCAAGCCAGGCTACGGCGGCCCCTGCCCGCCCGAGGGCGACCATCCGCACCGCTATCTGTTCACCGTGTATGCCGTGGGGTCCGAACTGCAGGTGACCGCCGACACTTCCGCCGCCGTGGTCGGGTTTCAATTACATTTCAACACCCTGGCCAAGGCAACGCTCATGGCGCTGTTCAAGCGCTCCTGACGCTGGTTGGTTTCAGCGGCGCGTCCGCTGGGCTGTTTGCTGAGCACGCTCCCGCGCCGCAGCATTGATTCCCCTACGCCCGCAGGCGTAGCATGGTCTTCAGCTCGGGCGCCCGCCCTCGCTGTCCAATCTGACTCCGCCGGGAGGTCTTCCCGCATTCCGCCGCACTCAGTACGTCCAGCCGTTTCAGCTCCACAGGAGGGAAACATGATCAAGGTCTCGATGACCGTCAATGGCAAGGCCGTCAGCGCAGAAGTCGAGGAACGCACGCTGCTTGTTCAATACATCCGCGAAGCCCTGCGCCTGACCGGAACCCACGTGGGCTGCGACACCGCGCAATGCGGCGCCTGCACCATTCATCTCGATGGCCGGGCGGTGAAATCCTGCAATATGCTGGCCATGCAGGCCGAGGGCGGCCAGGTCACCACCATCGAGGGCATCGCGGCGGCCGACGGCACGCTGCATCCCATGCAGGAAGCCTTCCACCAGCACCACGGGCTGCAATGCGGCTTCTGCACCCCGGGCATGGTGATGAGCGCCATCGACCTGCTGAAGCACACGCCGCATCCCACCGAGCAGCAGATCCGCGAGCAACTCGACGGCAACCTGTGCCGCTGCACGGGCTACCACAACATCGTCAAGGCGGTGCAGGCTGCCGCAGTCGCGAGGAGATAGCCATGGGCGACATGAATTTCATCGGCCAGTCGGTCAAGCGCCGCGAGGATTACCGCTTTCTCACCGGCAGCGGCAATTACACCGACGACATCGTCCTGCCGCACCAGAGCCACGCCTCGTTCGTGCGCTCGCCGCACGCGCATGCCCGCATCCGCGCCATCGACAAGGCTGCCGCGCTCAAGGCGCCGGGCGTGATCGCGGTGTTCACGGGCGACGACATCGCCGCCGGCAAGGTCAACGGCCTGCCCTGCGGCTGGCTCATCACCGACGTGAACGGCCAGCCCATGAAAGAGCCGCCGCATCCCGTCCTGGCGCAGGGCAAGGTGCGCTACGTGGGCGACCACGTGGCCGTGGTGATTGCGGAGACCGCGCAGCAGGCGCGTGACGCGGCGGAAAAGATCGAGGTGGACTACGAAGTGCTGCCCTCCGTGGTGCGAGCGGGCGACGCGCGGTCCAAGGGCGCGCCGACTCTGCACGACATCGCGCCCGACAATACCTGCTACGTCTGGGGCCTCGGAGACAAGGCCGCCGTGGACAAGGCCATGGCGTCGGCGGCGCACGTCACCACGCTGGAGTTCGTCAACAACCGCCTCATTCCCAACGCCATCGAGCCGCGCGCGGCCAATGCCGTCTATTCGCGCGCCGACGACGGCTACACGCTGTACGTGGCCAGCCAGAATCCCCACGTGGAGCGGCTGCTCATGACCGCCTTCGTGCTGGGTCTGCCCGAGCACAAGGTGCGCGTGGTGGCGCCCGACGTGGGCGGCGGCTTCGGCTCCAAGATTTTCCTCTACGCCGAGGAGGTGGTGCTGACCTGGGCGGCGAAGCAGCTCAATCGCCCCATCAAGTGGACGGCCGACCGCAGCGAGTCGTTCCAGTCCGACGCGCACGGCCGCGACCATGTCACCAAGGCCGAGCTGGGCATGGACAAGAACGGCAAGTTCACGGCGTTGCGCGTCACCACCACGGCCAACCTGGGTGCGTACCTGTCGACATTCTCGTCCTGCATTCCCACCATCCTGTACGCCACGCTGCTCGCCGGCCAGTACGCCACGCCGGCCATCTACGCCGAGGTTACGGCGGTGTTCACCAACACCGCCCCCGTGGACGCCTACCGCGGCGCGGGCCGGCCCGAGGCCACCTACGTGGTGGAGCGCATCGTGGAGCAGGCGGCGCGCGAAATGAAGCTCGATCCGGCGGAAATACGCCGCCGCAACTTCATCACCACCTTCCCCTACCAGACGCCGGTGGCGCTGCTGTACGACACGGGTAATTACGAAGCCACGCTGGCCGACGCACAGAAGGCCGCCGACGTGGCCGGCTTTCCGGCGCGGCGCGCCGAGTCAGCGAAAAGGGGCAAGCTGCGCGGCCTTGGCTATGCCTGCTACATCGAGGCCTGCGGCATCGCGCCCTCCAACATCGCCGGCGCCTTGGGCGCGCGCGCCGGCCTGTACGAGGCCGCCGAGGTGCGCGTGCATCCCACCGGCAAGGTGAGCCTGTTTACCGGCAGCCATAGCCACGGCCAGGGGCACGAAACCACGTTCGCGCAGGTGGTGGCGGCGCGCCTGGGCATACCCATGGAAGACGTGGACGTGGTGCACGGCGACACCTCCAAGGTCCTGTTCGGCATGGGCACCTACGGCAGCCGCTCGCTGGCCGTGGGTGGCACGGCCATCGTCAAGGCCCTGGACAAGATCATCGCCAAGGGCAAGAAAATCGCCGCCCACCTGCTGGAGGCTTCGGATTCGGACATCGAATTCAAGGACGGCAACTTCGGCGTCACCGGCACCGACCGCAAGATTCCCTTTGCCCAGATCGCGCTGACGGCCTACGTGCCGCACAACTATCCGCTGGACAAGTTGGAGCCGGGCCTGAACGAGAACGCCTTCTACGACCCGGTGAACTTCACTTTCCCCGCAGGCTCGCATATCTGCGAAGTGGAAATCGATCCCGAAACCGGCCGGACCCGCGTCGAGCGCTTCACCGCCGTGGACGATTTCGGCAAGGTCATCAACCCCATGATCGTCGAGGGCCAGGTGCACGGCGGCCTGACCCAGGGCATCGGCCAGGCGCTGACCGAGGGCTGCCACTACGATCCCGAGTCGGGGCAACTGGTGACCGGCTCCTTCCTCGACTACTGCATGCCGCGCGCCGACGACGTGCCCAGCTACCACGTGGGCACGCAGGTGACGCCGTGCACCCACAATCCGCTGGGCGTGAAGGGCTGCGGCGAGGCCGGCGCCATCGGCGCTCCCGCCGCGGTGATGAACGCCATCACCGACGCGCTGGGCGTGCGCGACGTGGAAATGCCCGCCACGCCGCAGCGCATCTGGCGCATCGCCAACCAGAAGCCGGTCTAGGAGATTGCCATGTACGCATTCCAATACCGCAAGGCCAACACGCTGGCCGACGCTGCAGCGGTTCTGTCGCGCAACGCCGATGCCAAGCTGCTGGCCGGAGGCCAGAGCCTGGTCGCCTCCATGAAGCTGCGCCTCATCAATCCGTCCGACATCGTCGATCTAAGCGGCATCAAGGAACTGGCCGGCATCAAGCTGGAGAGCAACGCCGTGGTGATCGGCGCCATGACGCGGCATGCCGCGGTGGCCTCGTCGCACGACGTGAAGAAGGCCATTCCGGCCCTGGCGGCGCTGGCCGACGGCATCGGCGACCGCATGGTGCGCAACATGGGCACGCTGGGCGGCTCGGTGGCCAACAACGATCCGGCGGCGGACTACCCGGCAGCCGCGCTGGCCCTCGGTGCCACGGTGATCACCGACAAGCGCAAGATCGCGGCCGACGATTTCTTCAAGGGCCTGTTCGAGACCGCGCTGCAGCCAAGTGAAATCATCACCGCCGTGAGCTTCCCCATCCCCAAGCGCGCCGCCTACATGAAGTTCCGGAACCCGGCCTCGCGCTACGCGCTGGTGGGCGTGTTCGTGGCGGATTTCGGCACTGGCGTGCGCGTGGCCGTCACCGGGGCGGGACCCGGCGTGTTCCGCATGCCGGAAATGGAAAAAGCGCTGGCGGCGAAGTTTTCACCGGATGCCATCGCCGGCATCAAGGTGCCGGAGGCCAACCTCAACTCGGATTTGCATGCTGCCGCGGATTACCGCGCGCACCTGATCGGCGTGATGGCCAAAAGAGCTGTGGAGGCCGCCGCTTAGACCAGCAGCGCAGCGACAATGGGCGCCAGGTCGAAGCGCCCATAGCGCAGGTCATGGCCGGCCTTGTCGATGGTGAGCAGCGTCGTCTCGGCGGGAATGAGTTTCAACGCCTGCTGCATTTCATCAACGCTGGCGAAAGGGTCTGTCATGCCCTGCACGAACACGGCGCGCGTGCGCAGCGCCGGAAAGTGCGCCGTGCGTAACTGCTCCGGCTTGTTGGGAGGATGCAGCGGATAGGACAACAGCAGCAGCGCTGGGGCAATGGCGGGATCTTCCGCCGCCAGCATGCTGGCCTGCCGGCCGCCGTAGGAATGCCCGCCAAGATAGATGTCACCGGCACACTCGGCGCGCAGGGCTTCCACCGCCGCACGCAGCCCGGCGCGATCGCCCGCGGCCTTGGAAGGATGCGGCGGACCCGAAGGGCGAGCCTGGCGGAACGGCAGGTCGCAGCGCAGCACGGACAGCCCGGCTTGGACGAAGGCGTTGGCCATGGCCACCAGCAGCGGCGCGCGGCAATCGCTGCCCGCGCCGTGGGTGAGCACCAATCCGGCACGGGCACCCGAGGTGCGGTGCAGAAAGCCCCTGACGCCCTGCCGCTCGAACGGCTCGCCCTGGGCGATGGGCTGGGGGTTCGCGGTCAGCGCGCCTTCCTGGCCTTGGCCGGCGCGGTCGCCTTGGCGCTCTTGGTCTTGGACGCAGCCTTGGGCTTGGGCGCGGGAGCAGCATCCGCCGTTTCGGCTTCTGCCTCGACCCTGGCCCCGCTCGGCTTCGAGGCCTTGGCGCCCTTGGCGCCGGCTGCGGCGATGCTCTTCTTCAGCGCGTCCATGATGTTGATGACGTTGCCGGGCTGGGGCGGCTCTTCGACAGTCTCGGGCGGCAGGCCGGCCTGCTTGTTGCGCACCATGGCCACCACGGCGTCTTCATAGCGGTCGTTGAACTCGTCGGGCTTGAAGTGGCCGGCCATGCGGTCGATGATGACGTAGGCCAGTTCCTTGAGTTCCTTGGGCAGCTTGAGGTCGGGGATTTCGTCGAAATAGGCTTCCTCGCCCCTCACCTCGTAGGCGTAGCGCAGCACCGTGCCGGCGATGCCCTTGCCCATGGGCTCGAGCATCATGACCCGCTCGCGCCGGGCGATGACCACGCGCGCCAGGCCCACCACCTTCTTTTCAGCCATGGCGTCGCGGATGATGGAGAATGCCTCCTCGGCCACCCGCTCGTTGGGCGCCAGGTAGTACGGCGCTTCCAGGTAGCGCGGGTCGATTTCCTCACGCGGCACGAACTTCTCGATGTCGATGGTGTGCGTGCTCTCGATCTTGATGGCGTCGAGCTCGGCATCCTCGATCATCATGTAGCGGTCCTTGGACACCGCATAGCCCTTGGCTTGGTTCTCGGTGTCCACCACCTCGCCGGTCACCGAGTCGGTGAACTGGCGCTTGACCTTGTTGCCGGTCTGGCGGTTGATGGTATTGAAGCTGACGCGCGCGGTGGAGCTGGAAGCCGGAAACAGGCTCACGGCACAGGACACCAGCGACAGCTTCAGATAACCCTTCCAATTGGCACGAGGCGCCATGATATGTTCTCTCCTTGTCGCCTCATGTTACGGGGCGGTATTAAGGAACTTCGCTAAGCGTTTGATTTATTATGTCCTTGTCTCAAGCAAAAGTCCATATCCAAGGGCGGCTACGCGGCCTGACGCGGCGCCGCGTTGCGCAATTGCTACAGGCGGCCGGCGCCAAGGTGGCGCGCCAGCCGGCGTCCGCCACCCTGCTGGTGCTGGGCCACGCCTCGGCGCTGGGCACCCTGGCCGATGACGGCCACCTGGAATTGGGCTTCGAGACCGCGGCCGAGTTCATCTCCGAACAGGAGTTCAAACGGCTCCTGGGCCTGCCCTCACCCCCACCGGAAGAGCGCGGCTACGGCGCCGCCCAACTGGAGCGCGGCGGCCCCCTGAGCACGGCACAACTGCGCGCCCTGGCCCTGTACGACGTGGTCAGCCCCGGCGAGGCCTATTCCTATCGCGACCTCGTGGCGGCGCGCTCGGTGGGCCGGCTGCTGGCTGCCGGCAGCCGCCTGGGCAGCGTGGTGGCCGCCGCGCTGGCGCTGCAGGACCGCGGCCTGAGCCTGTCGGGGGCGCGGCTGTCGGAATCATCCTGGGGCGAAATGCTGCGCGAAATCGAAGGCCGCCCCGCCCGCCTGGACGGCCAGTTGCTGCTGCCTATCCAGGGCGAGGACATGGACGCCGGCGAAGCCTTCGCACGCGCCGAAGCCGGCGAGGCTTCGGGAGACCTCGCCGCCGCGCGGCGCTGGTACGAGCTGGCCATGCGCCTCGACCAGGTCGACGGCGTCATCCCCTTCAACCTGGGCAACGTGCTGGATGCGCTGGGCGAGTCCAGCGCGGCGGAACTGGCCTACCGGCAGGCGCTCGCCCGCGAGCCCGAGCTGGCCGACGCCTGGTTCAACCTCGGCGTGCTGCAGGACAAGCTCGGGCGCACGGAAGAGGCGCTGGCCAGTTACGGCCAGGCCGCGCGCGTGGAACCCGGTTATGGCGACGCCCTGCACAACGCCGCCGTGCTGCTCATGCGCCTGGAACGCTATGCCGAGGCGCTGCCGTTGTGGGACAGGCTGGCCGCCATGGCGCCACACCCAACTGAGGCGACCGAGGCCAAGCGCTTCGCGCTGCTGTGCCGCCTCAAGCTGCAGCCGGCGTCCTGATGGCCACGCCAGGGAGAAAGCAGGCCGTGGGCGCAGGCGAGAAGGCCGACAAGCTCGGCGGCTACCGCGCCAAGCGCGATTTCGCCCGCACCCCTGAACCGCCGCCACAGCAGGAGGCTTCGGCCGGCTCGCGCTTCGTGATGCAACGGCACGGCGCGCGGCGCCTGCACTACGACCTGCGGCTGGAACTGGACGGCGTGCTGCTGTCCTGGGCCGTGCCCAACGGGCCGAGCTATGTGACCACCGACAAGCGCCTGGCGGTGCGCACCGAGGACCATCCGCTCAAGTACCTGGAGTTCGAGGGCACCATCCCCAAGGGCGAATACGGCGGCGGCACCATGATTGTGTGGGACCACGGCACCTGGGCTCCGGTGCACGACGTGCACAGGTCGCTGGCCAAGGGCCACCTGGAATTCGAACTGGATGGCGAGCGCCTGCAGGGACGCTGGCACCTGGTGCGCATGAAGCGTCCGCGCGAAAAGGGCGAGCAGTGGCTCATGATCAAGGCCGACGACGCCTACGCGCGCCAGGTCTCCGACCCCGACGTGCTGGAGGAACACACCACCTCGGTGCTGTCCGGCCGCAGCAATGACGATCTGGACGCGACGGCCGACATGCGCGGTGATCATCGCGCACGCCAGGCCGTGGCCGCGGCGCGCGCGAAAAAACTGCCCGATGCCGCCGTCAAGGGCGCGCGCAAGGGCTTCCTGTCCGTGTTCACCGAGCCCGCGCTGGCCACCCCGGCCGAGCAGCCGCCCAAGGGCGACGGCTGGTGGCATGAAGTCAAGTTCGACGGCTACCGCATGCAGGCGCGCGTGGACGGCCCCGAAGTGAGGCTGCTCACCCGCACCGGCCTGGACTGGACCCAGCGCTTCAAGCCCATTGCCGAGGCCGTGGCGGCGCTCGGCCTGGACTCGGCCGTGCTGGATGGCGAGATCGTCGTTGAAGACGCGGCCGGCATTTCCAGCTTCAGCGAGCTGGTGAACGACCTCAAGGCCGGCAAGAACGAGCGCTTCCGCTACTACGCCTTCGACCTGATGTACCTGTCCGGCCACGACCTGCGCGATGCGCCCCTGGCCGAGCGCAAACGCCTGCTCGCCGAAGTGCTGGAGCGCAATACAACGCCGCAGCGCATCGCGCTGTCAGAGCATTTCGACATCGACGGCCCGGCCTTTTTCGATCACGTCAGCCGCCTGGGCCTGGAAGGCATGGTGTCCAAGCGCCCCGATGGCCGCTACCGCAGCGGACGCTCGCGCGACTGGATCAAGTCCCGCTGCATACTCAGCCAGGAATTCGTGGTGGTGGGCTATGTGCCCTCCACCACGTCAAAGCGCATCATCGGCTCGCTGGCGCTGGGCTACTACGAGGGCAAGAATCTGCTGCTGGCCGGGCGCGTGGGCTCGGGTTTCACCGGCGACACGGCCAAGGCGCTATACGACGCGCTGCAGCCGCTGCGCGTCGCCAAGCCGCTGTTCGGGCGTAAACCGCCGCCCGAGGCGGAAAAAGGCGTGCAGTGGGTGGAGCCGCGCCTGGTGGTGCAGGCCGACTTCCACGCCTGGCCGGCCGATGGCCTGATCCGCCACACCACCTTCCAGGGCGTGCGCGAGGACCGCGATCCCGCGCAGATCGTGCGCGAGCACATGGGGCAGGCAGTCGAAGCGCAACCGGTTAAGGCAGCTGCCAAAGCAAAGAACGCCGCGCCGAAAGTCATTCCCATCTTCACCCACGCCGACCGCGTACTGTGGCCCGACGACGGCATCACCAAGCAGGGGCTGGCCGAGTACTACATCAACAACGCCGAGCGCATCCTTCCCTTCATTACCGGCCGCCCGCTCAGCCTGGTGCGTTGCCCCAATGGCATCGTCGACTGCTTCTATGCCAAGCACGCTTGGGCGGGATTGGACGCTACCGTGCGGCGCATCGACGCGGGCAAGGACGAGCAATCGCTGGTCATCGACGGCCTTGAAGGGCTGTTGTCGCTGGTGCAATCCAACGTGCTGGAAATCCACCCCTGGGGCTCGAAGGAAGGCGACGTGGAGCGCCCAGACATGATCATCTTCGACCTCGACCCGGGCGACGGCGTTACTTGGAACAAGGTGATCGAGGCCGCAGTCGAAGTGCGCGAGCGCCTGAAAGCCAAGCTCAAGCTGGAAAGCTTCGTCAAGACCAGCGGCGGAAAGGGCCTGCACGTGGTGGTGCCGCTCGCGCCCGGCTTGGAATGGGCGCCGGCCAAGACCATCTGCAAGGAACTGGCCGAGGATATGGAGGCCGACGACCCGCGGCGCTACATCGCCAACATGTCCAAGCACAAGCGCGCCGGCCGGGTGTTCATCGACTACCTGCGCAACGGCCGGGGCGCCACGTTCATCGCCCCCTACTCCACGCGTGCGCGTCAGAATGCGCCGATCGCCGTGCCGCTCGAGTGGGACGAGCTATCACCGAAGCTGCCACCCCACCATTTCACC
>Ga0068858_100005764_pt1 | contig 12102 bp, 10 predicted proteins | sample KBSSwiS12_FD_66589 | JGI IMG/M metagenome (GOLD analysis project Ga0068858, IMG submission 66589) | Switchgrass rhizosphere microbial communities from Kellogg Biological Station, Michigan, USA - KBS Switchgrass S1-2 | ecosystem: Host-associated > Plants > Roots > Rhizosphere > Soil ... | reverse complement strand
GCCGGCATCGCGCAGGCGCTGGGAGCGCGCCAGCTCGGCGAACAGCTCGACGCCCTTGTACGGCTTCACCGTGCTCCAGTAGACCAGCGCCTCGGGGGGCGGCGCCGGCCGGTACGGCACCGGCGGCAGCCCGGGCACGACCGGCGTGAGGCCGATGCCCAGGAGCCGCGACTTGGCGCGAAAGGCCTCGCCGTAGCGGGCGATGAAGTCGTCGCGCGAGAACCGGCTGACAAAGACCAGGGTGCGCGCCAGCCGGGCGATCCGCTCGGTCGGCGCGTGGCGTTGGCCGGAAAAGCCGTGCGGCACGGCGTTGTGCACCGTGAACACCAGGCGTCGGCGCAGCGCCCAGAGGAACGGCAGCTCGAGCGGCCAGCCGGCGCTGAACTGCAGATTGACGGCGTCGAAGCGGCGCCGGCGCCAGCACAGGCCCAGCCAGAGCAGCAGGTAGCCGAGCACGCCCTTCCAGCGCGGCGCGACCGTGCGCGACAGCGCCCGGTCGTGCACCGTCACGCCCGGCAGGCGGCGCATCGCCTCGAGCAGCTCGCCGTTGTAGCGGGTGCGCGAGCCGTGGAACTCGACCTCGACGCCTTGCGCGGCCAGGGTCTCGGCGAGCTGGTAGTCGTAGGGCAGGACGAACGAGCCGCCGTCGACGAGCGCGACCCTCACACCCGGCCGCCTGACAGGATGCCGGTCACGCGCCGCTCAGTGGGCGAACCAGTAGCGGCGTCCGAGCGTGTACGCCGGCTCGCCCTCGCGCGGGCCGATGTCCACGGCCGGGTTGCCGCCGACGATGCGCATCGGCGGCACGCTCTTCGTCACCACCGCGCCCGCCATGACCACCGCGCCCCGCCCGAGGGTCACGCCGGGCATGACCATGGCGCCGGCGAACAGCACCGCGTAGTCCTCGATCAGCACCGGCTTGCCGCGGGCGGCGAAGCCCGCGTCGTGAACGTCGTGGCCGAGGCTGTAGATGCGGGCGTCGTGGGCGATCGAGACGTTCTCGCCGATCGTCAGGCCGGCCCGGTTGTCGAGGTAGGTGCCGCGATTGACGAGCGTGCCGGCGCCGATCTTCAGGCGGCCGACGTGGAAGAAGCGCACGCCGCCCTGCAGCGTCGCCGAGCGGTCGATCTCGAAGCCGCAGAGACGATAGAGCAGCGGCCGGAGCGCGAACGGCAGGCAGCGATGCAGGAAGTTGACCGCCGCCAGGCCGAGAAAGTAGATCTGCGAACGGATCTCGTAGCGGCCGGACGCCACGGCGGTCACTTGGGTTCGGCGTCGGCGGGCGGCAGCGACCGGCCGATGGCGAAATACTCGAAGGCGGCCGCCTTCATCGCCGCCGGATCGAACAGGTTTCGGCCATCGAAGATCACCGGCGCCTTCAGCGCCGCGCGGATGCCTTCGAGGTCGGGGCTGCGGAACGACTTCCACTCGGTGACGATCACCAGGGCATCGGCGCCCTGAAGGGCCTGGCCCTGCGAATCGCACCAGGTCAGCCGGGCGAGCGCCTGCGGCTGGCCGGCGAGGTCGGCCTCGAGTGCACGCCGCGCCTCGGCGAGCGCCACCGGATCGAACAGGCGCAGCGTCGCGCCGCGCGCCAGCAGCTCGGCGACGATCACCCGGCTCGGCGCCTGACGCATGTCGTCGGTGTTCGGCTTGAAGGCCAGGCCCCAGATCGCGAAGCTGCGACCCTCGAGATTCGCGCCGAAGCGGGCCACAACCTTGGCGACGAGGATGCGCTTCTGCGCCTCGTTGACCGTCTCGACCGCGGCCAGCACCTTCATCTCGCTGCCGTGCTCCTCGGCCGTGCGGCGCAGCGCCTGCACGTCCTTGGGGAAGCACGAGCCGCCATAGCCGGTGCCGGCATAGAGGAAGTCGTAGCCGATGCGCGGATCGGAGCCGATGCCGCGGCGCACCGACTCGATGTCGGCGCCGACCTTGTCGGCGAGGTTGGCCATCTCGTTCATGAACGAGATCCGGGTGGCGAGCATCGCATTGGCGGCGTACTTGGTGAACTCGGCCGAGCGCACGCCCATGACCAGGGTGCGGTCGTGGTGCCGGTTGAACGGCGCGTAGAGCGTCTTCATCGCCTGCAGGCCGCGCCGGCCGGGCGCGTCGTCATCGACGCCGATGACGATCCGGTCGGGGCGCATGAAGTCCTCGACCGCCGCGCCTTCCTTCAGGAACTCGGGATTCGAGACCACCGTCAGCGACGCCGCGGTGCCCGCGCGCACACGCAGCTCCTCCGCGATCGCAGCCCGCACCTTGTCGGCCGTCCCCACCGGCACCGTCGACTTGTCGACGATGACCTTGAAGCCTTCCATGTGCCGGCCGATGTTGCGCGCCGCCGCGAGCACGTGGCTCAGGTCGGCCGAGCCGTCCTCGCCCGCGGGCGTTCCGACGGCAATGAACTGGATCTCGCCGTGGCGCACGCTCGCGGCGATGTCGGTGGAGAAGGTCAGCCGTCCGGCGCTGCGGTTGCGGCGAACGAGCTCCTCGAGGCCCTGTTCGTAGATCGGAATGCGGCCGGCATCGAGCAGCTCGATCTTGCGCTGGTCGAGGTCGAGGCAGAACACCTCGTTGCCGACTTCGGCCAGGCAGGCGCCGGTGACGAGGCCCACGTAGCCGGTGCCGATGACGGTGACTTTCATTCTCCAGCGATTCTAGGTGTCGACCCGCTGCGCGCCCTCGATTCGGGCCGCCGCAGGCGACCGCCTACAATTTTTGTGCTCCCACAAGGACTTATGGACGACGACAACTCTCTCATCGCCGAACGCCGCGCCAAGCTCGCGGCGATCCGCGCCCGCGGCGTCCCCTTCCCCAACGACTTCAAACCGCGCGACCGGGCCCTCGAGCTCGCCCGGCGCCACGGCCACCTCGAGAACGAGGCGCTCGAGCCGCAGCAGGTCGCGGTCTCGGTCGCCGGGCGGATGATGTTGAAGCGCATCATGGGCAAGGCGAGCTTCGCCACCCTGCAGGACGCGACCGGCCGGATCCAGCTGTTCGTCACCCGCGACGCCCTCGGCGAGGAAGGCTACGAGCGCTTCAAGCATCTCGACCTCGGCGACATCGTCGGCGCCGAGGGAACGCTGTTCAAGACCAAGACCGGCGAGCTGTCGGTACGGGTCTCGGCCCTGCGCCTGCTGACCAAGAGCCTGCGCCCGCTGCCCGACAAGTTCCACGGCATCGCCGACGCCGAGCAGAAGTACCGGCGCCGCTACATCGACCTGATCACCGACGACGCGGCCCGGGCCCGCTTCATGGCGCGGAGCAAGACGCTGTCGTCGATCCGCCGCTTCATGGTCGAGCACGGCTTCATGGAGGTCGAGACGCCGATGCTCCATCCGATTCCCGGCGGGGCCAACGCCAAGCCTTTCGTCACCCATCACAACGCGCTCGACCAGCAGATGTTCCTGCGGATCGCGCCGGAGCTCTATCTGAAGCGGCTGATCGTCGGCGGCTTCGAGCGGGTGTTCGAGATCAACCGCAGCTTTCGCAACGAAGGCATCTCGGTCCGGCACAACCCCGAGTTCACGATGATGGAGTTCTACGCCGCGTACTGGAACCACCACGACCTGATGGACTTCACCGAGGAAGTGCTGCGCCATGCGGCGCGCGAGGCGGCGGGAACGGCGAAGCTGCTGTACGCCGGCCGCGAGGTCGACCTCGACGCCAAGTTCGCGCGCATGACGGTGCGCGAGTCGCTGGTGCGCCATGCCGGCCTGAGCGACGCCGAGGCGGGCGACGCCGAGGTGCTGCGCGCCAAGCTGCTCGCCCTGCACCAGCCGGCGCCGGCGCACTGGAAGCTGCCCGAGCTGCAGTTCGGCCTGTTCGAGGCGGCGGTCGAAGCCGAGCTCTGGCAGCCGACCTTCATCGTCGACTATCCGGTCGAGGTCTCGCCCTTGGCCCGCGCCTCCGACGCCGATCCATCGGTGACCGAGCGCTTCGAGCTCTTCATCACCGGCCGCGAGTACGCCAACGGCTTTTCCGAGCTCAACGATGCCGAGGACCAGGCGGCGCGCTTCCAAGCCCAGGCCGCGAACAAGGAGGCCGGCGACGAGGAGGCGATGTACTACGACGCCGACTTCATCCACGCCCTCGAGATCGGCATGCCGCCGACCGGAGGCTGCGGCATCGGCATCGACCGGCTGGTGATGCTGCTCACCGATTCGCCGAGCATCCGCGACGTGATCCTGTTTCCCTCGCTGCGCAACGAGAGCTGAGGTCGAGCCGGTCGCCGGTTCAGAACTGCCGGGTCCAGACGATGCGGTTCGGGGCGATGTAGACCCCCGCGAAGGCGCCGGTGACGCCGCCGAGGCAGCCGGCGGCGAAGTCCTTGGCGCTCACGTGCTTGCTTCTCCAGCCGTTCTTCGCCGCGTCGATCAGCTCGCCGGCGGCGGAGATGCCGCAGCTGGTCAGGACGCCGGCGGTGGCCGACTCGGTGTAGTACGAAACCGCGCCGGAAACCGCCAGCCCGCCGAGGAAGTGGCCGCGCTTGTCGGCCGAGGTCCAGGAGTCGTTGCCGTGCTCGGCGTTGGCCGCGTCGACCTTGTCTTGCGAGGCCAGCTTCACGCCGACAAAGGCGCCGAGCACGCCGCCGGCGCACTCGGCAGCGAAGTCCTTGGCGCTGACGCGCGGCGTGAAGCCGCCGTCGCGCGCCGCCTCGATCAGCTCGCCGAACGCCCCGACCGCGCAACCCATCAACACTCCGGGATGCTTCGACCCGGTGTACGCGGAAAAGGCGCCGCCGATGAGCACGCCGCCGAGGAAGTGGGCGCGCTTGTCGCCGCCGAACCACTCGTCCTCCGCCCGGCACGGCAAGGCGAGCGCAAGCAGCGCGGCGGTGAGGAGGAGACGGGTGGGGGCCGAGGGGAGCAGGGTTGTCACGTCGCCCCAGTCTGCCGCCAATCACTCAACGATGCTTGAACTCGGCCTTTCGCTTGGCCAGGAATGCTTCCATCCCCTCGTCCTTGTCCTCGGTGCCGAACAGCGAATGGAACAGGCGCCGCTCGAAGGCGATGCCGTCGGAGAGCGGCGTCTCCCAGGCGCGGTTGACCGCCTCCTTGGCCATCATCACGCTTGGCCCGCTGAAGGCGCAGATCGTGGCGGCGGCGGCGAGCGCCGTGTCCATCAGCTCGGCGGCCGGCACGACACGCGAGACCAGGCCGGACCGCTCGGCCTCGTTCGCGTCCATCATCCGCGCCGTCAGCACCATGTCCATCGCCTTGGCCTTGGAGATCGCGCGCGGCAGGCGCTGCGTGCCGCCGGCGCCGGGGATGATGCCGAGCTTGATCTCCGGCTGGCCGAACCTCGCCGTGTCGGCGGCGATGGCGATGTCGCACATCATCACCAGCTCGCAGCCGCCGCCGAGGGCGAAGCCGGCGACCGCGGCGATCACCGGCTTTCGCACCTGGCGGATCGTCTCCCAGTTGCGGCTGATCAGCCCCTTCGAGTAGGCGTCGACGAAGCCGTAGGGCTGCATCATGGCGATGTCGGCCCCGGCGGCGAACGCCTTCTCGCTGCCGGTGAGGACGATGCAGCCGATGCCCGGGTCGGCATCGAAGGCGAGCAGCGCCGCGCCGAGCTCGTCCATCAGCGTGTCGTTGAGGGCATTGAGCTGCTTCGGCCGGTTCAGGGTGATGAGGCCGGTGCGGCGTTCGCCATCGCCGCGGATCTCGGTGAGGATGCATTCGTAGGTCATGGTCCGGCTCGCTGTCGATCGAAGGGCGCAATGATGCCCGGCTTCACGGCCCGCTCATTTCCGGCTTCCTGGCGATCACCAGCTCGACGTAGGTGTTCGCGTCCTGCTCGATGCGAAGGCGCACCGGCAGGAAGCGCAGTTCGGGCGCGAACCACATGTCGACCACCCACTCGCCGGGGCGGCGGACCGTGCGCCGCGGCTTCAGGTGAAAGGTGTTCAGCGGCCCGATCGCGGTGTGCATCACCTCTTCCTCGGCGACGTCGTAGACCCAGACGTTCATGCTTCGCGGCAGGGCGAGGGGAAACTCGAAGGTATTGCCGACGCGCAGCCGCTCGGGCTGGCTGCCGAACATCCAGGTGAACTGGATGAACTGGCTCGCCGTGTCCTGCACGCCGGGGAGCCGGACACGCTGCTGGCCGTTGCCGAGGGTCACCGAATCCGGCGCGAAGACCATGCTCACCCGCCGGTCGTCGCGCGTCACCACCTTGGTCTCTTCCTCGTAGCGCTCGGGCGCCAGGCCGCCCTCGACGATCCGGCCCTCGCTCATCATCCGCCGGGCGACGAGCGGCGCGAACTCCGGGCCGGCGTGCATGGCGACGATGACCTGGTAGCGGTCGTCGATCTTGATCCACTCGACCTCGGCCCGGCCGTTCAGCTCGCCGCGCCAGTTGCCGGTGAGCAGGTAGCTGACCCGGGTGGCCTTGGGCCAGACGAAGCCCTCGACGGCCGATGCCGCCTGAGCCGCCGACGCCGGCGCCGCCGCATCGGCGACGACGGGGGGCGGCTCGGCGAGCGCAGGCTCGCCCGGCGGCGACGCCGATGGCTCGGGCGCAGGCGCCATCGCCACGCCGGTCGTCGCCGGCTCGTCGACCGCCGCCGGAGCCGACGCGGCCGAGGCCGCCGGCTCGACGCGCTTGGCGACCCGCGGCGCCCGCGGCCGGGGCGAGGGCGGCGGCGGGGGCGGCGCTGCCAAGGGCTTCGGCGGCTCGAGCTCGAGCGTCCTCACGTAGGTCACCTCGACCCGCGGCGGCATCTTCGCCGCACTGTCGATCTCGGCCATGCGTTCGGCGAGCCGGGCGGTGATCCAGCCATGGAGCAGCACCACCACGATCACCAGGGCCGCAAACGACGCCGCCCGGCGGCGCACCGGTTCGGTCGCCGGATCGCGGATCAGCCTGAAATCCATGCCTCGCCGAGTCGCCGGGCCTCGGCGCTCGCGCCGTCGACGCGACGCAACTGCAGCGCCCCGCTCTCCTCGCCGGCGAGGAGGGCCGGATCGAAGCGCAGCTCGAGCAGACGCTGATCGCGGCCGACGCAGAGCGGCGTGGCACCCGCGGGCGCGACGAAGCGAAGCGCGTCGTCGAGGCGACGCAGGCGCCAGCCGCCGACGCCGATCAGCTCGTCGCCGGCCGCCAGGCCGATGCGCTCGCCACCACCGCCGCGCAGCACGTGCGTGACCTTCACGCCGGTCAGCGCGCTCTCGCTGACGCGCACGCCCAGGCGCTGCGCCAGCGTCGCCGGCTGGCGCTCAATGCCGACGCCGAAGCGCGGCAGCAGATCCGCCAGCGGCAGCTCTTCCGTGCCGTGCACCCAGGCCGCGAGCTCGGGCGCGTACGACCGGCCACCGACCGCTTCGAGCGCATCGGCGATGTCGCCTTCGTCGATCGGCCCGCCCTGGCTTTCGGTCCAGAGCCGGCGCATGACCTCGTCGAGCGAGCCGCGACCCTCGCTGCGCAGGGTCAGGTCGAAGGCGAGCGCGACCAGCGCGCCCTTGGCGTAGTAGCTAACGGTGGCGTTCGGCGTGTTCTCGTCGCCGCGGTAGTACTTGACCCAGGCGTCGAAGCTCGAAGCGGCGACGCTTTGCAGCTCGCGGCCGGGCGTGGCGGCGACCGCGCTCATCGTCTTGGCGACGAGCTGCAGGTAGTGGGCCGCATCGATCAGGCCGCCGCGCAGCAGCAGCAGGTCGTCGTAGTACGAGGTGAAGCCTTCGAAGAACCAGAGCAGGCGGGTGTAGTTCTCGCGTGCGTAGTCGAGGCGCGCGAAGTCGCGCGGCTTCAGGCGCTTCACGTTCCAGGCATGGAAGTACTCGTGCGAGATCAGGCCGAGGAGATCGGTGTAGCCCTCCGCCGGCTGGGCCCGTGCCGCGGCCGCGCCGTCCGCGGCGCGTGCGGCGCGGGCGCGATCGGCCTGCCGCGGCAGATGCCGGCGCGGCGCGACCAGCGCCGTGCTGGCGCGATGCTCGAGCCCGCCCCGGCCCTCGTCGACGGCGTTGAGCAGGAACAGGTAGCGCTCGAACGGCGCCTTGCCGCTCGGGTGCCAGAACCGGATCGCGGTCTCGCAGACCCGCTTCGCGTCGGCGAGAAGCGTCTCGCCATCGAAGTCCGGCAAGGCGCCGGCGACGACGAACTCGTGGACGATGCCCGCCACGCTGAAGCTGCCGCGCCAGAAGCGGCCGAGCTCGACCGGGTGGTCGACCAGCTCGTCGTAATCGGCGGCAACGAATTCGTGCACCGCGCCGGCCGGCTGCGCCGCGAGGGTGGTCGCGACCTGCCAGTCGGGGGCGAGGCCGGCGAGCGCGAGCCGGTGCGGCTCGGCTTCCCGGCCCTCGACCCGCAGGCAGAGGCCCGTGCCGTTGAAGAAGCCGCGATCGGCATCGAGGAATGCGGCGCGCACCGAGAGGTCGAAGGCGTAGACCCGATAGCGCAGCAGCAGCTCGCCGTCGCCGTCGCAGCGCGCGACCCAGGTGGCCTTGTCGATCTGCTCGAGCGGCACCGACCCGCCGTCCTGCTCGGCAACGAGCGCCGAGAGATGGCGCGCGAACTCGCGCACCAGGTAGCTGCCGGGAATCCAGACCGGGAGGCTGAGGCGCTGCTCGCGGGCCGGCCCGAGGATGCGCAGCTCGACGGCGAAGGTGTGGCTGGCGGTGGCGCAGGCGTCGACGAGGTAGCGGATCATGGCAACGATTGTCGCTGCGGGCATCGGCCATCCATCCCCGGCAAGATGGAGGCCTACGATCCGTTCCAGCGCCTGAGGAGACGACGACGATGAACTTCACCCGCCCCGACCGCTTCGGCCCCGAGGAATGGGAGGCCCGCGTCCAGCTCGCGGCCGCCTATCGCATCTTCGACCACCTCGGCTGGACCGAGCTGATCTACAACCACATCTCCCTGCGCGTGCCGGGCGAGGACGCGCACTACCTGATCAACCCGTTCGGCCTGCACTACTCCGAGGTCACGGCCTCGAACCTGGTGAAGGTCGACGGCGCCGGCCGGATCGTCGGCCACTCCGACTGGCCGATCAACCCGGCCGGCATCACCTTCCACGGCGCGATCCACGCCACCCTGCCCGACGCGCACTGCGTGATGCACCTGCACACCACGGCGACGCAGGCGGTCTGCTGCCTGAAGGAGGGCCTTTCCTTCACCAACTTCTACGCCGCGCAGCTCTACGGCAAGGTGGCGTATCACGACTTCGAAGGCATCACCGTCCACGCCGACGAAGGCGAGCGCATCCTGCGTAGCGCCGAGGGCCGCCCGGTGCTCCTGCTGCGCAACCACGGGCCGGTCACGATCGGCCACACCTTGCCGCAGGCGCTGCTCCTGATGTGGACCGTGAATCGCGCCTGCGAGGTACAGCTGGCGATGCAGGGCAAGGGCGAGGCGATCCCGATTTCACGCGAGGTGCTGGAGAAGTGCGTCGTCGACGCGCTCCAGTTCAACCCGAAATACGGCGCCGGCCAGGACTCGTTCGCCGCCTTGCAGCGGCTGGTGGACCGAAAGGATCCGAGCTACCGGATGTAGGCGAGGCGGCGCGTCGGCCGCCGGCGGGTCAGGACTTGCCGCGGTTCACCGCCAGCAGCTTTTCGATCGCGTCGGCATTGAGCGCGCCGGCGCGCTGGCTGCCGTCCTCGAACACCAGCCCGGGCGTGCCGTTGATGCGGTGCTTCTTGCCGAAGGCGTAGTTGCGCTGCAGGGCGCTGGTGTCGCAGTTCGGGCTGTTCTCGGCCGGCGTGCCCTTGATCATCCATTCGCGCCAGGCCTTGGTATTGTCCTTGGCGCACCAGATCGCCTTCGACTTCTCCGGCGAATCGCCGCCAAGGATCGGATAGAGGAAGGTGTAGACGGTGACGTTCTTGACTTCCTGCAGGTCGCGCTCGAACTTCTTGCAGTAGCCGCAGTTCGGATCGGCGAAGACGACGAGCTTGCGGTCGCCCGTGCCCTGCTTCCAGACGATCGCGTCCTTCAGCGGCAGGCTCTTGAAGTCGATCGCCGTCAGCTTGGCGATCCGCTGCTCGGTGAGGTTGGCGCGCGTCTTGGTGTCGATCACCTCGCCCTGGATCAGGTAGCTGCCGTTCTCGTCGGTGTAGAGGATCTCGGTGCCGATCCGGATCTCGTAGATGCCGGGCATGCCGGTCTTCTGGATCTCGTCGATCTTCGGGAAATCGGGCAGCCGCTCGGCGATGTTCTTGCGGATGGCCGCTTCGTCGGCGAAGACCGGCGAGGCGAAGCAGGCGGCGAGAAGGACGGCGACGAGGCCGCGCAGGGTGTGCTTCATGATGCTGCTGTCAGGAGTCGAGCGCCCGCGCGGTGAGCCAGCGCTTGAGCGGCGAAATCCGATTGACGAGGGTGAGGCCATTGTTGCGGAGTTCGCGGATCGGTGCTTTGTCCTCGGCGAACAAACGCAGCAATCCGTCGGTAATTCGCAGCATCGCCGAAGTCGGCGCGGCACGCAGCCGCACGTAGCGCCGGAGCAACCGTTCGTCGCCCAGGCGGCGCCAGGGCTCGCGCGCCTCGATCACCGACACCAGCGCCGCGACGTCGCCGAGTCCGAGGTTAAGACCCTGACCGGCGAGGGGGTGAACCCGGTGCGCCGCATCGCCCGCCAGCACCCAGCCCGGGCCGCACCAGGTGGCGGCACCGCCGACGGCCAGCGGCCAGGCCGCGCGCTCGGACCCGAGGCGCAGCTCGCCCGCCTCGCCGCCGGTGGCGAGCGCGAGCTCCCTTTCGAACGCCTCGGGCTCGGCCGCGAGCAGCGCCTCGGCCCGCTCGGTGGGCAGTGACCAGACCAGCGCGTACGAGTGCTCCGGCTCCGGCCGGTCGAACGGCAGCAGGGCGAGCACGTCGGGCGAGCGGAACCACTGCCGGGCGACATGGCCGTGCGGCCGCGACGCCAGCAGCCGGGCGGCGATCGCCTTCTGGCCGTAAGACTCGACCGTGATGCCGGCGCCCAGGCCCTTCAGCCCGGCCGCGGCCCGACCTTCGCAGTGCGCCACCAGCGCGGCGGGCACGTCGGTATCGACACGCGTCACGTGCGGCGCAAAGCGCAGGGCGGCGTCGAGCTCGCGCTCCAGCGCCGCGGCGTCGGTGATCACCGCCAGCTCGCCGACGCGCTGCTCCCAGGCCGAGAACTCGAGCGCCGCGCCGGCCGCATCGCCATGCACGAGCATGTCGTGGACCGTCGTCCTGGCGTCCTCGGGCAGCGCGTCCCAGACCTTGAGGCCGCGCAGCAGCGCCACCGAGGCCGAATTGAGGGCATAGGCGCGAACGTCTTCCCGGCCGCCGCCCTGCCCCGGCGCGCCGCGCAGCGCCACCGAGAGGCCGAGACGGGCCAGCGCGAGCGCCAGGGTCTTGCCGACGATGCCGCTGCCGGCGACCTGGACATCGAAGGAATGCATCGAATCGATTGTAGGGAGCGCTCGCGAGACAATCGCCGGCTTCCGCCTTCACAGACATCCTCATGAGCGTGAGCGACGACCCCGACATCACGGTGAGCCTCGAATCGGTTCACGTCTATCCGATCAAGTCCTGCGCCGGCACGGCCCCGGCCGAGGCGCTGCTGATCGAGACCGGCTTCGACCTCGACCGCGCCTGGATGGTGGTCGACGCCGCCGGCGAGTTCGTGACGCAGCGCGAGCTGCCGCGGATGGCGCTGATCCAGCCGACGCTCAAGCTCGAGGAGATGATCCTGCGCGCCCCGGGCATGCTGGCGCTGCACGTCGCCCTCGACCGGGTCGAGGCCCCTTGCACGGCCAAGGTGTGGGACGACACGGTCGCGGCCTTCGACATGGGGCCGCTCTGCGCCCAGTGGTTCAGCGATTTCCTCGGCCGGCCGCTGCGCCTGGCGCGCTTCGACCCCGAGCAGCGGCGCCTCGCCAACCGGCGCTGGACCGGCGCGCTCGAGGCCGAGACCTCGTTCCAGGACGGCTTCCCCCTGCTGGTCGCGTCGAGCGCCGGCCTGACGGAGGTGAACCGGCGGCTGGCCCTGGCCGGCGAGCCGGCGGTGACGATGTCGCGCTTCCGGCCCAACCTCGTGCTCGGCGGGCTCGATGCGCACGGCGAGGACCCTCTCGACGAGATCGCCTTCGACACCGCCGAGGGGCCGGTGCGCCTGAAGCTGGTGAAGCC
>Ga0068858_100005763_pt1 | contig 12102 bp, 10 predicted proteins | sample KBSSwiS12_FD_66589 | JGI IMG/M metagenome (GOLD analysis project Ga0068858, IMG submission 66589) | Switchgrass rhizosphere microbial communities from Kellogg Biological Station, Michigan, USA - KBS Switchgrass S1-2 | ecosystem: Host-associated > Plants > Roots > Rhizosphere > Soil ... | reverse complement strand
AGCTTCGAGATCATTTCCTCGTTGTTCGACAGCGTGACTTCGACGTCGATTCCGGTTTCCTTCTTGAATTGCGCTAGGACATCCGCGGGCACGTAGTCGGCCCAGGTGATGAGACGCAGCTTGCCGGCGTCCTGAGCGGTGGCCGAGGACGCCAGTCCGAAGGTGACGAGCGTGGCGGCGAGGGCAATGCGAAGGGCATTCATGGCGATCTCCGAAAATGCAGGTGTGATGCCCGGCTCCGAGGGCTGCCGAAGCGGCGCGCAGCAAGCTTACCGCAAGATCGCGACGCCGGTGTCATGCAGCTGCGGCGCCGCGGCTCGCGGACGCGCCAGGTGGCCGCATGCGACGCCACGTCACGCCGGGACGGGCTCGCGCAACTCGCGGCGCAGGATCTTGCCGATGTTGGATTTCGGCAGCGGTTCGTCGCGAAATTCGATGATCTTCGGCACCTTGTAGCCGGTCAGATTCCCGCGGCAATGCTCGAGCAGCGCCTCGGCGGTCAGCGCGGGATCCTTGCGCACGACGATCACCTTGACGCTCTCGCCGGATTTTTCGTCGCGCACGCCGACGGCCGCCGCTTCGAGGACCCCCGGGTGCATCATCACGACGTCCTCGATCTCGTTGGGGAACACCTTGAAGCCGGACACGACGATCATGTCCTTCTTGCGGTCGGTGATCTTGAAGTAGCCGCGCGCGTCCATGAAGCCCATGTCGCCGGTGCGGAACCAGCCGTCGGGCGTGAACACCTTGGCGGTTTCGTCCGGCCGGTTCCAGTAGCCCTTCATCACCTGGGGGCCGCGGATGCAGATCTCGTCGACCTGGCCGATCGGCACTTCGACGCCGGCGTCGTCGAGGATCGCTGCTTCGGTCGAGGGAATCGGCACGCCGATCGTGCCCGTCCAGTCCTTGATGTCGAGCGTGTTCGAGATCGCTGCAGGCGATGTCTCGGTCAAGCCGTAGCTCTCAACCAGAGGAACGCCCGTCGTCTGCTTCCACCGCTCCGCCACAGCGCGCTGCACCGCCATGCCGCCGGCGTTGGCCATCTTCAGGTAGCGCGTTGCCACCTGCGCGAATCCCGGCGCGTTCAACAGCGCGTTGTACAGCGTGTTGACGCCCATGATCACCGTGAACCGATGCCGCCTGAGCTCCTTGATGAACGCAGGCACGTCGCGCGGGTTGGTGATCAGGATGATGTGGGCGCCGATCTTGACGAACACGAGATTGCAGGTGAGCGCATAGACGTGATAGAGCGGCAGCGGCAGGATCGCGATCTCCACGCCTTCGCGGAGGTCGCGGGCGATCCACGCCGACACCTGCTGCAGATTGGCGACCAGGTTGCCGTGCGTGAGGATCGCGCCTTTCGCCACGCCGGTGGTGCCTCCGGTGTATTGCAGGAACGCGATGTCGTCGTGACCCAGCGCAACCTCGTCCTGCACCTGTGCCCGGCCCGCGCGCAGGGCCCGACGGAACGGGACCGCGTTGGCGATGTGCCAGGGCGGTACCATCTTCTTCACGCGCTTGACGACAAAATTCGTGACGAGGCGCTTGGCCGCCGGCAGCAGGTCGCCGACCTCGGTCGTGACAACGGTCCGAATCCCGGTGTCGGCAATGACCTCCTGCAGCGTGCACGCGAAGTTCTCCAGCACGACGATCGCCGTCGCTCCCGAATCGTTGAGCTGGTGCCGGAGCTCGCGCGCCGTGTACAGCGGATTGACGTTGACCACTGCGAGCCCGGCACGGAGTGCGCCGAAGAGGACGACCGGATACTGGAGCAGGTTCGGCAGCATGATCGCAACGCGCTCGCCCTTCACGAGCCCCAGGGTCTTCTGCAGGTAGGCGGCAAAGTCGCGCGAGGCGCTATCGAGGCCGCCGTAGGTGAGCGTTGCGCCCATGTTGCCGTAGGCCGGCAAATGCGCGAACTTGCGGCAGCTGCGCTCGAGGATGTCGCGCAGCGACGTGAACTCGTCGACGTTGATCTCCGCCGGAACGCCTTGCGGATACTGCTTCAGCCAGATCCTGTTCATGCCGCGCTCTCCTGGTCGTGCGCCGGCGCGCAGGTGCGCAGGCACAACGGCAACCTTCACTGCATGGACGCTGCGTGTCCCGCGCGATGCGTCGCGTGCGATGCCTCCAGGCTAGCGTTTGCGGGACGATGCGCGTTGACGTGCATCAAGCGCTGCGCTTTGCAGTGCTCGCCGGTTGCCGCGCCCGCGTCGCAGCGCGGAGCTTCGCGTCGAGCGCATGGCATTCCGGACCGTCGAACTTCGCCGCGACCGCATCGATGAACGCGCGCGTGCGTGCCGGCATCAGACGGCGGCCGGGAAAGACCGCCCATGCGCTGGTCGTCGGCGCGCGCCAATCCGGCAATACCGGGACCAGCGCGCCGGCCTCGAGCGAAGCGATCGCGAAATGATCGTGGATGACGGCGATGCCGGCGCCCGCAATCGCCATGCGCATCAGCAGATCGGGGGAATTGGCGGTCACGCGGACGGGCGGGATGCCCTGCCAGCGCTGATCGCCGCGCGTCAGCACCCAGGTGATCGGGCCGCCGGTGCGGGCAAGATTGATGAGGGCATCGTGCTCCATCAGCGCTTCGGGCTCTGCGGGCGTTCCGCGGCGGGCGAGATAGGCGGGCGCTGCGTAGAGGCCGCTCGCGAAGCTCGCGAGCCGGCGCGCGGCGAGCGACGCGTCGTCGCGAAGCTCGCCCATCCGGAGCGCCACGTCGACGTTCTCGGCGACGAGGTCGACGAAGCGCGCCGCGAGGTCGATTTCGAGCGAGATCGCCGGATAGGCAAGTGCGAACTCCGCCAGCATCGGCGCGAGCACGATGGTCGCGAGGTCGCCCGGCATCGTCACGCGGAGCCGTCCGCTCGGCGCCGCCTGGCGGTTCTGCGCCAGCGCGGCGGCCGCTGCGACGTCGTCGACGACCCGATGCGCGTGCTCGAGAACCGCATGGCCGAAGTCGGTCACGGTCAGCTTGCGCGTCGTGCGCAGCAGCAGGCGCTCGCCGAGCTGGGACTCGAGCGCGGCCACGCGCCGCGACACGGACGACTTGGGCAGCCGCAAGCGCTCGGCCGCGCGGGAGAAACTGCCCTCGTCGGCGACGCGCGCGAAGAGCATCAGATCGTTGGGGGCAATGTCGGTCGGTGTGCGAGCGGTCATGGGCGCGGGCCTGGCCAAAAGGGGGCGGTTGGCCGTCTTCGCCATTGTCTCATGGGTGGAACAATGTAATCCAGTATGACGTCTTATGTTTTACCCTAGCAACAAATATATTCCTCTCCACCACCCCCTCACCCGATGGAGTCCACGTGAACATCCTCCAGATCAATTCCAGCGCCCGCCGCGAGACGTCGTATTCCACGCGCCTGGCGGATCGGCTAGTCGCCCGCCTCAAGGAGACCGCGCCGGACGCAACGCTCACGCGGCGCGATCTCGGCCGCACACCGCATCCGGTGCTGGACGAGGCGGCGCTCGGCGCGCTGTTCACGCCGGCCGGCGCGCGGACGCCCGAACAGGCGGCGCGCGTTGCGCAGGACGATGCCCTGATCGCCGAAATCCAGGCCGCGGACGTCGTCGTCCTCGGCGTGCCGATGTATAACTTTGGCGTGCCGGCGCCGCTCAAGAACTGGATCGATGCGATCTCGCGTGCCGGCGTGACGTTTCGCTACACGGAACAAGGTCCCGAAGGCCTGCTCAAGGGCAAGAAGGTGTACGTCGCGCTGACGCGCGGCGGCAAGTACCGCAACACGCCGGCGGACACGCAGGTGCCCTACCTGACGACGGTGTTCGCGTTCCTTGGCCTCGTCGACGTGCATTATGTTTACGCGGAAGGTTTGTCGATGGGCGAGGCGAGCGAGCGCGACGCGCTGGCCTCCGCGTTCGAGCAGATCGAGGATGCCGTCGCGGGCTGAGCGGAACCCGCAGTACCGATCGAACGCGCGTGACCGCTGGGGTTGCGCGCGGCGCTTACAACCCACTGGAGAACACGATGACCACCACGACCCACCCGACGCCCGAAGCAGTGACGCGTTCCCGCACCGTCGAGCGGGTGATCGCCGGCCAGGCCACGTCCGACGGCGCCGGCGTCAAGCTGACCCGGGTGCTCACGCAGTCGCTGCAGCGACGGCTCGATCCGTTCCTGATGCTCGATGCGTTCGGCACCGACGATCCGAAGGACTACATCGGCGGCTTTCCCGATCATCCGCATCGCGGCTTCGAGACCGTGACGTACATGATCGCCGGCCGCATGCGCCATCGCGACAGCGCCGGCCACGAAGGGCTGCTGCAGAACGGCGGCGTGCAGTGGATGACGGCAGGTCGCGGCGTGATCCACTCCGAGCTGCCGGAACAGGAGGACGGGCGCATGGAAGGCTTCCAGCTTTGGCTCAACCTGGCGGCGAAGGACAAGATGCGCGCACCGTGGTATCGCGACATCCAGAGCGCCGAAATTCCGGAATTCGTCACGGAGGCGGGCGTAACGGTGCGCGCAATTGCGGGGCGCAGCCATGGCGTCGATGGCGCGATGCAGCGCGACGAGACCGAGCCGCTCTACCTCGATCTCGCGCTGCCTGCAGGGGCTTCGTTCGCGCAGGCGCTGCCGGCGGGACACAACGCCTTCGTCTACGTCTATCGCGGCGCGCTCGTGGTCGGGGAGACGGACGTTCCGGTGCAGCGGATGGCGATCCTCGCCAACGATGGGGACGGCGTGCGGCTCACCGCCCGCACCGCGGCCCGCGCACTCGTGATCGCCGGCAAGCCGCTGCAGGAGCCGATCGCGCAGTACGGACCGTTCGTGATGAACTCGGACGAGGAGATCTTTCAGGCGGTGCAGGACTACCAGGCGGGCAAGTTCGCCGCCGCGACGTAACACCCGCCGCAACCCGTTCGCCGCTTCGCGCAGCACGCGAGGCGGCGATTTCTTTGGCGTCGCGGTGCCCCGCCGTGTGGCAGGCGCGGTCACGCCTCCGGTTGAAGGACGCGTCCCGCGCGATCGATCGACGTCAGCAGGGCCTGCAGCGCGCCGATTTCGGCGGGCTTGACCAGGTGGTGGTCGAAGCCCGCCGCCTGCGTCCGGCGCCGGTCGTCATCCTGTCCCCAGCCCGTCAGCGCGATCAGCGCTGTCTTGCCTCCGGGGAAGCGCTCGCGCAGGTGCCGCGCGACCTCGTAGCCGTCCATGCCCGGCATGCCGAGGTCGAGCAGCACGATCTCGGGCGCGTCGAGGGCAAAGGCTGCGAGTGCCGCCGGCCCGTCGTTGGCGATGCGCACGTCGGCGCCCAATGCGCCGAGCACCATGCCGAGGCTGTCGGCGGCATCGCGGTTGTCGTCGACGACGAGGATGCGCATCGCGCGGGGGAGCCGCGCCGGTGCCGGGCGTTCGGGCGCGGCAGGGGCGGGCGCATCCACCAGCGGAATGCGCAGCGTGAATTCGCTGCCCCTCCCGGGCCCGCCACTGCGACCCTGCAGGCTCCCGCCGTGCATTTCCGCCAATCGGCGCGAAAGCGCGAGCCCGATCCCGAGACCGCTCTGGTCGCGCCGGCCGGCGCCATCGCCACGGCTGAACATCTCGAACATCCGGGGCAGGGCGTCGACGGCGATGCCGACGCCGTCGTCGCGCACGCTGACGCAGGCGAACTCGCCCTCACGCCAGGCCCCGACCTCGATGCGGCCGCCGGGATCCGTGTACTTCGCGGCGTTGTTTATCAGGTTCGCGAGGATCTGCGCGAGACGCACGGCATCGCCGTCGAGCGGGAGCGGGCCATCAGCGACCGTCACGCTCAGCCGATGCCGATGGGCGTGGACGAGGGGCTCGCTCGCCTCGATCGCATGGCGCACCACCGTCGCAACGTCGACCCGTTCCCTCCGCAAGGCGAATTCGCCGCGGCTGACGCGCGACATTTCCAGCAGGTCGTCGACGAGCCGGACGAGGTGGTCGACCTGCCGTTCCATCATTTCGTGGATCGGCGTCGCGGCCGGATCGGTCATCTGCGCGACGCGCAGCAGCGCGAGTGAATTACGGAGCGGCGTCAGCGGATTGCGCAGCTCGTGCGAGAGCGTCGCGAGGAACTCGTTCTTGACGCGGTCGACTTCGGCAAGGCGCTGCGCCTGCTCGCGGATCGCTTGCTCCACCTGCTGGCGTTCCGTGACGTCGCGTGTGGTGCCCGCGACGGCGACGACATCGCCCCGCGGACCGATGGCCGGGACGAAGATGTACTCGTAGACGCGACGGCCGTTGGTGCCGGTGAACGGCACTTCGCCGCGAATGGGGCGCCGGGTTGCGATCACTTCGTCGATCTCGCGATCGTGCATCGCCGCATGCCAGGGCTCGTAGCCCAGCTCGAGGCAGGTCTTGCCGAGCGCGTCCTCGCGCGTGCGCCCCCACATGCGCAGCAGCGCCTCGTTGGCATAGCTGAAGCGGTGGTCGAGGTCGAACACGTAGACGAGGTCGGGGGTATTGGACAGCGCCGTCTCGTAGATGCGCCGCTGCTGCTCGGACGTGGCGACGAGATCCGCACGCGCGTCCGGCTGAAACTGCGGGTTGTCTTCGACACGGCGCGCCCGCGTGCGTTGCTCGACGCCGCGCACGCACACCGATGCGTCCTCGACCTGGTGGATGACGTAGAGGAGCTCGCCCGTCGGCGCGAATACCGGCGCATTGACGGCCGGCCAGTACCACTCCGCCGGATCGTCGCCGTCGTTGCGGGGCATGCCGATGTCGTACCCCAGCGCATCGAGGCGGTCAGTGACGCCTTCGGCGACCACCCGCCGGAGCGACGCGCGGAGCTCGGCCAGCCAGGCGGCCCTGGACGTGTCATCGTCGTCCCTGAACACGTCGAACAGGCCCCGGCCCACGAGGTCGGCCCGTTCGGTTGCCGTCGCCCGCAGGTAGGCGTCGGTCGCCGCGACGATTCGGAAATCGGCGGCGGGGTCGAGCAGGACGGCCAGTGCCGGGGAGCTTTCGAACACTCGCGCGAAATCGATACCGCTCATCTGACGCCTCGACCCTCGTTTGCGGCCCAATCACCGACGGGGCAGACCGCGGGAACCAGACCGTCTGCGACGAGGAGCTTCGCACGCGCGCGCCCGAGCGGCAAAGCGGGACACGTCGCACGTCAAAGTCAGACGGACACCGACAGCCGCGCCGCGAACCCGCTGCTAAGTTCGCGAAAACGATAAGACGCAGCCATCCGCACATCGTGGACGACGCCAACCCAATACAGGCAACACTTGGACGATTCGAAACTACGCGTGGTCCTCATCGAGGATTCACCATTGATCCGCGATCGGCTCATCGAAGCGCTTACCGAGAATCCGTTGCTGGAGATCGTGGGCGTCGCGGAGACCGAGGAAGATGCGCTGGCGGTCCTCAACGGCCGGCGCTGGGACGCGGCCGTTCTGGACCTGCAGCTCAAGCACGGTACGGGCCTCGGGGTGCTGCGAACGTTGCGCGGCCGGGGGGCTCGCCGCGGCAAGATACTGGTATTCACCAACTACTCCTTTCCGCAATACCGCGACCGCAGCATCGGTCTTGGCGCCGACTATTTCTTCGACAAGGCGCACGACCTGCCCCGGATTCGCGAAGTGCTGGGCGAACTCGCCTTGGGCGCGGCGCCCGCGCCGGCCTGAATATTCGTTTGCACGCGTCGTTCCGATTCTCGTGACCGCGGGAGCACCGGATCGCTGAGGGAGAGTACGTCGTGGATCGATCGCATCGCATTCTGGTCGTCGACGACGACGCGCTCGAGCGCGCGTCGCTGACGGCCGTCCTGGCTGAAGAAGGAATCCTCGCCACCTGCTGCGAGCGGGCTGTCGACGCGCTCGAGCATCTGCGTGCGTGTCCCGATTTCGGCCTCATCATTTCGGACGTGATGATGCCGGAGATGGACGGCCTCGAGTTCGCGCGGCATGTCCGCGGCGTGCGCCCCGGCATTCCGCTCATGTTCATTACCGGTCACGACGATGTCGTCGACCGCGTGGTAGCGGACGGGAACATCGCGTTGCTGAAGCCCTACACGGCGGCATCGCTGAAGCGGGTGCTGCGCGAACGGCTGGCGCTGCCCGGCTGACGCCGTGCACGCCGGCGCCTGACCATGGCCGCACTTCCGCACGACCGTGCGAATGGCGGCCTGCCGATGGATTTCCTCGGCCTGCTCGGGCACGAATACCGCAATCTTCTCGGGCCCGCGCTCAACGCCGTGCATTTCCTGAAGGGACGCGCGCTGCCGGACGCCGATGCGCGGTCCGCGCTCGCGCTCGTCGAACGCCAGCTCGACGGCATGGTCGGCATCGTCGAAATGGTCGCGGACCTGTCCCGACTCGCGCGTGGCACCGTCGCGTTGTCGAGTGCACCGTTCGATGTCGACACCCTCGTGGCGGCCGCTGTAGCGGAGGGACGCCCGGCGCTTCTGCGCAAAGGTCAGCAATGCGAAACGACGCTGACCGGCCAGGCGGTCGCGCACGGCGACGCGGCAAGACTCGCGAACGCAATAGAGACTCTGGTTCGCTGTGCTTCGAAGGCACTTCGCACCAATGCCAGCATTGCCGTAGCGACGCGCGCCACGCGCGACACCTGGGAAGTCGTGGTGGGCAGCAGCACCGACGACGTGGTCGCGCCGCTCGATGGGCAGGAGGGGCCGTCCGTCGCGCCCCCGCGTACCGGTGCCGCACCCGATTCGGTCGGATTGACGCTCGTCGCTGCGGTCGCGCGGCTGCACGGCGGCACGCTGGTGGTCACGCCGTTCGCGGGCGAGGGCATTCAGTACCGGCTGTGTGTGCCGCGGCGCGCGGGGCAGCCTGCGGTTGCGCAGCCGCGCGCGGCCGACGTCACCGCGCTTCCCTCCGCCCACCCTCGCGCGCGAATACCGAGCCGCTAGCGTTTCTTGCGGGGTCTCTTCGCTGCCGCGTCGAGTTGCGCGAGGCGCGCTTTCACGACCGATTTGCGCACGCCGCGCAGCGCATGAATCGCCGCCCGCTGCTCGGCCCGCGGCACGGCATGACCCTGCTCCCAGTTGTAAACGGACTGCGCGCTCACGCCGACCAGCCGCCCGTAGCGCTCCGCCGACAGGCCGAGACGGGTGCGTTCCGAGCGCAGGCCCTTGGGCACGAAACGGATCTTGACTGCTGCCGCAGCGGCGGGTGCGGCGGGCGACCGGCGCAGGAGTTCGCGCTGCAGCCGACCGACCTGACCTTTCAACGCCTGGAGATCGCGCTTGAGCGCGGCGATTTCGCGCCGGTGCTGCGTCGATGCTTTCCGCACGGCACGCACCTCGCTGCGCGATTCCTTGCGGGACAAGCGGACGAACTCCTGTTTCAGCAGTGCGGCAAAGTTGGGCATTGCGTTCCTCGGTCGAGATGCAAGTGCACGAAGTGTGACACGCGGGCTTGCGGAACGACGGTTCGCGCGGGTGTTCCCGTGTCTGCCATTGCGGTCGGCGACGACGCGCCTGTATAGTGCGGCGAACGATCGTTCGCCATGAGACCGACCCTCAGCCCGCCCGTCCGCCTCGCCGCATGAGCGTCGCCGCCCTCAACGACGCCCAACGGCGCGCCGCCGAATACGGCGCGGGTGCCGCACCCGCCGGACCGCTGCTCGTCATTGCCGGCGCCGGTTCGGGCAAGACGAGCACGCTCGCCCATCGCGTCGCGCATCTGGTGCGGCAGGGCGCCGATCCGCAGCGGCTGCTGCTGCTGACGTTCAGCCGCCGCGCCGCGCTGGAGCTCGAAAGGCGCGTCGGGCGGGTGCTCGCGCAGGCGCGCGCGGGCGGCACCGCCGCGCCGCCGACGCTGGCCTGGTCCGGCACGTTCCACAGCGTCGGCGCGCGGCTGCTGCGCGAGTATGCGGAACGGATCGGGCTCGCGGCGCGGTTCACCGTGCACGATCGCGGCGATTCCGAAGACCTGATGGGAATGGTGCGGCACGCCCGGCTCAAGGCGGGCGCGACGGCGACGCGGTTCCCGGGCGCGGCGACGTGCGTCACCATCTACTCCCGCGCCGTCAATGCGGAGCAGCCGCTCCCCGACGTGCTGCGCGACACCTTTCCGTGGTGCGCGAATCTCGAGGACGAGCTGCGCCACGTGTTCGACGCCTACGTTGCGGCCAAGCAGGCGCAGGAAATCCTCGACTTCGACGATCTCCTGCTCTATTGGGCAGCGATGATGGGTATCCCGGCGATTGCTGCCGAGGTCGGCGCGCGGTTCGACCACGTGCTGGTCGACGAGTACCAGGATACGAACCGCCTGCAGGGCCGGATCGTGCGGCTGCTGAAGCCCGACGGCCGCGGCGTGACGGTCGTAGGCGACGACGCGCAGGCCATCTACGGTTTTCGCGCGGCGACCGTGCGTAACATTCTCGACTTTCCGCAGCAGTACGCGCCGCCGGCGGCGGTGATCACGCTGGAGCAGAACTACCGCAGCACGGCGCCGATCCTCGACGCGTCGAACGCGGTGATCGCGCTCGCGCCGGAGCGCTATGCGAAAGCGCTCGCCACCCAGCGCACCGGCGGCGCGCGCCCTCGGCTCGTGAGCGTGGCCGACGAGATCGCGCAGGCGCGCTATGTCGCCGAGGCGGTGCTGACCCAGCGCGAACAAGGCGTCCGGCTGATCCGGCAGGCGGTGCTGTTCCGCACGTCGAGTCACAGCGCGGCGCTCGAGCTCGAGCTCGCCCGCCGCAACATTCCGTTCGTGAAATTCGGCGGGCTGCGCTTTCTCGATGCGGCCCATGTCAAGGACGTGCTCTCGCTCTTGCGCTGGATCGAGAATCCGCGCGGACGCCTCGCCGGCTTTCGCGCGCTGCGCCTGCTGCCGGGCGTGGGCCCGGCCACCGCGACACGATGGCTCGACGCGGTTGACGGCGCCGCGGACATTGCCGCGGCGCTGCGCGGCGTCGAGGCGCCGCCGGCCGCTGCCACCGAATGGCGCGCGCTGCTTGCCCTGTTCGCCGCGCTGCACGCGCGGCAGGACGGCTGGCCGGGGGAAATGGACGCGCTGCTCGACTGGTACGAACGCCAGCTCGACCGGCTGTACGACGATGCGCCGCTGCGCGTTCCCGATCTCGCGCAGCTGCGCCGCATTGCGGCCACGTACCCGAGCCGCGAGCGCTTCCTGACCGAGCTCACGCTCGACCCGCCGGCGGCCACCAGTGCGGAAGCGGGCGTGCCGCATCTCGACGAGGACTACCTGACGCTGTCCACCATTCATTCGGCCAAGGGCCAGGAGTGGAATGCCGTGCACGTGCTGAACTGCGTCGACGGCTGCATTCCTTCCGACATGGCGACCGGCAAGTCGGACGAGATCGAGGAGGAGCGGAGGTTGCTTTACGTCGCGATGACGCGTGCGAAGGACGACCTCACGCTGCTGTTGCCGCAGCGCTTCTATGTGCGCCAGCAGGGCGCCTACGGCGATCGCCATGTCTACGCGTCGCGCAGCCGCTTTCTCACCGAGGCCGTTTGCGCCCGGTTCGACCGCGCGTCCTGGCCGCCGCCGCCGGAAGCCGTCGCGCCGGCCGCTCGTTCCGGCCCCATCGTCGACGTGCGCGCCATGCTGCGCGGCGCGTGGGCGAAGGCGAAGCCCGATGCGCGCTGAGTCGTTTTCCGGCTACCCGCCGCGCAGGACCGTGATCGCTTCATCCTTTTCTCGCCACTGGTCCTGCAGCCAGCGCTGAAACGCACCGCGGAATGCGGCGTCGTTCGTGTAGTCGCCGTGCCGCAGCGCCGCGGGGATCACGGAGCGCCGCGCGCGTACGACGATGCGGCGGACGTCGCCGCGCAGGAATTGCCAGAAGGACGGGGCGCCCTCGGGATACACGATGGTGACGTCGAGCAGGGCGTCGAACCTGTCGCCGAGTGCACCGAGCGCCAGCGCCAGTGCGCCGGCCTTCGGCTTCAGCAAGTGCACGTACGGCGAGCGCTGCGCGACGTGCTTCGCGCGCGTGAAGCGCGTGCCCTCGGCGAAGTTCATCACGCTCGTCGGCACCAGCGCGAACTTCTGGCACGCGCGTCGCGTCGCGTCGATGTCGTGCTGGCGTTTCTCGGGATGGCGGGCGAGCGCCGCGTTGGAGTGGCGCCGCATGAACGGAAAATCGAGCGCCCACCATGCGAGCCCGATCAC
>Ga0068858_100005756_pt1 | contig 12109 bp, 8 predicted proteins | sample KBSSwiS12_FD_66589 | JGI IMG/M metagenome (GOLD analysis project Ga0068858, IMG submission 66589) | Switchgrass rhizosphere microbial communities from Kellogg Biological Station, Michigan, USA - KBS Switchgrass S1-2 | ecosystem: Host-associated > Plants > Roots > Rhizosphere > Soil ... | reverse complement strand
GCGCACCACGCTCTGCTGGGACGTCAATGCGGGCGTCACCGTCAACGTGATGGCCGCCTCGATCAGCTCGCGCGTCGCGCTCAACGTCAGTCGCACGCGCATCGCCCACCTCAACGCCAGCAGTGACGCGATCGTCGCCACCGGCTGCGCGATCCCCTGAACGAGTAACTCCGCGGTCTCCACCTCCCTCGCGCCCTCCTGACCGCGCACCCCTGCGCTCCCCACCGCCGTCGCGGCCATGACGCGACTGGAAGCCACGCCCGCGCGGTCCATCACGCTCCTCACCCTGTCGCCCCCACTCCCTGCCTGACTCTTCAGCCTGGGATCTCTCCGGCAACAGCAACGGCGTTGCGCCCTGCAACAAACTCGCGAGCGCGGCTGCTATCTCGATAGCCGGCACTTCGTTCTCGGCCTGGAACTCCTCGACGATCGCTCGGAAGGCAGCCGTCTCACCATCAGCCAGTGTGTCGGCGATGCGCTGTTTGAACCGTGCAACCCTTTGCTCGTTAACCGCGGCAACCGAGGGCAGATTCATCTGCGCAATCTGCTGCCGCGTCGCACGCTCAATAATGCGCAGCATGTTCCGCTCGCGCGGAGCGATAAACAAAATCGCCTCACCGCTGCGTCCCGCGCGCCCGGTCCGTCCGATTCGATGAATGTATGACTCGCTGTCGTACGGCACATCGTAGTTCACGACGTGCGAGACACGTTCGACGTCCAAGCCGCGTGCGGCAACATCCGTCGCGACCACGATGTCAACTTTCCCCGACTTCAGCGCAGCGATTGTCCTCTCGCGCTGCTGTTGCGGGATATCACCATTCAGCGGGGCCGCTTCGAAACCACGCGCTTCCAGGCGCTCTGACAATTCGACCGTCTCGAGCTTGGTGCGCACAAACACCAGCATCGCATCAAAGATCTCCACCTCGAGGATGCGCGTAAGAGCATCGAGCTTGTGCATGCCGCTCACGAGCCAGTACCGCTGCCGAATGTTGGGTGCCGTGCTCGTCTTGCTCCGGATCGTGATCTCCGCAGGCTTACGCTGATGCCGCTGCGCGATACGTCGGATTGCCGGCGGGATGGTCGCTGAGAACAATGCGATCTGCCGCCCTGGTGGCGACTGTTCGAGAATCCATTCGATTGCGTCGATAAACCCCATCTGCAGCATCTCATCCGCCTCGTCGAGGACGAGGAAGCTCAACGCATCCAGGGGCAATGTGCCGCGCTTCATGTGGTCCATGACACGGCCTGGCGTACCCACGATCACGTGAGCACCTCGCTTGAGCCCCTTCAACTGCGGCGTATAGCTCTGCCCGCCGTAGATGGGAAGCACGTGAAACCCTTTCATGTGGGTGGCATAGCGCTGAAACGCCTCCGCCACCTGGATGGCCAGCTCGCGCGTCGGCACGAGTACCAGTGCCTGCGTCTGTGGCTTGCTCAGGTCGATTTTAGAGAGCACCGGCAACGCGAACGCACCCGTCTTACCCGTCCCGGTCTGCGCCTGCCCCAGGACATCAGAGCCGGCCAGGAGTGGTGGGATCGTCTGGGCCTGAATAGGGGTGGGCGCCTCGTAGCCGACATCGCGGAGCGCCTGAATTACCGCCTCGTTAAGGCCTAAGTCGAGGAAACCATTAGAATCGGCCGCAGTCGCGGCTGCCGTCGCTTGCACAGAACACCTCGGGGAATGGCACGGGCCTGCTGCAAGGAGGCCGGTCGGCCGCAGAGGCTGAACCCATAAGCATATCCGTTTCCTGGCCAGGGTGCCGGGCTCTTTCGGCCTCCGCGCGCCCTTCATCGGCCTTCATCTATCTCATTCGGGCTTGCGACCCAAAGTGTCCGCCACATACGCACCCCGCTCCCCCATGGGCTTCGGCGGCCCTTCGGTGGTGTCTACGGCAGTCTGATGCTCCATCTCGGCGTTGACCTCGGCACCCAACACGACCGCGAAGCCGCCCAGGTAGAACCACATGATCAACACGATGACTCCACCGAGCGCCCCGTAGGTCACCCCGTAACTGCTGAAGTTCTTCACATACAACTCGAACAACACACTCGCTGACAACCAGAGCGTGGCAGCGGCGGCCGAGCCCCAGGTCACCCACCGCCATTTCGCAGTATGCCGGTCGGGTGCATATCGATACACGACAGCCAGCGCGCCGACCGCGAATAACCACAACAACATCCAGCGAAACACAAGAATCGCCGTGGCGGCCACCGGGCCGAGCGGCAGAAGTTGCAGCATCAGCGGCACAGCAACACCCAGACCCAGCATCACGAGAAATGCGGCCACGGCTGCGAGGGTGAAGCCCAGCGAAATGGCGATCTGCTGCACAAACCCGCGGCGTTCGCGCTCGTAGTAGGCAATGTTGGTCGCGGTCATCAGCGCGACGATGCCCTGGCGGGCGCTCCAGAATGCAACCAACGCGCTCACGGCGGCGCCGATACCCAACTTCACATGGGCCGGGCGGACGAGACTCTGCAATTGGTCTTGCAACAGTTTCGCCGCATCCGGGGGCAGAATCCCGATGAAGGGCCTGACGTCCGCCTCGACACCAGCCGGGGACGAGAACAGACCGTAAATCAACACCGCGACGGCGAGCGCCGGAAACACAGCAAGAAGTGTATTGAGCGCAATTCCCGCCGCGACGAGCGAGGTGTGATCCTCGCCCAACTTCTGCCAGACCCGCAGCAGGATGTCACGCCAGCCCGCAGGTGGAAGCTCCGCCGGATGTGCCGCATGCCGGCCACGGCCTGGCTCCAGACGGTCGCCTCTTACGCCCCCCGCCTCAACAGGTAGCTCTACGTGGGCTGACTTGGATGCCACATCGAGATGTGGCAGCAACCGCGATGCCCGCGCCGCAGGACCCGTGCCGCTAGCACCCCGAGTGCTTGGTCCGACAGCTCAGTGTTCGAGATTTCTCGGCACGGCGACCCGTCGCGTCAGCCGTTCTATCGAACGCCGTGCAGCAGCCTTGGCGATGTGTTTGCACCAGGGCGGATCCTTGTGCGTGCTCCAGCGGCGGAATTTCTCGCAATCACAGATCCACTGAATTCGATCGTCCTCCATGAGGACAACCTGGACGGTACGAGTAGGGAACGTGTAGGTACCCAGTACGGCGAGCGGAGGCTGGACCTTGGGTCGTCTGCGAAGTCTTAGTGGCATGGGGCGAGCATAATCCCGCTCGGCTGTGGATTGTCTGTGGATTACTTGTGGGTATTCGGCGACTTTCAGGCCCCACGCCAGAAAACGGGGTCCCGGCCCTACCGCACGCCAACCCGGCTCTCCAGCCCCCGACGTCCCGCCTTCATGAGCGCGCGGTGATTCCACTTGAAGAGTAAGCCAGCGATCCCGGCCACAATCGGGATGCCAGGCAAGGCCACGTTCACAATCCAATCGTGTTGCACCTCCGTACCCGCACCGGCCCGCGTGAGCTGCCAGCGGCCCACCCCGGTAAGCTGACCATCCGCCACGGATTCGATTAAGGCCCGCGGCTGAACCTTCACTGTCCGCAGGTTGAACGTGACCCGCGAGGGAAGCACGCCACGCCAGGTGATTCGCCGGTATGCGCCCGTGCCATTGCCGTCGCCCTGTTCCAACAGGCGGACAGCGAGCATGCCCTTCCACCAGGCGGGCCAACCTTCAGGCCGGCTCAACTCCGTCCATACGGCTCCGACCGGCGCCTCCAACGTCCAGCGCGTCGTCAGGTGGTATTGGGTGACCTGCTGGACCATTCGCGCGCTACTCTACCCTGCCAAGACCAAGGTCCCTAGGGATTTTGCCTAATCGCATCGCTAAAGTCGGGCGTTTTCGCCACGAACGCGCGCTGGAGAAACGAGTGTCGCTGATCTCAACCGCTGTACGTCCAATCAGAGTCGTCATTCCCTGTGCCCTCCTTCTGCTGCTGGTCGCGCTCGCAACTGCTTCCGAGCCCGCCACACTCACCGATCAACAGCACTTTGCGCGCGAGGTTTACCAGGAGCTCGTCCAGATCAACACCACTGCCTCCGTCGGCGACACCTATCAGGCCGCTCGAGCCATGGCCGCCAGACTGAAAGCGGCCGGCTTCCCGGACGAAGACGTTCACGTCTTCGAAACGGCGCCGAGGCGCGGTAACTTGGTAGCCCGTTTACACGGCACAGGCAAGCGTAAGCCAATTCTTTTGATGGCTCACATCGATGTCGTCGAAGCAAAACGCGAGGACTGGACAACGGATCCATTCCAACTGGTGGAAAAGGACGGTTATTTCTACGGCAGAGGTACGGGCGATGACAAGTACATGGCCGCCACGTTCGTTTCCAACCTGATCAGGTACAAGCAGGAACACTACAAACCTGACCGGGATCTCATACTGGTGCTCGAGACCGATGAAGAGAGCGGCGACCCCAGCCGTTACGGCATCGGTTGGCTCGTCGAGAATCATCGCGACCTCGTGGACGCGGAATTCGCTCTCAACGAAGGCGGCGGCGTGGGTGTGAAGGAAGGTAAACCAATCTATAACAGCATTCAGACGAGCGAGAAGGTTTTTCAGAGTTTCTGGCTGGAGGTGCACAACCCCGGCGGTCACAGCTCCCAGCCCCGCCGTGACAATGCCATCTATGAGCTGGCCGCAGGCCTCGACCGGTTGGCGAAGTTCGACTTCCCAGTGCAGCTCAACGAGACCACCCGGTTGTACTTCGACAGAATGTCGAAGATAGAGCAGGGTCAGGACGCGGCAGACATGAAGGCCGTCCTGGCGGAGCCGCCCGACCCGGCAGCAGTAACCCGGCTTTCGCAGAAAACCCCGTACAACGCACAGTTGCGCACCACGTGTGTTGCTACGCGCCTGCAGGGCGGTCACGCCGACAACGCCTTGCCCCAGGTCGCTCGCGCCCTGGTCAATTGCCGGATCCTGCCGAATCATTCGACTGAGGAAATACAAAGCACGTTGGTAGGCGTACTGGCCGATGACAAGATCACGGTAACGCCTGACCAACCCGCCAAGCCGAGCCCGCCTTCCCCACTCAACCCGCAACTGTTCAAGGCCATCGAGAAGCTGACCGCAAAATTCTGGCCAGGCGTGCCGGTGTTGCCGCTGATGTCAACGGGCGCCACGGATAGTCTGTACCTGCGCAAGGCCGGAATTGCCTCCTACGGCCATTCGGGGCTGGCGAACGACATCTTCGACGTGCGCGCGCATGGCAAAGATGAGCGCGTGAACGTGAAAGCGTTCTTTACCGGGCAGGAGTATCTGTACGAGCTGGTGAAGCAGCTGTCGGGCGGCCGTTAGCCACCCTGTTGGACTGGCTCTCATCAAGGGGCGTGACGGCGAGCAGCAGACGTGCGGGCCGGGGTGTTACGGAAAACACATCCTCGTCCGCCAGCGCTTGCCGCCCAACCCACACATAACCTGGCGCAGTCACCTGGATGGCATAACGCAGCGGTCGCCCCCGAACGACTGTACGCCCGGAAATCGTTGCGGGCCTGTCCAGATACAACAGCAGCAAGGGCCGCCTCGAATCAGGATCCCACCAGTCGGTGCGGCCCATCGGCTCAATGCCATCCGACTCCAGGATCATTGGCGCCAGACGCGCCACGCGCGCTGCCGCAGGCTCGATGTGCAGGTAGGACTGACCGAGCTGCGTCGGCTCCAACGAGGCCAACAATGACGCATGAGTCCGATTGAGGTTGATTTCGAAGCGGTGGTCCGCATCGAGCCGGACATTGAAAAAATCACCCGTGGTGGGCGGCCCATAGATATCGCCCGTAATGTACGGAAACAGCAGGCGAAACTGCCCTGCGGCCAGGGGTTGCCGCTGGCCGGCGAAGTCGGGGGTCAGAAAGACCAGCTGCGAGCGGATGACCCACTCGGGCCGATCCGGCTCCGCCCTGCCGCAGCTCGCGAGCGCCAGCGCGCTCAGTAATAGCAGCAGCCAACGGTTGCCAGGATTACGACGAGACAATCTTCGCCTTGATGGCCTCGTATTCCGCATCCGTGATCAACCTGGCTTCGAGCATCTGTTTCGCCTCCTGCAAACGCCGTACAGCATCCGAGCCCGCCGCGGAGGCCAGCGACGAGGGAGTAGAGCTCACCTGTATTCCGCCCGAACGCGCCCGGAGCTCCTCCAACTCGCGGACCCGCCGCTTCTCGCGCCACGACTGATCCTGCGCCTGACAGATCCGATATACCGCCTGCGCCTGATCCTTGCGCAGACCGGTGAAATCCAATCGCCTGGAGCCCGTCACTCCCTGGGACGCCAGGTCAGAAGCCTTGCCGGCCCGGATCGCAAGATCGGCGGCAAATATCCCCACCCGCAACGTGACTTCCTCGAGATCCTGCCAGCGGATATCTGAGACATCGAAGCCACTGATCAGATGCCGTGTGATCATGATGAGGCGGCCACTCGTCGCAGCAACCAGAACACGCCGGTGGGAGAGCGCGAACAGCCGGTGCTGGACCGCCCAGGCCTCGAGTGTCTCGGTCGGTATAAGTATCGAGCGCAGATACTCGAGTGGCCGCTGCAAACCGGGCTCGGTAACAAATTCTTCGCTCATCTTGCCTCCCAGATTCTTATTAGCCTCATGGTGGGGGTCGAGATCTTAGTGCGTTACAGGCTCATCCGGGCGATTCACAATGGCCTTACGCAGCTCGCGCAGCTTGGCCTTCATGATCGCCTCGTTGGCCGGTCCCATGCGCAGCAACAGCTTCTGCCCGGCCGACAACGACTCGAGCTTGGGGTCTGCATATTCGTAGAACACCTTCGGCTGCGTCAGCGCGATCGGGCCCTGTATGTCCGGCGCACGCAGCATGTCATCGATCACCTCGACCAGGCGGTCGTTGAAGTATTGGCCGGGATAGCCCAGATCCTCGTACGACTGCTGGAACAAGGGATAGAGCTTGAAATAAACGTTCGCCAGTACCGCTGTGTCGGTATTGTGCACAGCCTTCATGAGCGGTGCGTAGCGCTCGAAGTTGGCGGCGCTCAGGCTCGTTATATCCCCCTGGGTGGCCGTAACCGTCGTCCCGGGGGTTGGCTTGATGGGACGCAGCTCGATCGCGACTTTCTTGCGCGGCAGGTTGTCCACCGTTACAACAATATGACGAACCACGTTCTGCGGAACGAGGAACTGCGAAATCGACTTGGCGCCGAACACACCCACGAGCGACTCACGCACATCAGGATCGCTGTCGTTGAGTGCAGGCAAAGGTTTCGTGTCCGCCGGTATCGGGACAGGGTTGCGGATGGCGGGCTCGGTGGCGGCCTGCGGCGGCGGTGCCGGTGGCGCCGGCCGGGATTCGACCTCCGGTGGCGGCGGCACGGCCCCGTGGTGCTTGTAATAGTAAACAGCACCCAGCACACCCACCACTACCACGGCGGCAGATCCCCAGATCACCTTTTTCCTGAACGACTCGTCAGCGTCAGATTCCGTATTCCACATCGCACGACACCCGCTGATTGCCTTAGCCCGCAGCTACTGTACTACCGGCACAGACAGGGGGGCGAGTCTCGCCGCCGGCTCGATGCGGTAGAATCGCCCGATGCTCGAACGAAACATAGAAAAGCTGCTGTTCGCCTGCCGCTGGCTGCTGGCTGCTGGCACCGATGTATCTGGGCCTGGCCCTCGCGCTGCTGGCGCTGGGCGTGAAATTCTTCCAGGAAGTGCTGCACTCCCTGGCGGGCATTCTCACCCTGGCGGAGTCGGACCTGGTGCTGAGCGTCCTGTCACTCATCGACATCGTGCTGGTCGGCAGTCTCATCGTCATGGTGATGTTGTCCGGCTATGAAAACTTCGTCTCCAGGCTGGATGCCGGCTCCGCCCAGGAGTCACCGGCCTGGCTCGGCAAACTCGACTCCGGCACTTTGAAACTCAAGGTCGCGGCCTCCATCGTCGCGATCTCCTCCATACACCTGCTGCGCATCTTCATGAACGCGCAAGCCACGCCAAACGACAAGATCCTCTGGTATGTCGTGTTACATCTGACATTCGTCGTGTCAGCCGTCCTGCTCGGCGTGCTCGACCGGATGGCGTTCGCTTCCCACCGGGAGCCTTGACGCGGCATTTCCGCGCCCCAGCGCGCGGAACTCACACGCCGCGGCGCGGCATCCGGTTGTGCAATTGCACTTGTGTAACGCGTCTCACATCGAATGTTGCAGTTTGACTGTGGACCGACCGCCGAGTTATCCATAATCCTGTGTGTTGGTTGCGACAGGGACTCGACCATGAAGCTGCGGATACTGCATCTGGAAGACAACGCCACCGATGCCGAGATGGTGCGTCTGTCACTCGCACGGGGCGGACTCAACTGTGACATCCTGCCTGTCAACAGCAGCGATACCTACCTTGCAGCGCTGCAACGGCCGGAATTCGATGTGATTCTGTCGGACAGCGGCGTGCCCGGTTACGACGGACGGGCGGCCCTCGCTGCGGCGCGCGACAGCTGCCCCGGCGTCCCCTTCATCGTCGTGTCAGGATTCCCGCAACGCGACAACACGCCTGCTGCGCTCCAACCCGCCGGCGCTGTTGCGAAGTCCGAGCTCGAGCAACTGGCTCCCGTGATACGCACCGCGCTGCAAGGCACGGCAACCTCGCAGGAAGAGCAGCTCGAAACCGCCGCTTATGTCTGGGGAATGCAGCAACTTGTGTCCGTCGTGCAGCGCCTTGCGCTCGCACGCAGCCTGCAGTCGATCATGGATATCGTGCGCCACGCCGCGCGCAACCTGGTTGGAGCCGACGGTGCATCATTCATCATCCGCGATGGCGAGAACTGCTTCTACGCCGAAGAGGACGCCCTCGGCCCGCTCTGGAAAGGCCGGCGCTTCCCCATGGACTGCTGCGTCGGCGGCTGGGCGATGTTGAATCGGCAGCCCGCGGTCATCAAGGACATCTACCAGGATGCCCGTATTCCGCATGAGGCTTATCGGCCGACGTTCGTGCAGAGTCTCGTCATGATGCCCATCCGCACGCTCGCGCCGGTTGGCGCGATCGGGGTTTATTGGGCGCGGCCGCACCGAGCGAGCAGCGAGGAGGTCGAGCTTCTTCAGGCGCTGGCGGACAGCACTTCGGTTGCCATGGAATCGGTCGAATTACTTGCCAGTCTCGAGCAACGCGTCACCGAGCGCACCAGTGAACTGCATCGCCGCTCGGCGCAGCTCGAAGTGTTGAACAAGGAGCTCGAAGCCTTTTCATACTCGGTGGCCCACGACCTGCGCTCGCCGCTCATCACCATCGATGGATTCTCGCAGGTACTGTTGGAAGGCCACGCCGACAAACTCGATGAGATCGGGCGCGGCCACCTCGAGCGGATCTGCGGCGGCGTGCGCCGTATGCACCGGCTCATCAACGATTTACTGGAGTTGTGCAAGGTAGTGCGCGCGCCAATGCACCATGCGACCGTTGATCTGTCGCGCATGGCGAATGACATAGTGCAGGGACTCAAAGACAGCTCGCCGCAGCGCACGGTTTCGGTCGTCGTAGCGGACAACCTGACGGTCGAGGGCGACGCCGCGCTGCTGCGGATCGCCCTGGAGAGCTTGTTCTCCAATGCCTGGAAATTCACCTCGAAGACCGCGAACGCGCGAATCGAGTTCGGCTCGCGCATGGACCGTTCGGGACGCCGTGCCTTCTTCCTGCGCGACAATGGCGCGGGTTTTGATCCGCGTCACGCAGCCAACCTCTTCAGCCCCTTCCGCCGCCTGCACCCCGAATCGCAATTCCCTGGAACCGGGATCGGGCTTGCGACCGTGCAACGTATCGTGCACCGGCATAGTGGCGAGATCTGGGCCGAAGCGGCTGTGGACCACGGAGCCTGCTTCTACTTCTATTTTTAGATTAGTGGGAGCGTCGGCCCCGGGGGTGCCAGTGACGGCGCCCTCGGGGCGCCCAAAACGGCGGTGGCTCAGCGCCATGGGGACGCCGTAACCCCATCCTGCGACCCAAACGGGGGAGCGCCTCCCCGCGCCCTCTTGTGGTTCAATCAATCGGCCCTCCCACCTTCCGATTGAACACTGACGGGGTAAGCTCGAGCGTGACCGCCCTTTCTGCTTTCCATCCTGCCGTAGCGAACTGGTTCACCAGAACATTCGATGCGGCCACAGCGCCGCAAGAACAAGCCTGGCCTGCCATTCAGGCGCAGCAGCACGTTCTGATCGCGGCGCCAACCGGATCGGGTAAGACGCTCGCTGCCTTCCTGGCCGTCATTGATCAACTCGTTCGTGACGGGCTGCAGCACGGCCTGAGCGATGAAACCCAGGTCGTCTATGTCTCACCGCTCAAAGCACTCTCCAACGACATTCGCCGCAATCTCGAGGCCCCGCTGGCCGGCATCCGCGAGGAACTGCGGACCCTGGGCCTGCCGGAACTGGAAATCCGCACCTTCGTCCGAACGGGCGACACGCCGCAGAGCGAACGCAACAGCATGCGCAAGCGGCCCCCGCACATCGTCGTCACCACGCCCGAGTCGTTATACATCCTGTTGGGCTCGGAGTCCGGCAGGAAGATGTTGGGCACCACCCGCACGGTGATCGTCGACGAGATTCACGCAATGGTCGGCAGCAAGCGCGGACTGCATTTGGCAGTGTCGCTCGAGCGACTCCAAGCCCTCGCTGGCAGGCGCCTGACCCGGATTGGATTGTCAGCAACGCAGAAACCCATCGAGGAAGTTGCCCGCTTCCTCGTTGGCACACGGCATCTGCGGCCCGACGGCGTAGCTGACTGCACGATCCTCGACACCGGCTACGTTCGCGACCGCGATCTTTCGATCGAAGTCCCCGGCTCGCCGCTCGAAGCGGTCATGTCAGGCGATGCCTGGACCGAAGTCTACGATCGCCTGGCGGAGCTCGTCGGCGAGCACCGCACGACCCTGGTGTTTGTCAACACCCGCCGGCATGCCGAGCGCGTTGCCCGGCACCTGTCCGAGCGAATAGGCGAAGAATACGTTACCGCCCATCACGGCAGCATGGCCAAGGAATTGCGTCTCGATGCCGAGAGCCGCCTCAAGCGCGGCGAGCTCAAAGCACTCATTGCCACAGCATCGCTGGAGCTGGGCATCGACATCGGCGATGTTGACCTCGTGTGCCAACTCGGCTCACCACGATCTATTGCGGCATTCCTGCAACGCGTCGGCAGATCCGGTCACTCCGTCGGCGGCACGCCCAAGGGGCGATTGTTTCCATTGTCTCGGGACGATCTCGCCGAATGCGCAGCCTTGCTGGATTCGGTCCGGCGCCGCGAGCTCGATCGCCTGAGAATGCCCGAAACGCCGCTCGATGTGCTGGCCCAACAGATTGTTGCCGAGGTAGCCGCACAAGAATGGGACGAGGAACAGCTCTTTGCGATGCTCCGTGGCGCGTACCCTTATAGGGAGCTGACACGCAAGGACTTCGATCAAGTCGTGCAGATGCTGGCAGAAGGCTACAGCACGCGCCGTGGCCGTCACGGCGCGCTCATCTATCACGATGCCGTCAACCACATTCTGCGGCCCCGCCGCAGCGCACGGCTCACGGCAATCACTTCCGGCGGCACGATTCCCGATAACGCCGACTATCAAGTCCTCCTGGAGCCACAGGCCACATTTGTTGGCACGGTGAACGAGGACTTTGCGGTCGAGAGCCTGCAGGGCGACATCTTCCAACTTGGTAATGTGTCGTACCGGATTCTGCGCGTGGAACAGGGCAAGGTCCGGGTGGAGGATGCGCACGGCGAGCCACCTTCCATACCTTTCTGGCTCGGCGAGGCGCCGGGACGATCGGATGAGCTTTCATACTCCGTGTCACGGCTACGGACTGAGATCGAGCAACGGCTGCAGGACGGATTGGAGCCGGCCGTTCGCTGGCTTACGGACGAAGTCGCTCTGCCAGCCGCCGCCGCCATTCAGCTGGCCAATTACCTGGCAGCCGCACGTACTGCGTTGGGAACCCTACCGACCCAGGGCACGATCATCTTCGAGCGCTTCTTCGATGAAGCCGGCGGCATGCAGCTCGTCATCCATTCGCCCTTCGGCAGCCGCTTGAACCGGGCGTGGGGCCTTGCGCTGCGCAAGCGCTTTTGCCGCTCGTTCAACTTCGAGCTGCAAGCCGCGGCGACGGAAGACACCATCATACTTTCGCTCACGACGGCGCACAGCTTCGAGCTCGC
>Ga0068858_100005753_pt1 | contig 12113 bp, 11 predicted proteins | sample KBSSwiS12_FD_66589 | JGI IMG/M metagenome (GOLD analysis project Ga0068858, IMG submission 66589) | Switchgrass rhizosphere microbial communities from Kellogg Biological Station, Michigan, USA - KBS Switchgrass S1-2 | ecosystem: Host-associated > Plants > Roots > Rhizosphere > Soil ... | reverse complement strand
ACGCCGGCGACGTCATCCTGACGGGAACTCCGGAAGGCGTCGTCAACGTCGATGTCGGCGACGAGGTCGTCTGCGAGATCGAGGGTCTCGGCCGTCTCGCCAACCGGATCGTCGGCGACGACGCATTCGGGCGCGCACGCGGCGCGGCCGGCGACGGAGAACGAGGATCGATGCCATGAGAGTCGAGCATCTGATCGCCGGCAAGGCGGTCGGCTCGGAGCGGTACTTCGAGACGGTCGACCCGGCGACGCAGGACGTTCTCGCCGAGGTCGCGCGCGGCGGCGCCGCCGAGATCGACGCCGCGGTCGCTGCCGCGAAGACGGCGTTTCCGGCGTGGTCGCGCACGCCGGCGAGCGAACGCGCACGCACCATGCGGGCGCTCGGCGACCTGATCGCCAGGCACGTCCCCGAGCTTTCGGCGACCGAGACCCGCGACACCGGCCAGCCGATCGCGCAGACGAGCAGGCAGCTCGTGCCGCGCGCCGCCGACAACTTCCACTACTTCGCGGAGATCTGCACGCGGGTCGACGGCCACACCTACCCGACGCCGACGCACCTCAACTACACGCTGTTCCAGCCGGTCGGCGTCTGCGCGCTGATCTCGCCTTGGAACGTGCCGTTCATGACGGCGACGTGGAAGGTCGCGCCGTGCCTCGCGCTCGGCAACACTGCGGTGCTGAAGATGAGCGAGCTGTCGCCGCTCACCGCGGCGCGGCTCGGCGAGCTCGCGCTCGAGGCTGGCGTTCCGCCCGGCGTGCTCAACGTCGTCCACGGCTTGGGCGGCGAGGCGGGCGAAGCGCTCGTCGCGCACCCCGACGTGCGCGCGATCTCGTTCACAGGCTCGACGCGCACCGGCAACCGGATCGTCCGCGCCGCCGGCCTGAAGAAGTTCTCGATGGAGCTCGGCGGCAAGAGCCCGTTCGTCGTCTTCGCCGACGCCGACCTCGAGCGCGCGCTCGACGCCGCGGTGTTCATGATCTTCTCGAACAACGGCGAGCGGTGCACCGCGGGCTCGCGCATCCTCGTCGAGCGAAGCGTCCTGCCCGAGTTCGCGGCGCGCTTCGCCGAGCGCGCGCGCCGGATCGCCGTCGGCGACCCGATGGACGAGAAGACGATCGTCGGCCCGATGATCAGCCGCGACCATCTCGACAAGGTCCGCAGCTACATCGCGCTCGGCGGCGAGGAGGGTGCGACGCTCGTCTGCGGCGGCCTCGACCGGCCCGAGCTCGCCGGTGCGCAGCAGGGCGGCAACTACGTGCTCCCGACGGTCTTCGCCGACGTCGACAACCGGATGCGGATCGCGCAGGAAGAGATCTTCGGCCCGGTCGCGTGCCTGATCGGCTTCGCCGACGAAGCCGACGCGATCGCGCAGGCCAATGACGTCAGCTACGGCCTGTCGAGCTACGTCTGGACGAAGGACATCGGCAAGGCGCACCGTGTCGCCGCGGCGATCGAGGCCGGCATGTGCTTCGTCAACAGCCAGAACGTGCGCGACCTGCGCCAGCCGTTCGGCGGCACGAAGGCGTCCGGCACCGGCCGCGAAGGCGGAACCTGGAGCTTCGAGGTGTTCTGCGAGCCGAAGAACGTCTGCGTCTCGATCACGGATCACCACATCCCGAGGTGGGGCGCGACGTGAGCCTGTACGGAACGCAGAAACTGCTCTACCACCTGAACCGCGACCCTGCGGTGCAGCGGCGCTGGCGCGACGACCTGCCAGCGCTGCTCGAAGCGTACGAGCTCGATGCCGAGGAGCGCGAGGCGGTCGTCGCCGGCGACGTCGGCAAGCTCTACGTGCTCGGCGTCAACGGCCAGCTGCTGATGCACTTCGCGGCGCTCGTCGGCATGCCGTGGGCCGACTACATCGAGGCGATGCGCGAAGGGGTGCGCCGCCACGGACCGGTGCGCGCCGGCGTCTACGCGATGACGACGTCGGCCGACGACAAGGTCGCCGGAGTATGACGATGAAACGCGCAAGCCGGCCGGGCGCCGGGCCGCTCCCAAGCCCGGCCGCGGCCCCCTCGGGGGGTACCGCTGCCGCGCAGCGGCAAGGTTGGGGGCTGCATCGATGAGCCTCGTCTTCGCCGCAGTCTGCAGCCACGCACCCGGCATCACCGGCCGCGCGCAGCTCGCCGACCAGGCGAAGAAGGACGCGCTCCACGCCGAGCTCTACCGCCTCGGCGAGACGCTGCGCGCGGCGCGCCCCGACTCGCTCGTCGTCGTCGCCGCCGAGCACTTCGCGAACTTCTTCATGGACAACATGCCGGCGTACGCGATGGGCATGGCCGACCACTACGAAGGTCCGATCGAGGATCCGGCGTGGCTCGGCATCGCGCGCACGCGCATCCCCGGGGACGCGGCGCTGTCGCGGCGGCTGATCGGCGAGGTGATGCAGACGGTCGATGTCGCCTTCGCCGAGGAGTGGAAGCTCGACCACGGCGTGATGGTGCCGCTGCACTTCCTGACGCCGAAGTTCGACCTGCCGCTCGTTCCCGCCAACATCAACTGCCAGGGGCCGCCGCTGACGCCGCTGCCGCGCGCCTGGGCGTTCGGCGAGGCCCTGCGCCGCGCCGCCGACGCGGTGCCCGAACGGATCGCGCTCGTCGGCACCGGCGGCATCTCGCACTGGCCGGCGACCCCCGACTCGGGAAAGATCAACGAGGCCTGGGACCGCGAGTTCCTCGCTCGCTGGACGCGCAACGACCGCGCCGCGCTGCTCGACTACAGCGACGCGCGGACGTACCGCGAGGCGGGCCAGGGCGGCTTCGAGATCCGCACCTTCATCGCCGTCGCCGCCGCCGCGCGCGGCCGGGGCGAGCTGCGCCACTACGCGCCGATCCCGATCTTCTCGGTCGGCTGCACGGTGGCGACGATGTCGATCCAGTGAGGATGCAATGCCGCACGTCGTCGTCCAGTACACCGCCAACCTCGAGCCCGATGCCAACGTCGGCGCGCTCTGCAAGGCGCTCGCCGAGGTGCTCGTCGCGCAGCGCGACGCCGCCGGGGCGCGCGTCTTCCCGATCGGCGGCACCCGCGTCCTCGCGGTTCCGGCGGCGCAGTTCGCGGTCGCCGACGGCGCGCCCGACCGGGCGTTCGTCTACGTCAACGTGCGGATCGCGCGCGGTCGCGAGCGCGCGCTGGTCGCCGCCGCCGGCGAAGCGATGATGGCCGCCGTGCGCACGCACTTCGCCGACCTGCTCGCCAGGCGCGCCCTCGGCATCACGCTGCAGATCGACGAGGGCGCGCCGGTGTTCGATGCCAAGCACGGCACGCTCCATCCGCTCTTCGCCGGCCGCTAGCCACGATGCTCGACGAAGCGACGATCGCAGCGCTCGCCGCCGAGCTGCACGACGCGGCCAGGCGCCGCATCCAGGTCCGCCACTTCTCGCTTCGCCATCCGGCGATGACGATCGACGACGGCTATGCGATCCAGCGCGCGTGGCTGAAGAAGCGACTCGCCGAAGGCCGCGTCGTCCGCGGCCGCAAGATCGGCCTGACGTCGCGGGCGATGCAGCAGGCGTCGCAGATCGACGAGCCCGACTTCGCGCCGCTGCTCGACGACATGTTCTTCGCCGCCGGCGCGGTGCCTTTCGATCGCTTCATCGCACCGCGCGTCGAGGTCGAGCTCGCGTTCGTCCTCGCGCGCCCGCTGCGCGGGCCGGGGGTGACGCTCGCCGACGTCCTCGCCGCGACCGAGGTCGTGACGCCAGCGGTCGAGATCATCGACGCGCGGATCGAGCAGTTCGACCGCGAGACGAAGGCGCCGCGCAAGGTGTTCGACACGATCGCCGACTTCGCCGCCAACGCCGGCGTCGTCCGCGGCAGCGTCGAGGCACGCCCCGATGCGCTCGACCTGCGCTGGGTCGGCGCGATGCTTTACAGGAACGGCGTCGTCGAGGAGACCGGACTCGCCGCCGGCGTGCTCGACCACCCGGGCAACGGCATCGTCTGGCTCGCCAACAAGATCGCTGCGTACGGCGAGCAGCTCGACGCCGGCGACTTCGTTCTCGGCGGCTCCTTCACGCGGCCGGTGGCGGCGGCGCGCGGCGACGCGTTCCACGTCGACTACGGCGCGCTCGGCACGATCGACTTCCACTTCGCCTGATCACCTGGAGGAGACGATCGATGCAACTTCCGGTCAACGGCTTCAAGGCAGCGCTGTTGCGGCGCGAGCCTCAGATCGGTCTCTGGCTGGCGCTCGCCGATCCGTACGCGGCGGAGGTCGTCGCGACCGCGGGCTTCGACTGGCTGCTCGTCGACGGCGAGCACGTCCCGAACAACGTCCAGACCGTCCTTGCGCAGCTGCAGGCGCTGGCGCCCTATCCGACGAGCCCGATCGTCCGTCCGGTCGAGGCGAACACCGCGCTCATCAAGCAGTACCTCGACATCGGGGTGCTGACGCTGCTGGTGCCGATGGTGCACACGGCGGCGCAGGCGGCCGAGGTCGTCGCCGCGACGCGCTACGCCCCGCGTGGCATGCGCGGGCTCGGCAGCGCGATCACGCGCGCCTCGCGCTGGAACAACGTCGAGGGGTACGTCGAGCACGCCGAGCGCGAGCTCTGCGTCCTCGTCCAGGTCGAGTCGGCCGAGGGCATCGCCAACGTCGCCGCGATCGCGCGGACGGAGGGCGTCGACGGCGTCTTCTTCGGCCCGGCCGACCTGTCGGCCTCGCTCGGCCACCTCGGCAACGCCAGCCACCCCGACGTGCTGCGCGCGATCGACGACGGCATCGCCAGCGTGCTCGCCGCCGGCAAGGCGCCCGGCATCCTCGCGACCAATCCGGAGCGCGCGCGCGGCTACCTCGCGGCGGGCGCACTCTTCGTCGCGGTCGGCTTCGACACGGGGCTCCTCGCCCGCGGTGCGCGGTCGCTCGCCGCCGACTTCGGGCGCTCGCCGCCTCGCTGAACGCGCGCGCGGCGCGTGCGGTAGTACCGCGAAATCGAATCCAGTGGCCGAGGGTGCCGAGCGCGACGGCCAGCCTCACTCCTTAGCGCTGCCTTTCAGTGTGCCGCGCAAGTCTATGGTTTTGAACGCCTTTTTTCGCATGGTCGTCATCCAAGGAAGCTCGAACTAAGTCTTTGATTCCATTGATTTTTATCGCCGCGCTCGATTGACCCTCGCGGAACGCTCCGCTACAGTGGCATGAAGTGCACTTTCGTGGGGTTTTGTGGCGAGCGTCGTATTCCAAGGCCCTGCTGCACTGACGTTGGACGCCAAGGGCAGGATTGCGATGCCGGCGCGTCACCGCGAGCTGCTCGCGGCGATGGGCGTGCGCCAGCTGACGATCACCAAGCATCCCGAAGGCTCGCTCCTCATCTTTCCGCGTCCGGCATGGGAGCTCTTCCGCGATCGCGTCGCCGCGCTGCCGATGGATTCGAGCGGCTGGAAGCGCGTCTTCCTCGGCAACGCGATGGACGTCGACATCGACGCCTCGTCGCGCGTGCTGATCGCACCCGAGCTGCGCGCCTCGGCCGGGCTCGTGCGCGACGTCATGCTGCTCGGCATGGGCAGCCACTTCGAGCTCTGGGACGCCGAGCGCCACGCATCTCACGAGGCCGAGGTGATGCGCTCGCCGATGCCCGATTCGCTGAAGAATTTCAGCTTCTAGGTCCTAGCGCGTTCGATCGGTCCGTGCAGCACGTCAGCGTTCTCCTGCGCGAAGCGGTGGATGCGCTCGTCACCGACGGCGACGGCACGTACGTCGACGGCACGTTCGGCCGCGGCGGCCACGCGCGCGCCGTGCTGGCGCGGCTGTCGCCGCGCGGCCGCCTCGTCGCGATCGACCGCGACCCCGATGCCGTCGCGAGCGCTTCGGAAGACGCCGGGCTCGCCGCCGACCCGCGATTCACGATCCACCATGCACCGTTCTCGCAGATGGCGGAGACGCTCGCCGCGCTCGGCATCGACGCGGTCGCCGGCGTCCTGCTCGACCTCGGCGTCTCGTCGCCGCAGCTCGACGACGCGGCGCGCGGCTTCTCGTTCCGCCTCGATGCCCCGCTCGACATGCGGATGGACCCGACGCGTGGCGAGAGCGCCGCCGAGTTCCTGGCCCGCGCCGACGAGCGCCACCTTGCGGAAGTGATTCGCGAACATGGGGAAGAACGGTTTGCTGCACAGGTTGCAAAGGCGCTTGTTGCTCGGCGCGAGAGCGGGCGTCCTGTTCGCACCACGCAGGAGCTTGCCGGCGTCGTGGCTGGTGCGGTCAAGACCCGCGAGGCCGGCCAGAACCCTGCGACTCGCACGTTCCAGGCGCTGAGGATCTTCGTCAACGCCGAGCTCGACGAGCTGGCGCACGCGCTCGCCGCCGCGCTCGCGCTCCTCGCTCCCGGTGGCAGGCTCGTCGTCATCAGCTTCCATTCGCTCGAGGACCGCATCGTCAAGGCGTTCATCGCGCGCGAGAGCCGGAGCGAGTTCGACCGGCGCGCGCCGTTCGCGCCGGCGCGGCCGACGCGGCTGCGCGCGATCGCGCGGGTCCGGCCGGGAGCCGCAGAGGCGGCGGCGAACCCGCGTGCGCGCTCGGCGGTGATGCGCGTCGCCGAGCGCACCGCCGCACCGCTGGCGGCAGGGAGCGCGTCGTGACGCGGCTCAACGTCGTCCTCCTGCTCCTGCTCATCGCGAGCAGCCTCTACCTCGTGCGCGTCTCGTACGAGTCGCGGCGCCTGTTCGCCGACCTCGACAAGGCGCAGGGCGAAGAGCGCGCGCTCGACACCGACAGCGAGCGGCTGAAGACCGAGCTGCGCTCGCAGGCGACGCCGCTGCGCGTCGAGCGCACCGCGCGCGACCGGCTCGCGATGCGCGCCGCGACGCCGGCGGTGACGTTCTACGTCGAGCTGCCGGCAGCGGCGTCGACGCCGGCGACCGGGACGACGCGGTGAACAACGGCTTCGCCGGGAAGAACGCGCCGAAGGCGCGTCCGGCGACGAGCGTGCGCAGCGTGAACTACTCGACGAGCCCGCTGCTCGCCGCGCCGACACCGCCGTGGCGCTCGAAGCTGCTCGTCGCGCTCGTCGGCCTCGGCTTCGCGCTGCTGCTCGGCCGCGCCGTCTACGTGCAGATCATCGACGCCCAGTTCTTCCTCAAGCAGGGCGAGATCCGCTACGCGCACACGATCGAGCTGCCGGCCAACCGCGGCCGCATCGTCGATCGCAACGGGCTCATCCTCGCGGCGAGCGTGCCGGCGCCGTCGATCTGGGCGATCCCGAAGGACCTCGAAGGCGACGCGGCGAGCCGCGCGCGACTGGCGACGCTGCTCGGCATGACGAGCGCGCAGCTCGAGAGCCGCCTCAACGACAACCCGAACTTCGTCTGGCTGCGCCGCCAGGTCGACGATCACGTGGCCAAGGCGGTCCGCGGCCTCAACCTCAAGGGCATCCACGAGGTGCGCGAGTACAAGCGCAAGTACCCTGAAGGCGAAGCGGCCGCGCACGTCGTCGGCTTCACGAACGTCGAGGACCGCGGCCAGGAAGGCATCGAGCTCGCGTTCGACAAGGAGCTCGCCGGCAAGGACGGCACGCGCCGCGTCATCAAGGACCGCCTCGGCCGCGTCGTCGAGGACGTCGGCGACAGCGTCGCCGCGGTCGCGGGCGAGGACATCGGCCTCGCGATCGACTCGAAGGTGCAGTTCTTCGCGTACCAGCGGATCCGCGACGCAGTCGCCGCCAACAAGGCGAAGGCCGGCAGCGTCGTCGTCCTCGACGCCCAGACCGGCGAGGTGCTCGCGCTCGCGAACTACCCGAGCTATGCGCCCGCCGACCGCAGGAACCTCACCGGCGCGCAGTTGCGCAACCGCGCGCTCACCGACACCTTCGAGCCGGGCTCGACGATGAAGCCGTTCATCGCGGCGTGGGCGCTCGAGTCCGGCCGCGTCACGCCGCAGACCGTGATCCAGACGGCGCCGGGCCGGATGACCCTGACCGGGTCGACGATCACCGACTCGCACCCGCACGGCAACCTCACCGTCACCGAGGTGATCCAGAAGTCGAGCAACGTCGGTGCGGTGAAGATGGCGATGACCTTCACGCCGCGCGAGATGTGGGAGCTCTACAGCGCAGTCGGCTTCGGCCAGAAGCCGCAGCTCGGCTTTCCCGGCGCGGTCGGCGGCCGGCTCAGGCCCTACAAGAGCTGGCGGCCGATCGAGCAGGCGACGATGAGCTACGGCTACGGCCTGTCGGCGTCGCTGTTCCAGATCGCGCACGCCTACTCCGTGTTTGCCCACGACGGCGAGCTGATCCCGGTGACGCTGACGCGGCCGATCGGCGCCGCGCCGGCGCAGGCGGTGTCCGGCATCCGCGTCCTCTCGCCGAAGACCGCATCGGCGGTGCGCGACATGCTCCATCTCGTCACGCTGCCCGGCGGCACGGCGCCGAAGGCGCAGGTGATGGGCTACTCGGTCGGCGGCAAGAGCGGCACCGCGTACAAGCAGGAAGGCGCGAGCTACGCGACCAAGAAATACCGCGCCTGGTTCGTCGGCATGGCGCCGATCGCGCATCCGCGGATCATCGTCGCCGTCATGGTCGACGAGCCGAGCGCCGGCAAGTACTTCGGCGGCGACGTCGCCGCGCCGGTCTTCAGCGAGGTCGTACAGCAGACGCTGCGCATGATGGGCGTGCAGCCCGACCTCGACGTCAAGCCGCAGATCGTCTCGCGCGAGCTGCCGGCCGAGGAAGAGAGCTTCTAGTGGCCGAACCTGCAACGAGCGGCATGGCGCGGCTCGAGTCGCGCGACGCGGCCCACGCGTGGCTCGAGTTGCGCGGCGTGCGTGCGCTCGTCAGCGACAGCCGCGACGTCGCCCCCGGCGATGCGTTCGTCGCCTGGCCGGGCCGCGCGTCGGACGGCCGCCGCTTCGTCGGCGCCGCGCTCGCCGCCGGCGCCAGCGCCTGCCTCGTCGAGGCCGACGGCGTCGACGGCTTCGACCTCGAACGCGAGCCGCGCGTCGCCGCGCTGCACAACCTGAAGGCGGCGGCGGGCGACATCGCGAGCCGCTTCCTCGCCACGCCGAGCGAGCGCCTCGACGTCGTCGCGGTCACCGGAACCAACGGCAAGACGTCGACCGCGTGGTGGATCGCGCAGGCGCTCGGCTCGATCGGCAGGCGCTGCGGCGTGATCGGCACGCTCGGGATCGGCGAACCGCCGCGCAACCGCGCGGCGGCGAGCGACCCGCCCCGCGACGGCGCGGCGGGGGGCGAGCCGCTCCGCGACGGCGCCGCCGACGAGCTGCGCGCGACCGGCCTCACGACTCCCGACCCGGTCGCGCTGCAGAACGCGCTGCGCGACTTCGTCGACCGCGGCTTCGCCGCGTGCACGCTCGAGGCGTCGTCGATCGGCATCGTCGAGCACCGCCTCGCCGGGACGCGCGTCGCCGTTGCCGTCTTCACCAACTTCAGCCAGGACCACCTCGACTACCACGGCGACATGCGCGCGTACTGGGCGGCGAAGGCGCAGCTGTTCGCGTGGCCGGGGCTGCGCGCGGCGGTCGTCAACCTCGACGACGCGCAAGGCGTCGAGCTCGCGGCGACGCTCGCCGAGCGCGCGCTCGAGTGCTGGACGATCTCGACCCGCGGCGAGGACGCGCGGCTGCGCGCGACCGACCTGCGCCACGGCCGCGACGGTCTCGCGTTCGACGTCGTCGAGGGCGACGACCGCGTCGCGATCGCGACGCCGCTGATCGGCGACTACAACGCGAGCAACCTGCTCTGCACGATCGGCGCGCTGCGCGCGCTCGGCGTGCCGCTCGTCGACGCGGCGCGCGCGTGCGCGGCGCTGACGCCGGTGCCGGGACGGATGGAGCGCATCGTCGGCGAAGACGGTGCGGGCCCCGAGGTCGTCGTCGACTACGCGCACACGCCCGACGCGCTCGAGAAGGCGCTCGCCGCGCTGGCGCCGCTCGCGCGCGCCCGCGGCGGCCGGCTCTGGTGCGTGTTCGGCTGCGGCGGCAACCGCGACGCCGCCAAGCGCCCGCTGATGGGCGCGATCGCGTGCCGGCTTGCGAGCCGGGTCGTGCTGACGAGCGACAACCCGCGCCGCGAGTCGCCCGACCTCATCCTCGCCCAGATCCTCGCCGGCGCGGTCGGTCACGACGAGGTCGACGTCATCGAGAACCGCGCCGAGGCGATCCGCCATGCCGTCGGCAGCGCCGCCGCCGAAGACGTCGTCCTGCTCGCCGGCAAGGGCCACGAGGACTACCAGGAAATCGCCGGCGCCCGCTTTCCATTCTCCGACGGGCGCCACGCCGCGGCCGCGCTCGCTGCGCGCGGCGCGGCCGCCGCTCCGGCCGCGGCGATGGCGACGCTCGGCGACGCTGCGCGCCTCGTTCCCGAAGCGCGCCTCGTCGGCAGCGCGACGACGTCGTTCGCCCGCGTCCACAGCGACACCCGGACGATCGCCGCCGGCGATCTGTTCGTCGCGCTGCGCGGTGAACGCTTCGATGCGCATGCGTTCCTCGGCGACGCCAAGGCGCGCGGCGCAGTCGCCGCGCTCGCCGAGCGCGGCCTCGACGAAGCCGGGCTGCCTGGGCTGGTCGTCGCCGACAGCCGCCGCGCGCTCGGCGACTTCGCCGCGGCATGGCGGCGCCGCTTCGCGATGCCGCTCGTCGCCGTCGCCGGCAGCAACGGCAAGACGACGGTGACGCAGATGATCGCGGCGATCTTTCGCGCCTGGGTCGGCGACGCCGCGTTCTCGACGCAGGGCAACTTCAACAACGACATCGGGCTGCCGCTGACCCTGCTCGGCCTGCGCGACGGCTGCCGCGCAGCCGTCGTCGAGCTCGGCATGAACCACATCGGCGAGATCGCCCGCCTCGCGCAGATCGCGGCGCCGACGATCGCGGTCGTCAACAACGCGCAGCGCGAGCACCTCGAGTTCATGGCGAGCGTCGAAGCGGTCGCGCGCGAGAACGGCGGCGTCATCGAAGCGCTCCGCGCCGACGGTGTCGCCGTCTTTCCCGCCGACGACGCGCACGCGCCGACGTGGGACGCGATCGCCGGCGAGCGCCGCATCGTGACGTTCGCGCTCGACGCGCCGGCCGACGTCAGCGGCAGCGCGACCTGGCACGGCGACCACTCGCTCGTGCGGATGCAGACGCCGGCCGGCGCGGCGGCGTTCGCGCTCCAGATCGCGGGCACGCACAACGTTCGCAACGCGCTCGCCGCGAGCGCCGCCGCGCTCGCCGCCGGCTGCCCGCTCGACGCGATCGTGCGCGGCCTCGAGGGCTTCCGCGCCGTCCGCGGCCGCTCGCAGACGAAGCGGATCGGCCACGGCGGCGGCGAGGCGACGCTGATCGACGACACCTACAACGCCAACCCGGACTCGGTGCGCGCGGCGATCGACGTCCTCGCCGCGCTCCCGGGCCCGCGCTGGCTCGTCCTCGGCGACATGGGCGAGGTCGGCGACCGCGGCCCCGAGTTCCACCGCGAGGTCGGCGCGTACGCCCACGAGCGCGGCATCGAGTCGCTCTGGGCGGCGGGGGCGGCGAGCGCGAGCACGGTCGCGCAGTTTGCCGGTGCGCGCGCGTTCCTCGCCGTCGAGGAGCTGATCGCCGCGCTCGCCGAGGCGCCGCGCGCGGCGTCGATCCTCGTCAAGGGCTCGCGCTTCATGCGCATGGAGCGCGTCGTCGCCGCGCTCGGCGGCGAGACCGGAGGCGCGCATGCTTGAGCAGGCAGCACGGCGGAGGCGCGATGCTGCTTAGCCTGGCGCAGTGGCTGCGTGCGCTGTCGCCCGAGTTCGGGTTCATGCGCGTCTTCGAGTACATCACGTTCCGCGCGGTGATGGCGGCGATGACCGCGCTCGTCATCGGCCTCGTCTTCGGCCCCTGGGTGATCCGCCGCCTCGCCGCACTGAAGATCGGGCAGCCGATCCGTTCGTACGGGATCGAGGCGCACCACGTCAAGAGCGGGACGCCGACGATGGGCGGCGTGCTGATCCTGCTCGGCATCGGCGTCTCGACGCTGCTCTGGTTCGACTGGTCGAACCGGTTCGTGTGGATCGTCATGGTCGTCACCGTCGGCTTCGGCGCGATCGGCTGGGTCGACGACTGGCGCAAGGTCGTGCAGAAGAACCCGGAGGGGATGCGCTCGGGCGAGAAGTACTTCTGGCAGTCGCTGATCGGGATCGTCGCCGCG
>Ga0068858_100005752_pt1 | contig 12113 bp, 10 predicted proteins | sample KBSSwiS12_FD_66589 | JGI IMG/M metagenome (GOLD analysis project Ga0068858, IMG submission 66589) | Switchgrass rhizosphere microbial communities from Kellogg Biological Station, Michigan, USA - KBS Switchgrass S1-2 | ecosystem: Host-associated > Plants > Roots > Rhizosphere > Soil ... | reverse complement strand
CGGCCCGGCGATACGATTCTTTTGTCACTCGAGTACGAATTCTACGGCGTGGGATTCAACCGCGATATTTATGCCGATTACATTCTGTCGCGCGATCCGGACTATTTCCGGCAGATGTCATGGTGGGAGACGATCAACATGGCGACACGGATTCCGTTCACGCGAATCCAGAAGGGGTGGAGAATCCGGCATACGCCGGAAAAAGTGCGGGACCACGCGCCCTATGCCGATTCCCTGAATTCACATGGGGATGAGATTGGGAACACGGTGGCGAATCGTCCGGCGACGGCGAAGGATTTGCAGTTCACCGCCGAGCCGCTGCTGAAGGGGCTGCCTTCGGATCGGACGCCGGGGTTCGCGTCTTTGCGAAAGTTTCTCGCGTGGGCGAAGGCGAATCACATCACGGTGCTGGCGACATTTCCAAATATTGTTTATCACCCGGAGTATGATCAGCCGCCCGCGCGGCAGGCGATCCAGACAATAACTGATTTTTATCGTGCGGAGGGGGTTCCGGTTGTCGGCACGGCGCGTGAGGTGATGCTGCCGGTTGATCAGTTTTTCAATACGTACTATCACCTGACGGATGAGGCGGCGTTGGCGCGAACACAGCGCTTGGTGCCGGAGTTGAGGCCGTATTTGCCAACGAAGTAGAGAATATCCTATTGGGAAAAATAGGTCTCATGGGCTGATAGGTTGGATGATTTGGATACGCGGCAGATTGCATGATCTTCCCATGCACGTTTCAAGAAAAGTTGCGTTTTTCTGCCGCCGTCGAAACGGCGATCATATCTGTAAGTTGCTGGTCTTAATTTAGTTAAACCTCGATGACGCGAGGTTGGCATAGTCGATGCCATATATATTTTGTAGCGGCATACACATGCCAGACCAACCAAACCAACTATATGAAAACAACAATCAATAAATTTTCAGGGAAGGCAGCTTTCCTTGGGATGATCCTGGCGGCTGCCAACATGGCCTCGGCGCAGACATCCTCGGTGACCACGACAACAACATCGTCGGGCACAGTCCGGGAATTCAGCCCGAATGCGTTTACGGTAACGACGACGGCCTCGCCCGCACCGGTTCGCTACAGTTACACGAAATCGACTACCTACGTTGATGAAAACGGAAATCCGGTTTCGGTCGAGACGGTGCGTTCCGGAGCGCCGGTAACCGTTTACTACGACCGCGATGGCGACCAGATGGTCGCTCGCAAAGTGGTAGTACGGAAGAGAGTCGATGCCGACGGCACCGTCAGCAAGGAAACGACGACCACGACGACTTCCTCGCAAGGGACCGTCAGCACGTTCAATCCTGACTCGATCGCGGTGAAAACGAGTACATCCGAGCAACCGGTAACTTATACCTTCACCAAGAGCACGACGTATGTGGATGAGATGGGAAATCCCGTTTCTGTCGATACGGTGCGATCCGGCACGCCGGTGACGGTTTACTACGATCGCAACGGCAATCAGATGGTGGCGACGCGTGTGGTGGTACAGAGCGACCCGAATGCGCCGGTGATTCAACACACGAAGACAACCACGACCACCACGGAAACCGTACCCAACCCGTAACCAACCGAAAGGAACCCTCATGAAAACTATTTATCAATTCATCCTGACCGGAATTGCAGCGGGCACTTTGTTTGCGCTGACAGGATGCGCCGACGATACGGCGACCCGCACGACGACCACCACCACGGAAGAAACAACGGTTCAACCCAGCTCAACCACGACTGTTGTTCACTAATTAAACCAAACAAACCCATGAAAACCACCATCAAAGGCCTTCTGGCCATCACTGCCCTCACCGTTACGATGATGATGGCCGGCCTGAGCAATTCCTCAGCCGACTATTATCACCACGATCACTACGGTTATTGGGATAACCACCATTATTATCATCACTATACCTATTACCATGGCCACCAGGGCTATTGGTATCCGCAGCCGAACGGTGTTCGTATCTGGATTAATATCTAGTCGAATCGTTTAGCGACAAGCCGGACGCAGGGTTAAACCTTGCGTCCGGTTTTTTTGTTTTTGGGTGTGGGAAGTTTTCGACGGAATTAGCGGAATTTTTCCAAATTAACGAGGATGAGAGATTTTGAGTTGGCTTAGGATGGTGCACTTGCCATGAGGAGATGGGTTTTTGGCGCTAGCGGAATTGCAGGAGAAAAGGAAATCGCTGACTCGCCTTTGCTCAAGATGACAGCATTTTTAAGGCGTGGGTTACCGGCGACCTCCTGTTCGCTTCGCGAACCCGGACAACTAGTTGTCCGGGCCACCCGAAGGAAGGCACCGCCGCCCGGCGTGCGGCGGCTACCCGTGAGTCAAATTAGGGCAGCAAGTCAGCGATAAAGAATAGCAACCCTCCGTTAGCGGGATCGAACGGACTCGCTACGGTGAGGTGCATGAAAAAGAATTTTTTCCTGATTTCCAATTTTGTCTTTTTACTTTGCGCGGGCTTATCCCATGGGGCCGATACGCCGGCGACGTCCAATGTGCAGGGAGTGAAGGACTATCTGCTGGGCATGGAGGCCAAAATGGATACGGCGACGGACGATTTCGCCAAGCAATCGAGCGAGTACCAGAAGGTCATCGAATCTTATCACGGTGATTACGCGGCGGCATTGAAGGGGGATCGCGAACATATTCTCAAGCTGGTCAAAGCGATGCGCGATGATTACCAGGCGGCGGACAGCTTTGGCTACGAACGCGTCGAGGGAATCGTGGCAGGTGTTGATAAGCTGGCTGACTTTGACGTTTACCTCGATTCCGGCGTACCGAAGGACAAGGCAAGCAAGGACACACCCGCGGCGCCGACGACATTTACGCTGAAGGACGGCACGGTCATTTCCGGCGAAGGTTGCACGTTTACCTACCTCGTTGAGCCGACGCTCTGGGGCAAAAACGAGAGGCATATTGTGAAGGTCAATGTGGGTGGCGATGGCTCGCAGGCTGCGGTTGATTCTCTCCCCAACGCGGATTTCATCGCGGCGGCGGGTGCGGACATGGACAAGAAGATGGATGAGCTGGTAGCCGCTTCGAAGGCGTGGAATCCCACGGAAGAAGATTGTTTCAATGCGGTCGTGACGATGACGCCGACGCTCTCCGGTTACTTCGATGACTGGAAGGCCTCGCGTTACGACAAAGACAAATCAGGTCTGTTCACCTCGGTCTCCCGCGTGTCGGACATGACGGGCATCATGGAGAGCGTTTCGCTGACTTATAACGCAGTCAACCCCGACGTGGCCAAGAAGGATCCGGCATTGGCGAAGACGATCAAGGGCGGTTTTGCCGATATCATGACCTTTGTGGAAAAAGTGGGCGTACGTGAGAAGAAAGGTCCCCTCACCGTGGCCGAGATCGATGAACTGCATGACCAGGCGCAGACCAAGTCCGACAAGCTGGTGCCGCAAGTGAAACAGGGCGCGGCGCTGGTTGGCGTGAAGGTGAGCGCGGAATAGTATTTGCAAGTTATTTGCATTTATATAAAAGACTGTCATGTCCCGTCTCTCTCACATTCTGCGTGTTGTCCCGGGCTTTGCCGTTCTCGCGGCTGGCGCCGTGCTGCGCGCGGATGTGATTGATGATTATTCATCACTGACGAACAACCTGCAGGAGGCGACGTTGAACGCGCTGGCCGAGAAACCGGACACCACGCAGTGGGAAGCGTTCCTGCAATCGGCGGAGCAGTTTTCGACCTTGATCAAGACGCCGGCGGCTTCCGCGCTTTATGGGAAGTTACTGGCGAACTTGAAGAGCACTCCGGTGACAGATGCGATGGCGCAGGCGAAGGTCTGCGGGGAATTTAAGGCCCAGATCGAGTCTATCTGCTCGCTGGAATTGCTTTCCAACCAGGAGCAAAACAACATCCAAGGTGCGCAGGAATGGCGGGCGCTGATTGCGCTACCGAAGCATGCGAACTCGATCGAGGGTGCGCTGGCGCTGCAAAGCCAGCTTTCCAATTCCAGCCAGATCAAGCCGGTGACGACGTTGCTGGCGCAGGAGTGTCTGCAATGGCAGTCGCAGCGGATTCGCGAAAAGCTGGGCAACCTGCAACGGCTGATCGCAAGTGGCCAATACAGCGGCACATTACTGGAAGAACGGTTTTCAGAAATTGCGGCCCTGGCGGGCTTTAATGCCGAACTAAGCCAGGCCGCTGGCGTGATGCCGAACGCGGACCAGAAAGCGGCGACTGAAGTGGCGGCATTGATCGCGGCGGCGCTTCCCGAGCCAAGTACGGATTTCGACCGGCAATTCGCTTCATGGCGCAGCGGCATTGAAGGCAGCCTGCCGAGTTTTCTTTCCACCCAGGAGGTGGCGCGACATGAGCGGCTTTTGTTGAAGCTGGTGAAACTGGTTCCGAAAGAATACGGCAGCGGCGTGCGCGCCGGCCAGATCACGGTGCCGCTGGAATATCGCGAAGCGGTGATGTTCATCGTGCAGGCGCAACAGCTGGTGGACGAGTTGAATCCGATCTGGGTGAAGAGCCGGGCGGAGGCACAGCAACAATATCACGAAGAATTGTCGGCCGATTTGACGGCGACGGAAAAACTGATCAACCAGAAGGCCGATCCCTCCCAGATTGAGACCACGGCGGGCAAGGCGCAGAGTCTGCTCGAGGACAAATTCGGCCTGACGCTGCGGCGCACGGGAGATATGACGACCGCGTTGGAAGAGACTGTGCTCGATATCCGTACCTCGCTGAAAAGCTCGCTGGCAGCGGCGCAGGCCGGGACGTGGGACCAGGCGGAATCTTATCGCCTCGACGCCTACACGACGTTTGACAATGACATCGAGAAAAGGGTGCTTCCGCGCGATTACGCGCTGGGGATCAAAACGGAGCGGAGTTTTCTTGATGGCCAGAACGGCAAGGGCATCAAGGCGGCGCTGGATGCGCGGCTGAAGGGTGCGGAGCTGGAGGCGGCTTATCAACAGACGCTCGATAACGTCAAGGAGTGCCAGTCGCTGCTCAAGGTGGGGCTTTCTCCCGCGACCATTATTTTTACCACGGTATCGATCGTGACGCGGGAAGGGCTCGAGGCGATCGTCATCCTGGCGGCGTTGCTGGCCGGTCTGCGCGGAGAAGAGAATCGCGTGACGCGCCGCTGGATCGGACGCGGGGCGTGGCTGGCGCTGCTGGCGAGCGCGATCACATTCTGGTTGTCGCGCACGCTGATCGATTCCCTTTCCCGCTATGGCGAAAAGCTGGAGGCCGTCGTTTCGATATTGGCGGTGGTAGTTCTGCTGATTGTGACCAACTGGGTCTTCCATAAATATTATTGGGCGGACTGGAACACCAAGCTGCGGCACCTGATGAAGGGCGCGCGCGATGGATCGACGGCGCGCTGGCAATGGCTGGCGCTGGTAAGCGTGGGTTTCGTGACGATTTACCGCGAAGGATTCGAGGTCAGCCTTTTCATGCAATCGCTCATCATGGAAGGCAGCGTGCAGTCGGTGGTGATCGGCGTTCTGATCTCGGCGGCGCTGATCACAGCGCTGGGCACAGCGATCTTCGTCATCGGGACCAAGCTGCCGATCCGCAAGATGCTGGTGATCACCGGCCTCTTCATTGTTTCGATTCTGGTGACCTTTTTGGGTTCCACGGTGCGCATCTTCCAAACGGTCGGCTGGATGTCGATCCATCCGATCAGCCATTTTGAGATTCCCACGTGGATGGGACAATGGCTGGGGCTCTATCCCTCATGGGAAGGTCTTATCGTTCCTTTCCTGGGTCTTTCCTACATCGCCGGAGCGTGGCTCTACATGAAAATCACGGCGAATCGCGCCCAAATAACCGCACCGGTGCCCCCATTTTCCGCCCCCAAAGCGGTGGCCGAGGAAACCATTTCAGTCTAACTATAATCACGGAGAATGCATATGAATAGAACTGCACTACACCTTGCCTGCTTGTGGGCAGGGATCGTCCTTACCTCGCAAAACCTGACGGCAGATCCACTCGCCGCGGACGACTCGACTATTTCGGGCACGACCCCTCCGGGAACGACGACAACCGGGGCATCAACCCCGACGCCCAGTTCCTCTCCAACAGCAACTTCGAATTCAGCGGGGCAGAAAGGGACAACCACTACGCCTGAAGCAAGCGAACCGAAAGACGCGGGTGAAAAGGAAGAGGCCGGGTTTTGGACCCGTGATTACCTGACAGGCGATTGGGGTGGCACGCGCAACAAGCTGGCGGATGACGGTTTCGTCGTGACGCCGACGTGGATCGGGGAAGTGATGGGCAATCCAACGGGCGGCGCGGCGCAGGGCATCACGGAAGAAGGTGTGTTCAATGTCGCGCTCGATTTTGACCTGGGGAAGATGTCGGAGGGCGGCGTGGAAGACCTGACGATCCACACGAATGCTTATTATATCTACGGCCCGGGACTCTCACCGAAGTATGTGCACGACTTCAGCAACACCAGCAACATTCAGGCTTATAATACGATTCGTTTACAGGAGCTGTGGATCCAAAAACTTTTCTTTAACCAGAGGCTCTCGGTGAAGGTTGGCAACATGGCGATCGACACGGAGTTTTTTGCGTCGAGCAGCTCGGCGTTATTCATGAATGGGACGTATGGGACATTCGACTTGATCGCGAATAATATTCCCAATGCGCCGGTTTACCCGACGGCCTCGCCAGGGGTACGAATCAAGTACCAGCCTTCGGACAAGTTTTACGTGATGGCGGGAGTTTATGGCATGGACCGCGACTCGACACAGCCAACGGATAATCATTATGGCACAGACTTCGCATTGGACGGCAGCAGCGGCATGCTGATCATGTCGGAGGCGGGTTATTTGCTCAACCAGGGCAAGGATGACCATGGGTTGCAGGGGACGTATCGACTGGGTTCGTTCGTCGAGACGGCCAATTGGTACAACTGGGGCTCACAAGCGCAGGCGGCGCTGGGGACCGGCTCGCTGCAGGGCGCCGGGACGAACTTTGGTATTTATGGCGTCGTGGACCAGCAGATTTTCGCCAAGGACAACCGGGTTGTCAGCGTCTTTCTGCGCGGTGGCGGCGCGCCTTCCAATGTCAATTTTGTGAATGCGTATATTGATGGAGGATTCAACTTCACGGGCTTTATTCCGGGACGGGCGAATGATGTCGCGGGCGTAGCCCTAGCGCATGCGCATGTGAGCGGCAACTTCAGTGACAGCCAGACGTTGCAGGGAAGCGCGCCCTACACGGAGGAAACGAATCTTGAGGCGACCTACAAAATTCAGATGGCGCCTTGGTGGACGATCCAGCCGGATTTCCAATATGTGATGAATCCGAGCGGCGTGGTGGGGTCACCTAATGCCGTGGTGCTGGGGCTGCGGACGAGTGTGGCGTTCTAAGGCAACGTTCAAATCTTCGAACCTGACGCATTTGTGAAACATCGTTTTCGTCGTCATCGCGGTCTTGATCTGGGGAGCCCCCGCGCGGGTCGTGCGGGGACGAGTCCGCTCATCGAGGGTGTGCTGGCTTCCAACATTGACACGGATGGCACAGACAGTGTCCGGATTGCCTTGTGGCGCGAGTGGCGCGCGATGCTAGGGGACCTGCGGAGCTTGGGGCCAGTCTGGAGCATTGTGCGGAACCGACATTGCGTCCTGGCGATGCAGGACGTTTACCCGGAGCTGACATTTTCGACGGACCAGAAGTCGGCGGGAGCCTGCAACGGGGACCGGTCGCTTATGTATTATTTACCGGCCTGGAAGCAGGCGGTGGCGTTCGATTGCAATTGTCCTTGTGGGCGGACCTATGGATTGGAATTTGAAAATACGGACGGGGAGGTTTTTCATCGAATCTGCCTGGCGAAAGGGACCGATCTCCGCAGTTTTGCCGAATGGATACAAATGCACCAGGCGACAGGACTGGAAGAGGGGGAAATTGACGGGGAATGGGATATCGAAGAGTTGAGCCCGTATCTGCCGCCGTTCAAGGCCTCGTTTCCGCCGGGGACGCTGCAGTTTTCGCCCGAGCTTTTGCGAACGGTGATGATCACGACGGCGCAGCGGGAGATTCCCTTGATTGCGAGCGTGGCAAACGAGGGAATCAGCCAGACGATGCGGCTTGAAGTGCATCGGGCCAGTGAGGCCCATGGCTGGCTGGCGTTGTCCGGGAAGGACCGGTCGCTTTATGTGGAATCGATGCCGCAGGGAGCGTTGCATCTCGAGCCCGGGAATATCGAGGGTGAGCCGTTATGGAGACTTTCGCTGACGGACCCGCGCGGACATCGGTTGATGCGGTTGCAGTCGGGGGTGGATGGGCGGGAGGAGTGGAACCAGTTGATCCGGGAAATTGTCCTTTGTTCGCCGGGGATGGAGGAAAAATAAGCGTTCCCAAACGCAGGAGCCCATAGGTCGAATAGGGCTGATCGGTCGGATGAGAAGGCCGGCGGAACTGATCCTTCGACACGCTCAGGATGACGAATTTTTATACGAGGATCGATGACGACCTCCTATTCGCTTTGCGAACCCGGACAACGCAGGACCGCCGCTACAGCTGAGGGCGAGGGCGGAAAATACCTCCTGAAGAGAGAGGCTTGGTGCTTGTATCACGAATAAAGCAATGTAGCCTCGTTGACGCGTATGGTCGATGGTTACGGACTCATGATTAAGAGGGAGAAATTCCCTTTCCGCCTTTTGCTGGGCGTTGGAGTGACTTGCGCACTCATGGGGGTGAGCACGGTGCGAGGGGCCGACTCGACGGTTTTCGGGCAGGAGACGCAAAGTGAGGCGGCGCTGGTGGGTGTGCTTTATGACCTGAAACAGACGCAGGACCACTCGACGACCAATGTCGATGCGAACACTTACAGCAAAGTCGTGCAGGAGTTCCTGGTCAAAAATTGGGACGAGACCGTGCTCAATCGCTATTACCGGGTGAGCAAGCCGCTCTATACGACCCAGATTTTCATCCCGAACATGGACGCGAACGAAGCCCCCAAGGCGTTCGGCGCGGAGAAAACGGTGAAGCCGGGACGGTGGGTGATTCACTATAAGGGGCAGATTTCAGCACCGACCGAGGGCACCTATCGTTTCTGGGGTTGCGCGGATGATGCGATGGCGGTGGCAGTCAATGGGAAGACGGAACTCGTGGCGTGCCGGCCTGACATGGCGGTGGCCATGACCGAAATTACGTGGAAATCGACCGAGAAACCGGGTGCCCAGGCCGCGGATGATCCACTCCTTGCCGGCGACTGGTTTGATGTTAAGCAGGGGGAGATCATTGACCTGGATGTGATCATCGGGGAGCGCCCCGGCGGATTGTTCAATGCGTTCCTCATGATTGAGAAGAAGGGGGAGACCTACGAAATGGATGGCCAGGGTCACCCTATCCTGCCGATTTTTCAAGTGGCGACGTATGTTACGCCTGTGGATCCGGATTTGAACAAGCAGCCCAAGTTCGCCACCGGCTTTCCCCCTTGGAAAAGCTACCAGTAATCCTTACCTTTAACCTTCGCCCCCAAACCATCTTCACCGACAAGTCGAGTTCACCGAAAGGCCGTATGAGTTCCGAAACAGAAACAGCACCCGAAATTGCAGCAGCACCTGAAGCCACCAACGATCATTACAAGCCGTCGAATTTTGTCGCGAGGCCTACGCCAACGTGCAACGCGAACTGGCCAAGGTTGTCGTCGGTCAAACCGGCGTGGTCGAAGAAATCATGATCGCGATCTTCACTCGGTCGCACGCGCTGCTGGTGGGTGTGCCCGGGCTGGCGAAGACGCTGATGATCTCGACGCTGGCGCAGACGCTGCAGATGTCGTTCAAACGCATTCAGTTCACGCCGGATTTGATGCCGAGTGACATCACGGGAACCGAGGTGATCTATTCCGACCAGGCCACGGGCGAAAAGCAGTTCAAGTTTTTGCCGGGACCACTTTTCTCCAACATCGTCCTGGCGGACGAAATTAATCGTACGCCGCCGAAAACGCAGGCGGCGATGCTTGAGGCCATGCAGGAAAAGCGTGTGACGGTCGGTGGCACCACTCACACACTACCCAAGCCGTTCTTCGTTCTTGCGACCCAGAATCCGCTGGAGCAGGAAGGCACCTATCCGCTCCCGGAAGCGCAGCTCGATCGTTTCATGTTCCTGATCAACGTCGGCTATCCGACGACGGAGGACGAGTTGCAGATCATGCGCATGGGAACAGGCCAACCGGGCGAGCAACCCCAGCCGGTGTTGAGCATCGACCAGATTCTCTACATCCAGGAAACGGTGAAGCTGATCCCGGTGGCGGAACACGTGTATCGCTACGCGCAGGCGATTGTGGCCTGCACGCGCCCGAAGGAAGCTGATGCGCTCGACGTTTGCAAAAAGTACCTGAGCTTTGGCGCAGGTCCGCGCGCGAGCCTGAGTTTGATCGTGGCGGCGAAGGCGCATGCGTTGATCAACGGGCAGGTCTTTGTCAGCTGCTCCAATGTCGCGGCGATTGCGCTGGCGGTCATGCGACACCGCATTGCAGTCAATTTCACCGCGCAGAGCGAGGGAATCACCTCCGACGAAGTGGTGCGAATGATTCTCGAGAAGATCCCACAAAACGAACCGCTGGGCTAATCCCAGCCCGACTGTGGCCATGGCGGACTCCGAATCTCCCTCGTACTTGGACCCTCTCGCGATTTCGCGCGGGGAGAGCCTGGGCATTCTCGCGCGCAATGTCGTGGAGGGATACCGCGTGGGCGAGCACCGTTCGCCGTTCAAGGGATTCGCGATCGAGTTCGCGCAGCATCGCGAATATACGGTCGGCGACGATCCGCGACATCTCGACTGGAAAGTTCTGGGACGCACGGACCGCTATTACATCAAGCAATACGAGCAGGACACGAACTTCGTGGTGCATCTATTGATCGATGGCAGCGAATCAATGAACTATGGCTCGGGGAAGGTCACCAAGCTGCATTATGCGAAGGCGCTGGCGGCGTGCATGGCTTACCTGGTCCTGCTGCAGCGCGATGCGGTGGCGGTCGGAGTCTTTGATACCGAGACGCGCGAATATATCCAGCGGACGGATAGTCTCGCGAAAATTCATCATATCATGAACCGGCTGGCGGCGTTTGAGGCGACGCAGCAGACGAATATCGGCGTGGCGATGTCGGACCTGTCGCGCATTGCGAAGGCGAAGGGCATCGTCATTGTATTCAGCGATCTTTACGACGATGAAGAGGGATTTGAACGCGGGCTGCAGCAACTCCGGTTCATCGGGCATGAGGTGGTGGTCTTTCATGTGCTGGACCTCCAGGAAATCGCATTCTCCTTCACCGGGCGCGTTGAATTTATCGGCCTGGAAGGGGCGCCCACGCTGGAAACCAATCCCCAGGATATCCGCAAAAGTTATCTCGAAGAGATGAACGCCATGCGGAAGCGGATGCAACTGGCCTGCGACCGGACGGGAAGCCACTACGTTCTCACCAACACGGGTAACTCGCTGGCGGAAACGCTGAGCGCCTATCTCGTCTTCCGACAAAAGATCACGGCGCGATGACGTTTCTCAATTTCTCGATGCTGTTCGGCCTGCTGGCCGTCGGATTGCCGGTGATCATTCACCTGCTGACCAAGCCGCGCCTCAAACGGATGAAGTGGGCGGCGACGAAGTTCCTTTTAAAGAGTCTGCAGAAAAACCGACGACGGGTGCAGTTTGAGGATCTCATCCTGCTGATCCTGCGCTGCCTGCTGGTGGCGTTGCTGGTCCTGCTATTTGCGCGACCGGCATGGCTGGTCGATGCGGCGGGACTTCAGGTAGGCGGCAGCAACTCGACGGTGGTCATCCTGCTGGATAACTCGCAGAGCATGGGCCAGAGCAACGGAACTCAGACGCGTTTCGAGCAAGCGAAGTCGATGGCGGACGGGATTCTCTCCAAGCTGGGGAGCGGCTCGACCGTGGCGCTGTACCTCGTGTCCGACACCGTGAAGACGCTGATCCCGAAGCCGACCTCGGATATCGCGATTCTGCAGCGGTCACTGGCGCAGGCGACGTTGTCCGACCGGAGCACCGATCTTTATCCCGGGCTGAAAGAGGCGGTGGACCTGTTGAAAGCATCGCAGTCGGCGCATCGCGATATCTATTTGCTGACGGACAGCCAGGAATCGGGCTGGAAACAGCTGGCGCAAAT
>Ga0068858_100005749_pt1 | contig 12118 bp, 10 predicted proteins | sample KBSSwiS12_FD_66589 | JGI IMG/M metagenome (GOLD analysis project Ga0068858, IMG submission 66589) | Switchgrass rhizosphere microbial communities from Kellogg Biological Station, Michigan, USA - KBS Switchgrass S1-2 | ecosystem: Host-associated > Plants > Roots > Rhizosphere > Soil ... | reverse complement strand
CGAGATCGCCGGCGGCCCGCCGGGCTCGCCCGACGAGGACGGCGACCGCTACATCGAGATCTGGAACAACGTCTTCATGCAGTTCAACCGCGACGACGCGGGCGTGATGCATCCGTTGCCGAAGCCGAGCGTCGACACCGGCATGGGCCTCGAGCGGCTGAGCGCGGTGCTGCAGCACGTGCACTCGAACTACGAGATCGACCTCTTCGTCAACATCCTCGCCGCCGCCAAGCGCGAGGTCGACGCGGCGGGCGCCGGCCACTGCGACAAGGACTCGCCGTCGCTCAAGGTGATCGCCGACCACATCCGCGCCTGCAGCTTCACCGTCGGCGACGGCATCGTTCCCGGCAACGAAGGACGCGGCTACGTGCTGCGCCGGATCGCCCGGCGTGCGATCCGCCATGGCTACAAGCTCGGCGCGCGGAAGCCGTTCTTCCATCGCCTCGTCGCCGCCGTCGTCGCCGAGATGGGCGACGCGTACCCCGACCTGCGCAGCCAGCAGGCGCGCGTCACCGCCGTCCTCAAGCAGGAAGAGGAGCAGTTCTTCCGCACCATCGCCAACGGCATGGAGATCCTGGAGTCGGCGCTCGGTGCGCTCAAGCCCGGCCAGGCGCTCTCGGGCGACGTCGCCTTCAAGCTGCACGACACCTTCGGCTTCCCGGTCGACCTCACCGCCGACGTCTGCCGCGAGCGCGGCGTCGCCGTCGACGTCGAGCGCTTCGAGGCGCTCCTCGGCGAGCAGCGCGAGCGGGCGCGCGCGTCGGCCAAGTTCAGGATGGCGCAGGGCCTCGAGTACGGCGGCGGCGCATCGACATTCCACGGCTACGAGACGCTCGTGCACGACGCGGCGCGGATCACCGCGATCTACGTCGACGGCGCCGCGGTGAAAACCGCGAACCCGGGCGACGTCGCCGTCGTCGTCCTCGACCACACGCCGTTCTACGCCGAGAGCGGCGGCCAGGTGGGCGACACCGGCGAGCTGCGCAACGCGACCGCGCGCATGGTCGTCGAGGACACGATCAAGGTGCAGGCGGCGGTTCCCGGGCATCAGGGCCGGGTCGTCGAAGGGTCGCTGTCGGTGGGCGACGTCGTCCAGACCCGGGTCGACGCCGAGCGGCGCGCCAAGACCGTCAGGAACCACAGCGCGACGCACCTGATGCACAAGGCGCTGCGCGAGGTGCTCGGCGAGCACGTGCAGCAGAAGGGATCGCTCGTCGACGCCGACAAGACTCGCTTCGACTTCGCCCACAACGCGCCGCTCAGCGACGACGAGATCCGCCGCGTCGAGGAGATCGTCAACGCCGAGATCCTCGCCAACCACGCCACCAGCGCGCGCGTGATGCCGATCGAGGAAGCGACGAAGCTCGGCGCGATGATGCTGTTCGGCGAGAAGTACGGCGACGAGGTGCGCGTCCTCGACATCGGCTCGAGCCGAGAGCTCTGCGGCGGCACGCACGTGCAGCGCACCGGCGACATCGGCCTGTTCAAGATCGTCGCCGAGAGCGGCGTCGCCGCGGGCGTGCGCCGCGTCGAGGCGGTGACCGGCGCCAACGCGCTGCACTACCTGCAGTCGCTCGAGGCGACGCTCGGCCACCTCGCCGGCGAGCTGCGCAGCGCCCCCGACGAGGTGCCGGCGCGAGTCGGCCAGGTCCTCGAGCACGTTCGCGCGCTCGAGAAGGAGCTCGCCGCGCTGAAGGGCCGCCTCGCTTCGTCGCAAGGCGACGACCTGGCGCAGCGCGCCGTCGACGTCGGCGGGCTGAAGGTGCTCGCGGCGCGCCTCGACGGCGCCGACGCGAAGACGCTGCGCGACACCCTCGACAAGCTCAAGGACAAGCTGAAGACGGCGGTGATCGTGCTCGCCGCGGTCGACGGTCAGAAGGTGCAGATCGCCGCTGGCGTCACGGCCGACAGCACCGGCCGCGTCAAGGCCGGCGATCTCGCCAGCTTCGTCGCCGCGCAGGTCGGCGGCAAGGGCGGCGGCAAGGCCGACATGGCGATGGCCGGCGGCAGCGATCCGTCGCGCCTGGGCGACGCGCTGGCGTCGGTGCCGAAGTGGGTCGAGGAGCGCGCCTGATGGACATGCTCTTCCTCGAGGGCCTCGAAGTCCCTTGCCGGGTCGGCTGCAGCGATCCGGAGCGGGCGACGCCGCAATCGCTGCGCGTCGAGGTCAAGCTCTATTGCGCGTCGCTGCGCGACGCGGCGCTCGCCGACGACCTCGAGCGGACCGTCGACTACCGTCTGGCCGGCGACCTCATCGACGCGGTGCAGGGGCGCGAGTTCCTGCTCATCGAGCGCGTCGCCGAGACGCTCGCTGAAGTCGTCCTCAAGAACGCGCTGGTCGATCACGTGACGGTCAGCGTCAAGAAGCGGCCACCCGTGCAAGGGCTCGAGTGGGCCGGCGTGCAGATCACGCGCGGCCGCAGCGACGTGCCGCCCGCCAAGGACTGAGGCGGCGGCGGTGAAGGTCGTCAGCAACACCGCCGTGTCGCTGGACGGCCGGATCAACACCCGCGAACGGCGCTTCACGTTCTTCGGCAGCGCGCGCGACCACGCGCGGATGAGCCGGCTGCGCGCCGAGGCCGACGCGGTGCTCGTCGGCGGCGCGACGTTTCGCAACTGGCCGCACGCCGCGCTTCCCGACGCGCCCGACCGGCCGCTGCTGAAGGCGAGGCCGTGGAACGTCGTCGTCAGCCGCTCGCTCGACGTGCCGCTGACGCCGTCGTTCCTGGCCGAGCCGGCGATCCGGCCGCTGTTCGTGACGCGCGCCGCCAGCGTCAAGCCCGGCTTTGCGGGCGAGGTCGAAGCGTGGCCGGGCGACGGCGACCCGCCGGTCGACTGGATCCTCGAGCGCCTCGCCGCGCGCGGCGTCGAGCATCTCCTGGTCGAAGCGGGCGGCGACCTGCTGTTCCAGTTCCTCGCCGCCGGTGCGATCGACGAGATGCACGTGACGCTCTGCCCGATCGTCGTCGGCGGCGATGCACCGACGCTGACCGACGGCGCCGGCTTCGATCGCGACGACGTGCGCCGCCTGCGCCTGCTCGCGAGCGAGGTCGAGGGCGACGAGCTCTTCCTGCACTACCAGGTCGTGCGCGGAGGTGCCGTCCCGTGAGCAAGAAGAAGATCTCGATCCGGCGTGCCCGACCCGACGACGCCGCAGCGGTGGCGCGCCTGATGGACGATCCGGTCGTCTATGCCAACCTGATGCAGATGCCGTACGCGAGCGAGGAAGCGCAGCGCACCCGCATCGCCGACAGCCTCCTGCCCGGCAAGACCGACCTCCTGCTCGTCGCCGAGCGCGACGGCCAGGTCGTCGGATCGGCCGGCATGCACGCCGCCGGGCCGGCGCTGCGCCGGCGCCACGTCGTGATGATCGGCCTGTCGGTCGTCAGCGGCGCGCAGCGGCAAGGCGTCGGCACGGCGTTGATGCAGGCGCTCTGCGACTACGCCGATCGCTGGATGGGGGTGCTGCGCATCGAGCTCACCGTCTACGTCGACAACGCCGCGGCGATCGCGCTGTACCGCAAGTTCGGCTTCGAGATGGAGGGGCGCCATCGCGGCTACGCGCTGCGCGACGGCCGCTACGTCGACGCCTTCGCGATGGCGCGTCTCCATCCGGATCCGCCGGCCACGTCACTGCCGGGCAGCGGCGAGCCCGCATGACCGCGTTGCGCGCGGTGGTCGCCGTGGTCGCATCGCTGCTGGCGACGCTGGCGGCGGCCGAGGAGCGCGTCTCGTTTCCGAGCTTCGACGGCGCTGGCAATGCGCCGGTCGTGCTGAGCGGCTATTTCTTCGCCGCGGCGACAGCGCCGGCGCCGGCGATCGCGATGTTCCACGGCTGCGGCGGCGCCTACGACAAGCAGGGCGCGCTCAGTCGCCGCCTGCGCGAATACGCCGAGCTCTTCAACGGCCTCGGCATGCACGTGCTCGTCGTCGACTCGCTGACCGCGCGCTACGAGAAGGAGCTCTGCACGCAACGCACCGGCACCCGTCGCGTGACGCAGGCCAACCGCCGCCTCGACGCGCTCGGCGCGATCGCGTATCTCGCCGATCGCGCCGACGTCGATGCCAAGCGGATCGGCATGATCGGCTGGTCGAACGGCGGCAGCACCGTGCTCTCGGCGTCGAACCTGCATCACCGCGACGTCGCCGCAGCCGTCGTCAAGCCGGCGTTCGCGATCGCCTTCTATCCGGGCTGCGAGAGCGACCTCAAGCGCGGCTATTCGCCGGTGGCGCCGTTGCTGATGCTGGTCGGCCAGCTCGACGACTGGACGCCGGCAGCGCCCTGCGTCGCGCTCGCGAAGTCGGTGAGCGAGATGCGGCCGGAGATCGCCGTCTATCCCGGCGCCTGGCACGGCTTCGACTCGGACGCGCCGGTGCGCCTGCGCAAGGACGTTCCGAACGGCGTCAACCCGGGGCAGGGCGTGCACGTCGGCGGCAACCCGGCGGCATGGCGGGCGTCGCGCGACCGCGTCGTCCGCTTCCTCGCCGAGCACTGACGAAGCGGCCGGCGCGCGCGTCAGCGCGCCGCTGCCCAGAACACCGCGAACCAGCCGGCCGGATCGGTCCAGCGGCGCGGCGCGTCGAAGCCGGCGCGGACCAGCAGGTCGGCGAAGTCTGACGCCATGTACTTGCACGAGTTCTCGGTGTGGATCCGCTCGCCGGCGGCGAAGCGGCGGCTGCCGCCGGGCCACGACACCGCGACGGCTTCGCGCGCCTCGAGGTGCATCTCGATGCGCGACTTCACTTCGTCGTAGAAGGCGACGTGGCGCCACTGGCGCGGCGCGAAGTCGCTGCCGATCAGGCGGTTCAGGTGGACCAGCGCATTGCGATTGAACGCCGCCGTGACGCCGAGCGCGTCGTCGTACGCCGCCTCGAGGACGGCGCGCGGCTTGACCAGGTCGACGCCGATCAGCAAGCCTCCGCCGCTGGCGCGCTCGCGCACGCGCGTCAGGAAAGCGAGCGCCTCTTCCGGCGTGAAATTGCCGATGCTCGAGCCGGGATAGAAGAACACCGGGCGGTCGGCGCCGAGCAGCTCCGCGGGGATCTCGAGCCGGGTCGAGAAGTCCTGGCCGAGGCCGGCGATCACGACGTGCGGGTGGTCGCGCTGCAGCTCGCGCAGCGCGTCGCGCAGGAACTCGACCGAGATGTCGACGGCGACATAGCGGCTCGGCTCGAACAGCGGAAACAGGCGCGCCGCCTTGGCGCAGTTGCCGGCGCCGAGGTCGACCAGCGCCATGCCGGCACCGATCGCCTTCGCCATGTCGGCGCCGCGGTCGGCGAAGATCGCCGCTTCGGTGCGCGTCGGGTAGTACTCGGCGAGCTCGGTGATCGCCTCGAACAGATGCGAGCCGAGCCGGTCGTAGAAGAACTTTGGCGCGACGCTCGCCGGCGTCGCCGCGATCGCGGCCCGGGCGGCGTCACGCTCGGCCTCGGCGTCGGCGAGCCAGGTCTGGATGAATCGAGGTGATTTCGAATCGGGCATCGGCAGGAGGTCAGGCCCCAGGGTGTCGAGGCGGAGTCGCGCACCTTACCGCGGGATCGCCCAGAATGCAGCGATGCGCAGCAATCGACGCGCCTCGCCGTTCCGGCCGGCCCGCCGCGCGGGGCTCGTTCGCGCGGCGGCGCTGGGCGCTTCGCTGGCGCTTTCTTGGCGATTCGCTGTCGCCTCCCACGTCGTTCGCGCCTGGCCGGCGAGCCGTCCGGTGCCGCCGCTCGACGTCGTCGATCTGGTCGGTCGGCCGTGGCGGCTCGAAGCGTTCGCCGGCCAGGTCGTCGTCCTCAACTTCTGGGCGACCTGGTGCGCGCCGTGCCGGCTCGAGATGCCTTCGCTCGATGCGATGGCGGCGCGGCGGCGCCCGGAAGGCGTCGTCGTTGCCGCGGTCAACTACAAAGAGACGCCCGAGGTGATCAGGCGCTACCTCGCGCTCGCGCCGTTCGAGTCGCAGATCCTTCTCGATGCCGAAGGCGACGCGACCGTCGCCTGGACGCCGCGCGTCTTCCCGAGCACGGTCCTCATCGGCCGCAACGGCAAGCCGGTGCACGTCGTCGTCGGCGAGCTCGATTGGGAAGGCGCGGAGGCCCGAACGCTCCTCGACCCGCTCGTCGCCGCTGCCGGCCGGGCCTAGCAGAGGCCGCCAAGCCCTCACCGGCCGCCGCCGCCGAGGGCTCGCGGATAATCGCCCGGCCCGTGAATCCCCCCGTGCCACCTTCTGCCGCCGAACTCGCGGGCCGCCACATCGTGCTCGGCCTGACGGGCGGCATCGCCTGCTACAAGGCCGCCGAGCTGACGCGTGCGCTGATCAAGGCCGGCGCGACCGTGCAGGTCGTCATGACCGAGGCGGCCGAGCAGTTCATCACCGCCGTGACGCTGCAGGCGCTTTCGAACCGCACCGTCTACACGAGCCAGTGGGACGCGCGTGAAGCCAACAACATGGCGCACATCAACCTCACCCGCGAGGCCGACGCCGTGCTGGTCGCGCCGGCGAGCGCCGATTTCGTCGCCAAGCTGCTGCACGGCGCCGCCTCCGACCTGCTCTCGCTGCTCTGCCTGGCGCGGCCGATCGAGCGCTGCCCGCTGCTCGTCGCACCGGCGATGAACCGCGAGATGTGGGCGCATCCGGCCACCCAGCGCAACTTCGCCCAGCTGCGCGCCGACGGCGCGACCGTGCTCGGCCCGGGCAGCGGCGACCAGGCGTGCGGCGAGATCGGTGACGGCCGCATGCTCGAGCCGGCCGAGCTGCTCGACGAGCTGATCGCGTTCTTCCAGCCCAAATTCCTCGCCGGCAAGCGCGTGCTGATCACCGCCGGGCCGACGTTCGAGCCGATCGACCCGGTGCGCGGCCTCACCAACCGCTCGAGCGGCAAGATGGGATTCGCGGTCGCGCGCGCGGCCGCCGAGGCTGGCGCCGACGTCACGCTGGTCGCCGGCCCGGTCGCCCTCGACACGCCGCGCCACGTGCGCCGCGTCGACGTGACGACGGCCGCGGAGATGCACGCTGCGGTGATGGCGGCGGCGTCGACGAGCGAGGTCTTCGTCGCCACCGCCGCGGTCGCCGACTGGCGCGTCGCCGAGGTCGCCGGCGAGAAGATCAAGAAGAAGGAAGGGCAGGGCGTGCCGACGTTCACGCTGCTCGAGAACGTCGACATCCTCGCCGCCGTCGCGGCGCTGCCGAAGGCGCCGTTCTGCGTCGGCTTCGCCGCCGAGAGCGGCGACGTGCTCGCCAACGCGAGCGCGAAGCGACTGAAGAAGAACGTGCCGCTGATCGTCGGCAACCTCGGCCCGGCCACTTTCGGCCAGGACGACAACGCGCTCACGTTGATCGACGCGCGCGGCGTGCGCGAGCTGCCGCGTGCCGGCAAGCTCGCGCTGGCGCGCGAGCTGGTCGCCGAGATCGCGGCGCACCTCGGCACGACATGAGCGAAGCCGGCAGCGCCAGGACGCGCGTCGACCTGCGCATCCTCGATCCGCGCATCGCCGATCGGCTGCCGTCGTACGCCACTTCGGGCAGCGCCGGGCTCGACCTGCGCGCCTGCATCGACGCGCCGCTCGTCCTCGCCCCCGGCGCCGCGGAGCTCGTGCCGACCGGCCTCTCGATCCACCTCGGCGACCCGGGCTTCGCGGCGATGCTGCTGCCGCGCTCCGGGCTCGGCCACAAGCACGGCATCGTCCTCGGCAATCTCGTCGGCCTGATCGACTCCGACTACCAGGGACCGCTGATGGTGAGCTGCTGGAATCGCGGCACCAGCGCATTCACGATCGAGCCGTTCGAGCGCATCGCCCAGATGGTGATCGTTCCGGTCGTGCAGGCCGAGTTCCGCGTCGTCGCCTCGTTCGATGCGAGCGAGCGCGGCGAGGCCGGCTTCGGCTCGACCGGGCGCCGCTGATCCCGATCCCGGTCATGGACGCGCCGGTTCGCGAGGGCAGGGCCGCGGCATCGGCAGCCACGCTGGCGGACGCGACCGTCGTCGTGCCGGCGTTCGACCGCGCGCGCTTTCGCCGCCTCTTCGTCGCGGTGATGGTGCCGATGTTCCTCGCCGCGGTCGACCAGACCCTGCTCGCGACCGCGACGCCCGTCATCAGCCGCGAGCTCGGCGACCTGCGCGACACCTCATGGCTCGCCGTCGCCTACCTGCTGGCGTCGGTCATCATGGTGCCGCTCTACGGTCGACTCGGCGACCGCTTCGGCCGGCGCAAGGTGCTCTCGGTCGCGATCGTCGTGTTCGCGCTCGGCTCGCTCGCCTGCGGCCTGGCGCCGACGCTCGGTCTGCTGGTCGCTGCGCGCGCGCTCCAGGGCGTCGGCGGCGGCGGCCTGATGACGCTCTCGCAGGCGCTCATCGGCGAGGTCGTCGCGCCGCGGCTGCGCGCGCGCAACCAGAGCTACTTCGCGATCATCTTCACGCTCGCCAGCGTCGGCGGGCCGGTCATCGGCGGGCTCGTCGTCCACCACGCGAGCTGGCGCTGGCTGTTCGTCGTCAACCTGCCGCTGTGCGCGCTCGCGCTCTGGCGGCTGCGCGCGCTGCTCGGCGACGATCGCCTGCATCCTGCGCGCGGCAAGCCCGATGCGGCGGGCATCGTCCTGTTTGCACTCGCCGCGGCGACCGGCCTCGTGTGGCTCTCGTCCGCAGGGCACCGCTTCGCCTGGGCGTCGGCGACGAGCATGGTCCTGCTGGCGTCGGCGCTCGCGCTCGGCATCGCCCTGGTCCGCGTCGAGCGCCGTGCGGAGAGACCCTTCCTGCCGGTCGAGCTGCTCGCCCTGGCGCCGGTGCGCTACGCCGTGCTGACGGTCATCGCGTTCGCGTCGGCGATGTTCGCCATGGTGTTCTACCTGCCGGTCTACCTGCAGCTCGCCCTGCACTCGAACCCGGCCGAGTCGGGGTTGCTTCTGCTGCCGCTGACCGGCGGCATCGTCGCGGGTGCCGCGCTGACCGGCCGGATCATCGTCTGGACCGGGCGGCCGACCGCCATCCCGAGCATCGGCCTCAGCGTCGCCGCGCTCGCGCTTGTCGGCCTGGCGCTGCTGCCGCCGGCTCGTCCCCTCCTCATCGGTCTCGAGATCATGACCGGCGTCGGCCTCGGCTCGGTCATGTCGGTGATGCAGATCGTCACCCAGACGGCGGCTGGCCCGGCTCGGCTCGGCGCGGCCGCGTCGACGGTCTCGCTCGCGCGCACGCTCGGCTCGTCGATCGGCGCGTCGGCGTTCGGCGCGCTGATCTACGGCCTGATCGGTTCTGCGCCGGTGATCGGCGGCGTTCGCGGCGCCGCCGCCGACGCGCGCATCGACCGCGCCTTCGCGGTCGCCTTCCTGGCCGCGGCGTCGCTGTGCGCGCTCGCGGCGTGGGCGGCGAGCCGCGTGCCGGCGCTGCGCTTCGACGGCGAGCAGACGGTCACGGCGCCGGCCGTCGAGTGAGCGTCAGGGGTTGTTCGCCAGGCATCACAATCGCTGGCGCATGAACAGGAAGATCCTCCTCGGGCTCGTCGCCGCGGTTCTTGTGGGCGCGGGCGGTTACGCCTGGCTGCGATCGAACACGACCGGCGACGCAGCGCTGACCGCGGTCTCGGCGCCGGCGTCCTCCGCCTCCGCGTCGGCCGCGGCCGGGCCGCCGGTCAGCGTCACCACCGTCGTCGTCCAGAAGAAGGATGTCGACGTCATGCTCGAAGCGACCGGCACGGTGACCGCGCTCAACAGCGTCGACATCCGGCCCCAGGTCGCGAGCACGATCACCAAGGTGCAGATCAAGGAAGGCCAGTTCGTCAGCGCCGGCCAGCCGCTGTTCGTGCTCGACGCGCGCACCGACGAGGTCAACGTCACCAAGGCGCGGGCGCAGCTCGCCAAGGACCAGGCCGCGCTCGCCGACGCCGAGCGCCAGCTGGCGCGCAGCAAGGACCTGTTCGCGCAGAACTTCATCTCGCAAGGTGCCGTCGACACCAACCAGACGCTCGTCGACTCGGCGCGCGCCGTCGTCGCCGCCGATCGCGCGGCGATCGAGTCGGCGCAGGTCGGCCTTTCGTACAGCCGGATCGTCGCGCCGGCCGCGGGCCGTGCCGGCGCCATCAACGTCTTCCCGGGGAGCACGGTCCAGCCGTCCGGCAACGCGTTGGTGACGATCACCCAGCTCGATCCGATCTCGGTCGCGTTCAGCCTGCCGCAGCGCAACCTCGGCGATGCCCTGGCGACGCTGCGCGCGGGTGGCGGAAAGGTCACCGCGCTCCTGCCCGACAGCGGCAGCGCGGTCACCGGCAAGCTCAAGTTCGTCGACAACGCCGTCGACGCCGCATCGGGGACGGTCCGCGTCAAGGCGGAGTTCGCGAACAAGGACGAGCGCCTCTGGCCGGGTGCGTTCGTCACCGTCCGCCTCGCCGTGCAGACCCTCGCCGGCGCCAGCGTGATCCCGCAGGCGGCCGTCATCCAGAGCCCGCGCGGCAAGATCGTCTACGTCGTCGATGCGAGCTCGAAGGCGACGGCGCGGCCGGTCGAGATCACCTACGCGAATGGCGAAGAGGTCGCCGTCACCGGCGTCAAGCCGGGCGAGCGGATCGTCCTCGACGGGCGCCAGAACCTGCGCCCGGGCGCGACCGTGATCGACCGCCCCGCCGGCGACGCCGGGCGCGGTCGGCGCGGCGGCGCCGCGTCCGGCGCGGCGAACGGCGCGTCGGCGGCTTCGTCGGCGATGAGCGAGGCCGGGCGCGGCGCCGCGACGACGGCGACGCCGCCAGCGCCAGCCGTCTAGCGAAGCCGCGATCCACCAGGCAGCAGGCCATGAATCTTTCCGAGCTCTTCATCCGCCGCCCGGTCCTGACGATCCTGCTCAACGCGGCGATCGTCGTTGCCGGCGCGATCGCGTTCAACAAGATCCCGGTGGCGGCGCTGCCGAGCTACAACACGCCGGTCATCAACGTGTCGGCGCAGCTCCCCGGCGCGAGCCCCGAGACGATGGCGACCTCGGTCGCGCTCCAGCTCGAGAAGCAGTTCCAGACGATTCCCGGCCTGGCCGTCATCAGCTCGAGCAACACCCTCGGCGTGACGTCGGTGACGCTCGAGTTCGACCAGGGCCGCGACATCGACGCCGCCGCGGTCGACGTCCAGGCGGCGCTGCTGCGCGCCGCGCGCCAGTTGCCGGTCGAGATGACCGTGCCGCCGGCGTACCGCAAGGTCAACCCGGCCGACGCGCCGGTGCTGTTCCTGGCCATGACGTCACCGTCGCTCAGCCTGTCGGACCTGAACGACTACGCCGAGCATCTGATCTCGCCGACGCTGTCGACGCTCGACGGCGTCGCCCAGGTCAACATCTTCGGCCAGAAGCGCTTCGCGGTGCGGGTTCGCGTCCAGCCCGATGCGCTGGCGGCGCGCAACATCAGCCTCGACGAGCTGACCAAGGCGCTCGCCTCGGCCAATGCCAACACGCCGGTCGGCACGCTCGAGGGGCCGTCGCAGACGCTGACGCTGCTTGCCAATCGGCAGCTGCGCAACGCCGCCGAGTTCGCCGACCTGATCGTCAGCAGCAAGGGCGGCAACACCGTCCGCCTGAAGGAAGTCGCCTCCGTCGAGGACAGCTTCGAGACCGTCAAGACGGCGGCGTCGTTCAACGGCGAGACGTCGATCTCGCTCGCGATCCTGCGCCAGCCCGATGCCAACACGGTCAAGGTCGTCGACGCCGTCCGCGCCAAGCTCGAGGGCTTCCAGTCGCAGCTGCCGCAATCGGTTCGCCTGTCGGCCGTCAACGACCGCTCGGTGTCGGTGCGCGCCGCCCTGCACGACGTGACGCTGACGATGCTCGGCACGATCGTCCTCGTCGTGCTCGTCATCTTCCTGTTCCTGCGCCGCTTCGTCGCGACCGCGATCCCGACCCTGTCGCTGCCGGTCTCGCTGGTCGGCGCGGTGTCGCTGCTCTGGGCCTTCGGCTACACGATCGACAACATCTCGCTGCTCGGCCTGACCCTCGCCGTCGGCCTGGTCGTCGACGACGCCATCGTCATGCTCGAGAACATCATGCGACACGTCGAGAACGGCGAGCCACCGTTCCAGGCGGCGCTGCGCGGCTCGCGCGAGGTCGGCTTCACGATCATCTCGATCTCGAGCTCGCTCGTCGCCGTGTTCATCCCGATCTTCTTCATGCCGGG
>Ga0068858_100005745_pt1 | contig 12124 bp, 9 predicted proteins | sample KBSSwiS12_FD_66589 | JGI IMG/M metagenome (GOLD analysis project Ga0068858, IMG submission 66589) | Switchgrass rhizosphere microbial communities from Kellogg Biological Station, Michigan, USA - KBS Switchgrass S1-2 | ecosystem: Host-associated > Plants > Roots > Rhizosphere > Soil ... | reverse complement strand
AACTACGCCAAGGATCCGCGCGGTAACACCATCGGGCTGGACGCCCACATCAGGCTCGCCAACCCCCGCACCACGACCACCGACGACAGCCGGATCCTGCGCCGCGGCTACAACTACGACCGCGGCATCGACGGCAACGGCAACCTCGACATGGGCCTCGCCTTCGCCTGCTACCAGCAGGACATCGTCCGACAGTTCGAGGCCACACAGACCCGGCTCATCGACGAGCCGCTGGTCGACTACATCAGCCCCACCGGCGGCGGCTACTTCTTCGTCCTACCCGGTGCCCGGAACTCCTCCGACTACCTCGGCCGGACACTGCTCGCCTGATCCCCGACGACGAATCCTCTCGCCAAGCGGAGGTCGAGTGGGCGAACCACGGTCACAGCCGGCCGAGGGACTTCAGGGTGAGGTAGGCGTCGGTGATGGCGGGCGCGTAGACGTCGGGGTCGGCGTCGACGACCTCGACGCCGCGGCCGCGTAGCTCCTCGGTGAGCTTGCGGCGGCGCAGCAGGGTCTGCTCGGCGGCGGCGGCCGCGTAGATCCTGCGGACGTCGCCGCGGCCGGCCGCGAGCTCGGCCAGCCGGGGATCGCGCAGCGCGGCGACCAGCACGGTGTGCCGGCTGGTCAGCGCCGGCAGCGCCGGCAGCAACGACTCCTCGACCACCGCCGGCACCAGCTCGGTGAAGATCACCACGAGCGAGCGCCGTCGCGCGGTGCGCAGCACGGTCGAGACGAGGCTGTCGTGGTCGGTCTCGACCAACGCGGGCTCCAGCGTCGCCATCGCCTCGCTCATCCGCCCGAGCAGGTTGGCCTCCGCCGAGTCGGGCAGCACCAGCCGGGCCTCGCTGTCGTGCGCGACCAGGCCGACCCGGTCACCGGCGCGCAGCGCGACGGCGGACAGCAGCAGCGCGGCGTCCAGGGCGTGGTCGAGCCGGGGAACTCCACCCCCGGCGGCGGGCCGGCCGTCCGGCCCCGGTGCCAGCGTCCCGACCCGCCCGGCCGAGGTGCGGGCCGTGTCGAGCACGCAGATCACCCGCCGGTCGCGCTCGGGGCGGAAGGTCCGCACGACGACGGCGCCGCGCCGGGCCGTCCCGCGCCAGTCGATCGAACGGACGTCGTCGCCGATCACGTAGTCGCGCAGGCTGTCGAACTCGGAACCGGCACCGCCGCCGCGGATCGCCACCTGGCCCTCGACCTCGTGCAACCGGGCCAGCGCCGCCGGCAGGTGGCGTCGCGAGTGGAACGGTGGCAGCACCCGCACTCGCCAGGATGCGTAGTGCCGGCCCTGCCGCCCGGCCAGGCCCAGCGGCCCGAGTGACCGGACGGTGATCCGGTACGGCTCCCGGTCACCGCGCCGGGTCGGGTGCAGCGTCGACTCCAGGAACCGCCGCTCGCCGGCCGGGACAGCCACCTCGAACACCCCCGGCCGGGCGCCCGCCGACGGCGGCCAGCCGTCCCGGACGCGGGCTCGCACCGTGCGCGTGCCGTTGTTGCTGACCGTCAGCACCAGCGGCACCGGCTGGCCGAGCCGTGCCCCCCGCGGCCCGCTCCTGGCGAACTCCAGCGATCGAACCGACCCGGCCAGCGCCACGTCCAGCAGGACGAGCCCGAGGACGACGAGGTTGACGGCCAGCAGCGTCCAGCCTGGGGACGGGGTGAGCGCCACCAGCACCGCGCCGAAGAACGCGCACGCGACCGCGCGCCCGGTGATCGCCATGCCGGATCAGCGGGGGACGGGGACGGTCGCGAGCACCTGCTCGAGCACCCGGTCCGCGGTCACGCCGTCGAGCTCGGCTTCCGGGCGGAGGCTGATCCGGTGCCGCAGGGTGGCGCGGGCAAGCGCCTTCACGTCGTCCGGGGTCGCGTAGCCGCGGCCGGACAGCCACGCCCACGCCTTCGACGTCGCCAGCAGCGCCGTCGCGCCACGTGGCGAGACGCCGAGCAGCACCGACGGCTGAGCGCGGGTCGCGCGGGCCACGTCCACGATATAGGCGAGTACCTCGGGGTGAACCTGCACGGCGCGGGCCCCGGCCCGGGCGACGGCGAGCTCCGTCGGCCCGGCGACGGCGGTGACCCCGGCCGCGTCCAGGTCGGACGGGTCGAAACCGGCCGCGTGGTGGGCGAGCACCCGGACCTCGTCGTCCCGTGGCGGCAACGGCAGCGTCACCTTCACCAGGAACCGGTCGAGCTGCGCCTCCGGCAGCGGGTAGGTGCCCTCGTGCTCGACGGGGTTCTGGGTGGCCAGTACCGCGAACGGGGTGGGCAGCGGCCGGGGGGTGCCGTCGACGCTGACCTGCCGCTCCTCCATCACCTCCAGCAGGGCCGCCTGGGTCTTCGGCGGCGTGCGGTTGATCTCGTCGGCGAGCAGCAGGTTCGTGAAGACCGGGCCCTCCCGGAACGCGAACTCACCGCTGCGGGCGTCGTAGAACAGCGAGCCGGTGACGTCACCTGGCATCAGGTCCGGCGTGAACTGCAGCCGTTTGGTGTCCAGGGTGAGCGCCCTGGCCAGGGTGCGGACCAGCAGCGTCTTCGCGACGCCGGGCACGCCCTCCAGCAGCGCGTGGCCGCGGCAGAGCAGGGCCACCACCAGACCACTGACGGCCGCGTCCTGGCCGATGACGGCCTTGCCCACCTCGGCCCGCAGCCGGATCAGCGCCGCCCGGGCCGCCTCCTGCTCGGCCGCGTCGGGCGTTCCCGGCGGTGGAGCCGGCGGTGCCGGCGGCGGGAACCGCGGGGCGGGCGGCGCGGCCTGGGGGTACGGCCCGGCCTGTGGGTACGGGCCAGCCTGGGGGTACGGGCCGGGCGGCGGCGGGGGCGTGAGCGGTGGGGGTGGTATCTGCCACTGCCCCAACGACGCGGGGACGGGCGTTGCGGCCCGCGGCCCGGTCGGCGGCGGCATCGTGGGTGGCGGGCCGCTCGGGATCGGCCCGGACGGCGGCGGCGTAGCGGCCAGCGGCCCGGTGTGCGCCGGCGCGGCCGGCGGCACCGGGCCGAGCGGCGCGCGCAGCGTCTCCGAGCCGGCGTCCTCGCTGGAGGACGGCGGGCCGGAGACGGGGGCGCCGGGGACGGGGGCACCGGGATACGGAGTTGTCACCTTCCACCAACCTGTCGTTCGAGGTCGTCGAGCGCCTCCGCGAGCCGGAGCAGCGCCGCGTCGTCAAGCTCTGGTGGCGGTGCCGCGGCTTCCGGTCCACCGGCCGCTCCTGCCGTAAAGGTCACGGCCGCTCCTGCCGTAAAGGTCACGGCCGCTCCTGCCGTAAAGGTCACGGCGCCGCCGGCCAGCCCAGGCGCCACTGGCGCGCCCGAACCGTACAGGAGCACCCAGATCTCCGCTCCCGGGCGACCGGTTCGCCCGGCGACGGAGGCGACGAGCGTGCCGGGATCCGGCCCGGTGATCTCCGTGGCGACGCCGCCCGCCCGCACCGTGCCGACGGCGCCGCGCTCGCCGTGCGGCGGCACGCCGAGCCGGTCGGCGAGCCGGGCCCGCAGTCCCGCGCGCAGCGCCTCGGCGGCCAGGTCGCGGGCGCGCGCGGCCGCGTAGAGACGCCCGCGGCCCTCCGTGGTCTCGGCGGCCCGCACCACCACCGGCAGCGGCTCCGGCACCGGCGGGCCCAGCCGCCGCCCGCGCCACAGCGCCAGCAGCACCAGCACGATCAGCAGCTGCAGGCAGGTCAGCCAGAACCCGCGGCCAAGCAGGTGCGTGGCGCTCTTGCCGGCGACGGGCTCCTGGCTCGCCTGGCGCTGGATCACCCAGTCCAGCCGCGGGTGCAGCGCGAGCAGCCCGAGGGCCAGCGCCGCGTTCCCGTCCTGGTCGAGGCGCTGGTTCGTGAGGAACGCGGAGCCGCCCAGCAGGACGAACCGCCCCTTGGCGCCCGCCGGCGCCGCGACGACGAGCGCCGCCGCCTTCGACCCGGCCGGGTAGCAGAACGTCGCCGTCGCCGCGGTGTCGCCGGTGAGCGGCTCGTAGATCGTCGACGGCGCGATCCGCACGGAACCGGCCGCGGTGGCCTCGGGCAGTGGGCAGTCGGGAGCCTGCGCGCCGGTCGGCAGATCGTCGTCGGCGATCCCGACCGGCAGCCGTAGCGCGTCGAGCACGGCCGAGCCTGGCGTCACCAGCACCACGTCGGCACCCGCGACGACGTGGTCGGAAAGCCGGCCGAGAGTCGCCTCGTCGAGCCGGCCGGGGTGGACGATCACGACGGTCTCGTCGGCCGCCGACCCGCCCATCGACCCGGCGGCCTGGGCGAGCGCCGTCCCGGCGTCGTCGCCGGCCGCCACCTGGATACCGCGGTGGCCGAGGAGCTGGGCGATCGCCATCGTCCCGCCTGGCCGAGGTGACGCGGTGTCCAGGTCTGCGTCGCCGTCCGACGGCCCCCCGATCAGGGCCGCCAGGATGCCGTAGGCGACGGCGACGACCACGAAGGCGGCGAGCGCTCGCAGCACCCGCCGCCGCGTCGCCGGCCGCGGCCCGCTGGGCTGGAACGTCGAGCTCGCGGGCGCGCCGGCAGTGGTTGGCGCGAGACCGGGCGGGACCGTCATACCGGCACCGCGTGGGTCGGGCCGGCGGGCCGGTCCGCGCCGCGACGGACGGCGGCCAGCGCGTCGTCCGCCCGCACCACTGCCTGGTATCCGGTCGCGTCGGCGGGCCGTCCTCCGTACCAGACGTCGCTGAACACCGTGACGGCGACGCGCAGCTCGTCCAGGCCCGTCGGGCTGATGGCGGCCATCTCGGCGACCAGCTCGCCCGCGGTCCGACTGGGCCTCGGGTCGAGCACGCCCTTCTCCTCCAGCATCCGCACGATCGCCCGCAGCCTGGACCGGACCGCGTCGGCGTACCGGCCGGCCTGAGCGTGGCCTTCCGCCTCGGCCCGCAGCGCCGTCGACGGCAGCTGGCTGGCGAGATCGGTGTCCCGCTTCGCCGACCGGGCCGAGCGGCGCACCGGGCCGAGCCACAGCCGCAGCACGACCGCCAGCGCGACGAGGACGAGCAGACCGGCGAACACGCCGAGCCCGGTGTGGTCACTGGCGTGCGGCGAGTGCCCGAACAGCTTGCCCAGCCAGTGGTCGATCCAGTGCACCAGCCGGTGCAGCCAGTCCGGCTGGTGCGGGTGGTCGCGGCCGTAGACGGCGCGGGACAGCTCGTGATGGGCCTCGTCGCGGGCCGCGTCGCGAGTCACCGGGCCGCCGTACGGCGTCGCCATCAGGACCACCCGTTCGGCGGCGGGCCGGGCGGCCGTGGCGCGGCGAAGGCCGGCGTCGCGAGCAGCGCGGTCACCGGCGCCCGGGACGTCGCGTCCCCATCGGCCGCCGCGGCTCTGGCGAGCACGACGTCCAGCGCCTCGCGGCGGATCCGCCGGTCGAGGTAGAGAATCGCGATCACGCCGGAGAGCACGGCCGTCACCACCATGGTGATTACCAGCCCGGCGAAGGCCTGGGCCACCGTTCCGCCGGTGGTCGGCACGCCGTTCGAGTCCGTCAGCGATCCGACGGACGTGAAGAGGCTGACGGGTACCGCGACGACCAGCACCAACGTCCCGGCGACCAGCGCCGCGAGCCCGAGTATGCCGGTGGTACGCCACCAGGCCCCCCGCATCAGCGAACGCGAGCGGCGCAGCGCGCCTGTGACGGTCCCGCCCTCCAGGGCGTAGACGGGGGTTGAGAGGCAGTATCTGACGCCGAGCCACGCCGACACCACCCCGAGCGTGGCCAGCCCGAGCACCAGCAGGCCGGCCAGCGCGACGGTGAGCGCCACGAGGCCCGGCAATCGGGGCGCGACCTGCCGGGTGGCCGCCGCCACACTGATCCGCCGGCCCAGGCTGGCCTCGGCGACGACCACCGCGAGCACGCCCGCGAGCAGCACCACCAGCATCAGCCGAATCCCGCCGAGCACCGCCTGCAGCAGCAGGTAGAACCAGAAGGACCGGTCCCGCGACGCGAGTGCCACGGCCGTGAAGACGAGCTCCAGGACGGCGCTGGTCGCGAACGCCAGGCCGAGCGTCGCGCCCGGGTTGGTCCGCAGGGTCACGAAGGCGCCGTCGAGAATCTCGCTTACGCTCAGTGGCCGCAACGGCACGGCCACCGGCGCGGCGGCCGTCGCCCGGGCCGGGGCGGACGGCAGGCCGGCGCTGCTGGGGGGTCCGTCGGAACCGGGCGCCGCCCAGCTCGCCGGGCGCGCGCCGTCCGGGCGCCCGCGTCGGCCGGGCGCGGCAATGGGTGGCGATGGGTATGGGCCGGCGGTCGGCCCTCCATCCGCCATGCGCGCTCCTTCACCCCGAAAACCGACCGTCCGGAAGATCCGCCACATCCTCGCAGAGCGCCCGGCGAACGGCCCGCCAGCCGTCGGATGGCCGACTCGCGGGTGTCCGCCGCGTCCGTCCACAGGCCGACCGTTGTCCACAGAGTGGCTGGTCGGGCTGGCGTGGTGCGCGGTCCGGGCACATTGTGCCCGCATGACCGGATCCTTGGCTCCGCGGCGGGACCAGGCAGGCGTGCGGGCGCAGGCACGCGGCGCGCTCGCCGCGCTCGGCGACCTGGTGCTGCCCCGCGGGTGTGCCGCCTGTGGGCATCGTGGCGCGGCGGTGTGCGCGGCCTGCGCGGCGGCGCTGACCGGTCCCCCGATCCTCGCCGTCCCGGGTTCCGAGGCCACCCCGGGGCGGCGGGGCCTGCCTCCGCACGTCGCGGCGGCCCGCTACGCGGGCCCGGCGGGCTCGCTGGTAATCGCCTACAAGGAACGCGGCCGGCTCGACGTCACCCGAGTGCTCGGCGCCGCGCTCGCCGCGGCGGTGATCGCCGCGCTCGGTGCGGCCTGCATCCCCTGCGCGGCCACGGCCGCGCCCCCGGTGGTGCTGCTGGTCCCGGTGCCGGCGAGCGCCGCGGCACTGCGGCGCCGCGGCTTCGACCACGTTGGGCGGCTGGCCGCGGCTGCCGCGGCGGCCTTGGTCGCGGCGGGCCTGCGGGCGCGGGCCGCGCCGCTGCTGCGCCCGGCCCGGCGGACAGCCGACCAGGCCGGTCTCGGCGCGGCCGACCGAGCCCGGAACGTGGCCGGTGCGTTCGCCGCTCGTCCGCTCGCCGGCCGCTTCGCCCGCGACGGCCCGGCCGGCGCGCCGACCGATCTCGCGGTGGTCGACGTCGTGGTGGTCGACGACGTGCTGACAACCGGCGCGACGGTCGCCGAGGCCATCCGGGCGCTGCGTCTCGTGAGGGTGCCGGTGCGCGCGGTTGCCACGGTGGCAGCGGCGATCGGCCCCGCCACCCATCCCGGCACGCCCACGTGTCCGATTGGCTATGCCGGGGGTACGTGAGGGGTGACACTGGTTGGCCTGGTCAGAGCTGGATGGCCCAGGTAGAAACAGTCCCCAAAGGAGCAGAAAGGGAGCGGAGGACAGCGGGTAGACATCAGGACCCGGCCTGGACGGGCCAGCTGTGGCCCGCGAAGGCTTTGGGCTGCCGGGCAGTGGCCCGACGCGGGAAGTGCCGCGCGCCGGGCCATCCGGTCGGTGAACTGGAGGTAGATCGCGTGGACATTGTTGTCAAGGGCCGGCACACAGCGGTTCCGGAGCGGTTCCGCAAGCACGTCGAGGCCAAGCTGGCGAAGCTTGAGCGCTACGACGGCAAGGTCATCCGGGTCGACGTCGAACTGTCCCGGGAGCACAACAAGCGCATGGCGGACGTCCGCGAGCGAGTCGAGCTCACCGTGTATTCCCGCGGGCCGGTGATCCGCGCCGAGGCCGCGGCAGCGGACCCGTACTCCGCGCTGGACGGCGCGGCCGGCAAGCTGGCCGAACGGCTGCGCCGCGCGGCCGAGCGTCGCACGGACCACAAGCACGGCAACAACGGCCACGGTCACGGCCGCGCGTACGTCGGGCCGCCGGCCGCCCGTGGCGATCTTGTCGAGGCAGCCTTCAACGGGCGGATCTCCTCCTCTGCCCAGGCCACCGAGCCCGCCCCCGTGCGCGGCGTCCGGGGGACGGAGGCGCCCACACCGGCAGAGGTAGCGGCGCGGCAGCACCGGCCCGGCCGCGCCTGGCTGCCGTCCGACAGTGCCGACCGGCCTGGCCAGCCCGCGCGCGACGCCGGAGCCGATCTCGACGGCCATGACGACTACGACCAGCCGGACCGGTCTCCCATGGTCGTGCGCACCAAGACCCACCGGGCCGCTCCGATGACGCTGGATGACGCCTTGTCCAACATGGAGCTGGTCGGCCATGACTTCTACCTGTTCCAGGACTCCGGATCGGGCCATGCCAGCGTCGTCTACCGCCGGCGTGGCTACGACTACGGCGTCATTCGCCTGATCGGGTCCGACGACCCGGAGCCCGCCTCCGACGAGGAGCGCGCGCCGGCCGCGGCCCGATCCTGACCGTTCGCGCCGGCGTCCCCGCGGGGACGCCGGCGCGCTGATCAGCAGGAGTCGCTGATGGGCTATTCCGCCGTCTGACGGCCAGTTCGCCCGGTCGACGTGGGATCATCGGCGTCGGGTGTGTTGGTTGCGACAGATTCCGGGGGCCCGGGGATTCCGGGGCGGATTCGTCGCCTGTGCCACCACCCGCCATGCCGGGCAGGAGGAGGCCAGATGACGGTGGACGAGCAGCACTCGGCCGAGACGCCGCGGGCGCCATCGGAGGAGAACCCGATTCGGGTGCTGATCGTCGACGACCACGCGCTGTTCCGCCGCGGGCTGGAGATGGTCCTCGCGCAGGAGCCGGACATTGAGGTCGTCGGGGAGGCCGCGGACGGCTCCGAGGCGGTGACGATGGCCAGCGAGATGGCGCCGGACATCGTGCTGATGGACGTCCGGATGCCGCGGCGCGGCGGGATCGACGCGACGAGCGCCATCAAGCAGGCGGTGCCCAGCGCCAAGATCGTCATGCTGACGATCAGTGACGAGGAGGCCGACCTCTACGACGCCATCAAGGCCGGCGCCATGGGCTACCTGCTCAAGGAGATCTCGATCGACGAGGTCGCCGCGGACATTCGCGCCGTCTACAACGGTCAGAGCCTGATCAGCCCGTCGATGGCGTCGAAGCTGCTCAGCGAGTTCGCGTCGATGATCAAGAACAAGGACGACCGCCCGCAGCTCCCGACGCCGCGGCTGACCGACCGGGAGATGGAGGTCCTGCGGCTCGTCGCGAAGGGCCTGAACAACCGGGACATCGCCAAGCAGCTCTTCATCAGCGAGAACACGGTCAAAAACCACATCCGCAACATCCTGGAGAAGCTCCAGCTGCACTCCCGGATGGAGGCGGTCGTCTACGCGGTCCGCGAGAAGCTGCTCGAAATCACCTGAGCCGGACCCGGCGGCGCGGTGGCGCGCGCCCGGCCGCAGTCACGCCCGCAGGCAGCCGGTCCAGAAGTCGACGATCTCGCGGTCCCGAGCGTGGCGCAACGGGCGCGGCGCGGCGTCAACGGTGAACCCGGCCGCGCGCGCCACCGCGAGGGACGGGTCGTTGCCGACGATGGCGAGCCAGCGGATGCTGGCGAGCTCCAGCGCCCCGAATCCCCAGCGGCACAAGGACCGGACCGCGGCCGTGGTGACTCCTCGACCGCGGGCCTGGGGCGCGCACCAGTAGCCGACCTCGGCGTCACCGCCGGGCCCGACACCGGGGATCCCCGCCGCATCGCGCATGTCCTGCAGGCTGACGGAGGCGAGGAGCCCGCCGGTGGTCGCGTCCACCACGGCCAGGTGGGCGGCCGTCGCGGTGGCCCAGCCGGCCCGCGCGAGCCCATCGACGAACGTGACCGCGTCGTAGTGGGTGTAAGGCGACGGGACCATCGTCCAGCGCTGGATGTCCGGGTCCTGGCAGGCGGCGAACACGTCGTCGGCGTCCTGGCGCCGCCAGGGCCGCAGGTGCAACGGACCGGCGGTGATCTCGACTGGCTCCAGCGCTGGCATGCCCGCCTCTCCTCGCCGCCGGCCGCGCCCGAGCTGGAACGCCGCCGGCCGATCGGCCGTTGGTCTGCGTACCGGGCTCGGCGTGGACACATCACCTGACAGACACATCACCTGACAGGCGCCTGACCTGATCGCCCGGGACGTCCAGCATGCCCCATCCCGGCATCAGCCGGCCGCGTCGCGGGTTCCGATCTGACGGTCGCGAAGGGCTAGCATCGTGGTGTTGGCCCGTTCGCCGACATGCCAGCCGGAGGAGCCCCGCCCGTGGTACTTGAGAAGATCCTGCGCGCCGGCGAAGGACGGATTCTGCGCAAGCTCACGGCGATCGCCGACCAGGTGAACCTCATCGAGGACGACTTCGTCGGCCTCTCCGACGGCGAGCTGCGCGCCATGACCGACGAGTTCCGCCAGCGCCTCGCGGACGGCGAGGAGACGCTGGACTCGCTGCTGCCCGAGGCCTTCGCCACGGTGCGTGAGGCGGCGCGGCGAACGCTCGGCCAGCGGCACTACGACGTGCAGGTCATGGGCGGTGCCGCGCTGCACCTGGGCAACATCGCCGAGATGAAGACCGGTGAGGGAAAGACTCTGGTCTCCACGTTGCCCGCCTATCTGAACGCGCTCGGGGGCAAGGGCGTCCACATCGTCACGGTGAACGACTACCTGGCCCAGCGCGACGCCGAGAACATGGGCCGGGTACACCGCTTCCTCGGGCTGACGGTCGGGGTGATCCACCCGCAGATGCCGCCCGCGGCGCGCCGCGAGCAGTACGCCTGCGACATCACGTACGGCACGAACAACGAGTTCGGCTTTGACTACCTGCGCGACAACATGGCCTGGGCCGGCGACGAGCTCGTCCAGCGCGGGCATTTCTTCGCCGTCGTCGACGAGGTCGACTCGATCCTCATCGACGAGGCCAGGACGCCGCTCATCATCTCCGGCCCGGCCGACCAGCCGACCAGGTGGTACACCGAGTTCGCCCGGCTCGCGCCGATGCTGCGCAAGGACACCGACTACGAGGTCGAAGAGGGCAAGCGCACCGTCGCCATCACCGAGACCGGCGTCGAGAAGATCGAGGACCAGCTCGGCATCGAGAACCTCTACGAGTCGGTGAACACCCCGCTCGTCGGCTACCTGAACAACGCCCTGAAGGCGAAAGAACTGTACAAGCGGGACAAGGACTACATCGTCGTCGACGGTGAGGTCCTGATCGTCGACGAGTTCACCGGGCGGGTGCTGCATGGCCGCCGGTACAGCGAGGGCATGCACCAGGCGATCGAGGCGAAGGAAAACGTCGAGATCAAGCAGGAGAACCAGACTCTCGCGACGATCACGCTGCAGAACTACTTCCGGCTCTACGAGAAGCTCTCCGGCATGACCGGTACGGCCATGACCGAGGCCGCCGAGTTCCACCAGATCTACAAGCTCGGCGTCGTGCCGATCCCGACGAACAAGCCGATGATCCGTAACGACCAGGCGGACGTCGTCTACAAGACCGAGGTCGCGAAGTTCGACGCCGTCGTCGAGGACATCGTCGAGCGCCACGAGAAGGGCCAGCCGGTTCTCGTCGGCACCACGAGCGTCGAGAAGTCCGAGTACCTGTCCAAGCAGCTCACCAAGCGCGGCGTGAAGCACGAGGTGCTGAACGCGAAGAACCACGAGCGCGAGGCGCTGATCGTCGCCGAGGCTGGTCGCCGGGGTGCCGTCACGGTCGCGACGAACATGGCCGGCCGCGGTACCGACATCATGCTCGGCGGCAACCCCGAGTTCATCGCTCAGGCGGAGTTGCGCGGCCGAGGGCTGTCTCCAGTCGAGACGCCCGAGGACTACGAGGCGGCCTGGCCGGAGGCGCTGGAGAAGGCGAAGGCCTCCGTCGCCGCGGAGCACGACGAGGTTCTCGATGCCGGCGGGCTCTACGTGCTGGGCACCGAGCGGCACGAGTCCCGCCGGATCGACAACCAGCTGCGCGGCCGCGCCGGCCGGCAGGGCGACCGCGGCGAGTCCCGCTTCTACCTGTCCCTCGGCGACGACCTGATGCGGCTGTTCAACGCGTCCGCCGTCGAAGGGATCATGGACCGGCTGCAGATCCCCGAGGACGTGCCGATCGAGTCCAAGATCGTCACCCGGGCGATCCGGTCGGCGCAGACCCAGGTCGAGAGCCAGAACTTCGAGATCCGCAAGAACGTCCTGAAGTACGACGAGGTCATGAACAAGCAGCGCACCGTCATCTAT